>JGI12316J14372_10000488_pt1 | contig 74145 bp, 23 predicted proteins | sample MarCyaLeptolynsp_FD_14372 | JGI IMG/M metagenome (IMG submission 14372)
AAAAGCAGCACTAATAGGTCGATTGAGCGCTTTTGTTATCTAAACGGACTGTTGGCATGATTTTACAGCGTTATCGAGGTCAAATCCCATCATGTGCGGAGGAAAAATGGCGGTTTTTGCCATTAATACCCCCCTTTTTTGCCTGTTTTTGCTACCGCACAGCAAATATCTTTACCGTGAATTAAAACCGTTTTATCGCTGAGAATGTGCTATGTAGAGGAGCAGCCCGCAACAACCGCGCTATTCTACCGTCAATTCGGTTTAAGAAATGCCTCATTTGCTTGACCAAAACACACAATGAAACACATTGATTTTCGGGGCTCTGCCCCGTCCCCCCGCGATTTTTTAGGCAAAAAATCGAGTAAAACTTTAAGCGTTTGGTCGAACTTTGAAAAGTTCGTGGGGTTTAGGACGAAGCTGTGCGAACAATATACTAAAAAGCGTTTATCCTGAATTCACGTTATTCTAGCAAATCGAGCAAGTCATCCAGATCATCATCGCCATCATCAGGTGGCGCAAACTGGGGAACATTCATGGCTTTCGGCCCCCCTGTTCCGATTGGGATCGACTCTGAGTTTGGTTGTGTTTCATCTTCAACAAGCACAGCTTCAGCATGTTTTTCAGCCTCTAAAGCACGGTTAAATTCTTGCGCACGTTGCCATTTTGCCGGGGTTAAATGCTCCATTTTGATCCGTTTGGTACGTACCCCATACGCCCGCGCCTCTGGTGAAACGCCATTACAATGACCATGTGTCATAATCGACATCTGGATCACCATGTTAAATTGCGGGACGTTATCCAAGTCTTTTTTGACCTCATCGGGGCTTAGAATCTCGATCAAATCCTCGCCTAAATCGTCCAACGGACGGCTGGCAGCCCGTCCACCACTAGACGGATTTAGCAGCTTGCCGCCTTTTGCTTCAACCTGTAAATTGACTTTGGAGGCCACCTGATCGGCTATTAATGCAAGTTGATCCGCCGAGAGATTCCCCCCAGTAGACACCGCCCCACCCCGCAATTTTTTTACCACATCCGGAAATAATTGTTCCAAAACATCGGTATTCCCTGCCCGCAAATCCTTTAACAGCATCAATCCATCGCGCACGGCTTTGGTAAAAGCATTCTCGTCTTTTAATTTACGAATCCATGCCATTAAGGTCTGATCATCGGGTTTATTGGGGTTGTCAGCGTATAGCCAAAATTTAAATTGAATGCGGGTACTTTTTAGAATCGCCATAAAAAACTCATTTGTGGTATATTTTCTGCATTAATGCAGCTGCATTATGACATTGTACCTTACAAAGTAGCATACTCGCAAATCTGTCGATTTGTAGTAAAATTTGTCAGAAGCATATTGTAAATTGAGTAAATAATGGAACCAACATTTAAAACAGGCGATGTTGTACGGCAATTAGGCATCAATCGGGATGCTATAAGCCGCTGGATGCGGCATTTTAAAGATTTTATGAGTCCTCAAGAAGGCCGTAATTATCGTATTACCAACGACGATTTTGTTGTATTAGCGACAATCAAAGAGTTGTCTGACAAAAATCTACGATTAGACGACATTTATACAAAGTTGTCTGATGGATACCGAGTCAAAGAACTGGATGCCTATGTTCTACCGATAGATATGATCCCGCTAAAACAAGCTGTCGATGCCACCAACATTAAAGCAGAGCTAGAGATCCTCACAAATGAACGCGATAGATTATTAGATATGGTTCAAGATTTACAAGCCAATCTCGACATGCAAACGGCAAAAATGGAAGAACTACAAAACAAGTTAGATACAGTGCGCGACGATATGTATGAGAAAAACAAAGAGGAGCGCGAGAAAATATTAACGTTGACTGAACGCGCAGCCCGTGCCGAAGCACAAGTAGAAATGCTGCGGGAAATACTCAAAGACAAATAATTATCAACGTTTGGCGTTGTTGAATCGACATAGGCGTAATCCACCTAAAACCCTATATCTGTCAAACAAACTTGAAAACCACTCTAGAAAGCTCATACACTAAGCGGGTGTATGGTTAGGGTCTAAAGAAGGTAATGCGATGGCAAACGACCTGTCAGTAATCGTAATGAGCTATAACAACGGCAAGCGCATTTTAGAGTTTGACGACGAATTAACGAAAATGCTCATTGGCTTCAGCATGAATACCGAAGTGGTTTATGTTGATAATGGCAGTACCGATGATACGGTTTATCACTTACGAAAGCGATTAGCAGACCCTGTAAACAGTGTCACAAAAAAAATGGTTCTGCTACGACGAAACTATGGGATGAGTTCTGCTTTTATGGCGGGTGCAGATCATAGTGATGGGCAGTTTATCGCGACTATTGACGCCAATATGGTTTATGATCCAGTTGACATTTTGCGCCTGATTAGCGAAGTCGAAAATGGTTATGATGTGGTGGTCGGGTGGCGGCAACGCGGGCACTTAGGCACGTGGTCTCAACAACGTTCCAAATTAGCAAACTGGTTTACATCATCCATTACAGGGTTACGCTTACGCGATTATGGTAGCACCTTTCGCGTCTATACCCGTGATATTATCCCCGACTTAAATATTTATGGTGATCTGTATCAATTTGCCCCTGTATTTGCCTTCCGAAGCGGCGCACGGATTAGTGAAATTCCCGTTAGCTATCGACCGTCTTATTACACGGGATGGGAATACACACCGGGCAGTTTGTGGGTATCATTTTTAGATGTGTTAACGGTATGGTTTATTAGTCGCTATGCCTCGCGCCCAATTCATATTTTTGGGTCAATTGGGTTTGGCATTATTGCAATAGCAGGCATTGTCTTAAGTTATGCTTTTTATAATCGATGGGTAAACGCTATCTCCTTAATAGAAACACCATTACCGGTGCTGTCGGGCGTATTGTTGGCGGTGGGGGTCTTAACCATCATGTTGGGCATGACTACTGAAATTGTGACCCGTGCCTATGTTGAAGCACAAGGCAAAGCTAGCTATAGCGTTCGTGAGATTATTGATTTAGAAAGCAAAAGCTGATCCAGAAACCCAGCATCGCATAGGTTTTTATTTGTGATAGCATTCGTCATGATTTTTAAATAACTTGAGAATCCCCTAAGTATGTGTGGAATTTGTGGTGTCATCCATCGAGAGCGGCAACGCCCTGTACAACCGCCTATATTAGAGCGCATGAATGATGCTATTCGGCATCGTGGTCCAGATAGTGATGGCTTTTTTATCCAAGATAGTGTTGGTTTAGCCATGCGCCGCTTAAGCATCATTGATGTGGCTGATGGCGATCAACCGATTTATAACGAAGATGGCAGCATCGCGATTGTCTTTAATGGCGAAATTTATGGTTACCAAAAACTAAGGGAAAGCCTTCTTCAAGCCGGTCATATATTCCGCACCCATACCGATACAGAGTGTATTATCCATGCGTATGAGCAATATGGTTTGGATTGTGTTGACCATTTAAATGGCATGTTTGCCTTTGCGATTTGGGATAGTAACGAACAACGGGTTTTTATCGCACGGGACCGCACAGGGATAAAACCCTTATATTATGCCCAAGTCGATGACAGCCTAATTTTTGCCTCGGAATTAAAATCCTTGGTTCAATATCCCCAGTTCCCGCGTGACATTGACCTCCGCGCCTTGGATAAATACCTAACGTATGAGTACGTTCCCACACCCTATACCATATTTGAAGCGGCGCGTAAGCTGCCCCCCGGCCATGCCTTAACCTTTCAGCAGGGCGACCTCAACATTTGGCAATATTGGGACATGCAGCTTGAAGAAAGTGAAGTTCCACAAACAACTAGTTTTGAAGATGCCGCACGCGGGTTGCGCCAAGTCTTAAGCGATGTGGTACGTCAAGAATTGGTGAGTGATGTTCCGATTGGGGTATTGCTGAGTGGGGGAGTGGACTCTAGCGCGATTGCGGCCTTGGCAACCGAGATAATGCCTAATCCGATTGAAACATTTTCAATACGGTTTGAAGACAAATCGTTTGATGAGTCAAAATTTGCTCATCTGGTATCCAACCATTTAGGCACCAATCACCATGAGTTGACGTTAACCATTGATACCGCAAAGGACATCATTACCCATCGCATTCCCCATTATATGGATGAACCGCTCGCAGATTCATCATTTATCCCCACGATGTTATTATCGGGTTTTACCCGCGACCATGTTACGGTGGCATTAGGTGGGGATGGTGGCGACGAAATTTTTGCGGGGTATTCCACCCTACAAGCCCATCGGTTGATGAGCCTGTATCAAAATGTGATGCCAAGCCCACTACGCAGCATGGCGGAGCGCGTCGTGAACATGCTCCCGACATCCTTTAACAACATCAGCTTAGATTTTAAGCTGAAACGATTTGCTAGGGGGCATAAACAACCCTTTGAAATGCGCCACCAATATTGGTTAGGGTCATTTGAACAAAACTTAAAAGAACGGCTGTTTGTGCAACGGTCTATGGCGAATGAAGATCGAACCTTTGGCATTGTTTGGGATCATGTCAACCATAGCCAAGCCAATGATGTTTTAAATAAGGTCTTATATCTTGATATGAAAATGTACCTAGAAGGTGACATTTTACCCAAGGTTGACCGCACCACGATGTCACATTCATTAGAAGTCCGTGTCCCATTTTTGAACCAGTTGGTGTTGCAATACGCCGCTTGTTTGCCGATTGAATATAAACTCAGAGGGTTAACCACAAAAGCCATTTTGCGCGAATCCGTAAAAGATGATTTACCGCCTGAAATTGTCAACCGTACCAAAAAAGGGTTTAACATGCCGGTGGCCAAATGGTTAACCGAAGATTTGCGCGAATGGACACACGATCTGCTAGCCCCTGACCGCATTAAGCGCCAAGGTATTTTTGACTATCGTGAAGTCAATCGGTTGTTAACAGAGCATATGTCACAACGTCAGGATTGGCGGAAACAACTCTGGACATTGCTTATCTTCCAGCAATGGTGGGATCACTGGAGCCAGTAATGCGGATATTGTTGATCAACTATGAGTATCCACCGTTAGGGGGGGGGGCGGGCAACGCCACTAGAAACATGGCGCGAGAAATGGCGGCCTTAGGGCATACGGTGTTTGTCATGACTGCCCGTTTTGCAGACTTACCCCACGAAGAAACCGTTGACGGATATACCGTGATCCGTATTCCCAGCCGCCGCCGCGCCAAAGATCGCAGCAATGTTATTGAAATGCTCAGCTTTTTATTGAGTTCTCTATGGGCAGTCATTGCCTGGCGGCGGCGTATCCGTGCTGACGCTTGTATCGCTTATTTTGGCATTCCGGGTGCGCCCGCAGCATGGGTACAGCGCATTTTATTTGGCGTGCCCTATATTGTATCGCTACGCGGTGGGGATGTACCGGGCTTTCAACCGTACGATCTCAAAAACTTTCACCGCCTCACAAAACCGATCATTCAATTTTTATGGTGGCAATCAAAGTCTGTTGTAGCGAACAGCAAAGGGCTAGCCACACTTGCGCAAAAAAGCGCCCCGAACCGCAAAATCCATATTATTCCAAATGGCGTCGATACAACGTTTTTCTCTCCCGTGGAAAAAGATTTTCAAGGTCGATTGCTGTTTGTGGGACGAGTCTCCCAACAAAAAGGATTAACGTACCTGTTGCAGGCCATTGCACAATCTGACACTAAACCAACTCGTTTAACCATAGTCGGAGATGGCCCTTTAAGATCACCATTAGAAAATGAAGCCAGATCACTTGGCTTAGAGGATATTGTCCATCTTCACGGGTGGGCAGATCGAACAGACTTACCCGCTATTTACCAAAATCATGATATTTTTGTGCTTCCATCCCTTGATGAAGGGATGCCCAATGTTATTTTAGAAGCAATGGCAAGCGGACTGCCCATCATTTGTACGGCGATTGCAGGCAATGAAGAACTCGTTGATCAACAAAATGGTTGGGTCGTTTCGCCACAAGTGATTCCAGCGCTCACCAATGCCGTAAATGCCGCGTTAACCACACCTTTAACCGACAAATCTAAGCAAAGCCGCCAACGGGCATTAGGATACAGTTGGCACAGCGTCGCTGAACGCTATTTAGAGTTACTACACAATTAAGGAACCATCACATTCATGAGAACAAATGACATTCCAGATACCCGTTTTGGATTCGGTAAAAACTGGCAACACTTTTTGAGTGTTTTAAATGATGACCGCATCCACCGTGCCGAAGAATCCCTATTAGACATGTTGCAATGGGATCGTGCTGATTTTGCGGGTAAAACCATGTTAGATATTGGCTCCGGTAGTGGGCTGTTTTCCCTTGCTGCGCGGCGGTTGGGGGCGACGGTTTATTCATTTGATTATGACCAAGATTCGGTCGCCTGCACCCGCGAGCTAAAACGCAGTTACTTTCCTAATGATGACCGGTGGACGATTGAACAAGGCACCGCGCTTGATCCCGCCTATTTGCAATCGTTGGGGCAATTTGATCTGGTGTATTCATGGGGTGTTTTGCATCATACCGGCAACATGTGGCAAGCTCTGGAAAATGTCATCGTGAATACAAAACCCGATGGTCATTTATATATCTCGATTTATAATGACCAAGGGATACAAAGTACCATCTGGTGGTGGATCAAAAAGATCTATAACTTGTTGCCATCCATTTTACAAACACCGTATGCGCTATTGTTTATCATCCCGATGGAAATTATTCTTTTACTTATGAGTCTTTGGCAACGTAATCCGCAGTCATATTTTGAACGATGGAATAGCAAAAAAACTGAGCGTGGCATGGGTGTTTGGTATGACAATATTGACTGGATTGGTGGATTTCCATTTGAAGTTGCTACCACACAAGAGATTGTTCAGTTTTATACAAAACATGGGTATACCTTATTAAATATCAATGAGATCGGGCGTGGTCACGGATGTAATGAGTTTGTATTTCAACGGGAGTCTTAAATGTGTGGGATTGTTGGCGGGTATGATCGCAATACAAACTGGCAAACCATCCTCCCGAAGATGACAAATGCCCTTGCTCATCGAGGCCCCGATGCTGATGGACATTGGATCGAGGAAGGCATTGCGTTAGGGCATCGACGCTTAGCGATTATTGATCTCTCCGAAAATGGTGCGCAGCCAATGATTTCGCCTAGTGGGCGGTATATGATGGTCTACAATGGCGAAACATATAACTATCTCTCGCTGCGCCAAGCATTAGCCCCCCATACAACCTTTCGTAGCGGTTCGGACACAGAGGTTATTCTCGCGGGTTTTGATCAGTGGGGCATCGAAACCACCATAAAAAAAATGGTAGGCATGTTTGCAATCGTAGTCTGGGACAAAAAAAAACATCAATTGACCCTGAGTCGGGATCGTATGGGTGAAAAGCCTTTATATTATGGGTGGTTGGGTTCTAGTTTTGTGTTTGGGTCAGAACTCAAGCCCTTTAAATCCCATCCCAATTGGCAAGGCACATTGAACCGAGAAGCACTTGCCGCTTTTTTGCGCCTTAATTATGTTCCGACACCCTATAGCATCTATGAACAAATTGCTAAATTACCGCCAGCAACCATCTTAACCTTAACTGAAGATGACTTAAACCGTCACCAATCGCCTGATCCAGTCCCGTATTGGTCAGTTGCAGACGCCCTCAATCAACCGCCAGAAACCCGCCCTGACGATGTATTAATTGATGAACTCGATACCCTGTTGCGGGATGTGGTGCTGGGGCAAATGGTTTCGGATGTCCCCTTAGGGGCGTTTCTGTCGGGTGGGATTGACTCATCGCTGATTGTGGCATTGATGCAAGCTCAGAATACAACCCCGGTTAGAACGTTTTCAATTGGGTTTGAGCAAGCCGATTTTGACGAAGCCCCCCATGCAAAAGCTGTTGCTGAGCATTTAGGCACGCATCACACCGAACATTATGTCAGTCCCTCAGATTTATTAGATGTCATTCCCAAGTTGCCACGCATTTATGATGAGCCTTTTTCAGATTCATCTCAAATCCCGACCTATTTAGTGTCTCAGATTACCCGTCAAGCGGTAACGGTTTCGCTGTCGGGGGATGGTGGGGATGAACTCTTTGCGGGGTATACCCGCTATTATGATGCTGCGCGTGCTTACAATCAGTTTGGGAAATTACCGACACCTGTTCAACGACTCACGAAGGGTATTTTAGGATTACGTAACACGCGCCAATGGCGTGGGATATTTAACACTGTCCGCCCTGTATTGCCTGCTTTTTTGCGAGAACATGATACTGCTGATAAATTGCATCGCCTCGAACAAATGCTACCCATTCGTAGCCGTGACAGTTTCTATCAAAATGTGATGTCACATTGGCTTAATCCTGAAAGCGTCGTTTTAGGGAACCCTCAGCCGCGCCTGAAAACGCCACAATTGAACCCTGCCGATCATATCGTCCATCAAATGAGCCATCATGATATGGTCACCTATTTACCGGATGATATTTTGGCAAAAGTGGATCGGGCTGCTATGGCGGTGAGTTTAGAAACGAGGGTTCCATTTTTGGATCATCGGGTGGTCGAATTTGCGGCACGAGTACCATTTAGTTATAAAAAGCGCGGGCCCCATCCAAAATGGTTATTGCGGCAGGTTTTGTACCGTTATGTCCCATCAGACTTAATTGATCGTCCTAAAATGGGATTTGGTGTGCCATTAGCAGGGTGGTTGCGTCATGATTTGGTGGATTGGGCAGACGATTTATTAAGTCCTTCACGTTTACGTAATGAAGGCATTTTTGATCCTGACATCATAACCACGCGCTGGCAACAACATCGATCAGGAGACTACAATTGGCATTATCATTTGTGGGATGTCTTGATGTTTCAAGCATGGTATCAACATGAGTATTAATGTTCTCATTCTGATCGATCATCTGCAAGGCGATGGAACACAAAATGCGATGTTACGCTTGGTCACGGGGGGAGCAGAACGCGGCTTTCACTATCATATTGTAAACTTAAGCACTCCAACCGATTTTTCGCCCAAATTAGAAGCCGTTGCCAGTGTTACCCACCTCAACTACAGCAAATATGATCCGCGTGCCATATGGGGGGCGTGGCGGGTCATACGGCAGTCTCAACCCGATATTGTGCAGGTGATGTTATTTAAAGCTGAAGTCATGGGGGGAATCTTAACAAAATTTTTTAATATTCCATTTTTGATTGTTCATCGTAGTGGGATACAACTCTCTGGATACACTGCATATTTTCCTTTACCCGTGGCCATTATATTTAAATCTATGTTAGAGCGATTGATGCGCGGTGTTACGCATATTGTTATTTTTACGGAATCTGAAAAACGATATTTCCAACAACATGGTTGCAACAATATCTCGATTATCAAAAATGGTATTGATGCTGACGAATGGAGCCTTACAGATACAGAAAAAGAAACATATCGCAAAGCTATTCGTTTAGAGCTTGGTCTTAGCGAAACGGATGTATTGGTAACACAAGTCGGGCGGTTGTCACCCGAAAAAGGAGCGGACATTCTCTTTAAGGCTTTTTTGCAAATCCAAATTCCCAATATCCATCTTGCCTTGGTGGGGGATGGTATCTTACGAGAAACATTGGAAAGACAAATTCAAGCATCTAACAAAACAAACCATGTTCACTTGCTGGGTTACCGTACTGACATTCCATCTATTTTGGCTGCCACTGATATTTTTATATTAACTTCCCGTAGCGAAGCCTACCCAAATTCTATATTAGAGGCTTGGACTCAAGCACTACCAGTGATTGCCACTCGCACAGATGGTCCAGTTGACATGATTAACCACGAATATAATGGATTTTTGGTCGATATAGAAGGCATAGCCGCTATTGCAAATGCAATAGAAGATATAGTGGAATCCCCTAAAAAGCGGCAAATATTGGGGGAAAATGGGTTAAACACTTTAAAAACAAAATACACAATCCAAAAAATGCGCTCTGAATTTGAAACCCTTTATCAATCGCTTGTTTGATAACAGCTAAGAATCTTGCGGCACAGCGCGATACAAATAGTAATAGGGAACAAACTCCCCATTTAATGGGAAATCCCAGACTTTCTCGAGAATATAATACTCAGGATTATGGAGCGTGTTGTATTCCTCTTCACTTAACCATGCAAGCCAAAATTGATCAACAAGTAGGTAATCAAATCCTGCTGCTCGTAAACTTTGTGGCGCTTTCGTAAACCGCCAATCCGTGAGTATATTTTCTATCGTGGTAGTTTGATATTGGGGTGATAGATTAAATTGGCTCTCAACTTGGCTGAGGATTTGAATAAAGCTAAACGCGTCTTCTTGGCTCATATAGCCATTTTCATATAAATTACCTATCAAGGTGCTACGAATAGATGGATACATAAAGTGATCGCCTACAATTGGATCATAAATGACAGAATCTTCTGTCATCCCAAAAGGAAGGGTTGTTTGGAATAATGAATCGGCAGAATCAGGGGAAAGCCCGGGATAAAACTCATAAACAACGTTGAATGCACGATCTGTTCCAAGACGATACAATCGACGAAAATCTCCTGTATCATCTGACCATTCTTGAATAAGCTCATAAAGTTCAGGGTTTTGGAGCTGTGTTTTTGCATAACTACTCGCGTTATTAAACCATTCGGAACTAATATAGAGATACCCATAACCTTCGTTGCGCAGATCACCAGGCAAGAACATTTGCGACCATATTAATGTACTTGGGCGCGCAATATAATTATATAAATTTCCATTAAAGCTACTATAATTTTCAAAAACTACAATTGCACGGGCAACCCCAAAGTTATACGCGACCTGATTATATTGGATGTTGAATGGATCCCATACACGTTCTGTATCTGGGTCAAGCGTTCCCCCATAATCGGCGTTAACCTGAACATCCAAAGGGCTCATCATATCAGATTCCCAATGAGGGAATTGGATACGCGAGAGTCCATTAACAATACCAGTTAAGGACAAGGCCAGAACAAAAAAGATACTGAACACAATCCCTACATATCGCCACATACGTTTAAGTTGCCATAGATCAGTTAATACAAACACACTTAATGCACCAATAAACCAGAGGGGTATCACCGCGAATCGATATGTATCATTACTTCCAAATGAAAAAGTAGTTACAAATGGCAATATAATAGAAGTCGCAAAACCCAATAAAATAAACACTAATTCTGCTTGTTTTTTCCACAGTGAATAGAGTATCAATATTGGGAGCATAACCAGCGCTAATCCCCAATCCATGATGACATTTACCCAATCGGTAGGCTGTAACAAACTCACAGATCCCCATCCCCGTGCTATAAGATCTCGCCCATGATATTGAATCGTTAAAAATGATGTTTCCCCACCTTTAGCCGAAGGGATGAATCTTTCTTCAAACGTTCGTAATTCTGAGGCAGCACTTTCAGGTAAAATATCGTATAAACTCGCACCCGTTAGAAATAAAATAACTAAACAAATGGCGCTAAAGCTGATACCCCATTTTCCCCAAACACGTATCGAAAATACCTGACGATGATCTAAATAAATCAGACCCAGCACACTCAATAAGCCAATAACAGGTATCAAAACTAGTAGACTCTTTAATACAGGGTTTGATGCATCAAAAAACATCAGATCAGTAATGGCACCACCCTGAAAAAACAGCATGAGCCATAATGGAATGATAAAAGCTGTGAAGCGTTGCATCGGTAACAAAAAGCTTTCCGAGCGGATAATGTCCCATAGTAACGCTAAAATGATAGGCACAGCGATGATGATTATCCCTGTAGTGAAATAAAGTGCACATGTCGCAGTTAAAACACCCAATGCGCCATACATTAACAAGGATTGTGAACTCTGCCGCAAATGGTACCAAGCAAAAAGCGTCAAAAACGCTACCACAAAAAAACTAACCGGGTTCGGTGAATTTAGATATTCTGTGAACGGAACCATTAAATCATTGGTGTGAAAAATAGGCCTTACTAACTCCCCGATTTGGGTTATGTCTATTAATTGAGCATAGGAAACAGACCGTGCAAACCCATCCGTTTGGGGCAGTATCTCTCCAATAATAGGCAATTCATGGAATTCAGAAAGCCATTGGGCGGGCCCCGTAAATATAAAGAGAAAAGCCCCCATGAGTGGAAGAAAAAGGCGTTGACGACGCAATAATTCCCACAAAAAGATAAAACATAGACCTAAAGCAGTGGCACTATTGTATATCATGCGAAATAAAAACATGTCAAAGATCGTCTCATTACTTTGACGAGATAATATCCCCGCCATGCTGCCTTCAGCATAATGATAGCAATTACAATATTCCTCAGGCCAAGCATACCCACCAAGGGTTAAACTAAAAGGCATCCCATATTGTTTAAAAACAGCAGCACGTGGTCCATGATCTATCTCATCAGCTAATCCTTGTGATAAGGTTACCTGTGCTAAAAAGTATGAAAAAATAATCCAGATAATGAGTAAAATAGCAAGAATCTGCCCAGAGTACCGCCAATAAATGGGAGCTGTATGATGGTGTTTTTTGTACCATAGCCCTCCTCCAAACAACAGCATAAGGAGTAGGACACCCCATGCGGCTAGATCTGTGGGGAATAAGCGCAAGAGGATATTGAGCAAAAAGAAATGTAAGACAGTGCCAATCCCTAAGGCTAATGGGAATAATAAAATACCTTCACGGATATTTAAACCATATCGTGCAATCAAAAAACCGCTAATAACCCAAGCACTACAGATTAAGGCGATAATAACCATATGAATCCCTAATTGATTATTAGAACTAAGACCAAAACAACCTAATTTTAGCCATAACAGATATACTGAGTGTGATCCTGATCAACCTCGGCTAAGGTTTTTTTGATGCCTAACTTTATTTATCAGATATACTGGCATGGTCAACTTATGCTAAATTCGGTCTTAGGTACGTTCTATTACAAATGTGATAGTCTCTGTAAATATACCCCCAAAGAACGTCGCAGTTTGGGGGAAAATATCATTTAATGAAGGCAAAAAACGTTTGTATTTAATAATTGGCAGACTATAAGGATGATTATAAATATGTGTCACTCGAAAATTATTCCGATGTGCATTGGTTATTATCATCTGAACTGATTCTTCATAGGTTGTTACCCATCGATGCCGATCCCCCTGATGCTCGGGTAATAAGCTATATTTGGCACCAAGTTGACCTGTCCTTAAATAGTGCAACCGCACTTGTAAACTATCCATACATGGTAAACTCACCAATAATAGACGGTTCGTAATGCGCATCATTTCAAAAAACGTTTCATGAATTTTTTCCAGATGCTCTAATACATCGAGTGCAACAACTATATCAAAAACTTGGTCATCAATTGGGATAGGTTGTTCTAGATCAAATTGAAAATCATGACCATCTATAATATCGTGTGATGTGTATTTAATGTTATCAAGATTGAGGTAGGGTTTTAAAATTTTGTTCCGCGCCCCCAAATCCAATAAAGTCCCCTTTTCACCTTGTAAAATATCCGCCAAAAGAGAAAACTTGGTACCATAAAAATACGTGGGAGTGGAAACTTGGTCTTTCATAACACATTCTTTTTACAGGTGATGTAGTAAGTTAATGGGAGAACTTCATGATAAGTTTTAGTTCGGGGTAATATCGTTGCCAGTAGCACATCTAACAACATAGCTGTGTTTTTAGTGATACCACGAATTCCTAAAAAATTGGGCATTAAATTTTCTATAGTACTGTATGCACTAGATAAGACGCCAAATGCAAGTGGCTCAATTTGAATATTGTTGAAGTTGGTGCGTTCTAGCAAACTTATCCAACCATTGGCGGTATGCCGATGATAATCTTTTGTATAAGGATCTTCATGTACCCGAAAGTAAAAAGGAACCATGATATGCAAAATACCATCCGGTTTTAGGATGCGATGAATCTCACTAAGTGCGACTTCATCTTTTGCAATATGCTCAAGCGTGTTAAAGCTAATGGCAGCATCAAATAACTGATCATCAATGGGTAATGGTTCATTTAAATCAGCAACATATGTTGGAGCAATATCAGTAGATAAATTGACGCTCTCAAGGTCACCTTGAATATTCAACAAATGACCGTAACTCGTGTGTGCACCACCGCCGAGATCAATAACTTTTCCAGTTAACATTAGCCCTCGAATACGGTCATATTGTAAAGTTCGATTGAGACTATAACCATTTTTATTGGTTTGAAATAACGCATACCACCGTTTAAGTGTTGGCTTAGCAGGCGAAAGTATCATTACAAATCTACCTTCTACAATTTTTGATTGATTAGTTTTTACGAGCTACGAACGTGATTGTTTGAGTTAAGTATCCACCGCCATCTGTGCCAATCATCATGGGGATGACAGATAGTAGGGGTAATACTTGCCAAATATTACGCCGAGAATATCGATACAGATGATGATAAATGTCTGTAATTTCATAGCCATGACGTTGGGTATTAACGTTCACAAACTGGATTGCCTCATGATAATTAATCACCCATCGATGTCGATCACCTTGGTGAAAAGGATACAGGGCATATTTCTTGGCTATTTTACCACTAGCGAGAAACCCTAATCGGACGTAAAGACTACTCATACATGGTAAGCTAATAATCACATAATTGTTACTGATGCGCATCATCTCAGCAAAAGCCGTATGAATGTGTTCTAAATGTTCTAACACATCGAGTGCTAACACAGCATCATAAGTACCATCTTCTAATGGGATGTCTTGCTCTAGATCAAAAACAAAATCATGATCCCCATCAATATCGTGTGACTGATAGGCAATCTGTTCATGGTTTAAATAATGGGTAAGAACTTTGTCACGAGCGCCTAAATCTAAAACTTGTCCATGAGCAGATTGCAAAACATGGGCGACAACATCAAACTTTCCAGCATACCAAAAATGCTTTTTATAGGATGCCATAATGATAGTATTCCATTCTTCAGGGCTATCTTGTTCTAAGCCATTTTGATCCCTATGCGGCAACTAATGCCAACACGGGCTAAAAACATGGTAATCCCATGTTCAGCAAAATATTCATCGACTGCTTTTCGTGCTCCCAGCCAATGCCCATAATCATCGATAATTAAAACACCACCCACTACTAGATTCGGGTAGAGGTGATTAAGTTCATGATATGTAGATTGATAAAAATCGGTATCAAGTCGTAAAATTGCAATGGTGTCGGGCATCACGTCTGGGATGGTGTCTTCTACCAGACCTTTTACATATTGAATCTTGTCATCAGGGTAAAAGGTTGATTTGATATTGGCTTTCACCTCATCTAACGGAGAATAGCACCACTCATTAATATCGTTCTTCTGAAAGCGAGCTGTTTGTTCAGTCGCAACTTTCCCATGAACAGAAACATCATGACTCGTTGCACCAGCCATACCAGCATAGGTATCATACAGATAGAATTCACGTGATGTATCATTCAGTTGCTGTAAAGTTAGCATACTGATCATACTACTACCACCCTTCCAAACCCCACATTCTACGATATCGCCAGCAATATTATGCTCGGCGATATGTTTCGTTGCTGAATAAAAGCCATACATAGCACCTAAATCAGTTAAAGTATAGGCTTTGCTTTTTTGGTAAATCGGCAAGAAGCCTTCATCCAAATCTTTTGGTAAGGTATTTGTAGCAACTAATTGGTACCCCAAACGCCCTTCAATGCGGGTTTTCCAGTGGTTGACCCAACGGGTGAATGAATTTGTCATGTCATACTCTACTTTGTTATTGAATTATAGAAATCGCTGATTTTGTGGGTAATAACTGCATCACCATAATTCGCTAATAAACGTTCATCTTGAGCGGATAGTAACGTTTGATAATTTGTTTCGTTATTGAGAAGGGTTTCTAACTTTATTTGGAATGCTTGTTGATCTCCAATTGGTGTGATGTACCCTGTAATATCATCCATAATTTGCGATTCTGTGCCTGATGTTTTCGTTGTCAGGGTTGGTAAACGAGCTACTTGAGCCATCGTTAATACGCGGGCACTTGTTTCTTGGTCTGAACTTAAGGCAAATATATTTGCTTTACGATAATAGCTCACCAAGTCTTGATACCCTAAATTACCAAGCCATTCTACACAATGGTCTATCTTTAATGTATGTACAAGATTTTTTAGATGACTTGCTTCGGGACCATCTCCGACAATTTGTAATGTTCCACGTTGATGTTGATGATATATTGCGGCAAATGCTCGTAACAATAATGGGATATTTTTTTGGTTATTTAACCGTGCCACACATAATATCTTTGGATCATGGTGCCACGTTTGTAACCGTTGCGCCATAGTATCATCAGAGACCCGAAATTTTTCAAGATGAGATATATAAAACGGAATATAGGTTACTTGTGAAAATCCGCGATTCTGTAGGGTTTTTGTGGTTTCTGGTGAATCACACCGTACAGCATCTGAATTTGATACGACATGTTGTGCTATTTTGTTATATGCCATACGGAAAGGGTTCATACCAATCCAATGTAGGTTGTTTATATTATCATTGAATACACCCCCCACCAATGGAACCTCAAAATGACGCGATAAATAGTATGCTGTGAGCCCCGAAAACAAGGGATCCTGATATTCAATCAGATCGGGTTTGAATAATTTGCCTACTTTTTTGCCCACATAATATGCTGGAAGCACTTGAAACAAGGGATAAGATGGATCAATGGCAGTCGCTTGAATTCGACCCTGATGCATTTGTTGGAAGACTTTTGCCCCCGTATTACGAATCAGTAAAACAATGAATGCTTTTTGTTGGTCAAGTAAATCGCAATATTTCTTTTGGCGATATTGCCCTTCATTTAATGGATCTTCATCCAATAACAAATTATAGTCATAGCTAATACTGAGTATTTTAGTGGGCATGAGATGAATTATTCTCAACAATATCGTGTAAGAGGGGTTCCCATTGATTAGCAATGGTAGCGTGGGAAAAATCAGCAGCACGAATCCTCCCTGCTTCAGCTAATTGTTGGCGTAATGCTGGATTTTGTAAGAGGCGTAAAATAGCCTGCATAAGGGCGACTTTATCACCATTAGGAACCAATATTCCACTGTGATCATGCTTTATAATTTCTTTAGGGCCACTGGGGCAATCAAAGCTAACAACAGGAACACCGCACGCCATGGCCTCAATAATCACATTACCAAACCCTTCAAAACGAGACGATAAAATAAAAATGTCACTATTCTGCAATTGGGTTGGAATATCCTGTGTGGTGCCGCGTAAAATGATCTTATCTTCTAACCCATATTGACGAATTAAGGCGGTTAAATCATTATGCAAGTCACCTTCCCCCCAAATGTCGAGTGTCCATTCTGTGGTTGGCAGTTGCATGACACTTTCGATGAGTAGGTCAAAACCTTTTTGGGGAACCAAACGTCCAATTGCTATTAACTTTGGCAGTGTGTTGGGAGCTTCTGGGGCGGTAGCTGGCTTAAATTTGGTAATATCAATCGAATTATATATGATCGTTATTTTTTCTGATGGCATCCAATCAAAGTATTCAGCAACACCTTGGCTGCTGCAAACCATATGCGCGGCACGGCCATAGGTAACATGCATCAGGCTCCTCCATAAATGACCGACAAAATATATTTGATGATCAATTTGTTCAACAATCACCTGTGGCGTTGAAGAAAACCATGTTGTCAGTAATGTGAGGATGCTGTTATGCGTCATAAAAGAGACCACTACATCAGCCTTGACTGTTGGAATCAATCGCATCATAGCGATAAATCGCCGCCCATGATTCAACAAACGCTTGACGAACGAGCCATCAAATCCACTATCTAGTACATAGACCACAGAGACTGCCGAATGCACGGGGTACGCCTGTTCTGCGGTTCCATCCAACAACAGTAGCGTAACAGAATGCTTGACTGCCAGCTCATTAACAATGTTGATAGCTGCACGCTCAGCACCACCAGCCTCTAAGCTACCGATGACTATCAAAATATTCATTTATGACCTACAACTAGTGATGCAAATTTTTCATGGGTTGTTGACAAATATTGGAATGTTCCGCTATCAACATGTCGACCATTATCCAAAAAGTGAATCATATCAGTAGCCTGCACCGTTGTTAATTTATGTGTAATGATGAGAATAGTGACCTTACCCCGCAATTGATAGATATCATCCAATATTTCTTTTTCAATATGGCTGTCCAAAGAACTAGTAGCTTCATCCAAAACTAAAATATCAGGATTGCGATATAGTGCCCGCGCAATGCCAACCCGTTGCCGTTCACCACCTGACAACCGAACCCCATTTTCACCTAATGGCGTATCTAATCCTTGGGGTAATTTGTCAAAAACTTTTCTAAGCCCAGCTAAGTCAAGAGCTGTCATAATATCGGCGTCAATAATATCTTTGGGTGGCACAGCAAGCGCAATATTTTCGCGTAAGGTTGTATCCGCTAAAAATATCTGTTGTGAAACATACCCAATATGTTGTCGCCAAAGCGGCAACTCTTGTTGAGAAATGGGCTGGCTATTCGCCAATAATTGACCTTCAGTTGGCGATAATAGTCCTAAAATAAGGTCAACACTCGTGGTTTTGCCCGAACCAGATTCCCCAATTAACGCATGAATCATGCCTTTTTGAATTGTGAAATTTAGATTTTGTATTGCATATAACTCGCTATTTGGGTATCGAAACGAAACCTGCCGCATTTCAAATTCATTAATTGTTTCTAACCCCTTATTGGGCACAACTGAGTGCCTAGCTTGCCACTGGGTATCTTCAACTGCATCTCGAATAGTGTAAAAACTAGGAATGTAATATCGAATGGCAATGATGTTTCCTAAAATAGCAGAAAATGCTGGCAATATCCGATACATTGCGGCAACCAATATAACTGCATTTGTAGCAATGCCAAAAATAAAATCTGTCAAAGAGTTTTGACTCACGGCAGCATAAATGATTAACAGCAAAAAGCAAATTGTCAAAACACCATCAACCAAAAGAGCTGTCATCGATGTGCTGGTTTGGTATTTTGTATTAACTGTCGCATACCCTTGAATATAGTTTGTATACTGGTCTATATAAGCATCTTCACCATTAATCGCTTTAATTTCTTTTATGCCACTTAGCGATTGATGGGCAGATTTATTGACGAGACCAAGCAACTCGGTGCGTGCCATTCCCCATGTACGAATTCTATTTCCGAGGAGCCGATATACCGCCACCGAAATTAACATACCAATCACGATCACTAAGCCGTTGGTAAGAGGATCAATAGCTAACAAAAAAGTGATTAGAAAAATAACAATCATGCAGTTTGACATGACTAACAACAAATTGAGGATTAATCCTGCTGAAAAACTGGTGGTTTCAGTGGTAATATTTTTTAATAAGATCGCACTATTTTGTGATAAAAAGAAACTATAGTCTTGATACAAATAGCCTGACAGCACTTGTTTACCCACCCGTACCATTAACCGATGTGCTAAGTTAACTTGTTGGTAAATAGAGATAGCTGACAATATGTTATTGATAACCAACAAACAAAAAATAAATAGGAGCAGTAGAAAAATTACTTCATTCGTATCCGTCGTATTGAGTATTGATTTTAGCTGCGGGAGCCAAGCACTTTGTTCCACATCTTCCTCTGCTAAAACATTAATTAATGGGATGATGCTACCAACGGTTAAGGTCTGCAAGCCAGCAACGACTGTCATTAAAATGCCAACAAAGATAAACCGATTTTTCTCAGCACCGCCAATAAAACTACTTAAATCACGAATGAAAGTAATGGATTGTGTAATCCATGAAATAAAAATCACTGATAACTAGTCCTATTAAACAGCTGACAAAATTTCTTTTATCGTTTGCTCTACTGTTGTATTAAAATCAAACTGATAGCTCGATTTCTTTGCTTGTTTGGCTAAGGTATATCGCATATCTTCATCATCTCTTAGCTGGTATATCGCTTGTTGCAAGGCTTTTACATCACCATAAGGCACTGTAATACCTGTTTCATTATGGGTTATAACTTCAGGGTTACCACCACTTGTGGAGGTAATACATGGAACACCAACCGCGCACGCTTCTATCAAAGTATGTGACAGCCCCTCATAACTAGAAGGCAAGAGTAATACATCTGATTCATGAATTTTTTCTTTTACTTGATAGCGAGGTATGTTACCTAGAAATGTTACGGGCAGTGAATGACTAAGGCAAAAAGCTCTTAATGTATCATGTTCAGGGCCGCCCCCAACAACGTCTAATGAAATATTCTCCACCCTAACCATGGCTTCTAAAATATGATTTAACCCTTTCCATCGAACTAACCGCCCCACAAAAATCATCTTAAGGTGAGCAGTTTTACGTTGTTTCGGAGCATATGGTGTAAACTCATTCAATCGCACGCCATTATAGACAACGTTAATTTTGTTTGGGGTAACGTCCCAACCACTTACAATTCTTTTGAGGTATTGGCTTGGTGTAATAACACGATAGGCTTTTTGAGCAGCTAGGCGGCGCTTGTGTGCTAAATAAGCGATATGCCCTCGATGTGATTGCGATTGAAAGGTATCAATTGTATCCGTGGTTTTTCCTCTATTTTGTGCAGTTTCCCATGCCGTATCTCCCACAATTTTTAAGATATAAGGTATTCCCAACCACTTTGTTAATGGACGCACATAATTTTCGAGTGTGTTACAAAATACGACATCATGATGTCTTAACAATCTGAACAGGGTAAGGTTCATCAGTGGACGACTAAATCCACCCGGAATATATGGAACTCTATACACAGGGAAATTACGATAGGTGTCATCGGGCACATCGCGCTGCTTTGAAAAACAAACAACACTTATATCATATCCATTAGCTGCTAACACAGCTCCCAAATCATCTATAAAGGTGGCTGGGCCACCAATATCAGGTGGAAAAATATTCGTTGCTAATAGAATACGAGGTCTTTTATTGGTCATAAATCGCGTTTAAGTGTTGTTGTATTTGATCAAGATAATGTTCGTGGTCATGATGACCAACAATTAAATTACGCAACGTCTCAGGATGATACGCCTCTATATTGTTATAAATATTGACTATCTGTTCAGCAATAGCAGACGCGTTCTTTTCACGAATTATAAACTCTGGATGTTCTGATAAGAAATAAAAAAATGCCTCATTGCTTGTTAACGCAGGTACTCCACAAGCAAATGATTCTAAAACCGTTTTATCCATACTCCCTGTATTACTTAAATTAAGATGTAAAAACGCTGAGGCATACGCTGCTGCAATGTCTTGTTGCACCATATAACCTGAAAAGATGACATGCTCCTTTAAATTGAGTTGACCAATTTTTTGCTGTAGATCTTCATAGTACACAGCATCTTGTTCAGTTAACGGCTTTCCAATAATCTGCAGTCGAATATCTGGAATCGTATGCTTTACCAAAGCTAACACATCTAACATGAGTTTAATTTGCTTACTAGGGGTAATGCGTGCAACCGTAAGGATCAATGGCGGATTTGTTTTTTTCTGTGTGGGGATCGTAAAAATATTGGTATCAATACCTTGTCCGATAATATGGATTTTATTTGACTGTAATCGACATCCTTCTGGTGAGGAGGTTATGATCCGATCAACCAATTTGTTGGCCAGCTTTAATTGATTGGTTACTGCCCCATGGGCATACCACATCAAAGTTCGGATACGGTATAGTTTCAAGACTGGGGCTAACAAATAAGCAAATGGCATTGCCATATGGATAAAACACACATCAACTGGATGTCGCCAAATAATGTTAGCAACCCATAGATTTAATAACAGTGGCCCCCCAAGGCGACGAGGAATCCCCCAAAATCGCTGTGGAATAACATAAACGCTAACATTGGGGGGGGGGGTATAATCTCCCAGCTCCCATGTGACCACTGTAACACGCTCATTTTGAGCAGCAAGTTCATCAACAATGCGTGGCGACCATGGCATCGATAATGACCGCCTATTCATTTCAAAATTGGCAACTAATATATTCAAATCAATCTCAGGAGAGTTTTTTTAGTAAATGGTTGGGGTTTGCCATGACCAGCTCGTAACGTTGACCAATTGTATTGTTTGCTTTTAATTCTTTAATCAAACGCTGCACCCCTTTTGAACCCGTTAACGCGGCAGAATCATCAAATAAAATATATCCACCAACGACCAGATGACGATCTGTAGCTTCAAAATCCGATTTTACATAATCATACTCATGATTACCATCAATAAAGCATAATCCTATGTCACCCCCAAGTTGGGCATCTCTTCCAAACACATCTGTCATAACATCTTGCGCCGCCCATTTCTCAAAAAATGCTGTTGAACTTATCTTTAAACTATGAGGTAAATGATGTTGGCTAAAAAATTGAACATTATGAATAAATGTGCGGCCTACAAAATCCCCCCATTCTTTCCCTTTAATTTGTGAACGCCCTATCGTTCCATCACCCATATTTTTAAAGCTATAATCCCACATGTCACAACTAAAAAAGAGATTTGTTCTATTATGGATCTGCATAAAGTGAGAAATTAAGTTTGTAGACAAACCACAGAAAGAGCCTATTTCGACGATACTAAGATCATCATTGATGCGTGCAATCGCATATTCGAGCGCATAATCATTACCCGCTCGGTACATCCCCGCATTCACTTGCCGCAATCGCAAAATAAATGGATCATCAAGCTTTTTAACGGTAAAAAATTCTAACAATGCCCCAAATTGTGTTGCGACTTGGTTTAACAAGCTCATCCGTGCGATCTTCCTTATAGATAATAGATTGAATGTAATGGCTCACAATACGTGATATAAAGTTGATGGCATATACATAAAATAGACTGTATATCATTGATTATCCGATGTGAGAAAATACCTTAAATTTTAATTTTTGGATAGTGTATACTATGTTACTTTAAAAAATATATGCTGATCATACTGATATAGCACCTGTCACCTAACACATCATTCGCTTTTGTTTATCCTCACATATATATTCACAAGATATAAAGGTAAAAGTGAGCCATGCTACGAAAAATAATTATTGGCGGTTACATAGTTTTGCTATTCCCCATTTTTATGGTGGTAATTAGTTTTTATAGAGTGCAGTTATGTAGCTTTGTTACAGGCGGGCGTATTTTAGCGGTTCTACCCGGAGAGGCAGGCATGTTTTTACGTCGATTTTGGTACCAGCACACCTTAGAATCTTGCGGTAAAGACCTATATGTTGATTGGATGGCTATTATCAAAAGTAGCCAAAGCAGCATCGGGGATAATGTTTATATAGGGACATTCTGCTGGATTGGGCGGGTCACCCTTGGAAATGATGTCATGTTGGGGGGACATATTACTATTTTAAGTGGGGCACATACCCATAGTTTTGACGACCTTGATATTCCAATGACCCAACAAAAAGTGACATTACAACGGATCACGATTGGTCATGATGTATGGGTTGGAAACCGCGCCATTATTATGGCAAATGTTGAATGGGGGTGTGTTATTGGGGCAGGAGCTGTAGTCAATAAAACATATGCCCCCTTTGATATTTTGGTTGGATTACCAGCAAAACCTATAGGAAACCGAAAAACACCTAAATCGGCAAATTAAGTATCGTATTGATGACCCTATTTTGTGTAGTTTCATCCAGTTCATTATAAAACGGTAACCGCACGAGGCGACTGCTCACATCACTAGCAATCGGGCAATCATTCTGCTCGTAACCTAGCTTCCTTCCCATCTCAGAGCTATGTAATGGGGTGTAATGAAATACTGAACTCACATGAGCCTCTCTCATTAAATCTATGAAACGTGTTCGTTTTTCAGCAGTCGGTAGCAACATATAAAATAAATGATAGGCATTCCCACATTCTTCGGGAACATGAGGCAACTGTACCCCTTTTTGCTGTGCCCAAGTATTTAGATTCGTATAATAGCGTTCCCATATAGCCTGCCGTGTAGCTTGAATCGTTTCGCGTTCCTGTAGTTGTGCCCATAAGAAAGCAGCTAAAATTTCCGATAAGGAATAGCTTCCACCAATATCAACCCAAGAATATTTATCCACTAAGCCTTGTAAAAATAAACTCCTGTTCGTACCTTTGTCACGAATGATCTCGGCACGTTGGACAAAATCAGGGTTGTTTATAGACAAACAACCGCCCTCTCCACAAGAAAAATTTTTTGTTTCATGAAAACTATGGGCTGCAGCTATGCCAAAGCTGCCAAGTGGTCTACCCTTATAAGTACCGAATAAACCATGTGCGTTATCTTCAATAATAAATAATTTATGTTTCTTCGCCATCGCTTCGATGGCATCCATTTCGCAAGATACACCTGCGTAATGCATAACTACAATTGCCCGCGTGCGGGCAGTAATGGCTTCTTCAATTTTAGTTTCATCGATATTTAATGTATCAGGGCGTACATCCACCAAAACAGGCTTATAACCAGACAGCATAAATGCATTGGCCGTGGAGACAAACGTAAAGGAAGGCAAAATAACTTCATCGCCATAATTACCTTGTAATAAGAGTGAACTCATTTCAAGTGCATCGGTGCCTGATGTGGTCATAATAATCTTTTCAGAGCCAATTGCTTCTTGAAGGGTTTGTTGGCAACGTTGTGTGAATGGACCATTACCCGCCTGATGAAAGTTTTTTTTTATCACGTCTTGAATATATTGAAGTTCTTTTCCCGTAGCATAGGGTTTATTAAATGGTATTTTAGTCAAAGTACCCCTCACAACATAAACTAAAGCTTCAAAAAGTTGGGCTATTTTCGTAAATGCCAACTTCTGTATTGAGCCTAGTTCCCTTATATAGCGTGAGAAAGATAGCACCCTCCCACCTAAAAATGCAAGACTGAAAGCACTTTTTACCACATGGCTAAAGCGGAAAAAATACCGCAAAACATGCCTTCTGTTACCAATCTTGCATATAGAAAATCTTTTTTCTGCAAGATCCGCAACGCTTTCTCAGGGTGTGATGGGGTTTCTCCCTTGTCTTGTTACCGATCTTACATATAGAACTTCTAAATCATGTAGGATCTGCAACGCTTTATTTTTTACGGTATGAACTAGCGCAGGGTCATCTTCAACCGTATCTTTACAAATGCGATTCATCATCGCTAGCCGCTCCGCATTGAGTTCATATTGTGATTTCCCTGAGCGTTGGCGTTTGGTATCCAAGCGCAACCCCAATAAATTCAGCATATAGCGTAGATTTTTGAGCGCGATCTCATGGGTTGTTTTTGCTTCCCAGATAGGCATCCCCATGACATAGCCTGTCTTTTTGTGGGTATCGCGTCTGGTGGGGGGCGTTGTGCGTAGGATGTAGTCCGCTTGCAACAAATCCCATTGTTTTTGGAACGTACTCAGCAAGTCATCAAAGGTTTCAGGATCGAGGCGGTTGGTATGGAAGCCCTCAGGGAAGATAATCGCCAGTAGCTTTTGGATGACATGCAACTTCAAGGCGAAATCATCGCGCTGGTGAATGGCAACATCGTCACGGTGTTGGTGGATGTCTGCATCATGTAAATCTTTAGGGGTTCCCATTGTCACCATGCGGAACCAGAACGGCGCTTGTTTGTGGATGCCGTTATAGGTTTTGATCGCTTTTTCAGTGATGGCTTCGGCGGGGATGTTTAGGGTTGTGGCAATATTATGTTTTTTGATGCCTGGTTTTTGGTCTTCAGAGGGCACAAAATCCAGAGTCTTGGGATCAATGGGATCACTATCAAGGATGGCTTGCACCGTTTCTTGCCGCGCTGCCGCCGCCGCGTCTTTACGGTCGCGCTTGATGGTGGGGTCATCGTCTTTGTCAAAGATAAACGAGACCTCCATTTGCAGATTGTCGCGTAAAAGCGAGACAAAAACCTTGTAGATCAGGTTGGTATAGGCGGATTGTTTGGCTTTGATGCGACAGAACAACTCGATCATAGACCATTGCAAGCTGGTGTATTGTGGATTGCCCTCCGCATCAAATTCACCGGTGGCAAAGCGGAGTTTTGGAAAGCGTTGGGAGACTTCGTAACTGACCCAGCGCCGTTTTTGCAAAATGTATTGATGCCATTCTGAATACGTTTCGGGCAAAAAGGCTTCTCGCTTGCCCATATAGATGTGATAAGTGGATGTGTTGCGAACCCGTCCCAGCATCTGGATCAAGCCTTGAGGTCCTGATGTTTTGCCTGCAAAGATGCAAAAGATTTCATCAGCTTGATATTGAATATCGACGCCACTACCCAGCGCTTGGTTGTAAATGAGCAAGTCCCACTCACCGCTGGCTAGATGGGTGTTGATGTCAATAATCTCTTGTTCTAAGTCACGGGAGTTGCCACCGTGAATGGCGCGGACAGTGTAGCCTTTTTGCGAAAACATCTTTTCGTACTTTTTGACTGCTGCGCGTTCATCCACGACGAGAATTTTCGTTTTTCCGTCGCGGTTGTCTGCGGCGAGGGCATCTTGTAATTCTTTAAGTACCCGTGTTTGGCGATTGTAAATGTTGGCGCGGCGATTTTGCGGTTGCCATGTGTTGTGGATGATATGTGGATTGTCGCGGCCTGCCATTTTCAAGAAGTCTAAGGTGAGTTGTGTGAGCGTGGCATCCAAGCACAAGATTAAACCGGATTGACGGATCAGTTGCAGCAACACACCCAAGCAGATCACCGCTTCGTTACCCTTGAAGGTGTCATCAATCAAGCGTTCTAGGTTCAGATCGGACTCATCAAAGATGATCAGATCATATGAGGGCAAGCGCCCGCCCCGATCCGTGAGCTTGTGCAGTGAATTTAAACAGATGACCATCGACCGCTGGTAATGATAGTCCTTGGCTTTGACATCCGTATACAATGAAAACCCCCGATCCGCAGTGTAATGTTTTTCGTAAACATCTTTCGCCAAAGAGCGATGCGGAACGATAACCAATACCCGCTGGTGCTTAAGCGCCTCAGCGGCTGCCCATGTTGTTTTGCCTGTACCAAGGCCACTTTTGACGACGACGGCCTTGGTACTGGATGGCAACGCGGCAGCGAAGAACGGGGTGTTCATCTTGATAGTGTCGTCGGGCAATGTTTCTTGTTTTTTCCACCCAGGGACGAGATCATCACCTGAGGGCGCAGTAAAGTCACGGATCCAGCCGGCATCTTGAGCGAACTTATAGATGGTGCCTGCGCTGTGGTTGTTACCATGCAATCCGGGTAATACACGGGCGATTTCCTCACCATAAACGCCACCCCATGCGATGGCTTCTTGTTCCAGATTACAGGCTTTGCACGCGGCGAGGATGCTGATCCAGTCGTGATAGGGATGTCCATCAACGGGAATGGCGTTTAAAGCGCTGATCAGGTCGTCGCGGTTGTTGTCGCCGCTATAGTGAACCTGTGATTTCGTGTGACGTTGGATCGTTTTTTGTTTCTTTTTTGGCAACTTTACCAAGGCTGCTTCCAAAAGATCGTGGGTTGAAATAGACGCGGATTCATTGACGAGCAAAGCAGTGCCATTTGGGGAGCCGTAAAAGAAACGGGCGGCATCTTTACACGCAGGATCGCTATAGGGACTACGGGACATTAGCTCAGTGACCACGTGGCTATATGTCTTGGCGTCGGTTACAGGTTCATCAAGGATGAACAAAACCCGTAATTTCCACGCATTTGGTTGGCTAGAGGCGCTGGGGATCACCGCTGCGGCATGTTGCGTGATAAGGGGATGGGCAAGAAACGTTTTTAGATCATCATCGGTGAGCGGGTTACCAGCCCCATTACCATCGATGTCTAAAGCGGCAAGATTGGATTGAACAAAGTTTGCTGCTTTGCGATAGTTATTGTTGTAGTGCCCGACCGCAAACGGATAGCCCTTACAAATGTGCTTTACCAGAGCATCTAAGGGTAATTCGCTGGGTGACCAACCCCGCGAAAAGTTAAAGTTTTGTTTGCCAATAACATCAAAACGGGTAGATACCCTAATGATGCGTTGATCAGGATCAGTAGTCATGATAAAATAGAAAGACCTCCATTTAGCACTAATGGATTAAGTTAGAAACTATCGCTCCCCAGCGATAATCCCCAATCGAGATAAAAAAAGCTGCAGTCTATACGGGTCAGTATAAAAAGCGTGTGGCTTTTTTTATTTCAACTTTTACTCAATCATCTTCCGAATATGTTTATATACACACCACTATACCATAGCATTTGTGATGGTACAAAAAAAATATTGTTTTAATCCGCATAGTCGTCATGTAATCTATCCCCCCTGCCCTTAGACCCCAGCCCCTTTCAAGGGGCTTCCCACATAACCCAGGAGGCGGTTTCGAGCCGCCGCCGATCTGAAAACTCATCAAAAGCGCTTAACTTAATGCGTATGAGTGCGACAGCGCCCTAGTGAACTGGTAATTTTTTCTACGTGTAGCGCCCCATCAAAAAGCAGCACTAATAGGTCGATTGAGCGCTTTTGTTATCTAAACGGACTGTTGGCATGATTTTACAGCGTTATCGAGGTCAAATCCCATCATGTGCGGAGGAAAAATGGCGGTTTTTGCCATTAATACCCCCCTTTTTTGCCTGTTTTTGCTACCGCACAGCAAATATCTTTACCGTGAATTAAAACCGTTTTATCGCTGAGAATGTGCTATGTAGAGGAGCAGCCCGCAACAACCGCGCTATTCTACCGTCAATTCGGTTTAAGAAATGCCTCATTTGCTTGACCAAAACACACAATGAAACACATTGATTTTCGGGGCTCTGCCCCGTCCCCCCGCGATTTTTTAGGCAAAAAATCGAGTAAAACTTTAAGCGTTTGGTCGAACTTTGAAAAGTTCGTGGGGTTTAGGACGAAGCTGTGCGAACAATATACTAAAAAGCGTTTATCCTGAATTCACGTTATTCTAGCAAATCGAGCAAGTCATCCAGATCATCATCGCCATCATCAGGTGGCGCAAACTGGGGAACATTCATGGCTTTCGGCCCCCCTGTTCCGATTGGGATCGACTCTGAGTTTGGTTGTGTTTCATCTTCAACAAGCACAGCTTCAGCATGTTTTTCAGCCTCTAAAGCACGGTTAAATTCTTGCGCACGTTGCCATTTTGCCGGGGTTAAATGCTCCATTTTGATCCGTTTGGTACGTACCCCATACGCCCGCGCCTCTGGTGAAACGCCATTACAATGACCATGTGTCATAATCGACATCTGGATCACCATGTTAAATTGCGGGACGTTATCCAAGTCTTTTTTGACCTCATCGGGGCTTAGAATCTCGATCAAATCCTCGCCTAAATCGTCCAACGGACGGCTGGCAGCCCGTCCACCACTAGACGGATTTAGCAGCTTGCCGCCTTTTGCTTCAACCTGTAAATTGACTTTGGAGGCCACCTGATCGGCTATTAATGCAAGTTGATCCGCCGAGAGATTCCCCCCAGTAGACACCGCCCCACCCCGCAATTTTTTTACCACATCCGGAAATAATTGTTCCAAAACATCGGTATTCCCTGCCCGCAAATCCTTTAACAGCATCAATCCATCGCGCACGGCTTTGGTAAAAGCATTCTCGTCTTTTAATTTACGAATCCATGCCATTAAGGTCTGATCATCGGGTTTATTGGGGTTGTCAGCGTATAGCCAAAATTTAAATTGAATGCGGGTACTTTTTAGAATCGCCATAAAAAACTCATTTGTGGTATATTTTCTGCATTAATGCAGCTGCATTATGACATTGTACCTTACAAAGTAGCATACTCGCAAATCTGTCGATTTGTAGTAAAATTTGTCAGAAGCATATTGTAAATTGAGTAAATAATGGAACCAACATTTAAAACAGGCGATGTTGTACGGCAATTAGGCATCAATCGGGATGCTATAAGCCGCTGGATGCGGCATTTTAAAGATTTTATGAGTCCTCAAGAAGGCCGTAATTATCGTATTACCAACGACGATTTTGTTGTATTAGCGACAATCAAAGAGTTGTCTGACAAAAATCTACGATTAGACGACATTTATACAAAGTTGTCTGATGGATACCGAGTCAAAGAACTGGATGCCTATGTTCTACCGATAGATATGATCCCGCTAAAACAAGCTGTCGATGCCACCAACATTAAAGCAGAGCTAGAGATCCTCACAAATGAACGCGATAGATTATTAGATATGGTTCAAGATTTACAAGCCAATCTCGACATGCAAACGGCAAAAATGGAAGAACTACAAAACAAGTTAGATACAGTGCGCGACGATATGTATGAGAAAAACAAAGAGGAGCGCGAGAAAATATTAACGTTGACTGAACGCGCAGCCCGTGCCGAAGCACAAGTAGAAATGCTGCGGGAAATACTCAAAGACAAATAATTATCAACGTTTGGCGTTGTTGAATCGACATAGGCGTAATCCACCTAAAACCCTATATCTGTCAAACAAACTTGAAAACCACTCTAGAAAGCTCATACACTAAGCGGGTGTATGGTTAGGGTCTAAAGAAGGTAATGCGATGGCAAACGACCTGTCAGTAATCGTAATGAGCTATAACAACGGCAAGCGCATTTTAGAGTTTGACGACGAATTAACGAAAATGCTCATTGGCTTCAGCATGAATACCGAAGTGGTTTATGTTGATAATGGCAGTACCGATGATACGGTTTATCACTTACGAAAGCGATTAGCAGACCCTGTAAACAGTGTCACAAAAAAAATGGTTCTGCTACGACGAAACTATGGGATGAGTTCTGCTTTTATGGCGGGTGCAGATCATAGTGATGGGCAGTTTATCGCGACTATTGACGCCAATATGGTTTATGATCCAGTTGACATTTTGCGCCTGATTAGCGAAGTCGAAAATGGTTATGATGTGGTGGTCGGGTGGCGGCAACGCGGGCACTTAGGCACGTGGTCTCAACAACGTTCCAAATTAGCAAACTGGTTTACATCATCCATTACAGGGTTACGCTTACGCGATTATGGTAGCACCTTTCGCGTCTATACCCGTGATATTATCCCCGACTTAAATATTTATGGTGATCTGTATCAATTTGCCCCTGTATTTGCCTTCCGAAGCGGCGCACGGATTAGTGAAATTCCCGTTAGCTATCGACCGTCTTATTACACGGGATGGGAATACACACCGGGCAGTTTGTGGGTATCATTTTTAGATGTGTTAACGGTATGGTTTATTAGTCGCTATGCCTCGCGCCCAATTCATATTTTTGGGTCAATTGGGTTTGGCATTATTGCAATAGCAGGCATTGTCTTAAGTTATGCTTTTTATAATCGATGGGTAAACGCTATCTCCTTAATAGAAACACCATTACCGGTGCTGTCGGGCGTATTGTTGGCGGTGGGGGTCTTAACCATCATGTTGGGCATGACTACTGAAATTGTGACCCGTGCCTATGTTGAAGCACAAGGCAAAGCTAGCTATAGCGTTCGTGAGATTATTGATTTAGAAAGCAAAAGCTGATCCAGAAACCCAGCATCGCATAGGTTTTTATTTGTGATAGCATTCGTCATGATTTTTAAATAACTTGAGAATCCCCTAAGTATGTGTGGAATTTGTGGTGTCATCCATCGAGAGCGGCAACGCCCTGTACAACCGCCTATATTAGAGCGCATGAATGATGCTATTCGGCATCGTGGTCCAGATAGTGATGGCTTTTTTATCCAAGATAGTGTTGGTTTAGCCATGCGCCGCTTAAGCATCATTGATGTGGCTGATGGCGATCAACCGATTTATAACGAAGATGGCAGCATCGCGATTGTCTTTAATGGCGAAATTTATGGTTACCAAAAACTAAGGGAAAGCCTTCTTCAAGCCGGTCATATATTCCGCACCCATACCGATACAGAGTGTATTATCCATGCGTATGAGCAATATGGTTTGGATTGTGTTGACCATTTAAATGGCATGTTTGCCTTTGCGATTTGGGATAGTAACGAACAACGGGTTTTTATCGCACGGGACCGCACAGGGATAAAACCCTTATATTATGCCCAAGTCGATGACAGCCTAATTTTTGCCTCGGAATTAAAATCCTTGGTTCAATATCCCCAGTTCCCGCGTGACATTGACCTCCGCGCCTTGGATAAATACCTAACGTATGAGTACGTTCCCACACCCTATACCATATTTGAAGCGGCGCGTAAGCTGCCCCCCGGCCATGCCTTAACCTTTCAGCAGGGCGACCTCAACATTTGGCAATATTGGGACATGCAGCTTGAAGAAAGTGAAGTTCCACAAACAACTAGTTTTGAAGATGCCGCACGCGGGTTGCGCCAAGTCTTAAGCGATGTGGTACGTCAAGAATTGGTGAGTGATGTTCCGATTGGGGTATTGCTGAGTGGGGGAGTGGACTCTAGCGCGATTGCGGCCTTGGCAACCGAGATAATGCCTAATCCGATTGAAACATTTTCAATACGGTTTGAAGACAAATCGTTTGATGAGTCAAAATTTGCTCATCTGGTATCCAACCATTTAGGCACCAATCACCATGAGTTGACGTTAACCATTGATACCGCAAAGGACATCATTACCCATCGCATTCCCCATTATATGGATGAACCGCTCGCAGATTCATCATTTATCCCCACGATGTTATTATCGGGTTTTACCCGCGACCATGTTACGGTGGCATTAGGTGGGGATGGTGGCGACGAAATTTTTGCGGGGTATTCCACCCTACAAGCCCATCGGTTGATGAGCCTGTATCAAAATGTGATGCCAAGCCCACTACGCAGCATGGCGGAGCGCGTCGTGAACATGCTCCCGACATCCTTTAACAACATCAGCTTAGATTTTAAGCTGAAACGATTTGCTAGGGGGCATAAACAACCCTTTGAAATGCGCCACCAATATTGGTTAGGGTCATTTGAACAAAACTTAAAAGAACGGCTGTTTGTGCAACGGTCTATGGCGAATGAAGATCGAACCTTTGGCATTGTTTGGGATCATGTCAACCATAGCCAAGCCAATGATGTTTTAAATAAGGTCTTATATCTTGATATGAAAATGTACCTAGAAGGTGACATTTTACCCAAGGTTGACCGCACCACGATGTCACATTCATTAGAAGTCCGTGTCCCATTTTTGAACCAGTTGGTGTTGCAATACGCCGCTTGTTTGCCGATTGAATATAAACTCAGAGGGTTAACCACAAAAGCCATTTTGCGCGAATCCGTAAAAGATGATTTACCGCCTGAAATTGTCAACCGTACCAAAAAAGGGTTTAACATGCCGGTGGCCAAATGGTTAACCGAAGATTTGCGCGAATGGACACACGATCTGCTAGCCCCTGACCGCATTAAGCGCCAAGGTATTTTTGACTATCGTGAAGTCAATCGGTTGTTAACAGAGCATATGTCACAACGTCAGGATTGGCGGAAACAACTCTGGACATTGCTTATCTTCCAGCAATGGTGGGATCACTGGAGCCAGTAATGCGGATATTGTTGATCAACTATGAGTATCCACCGTTAGGGGGGGGGGCGGGCAACGCCACTAGAAACATGGCGCGAGAAATGGCGGCCTTAGGGCATACGGTGTTTGTCATGACTGCCCGTTTTGCAGACTTACCCCACGAAGAAACCGTTGACGGATATACCGTGATCCGTATTCCCAGCCGCCGCCGCGCCAAAGATCGCAGCAATGTTATTGAAATGCTCAGCTTTTTATTGAGTTCTCTATGGGCAGTCATTGCCTGGCGGCGGCGTATCCGTGCTGACGCTTGTATCGCTTATTTTGGCATTCCGGGTGCGCCCGCAGCATGGGTACAGCGCATTTTATTTGGCGTGCCCTATATTGTATCGCTACGCGGTGGGGATGTACCGGGCTTTCAACCGTACGATCTCAAAAACTTTCACCGCCTCACAAAACCGATCATTCAATTTTTATGGTGGCAATCAAAGTCTGTTGTAGCGAACAGCAAAGGGCTAGCCACACTTGCGCAAAAAAGCGCCCCGAACCGCAAAATCCATATTATTCCAAATGGCGTCGATACAACGTTTTTCTCTCCCGTGGAAAAAGATTTTCAAGGTCGATTGCTGTTTGTGGGACGAGTCTCCCAACAAAAAGGATTAACGTACCTGTTGCAGGCCATTGCACAATCTGACACTAAACCAACTCGTTTAACCATAGTCGGAGATGGCCCTTTAAGATCACCATTAGAAAATGAAGCCAGATCACTTGGCTTAGAGGATATTGTCCATCTTCACGGGTGGGCAGATCGAACAGACTTACCCGCTATTTACCAAAATCATGATATTTTTGTGCTTCCATCCCTTGATGAAGGGATGCCCAATGTTATTTTAGAAGCAATGGCAAGCGGACTGCCCATCATTTGTACGGCGATTGCAGGCAATGAAGAACTCGTTGATCAACAAAATGGTTGGGTCGTTTCGCCACAAGTGATTCCAGCGCTCACCAATGCCGTAAATGCCGCGTTAACCACACCTTTAACCGACAAATCTAAGCAAAGCCGCCAACGGGCATTAGGATACAGTTGGCACAGCGTCGCTGAACGCTATTTAGAGTTACTACACAATTAAGGAACCATCACATTCATGAGAACAAATGACATTCCAGATACCCGTTTTGGATTCGGTAAAAACTGGCAACACTTTTTGAGTGTTTTAAATGATGACCGCATCCACCGTGCCGAAGAATCCCTATTAGACATGTTGCAATGGGATCGTGCTGATTTTGCGGGTAAAACCATGTTAGATATTGGCTCCGGTAGTGGGCTGTTTTCCCTTGCTGCGCGGCGGTTGGGGGCGACGGTTTATTCATTTGATTATGACCAAGATTCGGTCGCCTGCACCCGCGAGCTAAAACGCAGTTACTTTCCTAATGATGACCGGTGGACGATTGAACAAGGCACCGCGCTTGATCCCGCCTATTTGCAATCGTTGGGGCAATTTGATCTGGTGTATTCATGGGGTGTTTTGCATCATACCGGCAACATGTGGCAAGCTCTGGAAAATGTCATCGTGAATACAAAACCCGATGGTCATTTATATATCTCGATTTATAATGACCAAGGGATACAAAGTACCATCTGGTGGTGGATCAAAAAGATCTATAACTTGTTGCCATCCATTTTACAAACACCGTATGCGCTATTGTTTATCATCCCGATGGAAATTATTCTTTTACTTATGAGTCTTTGGCAACGTAATCCGCAGTCATATTTTGAACGATGGAATAGCAAAAAAACTGAGCGTGGCATGGGTGTTTGGTATGACAATATTGACTGGATTGGTGGATTTCCATTTGAAGTTGCTACCACACAAGAGATTGTTCAGTTTTATACAAAACATGGGTATACCTTATTAAATATCAATGAGATCGGGCGTGGTCACGGATGTAATGAGTTTGTATTTCAACGGGAGTCTTAAATGTGTGGGATTGTTGGCGGGTATGATCGCAATACAAACTGGCAAACCATCCTCCCGAAGATGACAAATGCCCTTGCTCATCGAGGCCCCGATGCTGATGGACATTGGATCGAGGAAGGCATTGCGTTAGGGCATCGACGCTTAGCGATTATTGATCTCTCCGAAAATGGTGCGCAGCCAATGATTTCGCCTAGTGGGCGGTATATGATGGTCTACAATGGCGAAACATATAACTATCTCTCGCTGCGCCAAGCATTAGCCCCCCATACAACCTTTCGTAGCGGTTCGGACACAGAGGTTATTCTCGCGGGTTTTGATCAGTGGGGCATCGAAACCACCATAAAAAAAATGGTAGGCATGTTTGCAATCGTAGTCTGGGACAAAAAAAAACATCAATTGACCCTGAGTCGGGATCGTATGGGTGAAAAGCCTTTATATTATGGGTGGTTGGGTTCTAGTTTTGTGTTTGGGTCAGAACTCAAGCCCTTTAAATCCCATCCCAATTGGCAAGGCACATTGAACCGAGAAGCACTTGCCGCTTTTTTGCGCCTTAATTATGTTCCGACACCCTATAGCATCTATGAACAAATTGCTAAATTACCGCCAGCAACCATCTTAACCTTAACTGAAGATGACTTAAACCGTCACCAATCGCCTGATCCAGTCCCGTATTGGTCAGTTGCAGACGCCCTCAATCAACCGCCAGAAACCCGCCCTGACGATGTATTAATTGATGAACTCGATACCCTGTTGCGGGATGTGGTGCTGGGGCAAATGGTTTCGGATGTCCCCTTAGGGGCGTTTCTGTCGGGTGGGATTGACTCATCGCTGATTGTGGCATTGATGCAAGCTCAGAATACAACCCCGGTTAGAACGTTTTCAATTGGGTTTGAGCAAGCCGATTTTGACGAAGCCCCCCATGCAAAAGCTGTTGCTGAGCATTTAGGCACGCATCACACCGAACATTATGTCAGTCCCTCAGATTTATTAGATGTCATTCCCAAGTTGCCACGCATTTATGATGAGCCTTTTTCAGATTCATCTCAAATCCCGACCTATTTAGTGTCTCAGATTACCCGTCAAGCGGTAACGGTTTCGCTGTCGGGGGATGGTGGGGATGAACTCTTTGCGGGGTATACCCGCTATTATGATGCTGCGCGTGCTTACAATCAGTTTGGGAAATTACCGACACCTGTTCAACGACTCACGAAGGGTATTTTAGGATTACGTAACACGCGCCAATGGCGTGGGATATTTAACACTGTCCGCCCTGTATTGCCTGCTTTTTTGCGAGAACATGATACTGCTGATAAATTGCATCGCCTCGAACAAATGCTACCCATTCGTAGCCGTGACAGTTTCTATCAAAATGTGATGTCACATTGGCTTAATCCTGAAAGCGTCGTTTTAGGGAACCCTCAGCCGCGCCTGAAAACGCCACAATTGAACCCTGCCGATCATATCGTCCATCAAATGAGCCATCATGATATGGTCACCTATTTACCGGATGATATTTTGGCAAAAGTGGATCGGGCTGCTATGGCGGTGAGTTTAGAAACGAGGGTTCCATTTTTGGATCATCGGGTGGTCGAATTTGCGGCACGAGTACCATTTAGTTATAAAAAGCGCGGGCCCCATCCAAAATGGTTATTGCGGCAGGTTTTGTACCGTTATGTCCCATCAGACTTAATTGATCGTCCTAAAATGGGATTTGGTGTGCCATTAGCAGGGTGGTTGCGTCATGATTTGGTGGATTGGGCAGACGATTTATTAAGTCCTTCACGTTTACGTAATGAAGGCATTTTTGATCCTGACATCATAACCACGCGCTGGCAACAACATCGATCAGGAGACTACAATTGGCATTATCATTTGTGGGATGTCTTGATGTTTCAAGCATGGTATCAACATGAGTATTAATGTTCTCATTCTGATCGATCATCTGCAAGGCGATGGAACACAAAATGCGATGTTACGCTTGGTCACGGGGGGAGCAGAACGCGGCTTTCACTATCATATTGTAAACTTAAGCACTCCAACCGATTTTTCGCCCAAATTAGAAGCCGTTGCCAGTGTTACCCACCTCAACTACAGCAAATATGATCCGCGTGCCATATGGGGGGCGTGGCGGGTCATACGGCAGTCTCAACCCGATATTGTGCAGGTGATGTTATTTAAAGCTGAAGTCATGGGGGGAATCTTAACAAAATTTTTTAATATTCCATTTTTGATTGTTCATCGTAGTGGGATACAACTCTCTGGATACACTGCATATTTTCCTTTACCCGTGGCCATTATATTTAAATCTATGTTAGAGCGATTGATGCGCGGTGTTACGCATATTGTTATTTTTACGGAATCTGAAAAACGATATTTCCAACAACATGGTTGCAACAATATCTCGATTATCAAAAATGGTATTGATGCTGACGAATGGAGCCTTACAGATACAGAAAAAGAAACATATCGCAAAGCTATTCGTTTAGAGCTTGGTCTTAGCGAAACGGATGTATTGGTAACACAAGTCGGGCGGTTGTCACCCGAAAAAGGAGCGGACATTCTCTTTAAGGCTTTTTTGCAAATCCAAATTCCCAATATCCATCTTGCCTTGGTGGGGGATGGTATCTTACGAGAAACATTGGAAAGACAAATTCAAGCATCTAACAAAACAAACCATGTTCACTTGCTGGGTTACCGTACTGACATTCCATCTATTTTGGCTGCCACTGATATTTTTATATTAACTTCCCGTAGCGAAGCCTACCCAAATTCTATATTAGAGGCTTGGACTCAAGCACTACCAGTGATTGCCACTCGCACAGATGGTCCAGTTGACATGATTAACCACGAATATAATGGATTTTTGGTCGATATAGAAGGCATAGCCGCTATTGCAAATGCAATAGAAGATATAGTGGAATCCCCTAAAAAGCGGCAAATATTGGGGGAAAATGGGTTAAACACTTTAAAAACAAAATACACAATCCAAAAAATGCGCTCTGAATTTGAAACCCTTTATCAATCGCTTGTTTGATAACAGCTAAGAATCTTGCGGCACAGCGCGATACAAATAGTAATAGGGAACAAACTCCCCATTTAATGGGAAATCCCAGACTTTCTCGAGAATATAATACTCAGGATTATGGAGCGTGTTGTATTCCTCTTCACTTAACCATGCAAGCCAAAATTGATCAACAAGTAGGTAATCAAATCCTGCTGCTCGTAAACTTTGTGGCGCTTTCGTAAACCGCCAATCCGTGAGTATATTTTCTATCGTGGTAGTTTGATATTGGGGTGATAGATTAAATTGGCTCTCAACTTGGCTGAGGATTTGAATAAAGCTAAACGCGTCTTCTTGGCTCATATAGCCATTTTCATATAAATTACCTATCAAGGTGCTACGAATAGATGGATACATAAAGTGATCGCCTACAATTGGATCATAAATGACAGAATCTTCTGTCATCCCAAAAGGAAGGGTTGTTTGGAATAATGAATCGGCAGAATCAGGGGAAAGCCCGGGATAAAACTCATAAACAACGTTGAATGCACGATCTGTTCCAAGACGATACAATCGACGAAAATCTCCTGTATCATCTGACCATTCTTGAATAAGCTCATAAAGTTCAGGGTTTTGGAGCTGTGTTTTTGCATAACTACTCGCGTTATTAAACCATTCGGAACTAATATAGAGATACCCATAACCTTCGTTGCGCAGATCACCAGGCAAGAACATTTGCGACCATATTAATGTACTTGGGCGCGCAATATAATTATATAAATTTCCATTAAAGCTACTATAATTTTCAAAAACTACAATTGCACGGGCAACCCCAAAGTTATACGCGACCTGATTATATTGGATGTTGAATGGATCCCATACACGTTCTGTATCTGGGTCAAGCGTTCCCCCATAATCGGCGTTAACCTGAACATCCAAAGGGCTCATCATATCAGATTCCCAATGAGGGAATTGGATACGCGAGAGTCCATTAACAATACCAGTTAAGGACAAGGCCAGAACAAAAAAGATACTGAACACAATCCCTACATATCGCCACATACGTTTAAGTTGCCATAGATCAGTTAATACAAACACACTTAATGCACCAATAAACCAGAGGGGTATCACCGCGAATCGATATGTATCATTACTTCCAAATGAAAAAGTAGTTACAAATGGCAATATAATAGAAGTCGCAAAACCCAATAAAATAAACACTAATTCTGCTTGTTTTTTCCACAGTGAATAGAGTATCAATATTGGGAGCATAACCAGCGCTAATCCCCAATCCATGATGACATTTACCCAATCGGTAGGCTGTAACAAACTCACAGATCCCCATCCCCGTGCTATAAGATCTCGCCCATGATATTGAATCGTTAAAAATGATGTTTCCCCACCTTTAGCCGAAGGGATGAATCTTTCTTCAAACGTTCGTAATTCTGAGGCAGCACTTTCAGGTAAAATATCGTATAAACTCGCACCCGTTAGAAATAAAATAACTAAACAAATGGCGCTAAAGCTGATACCCCATTTTCCCCAAACACGTATCGAAAATACCTGACGATGATCTAAATAAATCAGACCCAGCACACTCAATAAGCCAATAACAGGTATCAAAACTAGTAGACTCTTTAATACAGGGTTTGATGCATCAAAAAACATCAGATCAGTAATGGCACCACCCTGAAAAAACAGCATGAGCCATAATGGAATGATAAAAGCTGTGAAGCGTTGCATCGGTAACAAAAAGCTTTCCGAGCGGATAATGTCCCATAGTAACGCTAAAATGATAGGCACAGCGATGATGATTATCCCTGTAGTGAAATAAAGTGCACATGTCGCAGTTAAAACACCCAATGCGCCATACATTAACAAGGATTGTGAACTCTGCCGCAAATGGTACCAAGCAAAAAGCGTCAAAAACGCTACCACAAAAAAACTAACCGGGTTCGGTGAATTTAGATATTCTGTGAACGGAACCATTAAATCATTGGTGTGAAAAATAGGCCTTACTAACTCCCCGATTTGGGTTATGTCTATTAATTGAGCATAGGAAACAGACCGTGCAAACCCATCCGTTTGGGGCAGTATCTCTCCAATAATAGGCAATTCATGGAATTCAGAAAGCCATTGGGCGGGCCCCGTAAATATAAAGAGAAAAGCCCCCATGAGTGGAAGAAAAAGGCGTTGACGACGCAATAATTCCCACAAAAAGATAAAACATAGACCTAAAGCAGTGGCACTATTGTATATCATGCGAAATAAAAACATGTCAAAGATCGTCTCATTACTTTGACGAGATAATATCCCCGCCATGCTGCCTTCAGCATAATGATAGCAATTACAATATTCCTCAGGCCAAGCATACCCACCAAGGGTTAAACTAAAAGGCATCCCATATTGTTTAAAAACAGCAGCACGTGGTCCATGATCTATCTCATCAGCTAATCCTTGTGATAAGGTTACCTGTGCTAAAAAGTATGAAAAAATAATCCAGATAATGAGTAAAATAGCAAGAATCTGCCCAGAGTACCGCCAATAAATGGGAGCTGTATGATGGTGTTTTTTGTACCATAGCCCTCCTCCAAACAACAGCATAAGGAGTAGGACACCCCATGCGGCTAGATCTGTGGGGAATAAGCGCAAGAGGATATTGAGCAAAAAGAAATGTAAGACAGTGCCAATCCCTAAGGCTAATGGGAATAATAAAATACCTTCACGGATATTTAAACCATATCGTGCAATCAAAAAACCGCTAATAACCCAAGCACTACAGATTAAGGCGATAATAACCATATGAATCCCTAATTGATTATTAGAACTAAGACCAAAACAACCTAATTTTAGCCATAACAGATATACTGAGTGTGATCCTGATCAACCTCGGCTAAGGTTTTTTTGATGCCTAACTTTATTTATCAGATATACTGGCATGGTCAACTTATGCTAAATTCGGTCTTAGGTACGTTCTATTACAAATGTGATAGTCTCTGTAAATATACCCCCAAAGAACGTCGCAGTTTGGGGGAAAATATCATTTAATGAAGGCAAAAAACGTTTGTATTTAATAATTGGCAGACTATAAGGATGATTATAAATATGTGTCACTCGAAAATTATTCCGATGTGCATTGGTTATTATCATCTGAACTGATTCTTCATAGGTTGTTACCCATCGATGCCGATCCCCCTGATGCTCGGGTAATAAGCTATATTTGGCACCAAGTTGACCTGTCCTTAAATAGTGCAACCGCACTTGTAAACTATCCATACATGGTAAACTCACCAATAATAGACGGTTCGTAATGCGCATCATTTCAAAAAACGTTTCATGAATTTTTTCCAGATGCTCTAATACATCGAGTGCAACAACTATATCAAAAACTTGGTCATCAATTGGGATAGGTTGTTCTAGATCAAATTGAAAATCATGACCATCTATAATATCGTGTGATGTGTATTTAATGTTATCAAGATTGAGGTAGGGTTTTAAAATTTTGTTCCGCGCCCCCAAATCCAATAAAGTCCCCTTTTCACCTTGTAAAATATCCGCCAAAAGAGAAAACTTGGTACCATAAAAATACGTGGGAGTGGAAACTTGGTCTTTCATAACACATTCTTTTTACAGGTGATGTAGTAAGTTAATGGGAGAACTTCATGATAAGTTTTAGTTCGGGGTAATATCGTTGCCAGTAGCACATCTAACAACATAGCTGTGTTTTTAGTGATACCACGAATTCCTAAAAAATTGGGCATTAAATTTTCTATAGTACTGTATGCACTAGATAAGACGCCAAATGCAAGTGGCTCAATTTGAATATTGTTGAAGTTGGTGCGTTCTAGCAAACTTATCCAACCATTGGCGGTATGCCGATGATAATCTTTTGTATAAGGATCTTCATGTACCCGAAAGTAAAAAGGAACCATGATATGCAAAATACCATCCGGTTTTAGGATGCGATGAATCTCACTAAGTGCGACTTCATCTTTTGCAATATGCTCAAGCGTGTTAAAGCTAATGGCAGCATCAAATAACTGATCATCAATGGGTAATGGTTCATTTAAATCAGCAACATATGTTGGAGCAATATCAGTAGATAAATTGACGCTCTCAAGGTCACCTTGAATATTCAACAAATGACCGTAACTCGTGTGTGCACCACCGCCGAGATCAATAACTTTTCCAGTTAACATTAGCCCTCGAATACGGTCATATTGTAAAGTTCGATTGAGACTATAACCATTTTTATTGGTTTGAAATAACGCATACCACCGTTTAAGTGTTGGCTTAGCAGGCGAAAGTATCATTACAAATCTACCTTCTACAATTTTTGATTGATTAGTTTTTACGAGCTACGAACGTGATTGTTTGAGTTAAGTATCCACCGCCATCTGTGCCAATCATCATGGGGATGACAGATAGTAGGGGTAATACTTGCCAAATATTACGCCGAGAATATCGATACAGATGATGATAAATGTCTGTAATTTCATAGCCATGACGTTGGGTATTAACGTTCACAAACTGGATTGCCTCATGATAATTAATCACCCATCGATGTCGATCACCTTGGTGAAAAGGATACAGGGCATATTTCTTGGCTATTTTACCACTAGCGAGAAACCCTAATCGGACGTAAAGACTACTCATACATGGTAAGCTAATAATCACATAATTGTTACTGATGCGCATCATCTCAGCAAAAGCCGTATGAATGTGTTCTAAATGTTCTAACACATCGAGTGCTAACACAGCATCATAAGTACCATCTTCTAATGGGATGTCTTGCTCTAGATCAAAAACAAAATCATGATCCCCATCAATATCGTGTGACTGATAGGCAATCTGTTCATGGTTTAAATAATGGGTAAGAACTTTGTCACGAGCGCCTAAATCTAAAACTTGTCCATGAGCAGATTGCAAAACATGGGCGACAACATCAAACTTTCCAGCATACCAAAAATGCTTTTTATAGGATGCCATAATGATAGTATTCCATTCTTCAGGGCTATCTTGTTCTAAGCCATTTTGATCCCTATGCGGCAACTAATGCCAACACGGGCTAAAAACATGGTAATCCCATGTTCAGCAAAATATTCATCGACTGCTTTTCGTGCTCCCAGCCAATGCCCATAATCATCGATAATTAAAACACCACCCACTACTAGATTCGGGTAGAGGTGATTAAGTTCATGATATGTAGATTGATAAAAATCGGTATCAAGTCGTAAAATTGCAATGGTGTCGGGCATCACGTCTGGGATGGTGTCTTCTACCAGACCTTTTACATATTGAATCTTGTCATCAGGGTAAAAGGTTGATTTGATATTGGCTTTCACCTCATCTAACGGAGAATAGCACCACTCATTAATATCGTTCTTCTGAAAGCGAGCTGTTTGTTCAGTCGCAACTTTCCCATGAACAGAAACATCATGACTCGTTGCACCAGCCATACCAGCATAGGTATCATACAGATAGAATTCACGTGATGTATCATTCAGTTGCTGTAAAGTTAGCATACTGATCATACTACTACCACCCTTCCAAACCCCACATTCTACGATATCGCCAGCAATATTATGCTCGGCGATATGTTTCGTTGCTGAATAAAAGCCATACATAGCACCTAAATCAGTTAAAGTATAGGCTTTGCTTTTTTGGTAAATCGGCAAGAAGCCTTCATCCAAATCTTTTGGTAAGGTATTTGTAGCAACTAATTGGTACCCCAAACGCCCTTCAATGCGGGTTTTCCAGTGGTTGACCCAACGGGTGAATGAATTTGTCATGTCATACTCTACTTTGTTATTGAATTATAGAAATCGCTGATTTTGTGGGTAATAACTGCATCACCATAATTCGCTAATAAACGTTCATCTTGAGCGGATAGTAACGTTTGATAATTTGTTTCGTTATTGAGAAGGGTTTCTAACTTTATTTGGAATGCTTGTTGATCTCCAATTGGTGTGATGTACCCTGTAATATCATCCATAATTTGCGATTCTGTGCCTGATGTTTTCGTTGTCAGGGTTGGTAAACGAGCTACTTGAGCCATCGTTAATACGCGGGCACTTGTTTCTTGGTCTGAACTTAAGGCAAATATATTTGCTTTACGATAATAGCTCACCAAGTCTTGATACCCTAAATTACCAAGCCATTCTACACAATGGTCTATCTTTAATGTATGTACAAGATTTTTTAGATGACTTGCTTCGGGACCATCTCCGACAATTTGTAATGTTCCACGTTGATGTTGATGATATATTGCGGCAAATGCTCGTAACAATAATGGGATATTTTTTTGGTTATTTAACCGTGCCACACATAATATCTTTGGATCATGGTGCCACGTTTGTAACCGTTGCGCCATAGTATCATCAGAGACCCGAAATTTTTCAAGATGAGATATATAAAACGGAATATAGGTTACTTGTGAAAATCCGCGATTCTGTAGGGTTTTTGTGGTTTCTGGTGAATCACACCGTACAGCATCTGAATTTGATACGACATGTTGTGCTATTTTGTTATATGCCATACGGAAAGGGTTCATACCAATCCAATGTAGGTTGTTTATATTATCATTGAATACACCCCCCACCAATGGAACCTCAAAATGACGCGATAAATAGTATGCTGTGAGCCCCGAAAACAAGGGATCCTGATATTCAATCAGATCGGGTTTGAATAATTTGCCTACTTTTTTGCCCACATAATATGCTGGAAGCACTTGAAACAAGGGATAAGATGGATCAATGGCAGTCGCTTGAATTCGACCCTGATGCATTTGTTGGAAGACTTTTGCCCCCGTATTACGAATCAGTAAAACAATGAATGCTTTTTGTTGGTCAAGTAAATCGCAATATTTCTTTTGGCGATATTGCCCTTCATTTAATGGATCTTCATCCAATAACAAATTATAGTCATAGCTAATACTGAGTATTTTAGTGGGCATGAGATGAATTATTCTCAACAATATCGTGTAAGAGGGGTTCCCATTGATTAGCAATGGTAGCGTGGGAAAAATCAGCAGCACGAATCCTCCCTGCTTCAGCTAATTGTTGGCGTAATGCTGGATTTTGTAAGAGGCGTAAAATAGCCTGCATAAGGGCGACTTTATCACCATTAGGAACCAATATTCCACTGTGATCATGCTTTATAATTTCTTTAGGGCCACTGGGGCAATCAAAGCTAACAACAGGAACACCGCACGCCATGGCCTCAATAATCACATTACCAAACCCTTCAAAACGAGACGATAAAATAAAAATGTCACTATTCTGCAATTGGGTTGGAATATCCTGTGTGGTGCCGCGTAAAATGATCTTATCTTCTAACCCATATTGACGAATTAAGGCGGTTAAATCATTATGCAAGTCACCTTCCCCCCAAATGTCGAGTGTCCATTCTGTGGTTGGCAGTTGCATGACACTTTCGATGAGTAGGTCAAAACCTTTTTGGGGAACCAAACGTCCAATTGCTATTAACTTTGGCAGTGTGTTGGGAGCTTCTGGGGCGGTAGCTGGCTTAAATTTGGTAATATCAATCGAATTATATATGATCGTTATTTTTTCTGATGGCATCCAATCAAAGTATTCAGCAACACCTTGGCTGCTGCAAACCATATGCGCGGCACGGCCATAGGTAACATGCATCAGGCTCCTCCATAAATGACCGACAAAATATATTTGATGATCAATTTGTTCAACAATCACCTGTGGCGTTGAAGAAAACCATGTTGTCAGTAATGTGAGGATGCTGTTATGCGTCATAAAAGAGACCACTACATCAGCCTTGACTGTTGGAATCAATCGCATCATAGCGATAAATCGCCGCCCATGATTCAACAAACGCTTGACGAACGAGCCATCAAATCCACTATCTAGTACATAGACCACAGAGACTGCCGAATGCACGGGGTACGCCTGTTCTGCGGTTCCATCCAACAACAGTAGCGTAACAGAATGCTTGACTGCCAGCTCATTAACAATGTTGATAGCTGCACGCTCAGCACCACCAGCCTCTAAGCTACCGATGACTATCAAAATATTCATTTATGACCTACAACTAGTGATGCAAATTTTTCATGGGTTGTTGACAAATATTGGAATGTTCCGCTATCAACATGTCGACCATTATCCAAAAAGTGAATCATATCAGTAGCCTGCACCGTTGTTAATTTATGTGTAATGATGAGAATAGTGACCTTACCCCGCAATTGATAGATATCATCCAATATTTCTTTTTCAATATGGCTGTCCAAAGAACTAGTAGCTTCATCCAAAACTAAAATATCAGGATTGCGATATAGTGCCCGCGCAATGCCAACCCGTTGCCGTTCACCACCTGACAACCGAACCCCATTTTCACCTAATGGCGTATCTAATCCTTGGGGTAATTTGTCAAAAACTTTTCTAAGCCCAGCTAAGTCAAGAGCTGTCATAATATCGGCGTCAATAATATCTTTGGGTGGCACAGCAAGCGCAATATTTTCGCGTAAGGTTGTATCCGCTAAAAATATCTGTTGTGAAACATACCCAATATGTTGTCGCCAAAGCGGCAACTCTTGTTGAGAAATGGGCTGGCTATTCGCCAATAATTGACCTTCAGTTGGCGATAATAGTCCTAAAATAAGGTCAACACTCGTGGTTTTGCCCGAACCAGATTCCCCAATTAACGCATGAATCATGCCTTTTTGAATTGTGAAATTTAGATTTTGTATTGCATATAACTCGCTATTTGGGTATCGAAACGAAACCTGCCGCATTTCAAATTCATTAATTGTTTCTAACCCCTTATTGGGCACAACTGAGTGCCTAGCTTGCCACTGGGTATCTTCAACTGCATCTCGAATAGTGTAAAAACTAGGAATGTAATATCGAATGGCAATGATGTTTCCTAAAATAGCAGAAAATGCTGGCAATATCCGATACATTGCGGCAACCAATATAACTGCATTTGTAGCAATGCCAAAAATAAAATCTGTCAAAGAGTTTTGACTCACGGCAGCATAAATGATTAACAGCAAAAAGCAAATTGTCAAAACACCATCAACCAAAAGAGCTGTCATCGATGTGCTGGTTTGGTATTTTGTATTAACTGTCGCATACCCTTGAATATAGTTTGTATACTGGTCTATATAAGCATCTTCACCATTAATCGCTTTAATTTCTTTTATGCCACTTAGCGATTGATGGGCAGATTTATTGACGAGACCAAGCAACTCGGTGCGTGCCATTCCCCATGTACGAATTCTATTTCCGAGGAGCCGATATACCGCCACCGAAATTAACATACCAATCACGATCACTAAGCCGTTGGTAAGAGGATCAATAGCTAACAAAAAAGTGATTAGAAAAATAACAATCATGCAGTTTGACATGACTAACAACAAATTGAGGATTAATCCTGCTGAAAAACTGGTGGTTTCAGTGGTAATATTTTTTAATAAGATCGCACTATTTTGTGATAAAAAGAAACTATAGTCTTGATACAAATAGCCTGACAGCACTTGTTTACCCACCCGTACCATTAACCGATGTGCTAAGTTAACTTGTTGGTAAATAGAGATAGCTGACAATATGTTATTGATAACCAACAAACAAAAAATAAATAGGAGCAGTAGAAAAATTACTTCATTCGTATCCGTCGTATTGAGTATTGATTTTAGCTGCGGGAGCCAAGCACTTTGTTCCACATCTTCCTCTGCTAAAACATTAATTAATGGGATGATGCTACCAACGGTTAAGGTCTGCAAGCCAGCAACGACTGTCATTAAAATGCCAACAAAGATAAACCGATTTTTCTCAGCACCGCCAATAAAACTACTTAAATCACGAATGAAAGTAATGGATTGTGTAATCCATGAAATAAAAATCACTGATAACTAGTCCTATTAAACAGCTGACAAAATTTCTTTTATCGTTTGCTCTACTGTTGTATTAAAATCAAACTGATAGCTCGATTTCTTTGCTTGTTTGGCTAAGGTATATCGCATATCTTCATCATCTCTTAGCTGGTATATCGCTTGTTGCAAGGCTTTTACATCACCATAAGGCACTGTAATACCTGTTTCATTATGGGTTATAACTTCAGGGTTACCACCACTTGTGGAGGTAATACATGGAACACCAACCGCGCACGCTTCTATCAAAGTATGTGACAGCCCCTCATAACTAGAAGGCAAGAGTAATACATCTGATTCATGAATTTTTTCTTTTACTTGATAGCGAGGTATGTTACCTAGAAATGTTACGGGCAGTGAATGACTAAGGCAAAAAGCTCTTAATGTATCATGTTCAGGGCCGCCCCCAACAACGTCTAATGAAATATTCTCCACCCTAACCATGGCTTCTAAAATATGATTTAACCCTTTCCATCGAACTAACCGCCCCACAAAAATCATCTTAAGGTGAGCAGTTTTACGTTGTTTCGGAGCATATGGTGTAAACTCATTCAATCGCACGCCATTATAGACAACGTTAATTTTGTTTGGGGTAACGTCCCAACCACTTACAATTCTTTTGAGGTATTGGCTTGGTGTAATAACACGATAGGCTTTTTGAGCAGCTAGGCGGCGCTTGTGTGCTAAATAAGCGATATGCCCTCGATGTGATTGCGATTGAAAGGTATCAATTGTATCCGTGGTTTTTCCTCTATTTTGTGCAGTTTCCCATGCCGTATCTCCCACAATTTTTAAGATATAAGGTATTCCCAACCACTTTGTTAATGGACGCACATAATTTTCGAGTGTGTTACAAAATACGACATCATGATGTCTTAACAATCTGAACAGGGTAAGGTTCATCAGTGGACGACTAAATCCACCCGGAATATATGGAACTCTATACACAGGGAAATTACGATAGGTGTCATCGGGCACATCGCGCTGCTTTGAAAAACAAACAACACTTATATCATATCCATTAGCTGCTAACACAGCTCCCAAATCATCTATAAAGGTGGCTGGGCCACCAATATCAGGTGGAAAAATATTCGTTGCTAATAGAATACGAGGTCTTTTATTGGTCATAAATCGCGTTTAAGTGTTGTTGTATTTGATCAAGATAATGTTCGTGGTCATGATGACCAACAATTAAATTACGCAACGTCTCAGGATGATACGCCTCTATATTGTTATAAATATTGACTATCTGTTCAGCAATAGCAGACGCGTTCTTTTCACGAATTATAAACTCTGGATGTTCTGATAAGAAATAAAAAAATGCCTCATTGCTTGTTAACGCAGGTACTCCACAAGCAAATGATTCTAAAACCGTTTTATCCATACTCCCTGTATTACTTAAATTAAGATGTAAAAACGCTGAGGCATACGCTGCTGCAATGTCTTGTTGCACCATATAACCTGAAAAGATGACATGCTCCTTTAAATTGAGTTGACCAATTTTTTGCTGTAGATCTTCATAGTACACAGCATCTTGTTCAGTTAACGGCTTTCCAATAATCTGCAGTCGAATATCTGGAATCGTATGCTTTACCAAAGCTAACACATCTAACATGAGTTTAATTTGCTTACTAGGGGTAATGCGTGCAACCGTAAGGATCAATGGCGGATTTGTTTTTTTCTGTGTGGGGATCGTAAAAATATTGGTATCAATACCTTGTCCGATAATATGGATTTTATTTGACTGTAATCGACATCCTTCTGGTGAGGAGGTTATGATCCGATCAACCAATTTGTTGGCCAGCTTTAATTGATTGGTTACTGCCCCATGGGCATACCACATCAAAGTTCGGATACGGTATAGTTTCAAGACTGGGGCTAACAAATAAGCAAATGGCATTGCCATATGGATAAAACACACATCAACTGGATGTCGCCAAATAATGTTAGCAACCCATAGATTTAATAACAGTGGCCCCCCAAGGCGACGAGGAATCCCCCAAAATCGCTGTGGAATAACATAAACGCTAACATTGGGGGGGGGGGTATAATCTCCCAGCTCCCATGTGACCACTGTAACACGCTCATTTTGAGCAGCAAGTTCATCAACAATGCGTGGCGACCATGGCATCGATAATGACCGCCTATTCATTTCAAAATTGGCAACTAATATATTCAAATCAATCTCAGGAGAGTTTTTTTAGTAAATGGTTGGGGTTTGCCATGACCAGCTCGTAACGTTGACCAATTGTATTGTTTGCTTTTAATTCTTTAATCAAACGCTGCACCCCTTTTGAACCCGTTAACGCGGCAGAATCATCAAATAAAATATATCCACCAACGACCAGATGACGATCTGTAGCTTCAAAATCCGATTTTACATAATCATACTCATGATTACCATCAATAAAGCATAATCCTATGTCACCCCCAAGTTGGGCATCTCTTCCAAACACATCTGTCATAACATCTTGCGCCGCCCATTTCTCAAAAAATGCTGTTGAACTTATCTTTAAACTATGAGGTAAATGATGTTGGCTAAAAAATTGAACATTATGAATAAATGTGCGGCCTACAAAATCCCCCCATTCTTTCCCTTTAATTTGTGAACGCCCTATCGTTCCATCACCCATATTTTTAAAGCTATAATCCCACATGTCACAACTAAAAAAGAGATTTGTTCTATTATGGATCTGCATAAAGTGAGAAATTAAGTTTGTAGACAAACCACAGAAAGAGCCTATTTCGACGATACTAAGATCATCATTGATGCGTGCAATCGCATATTCGAGCGCATAATCATTACCCGCTCGGTACATCCCCGCATTCACTTGCCGCAATCGCAAAATAAATGGATCATCAAGCTTTTTAACGGTAAAAAATTCTAACAATGCCCCAAATTGTGTTGCGACTTGGTTTAACAAGCTCATCCGTGCGATCTTCCTTATAGATAATAGATTGAATGTAATGGCTCACAATACGTGATATAAAGTTGATGGCATATACATAAAATAGACTGTATATCATTGATTATCCGATGTGAGAAAATACCTTAAATTTTAATTTTTGGATAGTGTATACTATGTTACTTTAAAAAATATATGCTGATCATACTGATATAGCACCTGTCACCTAACACATCATTCGCTTTTGTTTATCCTCACATATATATTCACAAGATATAAAGGTAAAAGTGAGCCATGCTACGAAAAATAATTATTGGCGGTTACATAGTTTTGCTATTCCCCATTTTTATGGTGGTAATTAGTTTTTATAGAGTGCAGTTATGTAGCTTTGTTACAGGCGGGCGTATTTTAGCGGTTCTACCCGGAGAGGCAGGCATGTTTTTACGTCGATTTTGGTACCAGCACACCTTAGAATCTTGCGGTAAAGACCTATATGTTGATTGGATGGCTATTATCAAAAGTAGCCAAAGCAGCATCGGGGATAATGTTTATATAGGGACATTCTGCTGGATTGGGCGGGTCACCCTTGGAAATGATGTCATGTTGGGGGGACATATTACTATTTTAAGTGGGGCACATACCCATAGTTTTGACGACCTTGATATTCCAATGACCCAACAAAAAGTGACATTACAACGGATCACGATTGGTCATGATGTATGGGTTGGAAACCGCGCCATTATTATGGCAAATGTTGAATGGGGGTGTGTTATTGGGGCAGGAGCTGTAGTCAATAAAACATATGCCCCCTTTGATATTTTGGTTGGATTACCAGCAAAACCTATAGGAAACCGAAAAACACCTAAATCGGCAAATTAAGTATCGTATTGATGACCCTATTTTGTGTAGTTTCATCCAGTTCATTATAAAACGGTAACCGCACGAGGCGACTGCTCACATCACTAGCAATCGGGCAATCATTCTGCTCGTAACCTAGCTTCCTTCCCATCTCAGAGCTATGTAATGGGGTGTAATGAAATACTGAACTCACATGAGCCTCTCTCATTAAATCTATGAAACGTGTTCGTTTTTCAGCAGTCGGTAGCAACATATAAAATAAATGATAGGCATTCCCACATTCTTCGGGAACATGAGGCAACTGTACCCCTTTTTGCTGTGCCCAAGTATTTAGATTCGTATAATAGCGTTCCCATATAGCCTGCCGTGTAGCTTGAATCGTTTCGCGTTCCTGTAGTTGTGCCCATAAGAAAGCAGCTAAAATTTCCGATAAGGAATAGCTTCCACCAATATCAACCCAAGAATATTTATCCACTAAGCCTTGTAAAAATAAACTCCTGTTCGTACCTTTGTCACGAATGATCTCGGCACGTTGGACAAAATCAGGGTTGTTTATAGACAAACAACCGCCCTCTCCACAAGAAAAATTTTTTGTTTCATGAAAACTATGGGCTGCAGCTATGCCAAAGCTGCCAAGTGGTCTACCCTTATAAGTACCGAATAAACCATGTGCGTTATCTTCAATAATAAATAATTTATGTTTCTTCGCCATCGCTTCGATGGCATCCATTTCGCAAGATACACCTGCGTAATGCATAACTACAATTGCCCGCGTGCGGGCAGTAATGGCTTCTTCAATTTTAGTTTCATCGATATTTAATGTATCAGGGCGTACATCCACCAAAACAGGCTTATAACCAGACAGCATAAATGCATTGGCCGTGGAGACAAACGTAAAGGAAGGCAAAATAACTTCATCGCCATAATTACCTTGTAATAAGAGTGAACTCATTTCAAGTGCATCGGTGCCTGATGTGGTCATAATAATCTTTTCAGAGCCAATTGCTTCTTGAAGGGTTTGTTGGCAACGTTGTGTGAATGGACCATTACCCGCCTGATGAAAGTTTTTTTTTATCACGTCTTGAATATATTGAAGTTCTTTTCCCGTAGCATAGGGTTTATTAAATGGTATTTTAGTCAAAGTACCCCTCACAACATAAACTAAAGCTTCAAAAAGTTGGGCTATTTTCGTAAATGCCAACTTCTGTATTGAGCCTAGTTCCCTTATATAGCGTGAGAAAGATAGCACCCTCCCACCTAAAAATGCAAGACTGAAAGCACTTTTTACCACATGGCTAAAGCGGAAAAAATACCGCAAAACATGCCTTCTGTTACCAATCTTGCATATAGAAAATCTTTTTTCTGCAAGATCCGCAACGCTTTCTCAGGGTGTGATGGGGTTTCTCCCTTGTCTTGTTACCGATCTTACATATAGAACTTCTAAATCATGTAGGATCTGCAACGCTTTATTTTTTACGGTATGAACTAGCGCAGGGTCATCTTCAACCGTATCTTTACAAATGCGATTCATCATCGCTAGCCGCTCCGCATTGAGTTCATATTGTGATTTCCCTGAGCGTTGGCGTTTGGTATCCAAGCGCAACCCCAATAAATTCAGCATATAGCGTAGATTTTTGAGCGCGATCTCATGGGTTGTTTTTGCTTCCCAGATAGGCATCCCCATGACATAGCCTGTCTTTTTGTGGGTATCGCGTCTGGTGGGGGGCGTTGTGCGTAGGATGTAGTCCGCTTGCAACAAATCCCATTGTTTTTGGAACGTACTCAGCAAGTCATCAAAGGTTTCAGGATCGAGGCGGTTGGTATGGAAGCCCTCAGGGAAGATAATCGCCAGTAGCTTTTGGATGACATGCAACTTCAAGGCGAAATCATCGCGCTGGTGAATGGCAACATCGTCACGGTGTTGGTGGATGTCTGCATCATGTAAATCTTTAGGGGTTCCCATTGTCACCATGCGGAACCAGAACGGCGCTTGTTTGTGGATGCCGTTATAGGTTTTGATCGCTTTTTCAGTGATGGCTTCGGCGGGGATGTTTAGGGTTGTGGCAATATTATGTTTTTTGATGCCTGGTTTTTGGTCTTCAGAGGGCACAAAATCCAGAGTCTTGGGATCAATGGGATCACTATCAAGGATGGCTTGCACCGTTTCTTGCCGCGCTGCCGCCGCCGCGTCTTTACGGTCGCGCTTGATGGTGGGGTCATCGTCTTTGTCAAAGATAAACGAGACCTCCATTTGCAGATTGTCGCGTAAAAGCGAGACAAAAACCTTGTAGATCAGGTTGGTATAGGCGGATTGTTTGGCTTTGATGCGACAGAACAACTCGATCATAGACCATTGCAAGCTGGTGTATTGTGGATTGCCCTCCGCATCAAATTCACCGGTGGCAAAGCGGAGTTTTGGAAAGCGTTGGGAGACTTCGTAACTGACCCAGCGCCGTTTTTGCAAAATGTATTGATGCCATTCTGAATACGTTTCGGGCAAAAAGGCTTCTCGCTTGCCCATATAGATGTGATAAGTGGATGTGTTGCGAACCCGTCCCAGCATCTGGATCAAGCCTTGAGGTCCTGATGTTTTGCCTGCAAAGATGCAAAAGATTTCATCAGCTTGATATTGAATATCGACGCCACTACCCAGCGCTTGGTTGTAAATGAGCAAGTCCCACTCACCGCTGGCTAGATGGGTGTTGATGTCAATAATCTCTTGTTCTAAGTCACGGGAGTTGCCACCGTGAATGGCGCGGACAGTGTAGCCTTTTTGCGAAAACATCTTTTCGTACTTTTTGACTGCTGCGCGTTCATCCACGACGAGAATTTTCGTTTTTCCGTCGCGGTTGTCTGCGGCGAGGGCATCTTGTAATTCTTTAAGTACCCGTGTTTGGCGATTGTAAATGTTGGCGCGGCGATTTTGCGGTTGCCATGTGTTGTGGATGATATGTGGATTGTCGCGGCCTGCCATTTTCAAGAAGTCTAAGGTGAGTTGTGTGAGCGTGGCATCCAAGCACAAGATTAAACCGGATTGACGGATCAGTTGCAGCAACACACCCAAGCAGATCACCGCTTCGTTACCCTTGAAGGTGTCATCAATCAAGCGTTCTAGGTTCAGATCGGACTCATCAAAGATGATCAGATCATATGAGGGCAAGCGCCCGCCCCGATCCGTGAGCTTGTGCAGTGAATTTAAACAGATGACCATCGACCGCTGGTAATGATAGTCCTTGGCTTTGACATCCGTATACAATGAAAACCCCCGATCCGCAGTGTAATGTTTTTCGTAAACATCTTTCGCCAAAGAGCGATGCGGAACGATAACCAATACCCGCTGGTGCTTAAGCGCCTCAGCGGCTGCCCATGTTGTTTTGCCTGTACCAAGGCCACTTTTGACGACGACGGCCTTGGTACTGGATGGCAACGCGGCAGCGAAGAACGGGGTGTTCATCTTGATAGTGTCGTCGGGCAATGTTTCTTGTTTTTTCCACCCAGGGACGAGATCATCACCTGAGGGCGCAGTAAAGTCACGGATCCAGCCGGCATCTTGAGCGAACTTATAGATGGTGCCTGCGCTGTGGTTGTTACCATGCAATCCGGGTAATACACGGGCGATTTCCTCACCATAAACGCCACCCCATGCGATGGCTTCTTGTTCCAGATTACAGGCTTTGCACGCGGCGAGGATGCTGATCCAGTCGTGATAGGGATGTCCATCAACGGGAATGGCGTTTAAAGCGCTGATCAGGTCGTCGCGGTTGTTGTCGCCGCTATAGTGAACCTGTGATTTCGTGTGACGTTGGATCGTTTTTTGTTTCTTTTTTGGCAACTTTACCAAGGCTGCTTCCAAAAGATCGTGGGTTGAAATAGACGCGGATTCATTGACGAGCAAAGCAGTGCCATTTGGGGAGCCGTAAAAGAAACGGGCGGCATCTTTACACGCAGGATCGCTATAGGGACTACGGGACATTAGCTCAGTGACCACGTGGCTATATGTCTTGGCGTCGGTTACAGGTTCATCAAGGATGAACAAAACCCGTAATTTCCACGCATTTGGTTGGCTAGAGGCGCTGGGGATCACCGCTGCGGCATGTTGCGTGATAAGGGGATGGGCAAGAAACGTTTTTAGATCATCATCGGTGAGCGGGTTACCAGCCCCATTACCATCGATGTCTAAAGCGGCAAGATTGGATTGAACAAAGTTTGCTGCTTTGCGATAGTTATTGTTGTAGTGCCCGACCGCAAACGGATAGCCCTTACAAATGTGCTTTACCAGAGCATCTAAGGGTAATTCGCTGGGTGACCAACCCCGCGAAAAGTTAAAGTTTTGTTTGCCAATAACATCAAAACGGGTAGATACCCTAATGATGCGTTGATCAGGATCAGTAGTCATGATAAAATAGAAAGACCTCCATTTAGCACTAATGGATTAAGTTAGAAACTATCGCTCCCCAGCGATAATCCCCAATCGAGATAAAAAAAGCTGCAGTCTATACGGGTCAGTATAAAAAGCGTGTGGCTTTTTTTATTTCAACTTTTACTCAATCATCTTCCGAATATGTTTATATACACACCACTATACCATAGCATTTGTGATGGTACAAAAAAAATATTGTTTTAATCCGCATAGTCGTCATGTAATCTATCCCCCCTGCCCTTAGACCCCAGCCCCTTTCAAGGGGCTTCCCACATAACCCAGGAGGCGGTTTCGAGCCGCCGCCGATCTGAAAACTCATCAAAAGCGCTTAACTTAATGCGTATGAGTGCGACAGCGCCCTAGTGAACTGGTAATTTTTTCTACGTGTAGCGCCCCATCAAAAAGCAGCACTAATAGGTCGATTGAGCGCTTTTGTTATCTAAACGGACTGTTGGCATGATTTTACAGCGTTATCGAGGTCAAATCCCATCATGTGCGGAGGAAAAATGGCGGTTTTTGCCATTAATACCCCCCTTTTTTGCCTGTTTTTGCTACCGCACAGCAAATATCTTTACCGTGAATTAAAACCGTTTTATCGCTGAGAATGTGCTATGTAGAGGAGCAGCCCGCAACAACCGCGCTATTCTACCGTCAATTCGGTTTAAGAAATGCCTCATTTGCTTGACCAAAACACACAATGAAACACATTGATTTTCGGGGCTCTGCCCCGTCCCCCCGCGATTTTTTAGGCAAAAAATCGAGTAAAACTTTAAGCGTTTGGTCGAACTTTGAAAAGTTCGTGGGGTTTAGGACGAAGCTGTGCGAACAATATACTAAAAAGCGTTTATCCTGAATTCACGTTATTCTAGCAAATCGAGCAAGTCATCCAGATCATCATCGCCATCATCAGGTGGCGCAAACTGGGGAACATTCATGGCTTTCGGCCCCCCTGTTCCGATTGGGATCGACTCTGAGTTTGGTTGTGTTTCATCTTCAACAAGCACAGCTTCAGCATGTTTTTCAGCCTCTAAAGCACGGTTAAATTCTTGCGCACGTTGCCATTTTGCCGGGGTTAAATGCTCCATTTTGATCCGTTTGGTACGTACCCCATACGCCCGCGCCTCTGGTGAAACGCCATTACAATGACCATGTGTCATAATCGACATCTGGATCACCATGTTAAATTGCGGGACGTTATCCAAGTCTTTTTTGACCTCATCGGGGCTTAGAATCTCGATCAAATCCTCGCCTAAATCGTCCAACGGACGGCTGGCAGCCCGTCCACCACTAGACGGATTTAGCAGCTTGCCGCCTTTTGCTTCAACCTGTAAATTGACTTTGGAGGCCACCTGATCGGCTATTAATGCAAGTTGATCCGCCGAGAGATTCCCCCCAGTAGACACCGCCCCACCCCGCAATTTTTTTACCACATCCGGAAATAATTGTTCCAAAACATCGGTATTCCCTGCCCGCAAATCCTTTAACAGCATCAATCCATCGCGCACGGCTTTGGTAAAAGCATTCTCGTCTTTTAATTTACGAATCCATGCCATTAAGGTCTGATCATCGGGTTTATTGGGGTTGTCAGCGTATAGCCAAAATTTAAATTGAATGCGGGTACTTTTTAGAATCGCCATAAAAAACTCATTTGTGGTATATTTTCTGCATTAATGCAGCTGCATTATGACATTGTACCTTACAAAGTAGCATACTCGCAAATCTGTCGATTTGTAGTAAAATTTGTCAGAAGCATATTGTAAATTGAGTAAATAATGGAACCAACATTTAAAACAGGCGATGTTGTACGGCAATTAGGCATCAATCGGGATGCTATAAGCCGCTGGATGCGGCATTTTAAAGATTTTATGAGTCCTCAAGAAGGCCGTAATTATCGTATTACCAACGACGATTTTGTTGTATTAGCGACAATCAAAGAGTTGTCTGACAAAAATCTACGATTAGACGACATTTATACAAAGTTGTCTGATGGATACCGAGTCAAAGAACTGGATGCCTATGTTCTACCGATAGATATGATCCCGCTAAAACAAGCTGTCGATGCCACCAACATTAAAGCAGAGCTAGAGATCCTCACAAATGAACGCGATAGATTATTAGATATGGTTCAAGATTTACAAGCCAATCTCGACATGCAAACGGCAAAAATGGAAGAACTACAAAACAAGTTAGATACAGTGCGCGACGATATGTATGAGAAAAACAAAGAGGAGCGCGAGAAAATATTAACGTTGACTGAACGCGCAGCCCGTGCCGAAGCACAAGTAGAAATGCTGCGGGAAATACTCAAAGACAAATAATTATCAACGTTTGGCGTTGTTGAATCGACATAGGCGTAATCCACCTAAAACCCTATATCTGTCAAACAAACTTGAAAACCACTCTAGAAAGCTCATACACTAAGCGGGTGTATGGTTAGGGTCTAAAGAAGGTAATGCGATGGCAAACGACCTGTCAGTAATCGTAATGAGCTATAACAACGGCAAGCGCATTTTAGAGTTTGACGACGAATTAACGAAAATGCTCATTGGCTTCAGCATGAATACCGAAGTGGTTTATGTTGATAATGGCAGTACCGATGATACGGTTTATCACTTACGAAAGCGATTAGCAGACCCTGTAAACAGTGTCACAAAAAAAATGGTTCTGCTACGACGAAACTATGGGATGAGTTCTGCTTTTATGGCGGGTGCAGATCATAGTGATGGGCAGTTTATCGCGACTATTGACGCCAATATGGTTTATGATCCAGTTGACATTTTGCGCCTGATTAGCGAAGTCGAAAATGGTTATGATGTGGTGGTCGGGTGGCGGCAACGCGGGCACTTAGGCACGTGGTCTCAACAACGTTCCAAATTAGCAAACTGGTTTACATCATCCATTACAGGGTTACGCTTACGCGATTATGGTAGCACCTTTCGCGTCTATACCCGTGATATTATCCCCGACTTAAATATTTATGGTGATCTGTATCAATTTGCCCCTGTATTTGCCTTCCGAAGCGGCGCACGGATTAGTGAAATTCCCGTTAGCTATCGACCGTCTTATTACACGGGATGGGAATACACACCGGGCAGTTTGTGGGTATCATTTTTAGATGTGTTAACGGTATGGTTTATTAGTCGCTATGCCTCGCGCCCAATTCATATTTTTGGGTCAATTGGGTTTGGCATTATTGCAATAGCAGGCATTGTCTTAAGTTATGCTTTTTATAATCGATGGGTAAACGCTATCTCCTTAATAGAAACACCATTACCGGTGCTGTCGGGCGTATTGTTGGCGGTGGGGGTCTTAACCATCATGTTGGGCATGACTACTGAAATTGTGACCCGTGCCTATGTTGAAGCACAAGGCAAAGCTAGCTATAGCGTTCGTGAGATTATTGATTTAGAAAGCAAAAGCTGATCCAGAAACCCAGCATCGCATAGGTTTTTATTTGTGATAGCATTCGTCATGATTTTTAAATAACTTGAGAATCCCCTAAGTATGTGTGGAATTTGTGGTGTCATCCATCGAGAGCGGCAACGCCCTGTACAACCGCCTATATTAGAGCGCATGAATGATGCTATTCGGCATCGTGGTCCAGATAGTGATGGCTTTTTTATCCAAGATAGTGTTGGTTTAGCCATGCGCCGCTTAAGCATCATTGATGTGGCTGATGGCGATCAACCGATTTATAACGAAGATGGCAGCATCGCGATTGTCTTTAATGGCGAAATTTATGGTTACCAAAAACTAAGGGAAAGCCTTCTTCAAGCCGGTCATATATTCCGCACCCATACCGATACAGAGTGTATTATCCATGCGTATGAGCAATATGGTTTGGATTGTGTTGACCATTTAAATGGCATGTTTGCCTTTGCGATTTGGGATAGTAACGAACAACGGGTTTTTATCGCACGGGACCGCACAGGGATAAAACCCTTATATTATGCCCAAGTCGATGACAGCCTAATTTTTGCCTCGGAATTAAAATCCTTGGTTCAATATCCCCAGTTCCCGCGTGACATTGACCTCCGCGCCTTGGATAAATACCTAACGTATGAGTACGTTCCCACACCCTATACCATATTTGAAGCGGCGCGTAAGCTGCCCCCCGGCCATGCCTTAACCTTTCAGCAGGGCGACCTCAACATTTGGCAATATTGGGACATGCAGCTTGAAGAAAGTGAAGTTCCACAAACAACTAGTTTTGAAGATGCCGCACGCGGGTTGCGCCAAGTCTTAAGCGATGTGGTACGTCAAGAATTGGTGAGTGATGTTCCGATTGGGGTATTGCTGAGTGGGGGAGTGGACTCTAGCGCGATTGCGGCCTTGGCAACCGAGATAATGCCTAATCCGATTGAAACATTTTCAATACGGTTTGAAGACAAATCGTTTGATGAGTCAAAATTTGCTCATCTGGTATCCAACCATTTAGGCACCAATCACCATGAGTTGACGTTAACCATTGATACCGCAAAGGACATCATTACCCATCGCATTCCCCATTATATGGATGAACCGCTCGCAGATTCATCATTTATCCCCACGATGTTATTATCGGGTTTTACCCGCGACCATGTTACGGTGGCATTAGGTGGGGATGGTGGCGACGAAATTTTTGCGGGGTATTCCACCCTACAAGCCCATCGGTTGATGAGCCTGTATCAAAATGTGATGCCAAGCCCACTACGCAGCATGGCGGAGCGCGTCGTGAACATGCTCCCGACATCCTTTAACAACATCAGCTTAGATTTTAAGCTGAAACGATTTGCTAGGGGGCATAAACAACCCTTTGAAATGCGCCACCAATATTGGTTAGGGTCATTTGAACAAAACTTAAAAGAACGGCTGTTTGTGCAACGGTCTATGGCGAATGAAGATCGAACCTTTGGCATTGTTTGGGATCATGTCAACCATAGCCAAGCCAATGATGTTTTAAATAAGGTCTTATATCTTGATATGAAAATGTACCTAGAAGGTGACATTTTACCCAAGGTTGACCGCACCACGATGTCACATTCATTAGAAGTCCGTGTCCCATTTTTGAACCAGTTGGTGTTGCAATACGCCGCTTGTTTGCCGATTGAATATAAACTCAGAGGGTTAACCACAAAAGCCATTTTGCGCGAATCCGTAAAAGATGATTTACCGCCTGAAATTGTCAACCGTACCAAAAAAGGGTTTAACATGCCGGTGGCCAAATGGTTAACCGAAGATTTGCGCGAATGGACACACGATCTGCTAGCCCCTGACCGCATTAAGCGCCAAGGTATTTTTGACTATCGTGAAGTCAATCGGTTGTTAACAGAGCATATGTCACAACGTCAGGATTGGCGGAAACAACTCTGGACATTGCTTATCTTCCAGCAATGGTGGGATCACTGGAGCCAGTAATGCGGATATTGTTGATCAACTATGAGTATCCACCGTTAGGGGGGGGGGCGGGCAACGCCACTAGAAACATGGCGCGAGAAATGGCGGCCTTAGGGCATACGGTGTTTGTCATGACTGCCCGTTTTGCAGACTTACCCCACGAAGAAACCGTTGACGGATATACCGTGATCCGTATTCCCAGCCGCCGCCGCGCCAAAGATCGCAGCAATGTTATTGAAATGCTCAGCTTTTTATTGAGTTCTCTATGGGCAGTCATTGCCTGGCGGCGGCGTATCCGTGCTGACGCTTGTATCGCTTATTTTGGCATTCCGGGTGCGCCCGCAGCATGGGTACAGCGCATTTTATTTGGCGTGCCCTATATTGTATCGCTACGCGGTGGGGATGTACCGGGCTTTCAACCGTACGATCTCAAAAACTTTCACCGCCTCACAAAACCGATCATTCAATTTTTATGGTGGCAATCAAAGTCTGTTGTAGCGAACAGCAAAGGGCTAGCCACACTTGCGCAAAAAAGCGCCCCGAACCGCAAAATCCATATTATTCCAAATGGCGTCGATACAACGTTTTTCTCTCCCGTGGAAAAAGATTTTCAAGGTCGATTGCTGTTTGTGGGACGAGTCTCCCAACAAAAAGGATTAACGTACCTGTTGCAGGCCATTGCACAATCTGACACTAAACCAACTCGTTTAACCATAGTCGGAGATGGCCCTTTAAGATCACCATTAGAAAATGAAGCCAGATCACTTGGCTTAGAGGATATTGTCCATCTTCACGGGTGGGCAGATCGAACAGACTTACCCGCTATTTACCAAAATCATGATATTTTTGTGCTTCCATCCCTTGATGAAGGGATGCCCAATGTTATTTTAGAAGCAATGGCAAGCGGACTGCCCATCATTTGTACGGCGATTGCAGGCAATGAAGAACTCGTTGATCAACAAAATGGTTGGGTCGTTTCGCCACAAGTGATTCCAGCGCTCACCAATGCCGTAAATGCCGCGTTAACCACACCTTTAACCGACAAATCTAAGCAAAGCCGCCAACGGGCATTAGGATACAGTTGGCACAGCGTCGCTGAACGCTATTTAGAGTTACTACACAATTAAGGAACCATCACATTCATGAGAACAAATGACATTCCAGATACCCGTTTTGGATTCGGTAAAAACTGGCAACACTTTTTGAGTGTTTTAAATGATGACCGCATCCACCGTGCCGAAGAATCCCTATTAGACATGTTGCAATGGGATCGTGCTGATTTTGCGGGTAAAACCATGTTAGATATTGGCTCCGGTAGTGGGCTGTTTTCCCTTGCTGCGCGGCGGTTGGGGGCGACGGTTTATTCATTTGATTATGACCAAGATTCGGTCGCCTGCACCCGCGAGCTAAAACGCAGTTACTTTCCTAATGATGACCGGTGGACGATTGAACAAGGCACCGCGCTTGATCCCGCCTATTTGCAATCGTTGGGGCAATTTGATCTGGTGTATTCATGGGGTGTTTTGCATCATACCGGCAACATGTGGCAAGCTCTGGAAAATGTCATCGTGAATACAAAACCCGATGGTCATTTATATATCTCGATTTATAATGACCAAGGGATACAAAGTACCATCTGGTGGTGGATCAAAAAGATCTATAACTTGTTGCCATCCATTTTACAAACACCGTATGCGCTATTGTTTATCATCCCGATGGAAATTATTCTTTTACTTATGAGTCTTTGGCAACGTAATCCGCAGTCATATTTTGAACGATGGAATAGCAAAAAAACTGAGCGTGGCATGGGTGTTTGGTATGACAATATTGACTGGATTGGTGGATTTCCATTTGAAGTTGCTACCACACAAGAGATTGTTCAGTTTTATACAAAACATGGGTATACCTTATTAAATATCAATGAGATCGGGCGTGGTCACGGATGTAATGAGTTTGTATTTCAACGGGAGTCTTAAATGTGTGGGATTGTTGGCGGGTATGATCGCAATACAAACTGGCAAACCATCCTCCCGAAGATGACAAATGCCCTTGCTCATCGAGGCCCCGATGCTGATGGACATTGGATCGAGGAAGGCATTGCGTTAGGGCATCGACGCTTAGCGATTATTGATCTCTCCGAAAATGGTGCGCAGCCAATGATTTCGCCTAGTGGGCGGTATATGATGGTCTACAATGGCGAAACATATAACTATCTCTCGCTGCGCCAAGCATTAGCCCCCCATACAACCTTTCGTAGCGGTTCGGACACAGAGGTTATTCTCGCGGGTTTTGATCAGTGGGGCATCGAAACCACCATAAAAAAAATGGTAGGCATGTTTGCAATCGTAGTCTGGGACAAAAAAAAACATCAATTGACCCTGAGTCGGGATCGTATGGGTGAAAAGCCTTTATATTATGGGTGGTTGGGTTCTAGTTTTGTGTTTGGGTCAGAACTCAAGCCCTTTAAATCCCATCCCAATTGGCAAGGCACATTGAACCGAGAAGCACTTGCCGCTTTTTTGCGCCTTAATTATGTTCCGACACCCTATAGCATCTATGAACAAATTGCTAAATTACCGCCAGCAACCATCTTAACCTTAACTGAAGATGACTTAAACCGTCACCAATCGCCTGATCCAGTCCCGTATTGGTCAGTTGCAGACGCCCTCAATCAACCGCCAGAAACCCGCCCTGACGATGTATTAATTGATGAACTCGATACCCTGTTGCGGGATGTGGTGCTGGGGCAAATGGTTTCGGATGTCCCCTTAGGGGCGTTTCTGTCGGGTGGGATTGACTCATCGCTGATTGTGGCATTGATGCAAGCTCAGAATACAACCCCGGTTAGAACGTTTTCAATTGGGTTTGAGCAAGCCGATTTTGACGAAGCCCCCCATGCAAAAGCTGTTGCTGAGCATTTAGGCACGCATCACACCGAACATTATGTCAGTCCCTCAGATTTATTAGATGTCATTCCCAAGTTGCCACGCATTTATGATGAGCCTTTTTCAGATTCATCTCAAATCCCGACCTATTTAGTGTCTCAGATTACCCGTCAAGCGGTAACGGTTTCGCTGTCGGGGGATGGTGGGGATGAACTCTTTGCGGGGTATACCCGCTATTATGATGCTGCGCGTGCTTACAATCAGTTTGGGAAATTACCGACACCTGTTCAACGACTCACGAAGGGTATTTTAGGATTACGTAACACGCGCCAATGGCGTGGGATATTTAACACTGTCCGCCCTGTATTGCCTGCTTTTTTGCGAGAACATGATACTGCTGATAAATTGCATCGCCTCGAACAAATGCTACCCATTCGTAGCCGTGACAGTTTCTATCAAAATGTGATGTCACATTGGCTTAATCCTGAAAGCGTCGTTTTAGGGAACCCTCAGCCGCGCCTGAAAACGCCACAATTGAACCCTGCCGATCATATCGTCCATCAAATGAGCCATCATGATATGGTCACCTATTTACCGGATGATATTTTGGCAAAAGTGGATCGGGCTGCTATGGCGGTGAGTTTAGAAACGAGGGTTCCATTTTTGGATCATCGGGTGGTCGAATTTGCGGCACGAGTACCATTTAGTTATAAAAAGCGCGGGCCCCATCCAAAATGGTTATTGCGGCAGGTTTTGTACCGTTATGTCCCATCAGACTTAATTGATCGTCCTAAAATGGGATTTGGTGTGCCATTAGCAGGGTGGTTGCGTCATGATTTGGTGGATTGGGCAGACGATTTATTAAGTCCTTCACGTTTACGTAATGAAGGCATTTTTGATCCTGACATCATAACCACGCGCTGGCAACAACATCGATCAGGAGACTACAATTGGCATTATCATTTGTGGGATGTCTTGATGTTTCAAGCATGGTATCAACATGAGTATTAATGTTCTCATTCTGATCGATCATCTGCAAGGCGATGGAACACAAAATGCGATGTTACGCTTGGTCACGGGGGGAGCAGAACGCGGCTTTCACTATCATATTGTAAACTTAAGCACTCCAACCGATTTTTCGCCCAAATTAGAAGCCGTTGCCAGTGTTACCCACCTCAACTACAGCAAATATGATCCGCGTGCCATATGGGGGGCGTGGCGGGTCATACGGCAGTCTCAACCCGATATTGTGCAGGTGATGTTATTTAAAGCTGAAGTCATGGGGGGAATCTTAACAAAATTTTTTAATATTCCATTTTTGATTGTTCATCGTAGTGGGATACAACTCTCTGGATACACTGCATATTTTCCTTTACCCGTGGCCATTATATTTAAATCTATGTTAGAGCGATTGATGCGCGGTGTTACGCATATTGTTATTTTTACGGAATCTGAAAAACGATATTTCCAACAACATGGTTGCAACAATATCTCGATTATCAAAAATGGTATTGATGCTGACGAATGGAGCCTTACAGATACAGAAAAAGAAACATATCGCAAAGCTATTCGTTTAGAGCTTGGTCTTAGCGAAACGGATGTATTGGTAACACAAGTCGGGCGGTTGTCACCCGAAAAAGGAGCGGACATTCTCTTTAAGGCTTTTTTGCAAATCCAAATTCCCAATATCCATCTTGCCTTGGTGGGGGATGGTATCTTACGAGAAACATTGGAAAGACAAATTCAAGCATCTAACAAAACAAACCATGTTCACTTGCTGGGTTACCGTACTGACATTCCATCTATTTTGGCTGCCACTGATATTTTTATATTAACTTCCCGTAGCGAAGCCTACCCAAATTCTATATTAGAGGCTTGGACTCAAGCACTACCAGTGATTGCCACTCGCACAGATGGTCCAGTTGACATGATTAACCACGAATATAATGGATTTTTGGTCGATATAGAAGGCATAGCCGCTATTGCAAATGCAATAGAAGATATAGTGGAATCCCCTAAAAAGCGGCAAATATTGGGGGAAAATGGGTTAAACACTTTAAAAACAAAATACACAATCCAAAAAATGCGCTCTGAATTTGAAACCCTTTATCAATCGCTTGTTTGATAACAGCTAAGAATCTTGCGGCACAGCGCGATACAAATAGTAATAGGGAACAAACTCCCCATTTAATGGGAAATCCCAGACTTTCTCGAGAATATAATACTCAGGATTATGGAGCGTGTTGTATTCCTCTTCACTTAACCATGCAAGCCAAAATTGATCAACAAGTAGGTAATCAAATCCTGCTGCTCGTAAACTTTGTGGCGCTTTCGTAAACCGCCAATCCGTGAGTATATTTTCTATCGTGGTAGTTTGATATTGGGGTGATAGATTAAATTGGCTCTCAACTTGGCTGAGGATTTGAATAAAGCTAAACGCGTCTTCTTGGCTCATATAGCCATTTTCATATAAATTACCTATCAAGGTGCTACGAATAGATGGATACATAAAGTGATCGCCTACAATTGGATCATAAATGACAGAATCTTCTGTCATCCCAAAAGGAAGGGTTGTTTGGAATAATGAATCGGCAGAATCAGGGGAAAGCCCGGGATAAAACTCATAAACAACGTTGAATGCACGATCTGTTCCAAGACGATACAATCGACGAAAATCTCCTGTATCATCTGACCATTCTTGAATAAGCTCATAAAGTTCAGGGTTTTGGAGCTGTGTTTTTGCATAACTACTCGCGTTATTAAACCATTCGGAACTAATATAGAGATACCCATAACCTTCGTTGCGCAGATCACCAGGCAAGAACATTTGCGACCATATTAATGTACTTGGGCGCGCAATATAATTATATAAATTTCCATTAAAGCTACTATAATTTTCAAAAACTACAATTGCACGGGCAACCCCAAAGTTATACGCGACCTGATTATATTGGATGTTGAATGGATCCCATACACGTTCTGTATCTGGGTCAAGCGTTCCCCCATAATCGGCGTTAACCTGAACATCCAAAGGGCTCATCATATCAGATTCCCAATGAGGGAATTGGATACGCGAGAGTCCATTAACAATACCAGTTAAGGACAAGGCCAGAACAAAAAAGATACTGAACACAATCCCTACATATCGCCACATACGTTTAAGTTGCCATAGATCAGTTAATACAAACACACTTAATGCACCAATAAACCAGAGGGGTATCACCGCGAATCGATATGTATCATTACTTCCAAATGAAAAAGTAGTTACAAATGGCAATATAATAGAAGTCGCAAAACCCAATAAAATAAACACTAATTCTGCTTGTTTTTTCCACAGTGAATAGAGTATCAATATTGGGAGCATAACCAGCGCTAATCCCCAATCCATGATGACATTTACCCAATCGGTAGGCTGTAACAAACTCACAGATCCCCATCCCCGTGCTATAAGATCTCGCCCATGATATTGAATCGTTAAAAATGATGTTTCCCCACCTTTAGCCGAAGGGATGAATCTTTCTTCAAACGTTCGTAATTCTGAGGCAGCACTTTCAGGTAAAATATCGTATAAACTCGCACCCGTTAGAAATAAAATAACTAAACAAATGGCGCTAAAGCTGATACCCCATTTTCCCCAAACACGTATCGAAAATACCTGACGATGATCTAAATAAATCAGACCCAGCACACTCAATAAGCCAATAACAGGTATCAAAACTAGTAGACTCTTTAATACAGGGTTTGATGCATCAAAAAACATCAGATCAGTAATGGCACCACCCTGAAAAAACAGCATGAGCCATAATGGAATGATAAAAGCTGTGAAGCGTTGCATCGGTAACAAAAAGCTTTCCGAGCGGATAATGTCCCATAGTAACGCTAAAATGATAGGCACAGCGATGATGATTATCCCTGTAGTGAAATAAAGTGCACATGTCGCAGTTAAAACACCCAATGCGCCATACATTAACAAGGATTGTGAACTCTGCCGCAAATGGTACCAAGCAAAAAGCGTCAAAAACGCTACCACAAAAAAACTAACCGGGTTCGGTGAATTTAGATATTCTGTGAACGGAACCATTAAATCATTGGTGTGAAAAATAGGCCTTACTAACTCCCCGATTTGGGTTATGTCTATTAATTGAGCATAGGAAACAGACCGTGCAAACCCATCCGTTTGGGGCAGTATCTCTCCAATAATAGGCAATTCATGGAATTCAGAAAGCCATTGGGCGGGCCCCGTAAATATAAAGAGAAAAGCCCCCATGAGTGGAAGAAAAAGGCGTTGACGACGCAATAATTCCCACAAAAAGATAAAACATAGACCTAAAGCAGTGGCACTATTGTATATCATGCGAAATAAAAACATGTCAAAGATCGTCTCATTACTTTGACGAGATAATATCCCCGCCATGCTGCCTTCAGCATAATGATAGCAATTACAATATTCCTCAGGCCAAGCATACCCACCAAGGGTTAAACTAAAAGGCATCCCATATTGTTTAAAAACAGCAGCACGTGGTCCATGATCTATCTCATCAGCTAATCCTTGTGATAAGGTTACCTGTGCTAAAAAGTATGAAAAAATAATCCAGATAATGAGTAAAATAGCAAGAATCTGCCCAGAGTACCGCCAATAAATGGGAGCTGTATGATGGTGTTTTTTGTACCATAGCCCTCCTCCAAACAACAGCATAAGGAGTAGGACACCCCATGCGGCTAGATCTGTGGGGAATAAGCGCAAGAGGATATTGAGCAAAAAGAAATGTAAGACAGTGCCAATCCCTAAGGCTAATGGGAATAATAAAATACCTTCACGGATATTTAAACCATATCGTGCAATCAAAAAACCGCTAATAACCCAAGCACTACAGATTAAGGCGATAATAACCATATGAATCCCTAATTGATTATTAGAACTAAGACCAAAACAACCTAATTTTAGCCATAACAGATATACTGAGTGTGATCCTGATCAACCTCGGCTAAGGTTTTTTTGATGCCTAACTTTATTTATCAGATATACTGGCATGGTCAACTTATGCTAAATTCGGTCTTAGGTACGTTCTATTACAAATGTGATAGTCTCTGTAAATATACCCCCAAAGAACGTCGCAGTTTGGGGGAAAATATCATTTAATGAAGGCAAAAAACGTTTGTATTTAATAATTGGCAGACTATAAGGATGATTATAAATATGTGTCACTCGAAAATTATTCCGATGTGCATTGGTTATTATCATCTGAACTGATTCTTCATAGGTTGTTACCCATCGATGCCGATCCCCCTGATGCTCGGGTAATAAGCTATATTTGGCACCAAGTTGACCTGTCCTTAAATAGTGCAACCGCACTTGTAAACTATCCATACATGGTAAACTCACCAATAATAGACGGTTCGTAATGCGCATCATTTCAAAAAACGTTTCATGAATTTTTTCCAGATGCTCTAATACATCGAGTGCAACAACTATATCAAAAACTTGGTCATCAATTGGGATAGGTTGTTCTAGATCAAATTGAAAATCATGACCATCTATAATATCGTGTGATGTGTATTTAATGTTATCAAGATTGAGGTAGGGTTTTAAAATTTTGTTCCGCGCCCCCAAATCCAATAAAGTCCCCTTTTCACCTTGTAAAATATCCGCCAAAAGAGAAAACTTGGTACCATAAAAATACGTGGGAGTGGAAACTTGGTCTTTCATAACACATTCTTTTTACAGGTGATGTAGTAAGTTAATGGGAGAACTTCATGATAAGTTTTAGTTCGGGGTAATATCGTTGCCAGTAGCACATCTAACAACATAGCTGTGTTTTTAGTGATACCACGAATTCCTAAAAAATTGGGCATTAAATTTTCTATAGTACTGTATGCACTAGATAAGACGCCAAATGCAAGTGGCTCAATTTGAATATTGTTGAAGTTGGTGCGTTCTAGCAAACTTATCCAACCATTGGCGGTATGCCGATGATAATCTTTTGTATAAGGATCTTCATGTACCCGAAAGTAAAAAGGAACCATGATATGCAAAATACCATCCGGTTTTAGGATGCGATGAATCTCACTAAGTGCGACTTCATCTTTTGCAATATGCTCAAGCGTGTTAAAGCTAATGGCAGCATCAAATAACTGATCATCAATGGGTAATGGTTCATTTAAATCAGCAACATATGTTGGAGCAATATCAGTAGATAAATTGACGCTCTCAAGGTCACCTTGAATATTCAACAAATGACCGTAACTCGTGTGTGCACCACCGCCGAGATCAATAACTTTTCCAGTTAACATTAGCCCTCGAATACGGTCATATTGTAAAGTTCGATTGAGACTATAACCATTTTTATTGGTTTGAAATAACGCATACCACCGTTTAAGTGTTGGCTTAGCAGGCGAAAGTATCATTACAAATCTACCTTCTACAATTTTTGATTGATTAGTTTTTACGAGCTACGAACGTGATTGTTTGAGTTAAGTATCCACCGCCATCTGTGCCAATCATCATGGGGATGACAGATAGTAGGGGTAATACTTGCCAAATATTACGCCGAGAATATCGATACAGATGATGATAAATGTCTGTAATTTCATAGCCATGACGTTGGGTATTAACGTTCACAAACTGGATTGCCTCATGATAATTAATCACCCATCGATGTCGATCACCTTGGTGAAAAGGATACAGGGCATATTTCTTGGCTATTTTACCACTAGCGAGAAACCCTAATCGGACGTAAAGACTACTCATACATGGTAAGCTAATAATCACATAATTGTTACTGATGCGCATCATCTCAGCAAAAGCCGTATGAATGTGTTCTAAATGTTCTAACACATCGAGTGCTAACACAGCATCATAAGTACCATCTTCTAATGGGATGTCTTGCTCTAGATCAAAAACAAAATCATGATCCCCATCAATATCGTGTGACTGATAGGCAATCTGTTCATGGTTTAAATAATGGGTAAGAACTTTGTCACGAGCGCCTAAATCTAAAACTTGTCCATGAGCAGATTGCAAAACATGGGCGACAACATCAAACTTTCCAGCATACCAAAAATGCTTTTTATAGGATGCCATAATGATAGTATTCCATTCTTCAGGGCTATCTTGTTCTAAGCCATTTTGATCCCTATGCGGCAACTAATGCCAACACGGGCTAAAAACATGGTAATCCCATGTTCAGCAAAATATTCATCGACTGCTTTTCGTGCTCCCAGCCAATGCCCATAATCATCGATAATTAAAACACCACCCACTACTAGATTCGGGTAGAGGTGATTAAGTTCATGATATGTAGATTGATAAAAATCGGTATCAAGTCGTAAAATTGCAATGGTGTCGGGCATCACGTCTGGGATGGTGTCTTCTACCAGACCTTTTACATATTGAATCTTGTCATCAGGGTAAAAGGTTGATTTGATATTGGCTTTCACCTCATCTAACGGAGAATAGCACCACTCATTAATATCGTTCTTCTGAAAGCGAGCTGTTTGTTCAGTCGCAACTTTCCCATGAACAGAAACATCATGACTCGTTGCACCAGCCATACCAGCATAGGTATCATACAGATAGAATTCACGTGATGTATCATTCAGTTGCTGTAAAGTTAGCATACTGATCATACTACTACCACCCTTCCAAACCCCACATTCTACGATATCGCCAGCAATATTATGCTCGGCGATATGTTTCGTTGCTGAATAAAAGCCATACATAGCACCTAAATCAGTTAAAGTATAGGCTTTGCTTTTTTGGTAAATCGGCAAGAAGCCTTCATCCAAATCTTTTGGTAAGGTATTTGTAGCAACTAATTGGTACCCCAAACGCCCTTCAATGCGGGTTTTCCAGTGGTTGACCCAACGGGTGAATGAATTTGTCATGTCATACTCTACTTTGTTATTGAATTATAGAAATCGCTGATTTTGTGGGTAATAACTGCATCACCATAATTCGCTAATAAACGTTCATCTTGAGCGGATAGTAACGTTTGATAATTTGTTTCGTTATTGAGAAGGGTTTCTAACTTTATTTGGAATGCTTGTTGATCTCCAATTGGTGTGATGTACCCTGTAATATCATCCATAATTTGCGATTCTGTGCCTGATGTTTTCGTTGTCAGGGTTGGTAAACGAGCTACTTGAGCCATCGTTAATACGCGGGCACTTGTTTCTTGGTCTGAACTTAAGGCAAATATATTTGCTTTACGATAATAGCTCACCAAGTCTTGATACCCTAAATTACCAAGCCATTCTACACAATGGTCTATCTTTAATGTATGTACAAGATTTTTTAGATGACTTGCTTCGGGACCATCTCCGACAATTTGTAATGTTCCACGTTGATGTTGATGATATATTGCGGCAAATGCTCGTAACAATAATGGGATATTTTTTTGGTTATTTAACCGTGCCACACATAATATCTTTGGATCATGGTGCCACGTTTGTAACCGTTGCGCCATAGTATCATCAGAGACCCGAAATTTTTCAAGATGAGATATATAAAACGGAATATAGGTTACTTGTGAAAATCCGCGATTCTGTAGGGTTTTTGTGGTTTCTGGTGAATCACACCGTACAGCATCTGAATTTGATACGACATGTTGTGCTATTTTGTTATATGCCATACGGAAAGGGTTCATACCAATCCAATGTAGGTTGTTTATATTATCATTGAATACACCCCCCACCAATGGAACCTCAAAATGACGCGATAAATAGTATGCTGTGAGCCCCGAAAACAAGGGATCCTGATATTCAATCAGATCGGGTTTGAATAATTTGCCTACTTTTTTGCCCACATAATATGCTGGAAGCACTTGAAACAAGGGATAAGATGGATCAATGGCAGTCGCTTGAATTCGACCCTGATGCATTTGTTGGAAGACTTTTGCCCCCGTATTACGAATCAGTAAAACAATGAATGCTTTTTGTTGGTCAAGTAAATCGCAATATTTCTTTTGGCGATATTGCCCTTCATTTAATGGATCTTCATCCAATAACAAATTATAGTCATAGCTAATACTGAGTATTTTAGTGGGCATGAGATGAATTATTCTCAACAATATCGTGTAAGAGGGGTTCCCATTGATTAGCAATGGTAGCGTGGGAAAAATCAGCAGCACGAATCCTCCCTGCTTCAGCTAATTGTTGGCGTAATGCTGGATTTTGTAAGAGGCGTAAAATAGCCTGCATAAGGGCGACTTTATCACCATTAGGAACCAATATTCCACTGTGATCATGCTTTATAATTTCTTTAGGGCCACTGGGGCAATCAAAGCTAACAACAGGAACACCGCACGCCATGGCCTCAATAATCACATTACCAAACCCTTCAAAACGAGACGATAAAATAAAAATGTCACTATTCTGCAATTGGGTTGGAATATCCTGTGTGGT
>JGI12316J14372_10000526_pt1 | contig 70317 bp, 68 predicted proteins | sample MarCyaLeptolynsp_FD_14372 | JGI IMG/M metagenome (IMG submission 14372)
ATCACCCGAATCATTGTCGTCACACAACTCCAAAGGATCGGGCTGTCCCACTAGCGGATTGCTGTAAACACGCAATACAAAATCTGTAAAACTCACACAGCTGGTATTGCTGTCTATCACTCTTACATAGATGCGCTGTAAGTTCTCCCCTTGATAGGCGGTCTCAGGGTTGATGCGGTTCTCATCTTGCTGGGCGTCTATCTCAGTCTCATAGTATCTAACCTCTAAACCGGCTACACCGCCCGTAATCTCATCGCTCTTAGTGGTTAAATCAAATATTGTGATCCCATCAAAGGGCTCTCCCAAATCATCACAGGCATCCAAAGGCGTGGGCTGTATCGCCACAGGTCCCGGGGTGACTTCTATCTCAAAACTTACCACTGCATAACAGCCATTGTCGTTGTCTGTTAATCGTACCCATATCGTCTGAGGATTGCCGGTATTGGTATAGGCTTCGGGATTGACTATGGGGTTGTCTCCCGTTTCTGAGTCTATTTCACTCTCGTGGTAGGTAATGCTAAACAAAGTGGGGTCTTGCGTGCCATAAATCAAGTCTTCATAAATCGTTAAATCAAACTCCGCCGTGCTCCCTTCTGCACACAATACGATCGGGTCTAATGCCAAAGGTACTTCAGGCTTATCCAATACATTCAAACGCAATTCTATAATCACAAAACACGCAGGGTCTGTACTAGGTGGTAAAACATCGCGCTCCACACGAACGTAGAGGGTTTGTGAAAAGGGCACTAAGTTTTCATAGGGAACTGCAGGATTTATCGCAAACACACCGTCCTGGGCATCCAACAGCGTCTCGTGATAGGTGACATTTACATCGGTATCGCCGTTCTCTATGATGGGGGTTTGTGTCGATAAATCAAACAACGCAAAACCATCAGGGCTGTCATCACATAAATCATAGTCCAGACCGTCTGTCTCAAAATCGGTGGCTGCAGGTAAGGGTAAGACTTCGATCGTCAAGGTCGTGCGGGCTTCGCAGCCTTCGCTACTAAATACACTTACAAACAGAATTTGAATGGGGCTGTCTATATTGGCATAGCTCTCCGGATTGGGGATGGGATTGTTGTTGTCTTGATCGACCTGGGTCTCATAATAGAATACTTCATAGTCGGGGTTGCCGCCTGTGATTCCGTCATCGTTTAATGTTAAATCAAAGAGGGTGATCCCATCGGTGGTGCTGCCACTTTCCTGATCATCACACAATCGCATCGGCTGTACTGACAAAATGATGGGGAACTCCCCTACTATCAAATCAAACTCACTGATTCTTGTGCAACCCGTGGCTACAAACTCCAAGCGAACCCAAATGGTCTCGCCGCCTGCACTGGGGTAGGCGGTCGTGTTTGCGATTGCGCCTACTCCTGCCTGGGCATCGGCTAAACTCGTGTGATAGGTGGGGCCTATGAGTTCTGTAATGTCTTGGGTGCCGATTACAAAGGGGGTGTTGATGGTTAAATCAAACTCGGCCGTACCATCGCCATCAGCATCACAGGAAAACAGGTCTCCAAAATCTGCTGTGGGTACATCGGGTAAGGGGTTGACGATTAAATCTAACGGAACAATCGTATAACAGGCCGGTGCTGTGCTGGGGGGGGTAACCACTCGGGTAACCCGGGCATAGACCGTTTGTAAAAAGGGGACTTCATTGGTATAGGGTATAGCCAGCTCGGTGCCGGGTACACCCGCTTCGGCCGTGGGAATATCGATGTAGTAGGTCACCGTTACACCCAACTCGCCATTGATGATCTCGGCGTCTTTTAAACTTAAATCAAAATCGGCAAAACCTAAATCATCGCCATTGTCGCAGGCTTCTAAGGGCGTGGGAACCGCAGGCGTGGGATTGGGCAATACTACCAAGGTCAAGGTCGTGGTGGCACTGCAGTCTTGTAAATCGGTTACTCTGGCGACTACCGTCTGGGGCGTGATGGTGTTCTGAAAGGCCTCAGGGTTGGGGATTTCTATATCGGCCAACTCATCGGCGGGGGTTAAATACCAGGTCACTGTTACATCGGGAACACCGCCTGTTATCTCGTCATCACGGGTCGTTAAGTCAAAGGTGCTGATCTGGTCGGTCGTGCTACCGCTCGCTGCATCATCACACAGCTCATAGGGTAAGGGTAAATTGGCTACCGGTAACGGGTCAACTATAAGTTCTAACTCTACTATCGCATAACAGCTCTCGCCCGTCGAAGGGGGAACCGTGCCGGGGTCGATGCTTAAATCGTTCCCTACTACCAATATATAAAGGGTCTGGTTGTTGGGTATCTGGTTTTGATAGGCACCGGGATTGGCAATGGCGGCTGTAAAATCACCCGGAGGGGCTAACAATACGGACTCGCCCGCAGCTATCGCATCGGCTTGATTCACGTAGTAATAAATATCATAATGTGTGGGATCCAGACCGTTGAGTACTTCGGGCTCTACCAATGTCAAATCAAAAACTTCTACACCATCGCCGGGATTGTTGACATCACACAAACGCAAGGGAGCGGGTTCTAAAATCTCTGGGGTGTTTCTTACTTCTAAGTTTAAAGCTACCACGCTAAAACAACTGCTCACTGCACTCTCTACACGGGCCCATACCACGTCAAAGTAGGGGTCGTCGTTCTCATAAGGGGTCGGTAAAATATTGACGCCATTGATCGCGTCTAACTCGGTGCCGTGGTAGGTCACCGTTAAATTAGGATCACCCAAGGTGATGTCATCATCGGCATCGCTCAACGTAAACTCACCAAAACCGTTGTTGTCGTCGTCGCATAAGATTAAGGGGGTGGGGGTGGGATTTATTGTGGGAGGAGTATCAAGTATAATATCAAAACTTTGAGCGGTATCAAAACAAGTGGGCTGGGCAATATTTTCAATTCTCACAAAAAAAGTGGTTGGAGAAGCTGTAACATTGTAAGGGTTTGGTAAAGCCCCCACATCACCATCGGCATCAGCTTGAGAAAGATGATAAGTCACGTTAAACTCCAGTGGATTTTGAGCTCCGAGAACTTGTGGTGTGAAAATGGCTTGTAAATTAACCAATTCATCACCCGAGTTGTCCTGGTCACAAATAGCAAAAGGGTTTGGCGTTACAGGGTCTGAAGTTACAGAGGCAAAAGTAATCGTAAAAGAAGCCGTTATGAAACAGGTTCCGGTAGAATTTTCAATTCTAATATAGATCACTTCTGTAGCACCCGTTATGGGATAGGCTGCAGGTGTTGCAATGGGCGCGTTTCCGGTATCGGCATCGGCTTGAGAGTTGTGATAAGAAACAGTAAATTCAACAGGATCCTGAGCACCTAAAACAATGGGGGTATTTACTGTTAAATCAAAAATACCGGGAGTGGCTCCATCATCACAAATGAATAAATCAATAGGCGGAGCTGCAATAATGGGTTGGGGCAAGAATTCAATTAAAATATCATCAGTAACACTACAGGTGGGATCCAATGGGTCAATAACCTCAACAGCATAAAGTCCAGAGTTTGGAGCAGTTACAGTAAAAGTAGGATTTAAGGCAGAAGGCGGTCCTTGAGAAACTCCTCCAAAAAACCATTCATAAGTAGCTCCGGCAGGTGCGTCTGCACTCGCATCTAAAATAATATTACTATCATCACAAGTTGAAATATCAGGACCTAAATCAACCGTAAAAGATGCAGAAGTAGTTACAACTACATCATCAGTTAAAACGACGACATCGCCGTTACAGTTGTTTGTGTAGGTTACTTGAGCGGTATAAGTTCCGGGAGCACAGACATTAATTGTGGGAGTAGTACCAATGACATTACCGCCATCATCCAGCCAAACAAAGTCAAAAGTTGGAGCTCCAATGGGCGAAAACTGCCAGGCTTCATTGTTGGCTGTCCAGGGGGAGTCTGATGTATTTCTTCCCGGGGGCACATAAGCAATCGTGCCTGCGTTGTTTTGAATTCCAAGTGCTGCATTACCACCATTCCAACCCGGACAAACCGGCTTGTCTTGCATATAAATTTCAATCACATTAGAAAATTCATAGAAAACTGCCATATGAGTGGCTTCTAGGTTTGTGCAAGAAAACATCGGAACTTCAAAATAAGAAACCACCAAAACACGGTTTGGAAATGTACCTAACACTTCATACCCAATTTCTTCAGTTAATGAAACAGACGGATCAATATCGTGAACCGGAGTAAACACATTGGCCTCAGAGAGAGTAGGATTGGTATTATTAGGGAGGTTTTCTGTAAATTGCCATCCATTTGTAATATCTCCAGGATCAACTTCAAATCGTAATACTCCATTAGAACCTACCTGAAATTGAGTTTCTAAATTTCCGAAAAAACAAAAATCAAAAGGTAAATCTTCGACCACAGACCATCTGTCATCAAAATTAGGGTTCAATTGATTTGCTAAGCCATTAAAAGGAAAAGGGGGATTGAATGGAATGGAAGTAACAACGTAGTTTTCACTGGCTGTTTCAAAAGTTTCCAAAAAGTCTGCGGTTAAATCCACACAACCTCCTCCTACACAATCAATTGTTTGATCTGGACCGGCATCAACAAATAAGGAACCGGGACCTTGGGCAGTAAGTTGAATTGAAAAAAAGAAAAAAAATACTATTAGAAATTTGGGGACTAAATATCTCATCACTTAAAAAATTATAACGCCCGAAATTTAAGAAATTATTATGAAAATGTAAGAATATTGCTTCTAAAATATCAAATTTACCATTTCCCTATCTTATTGAGAATAGCTATCTTTGCAAACTATTTGCCACAGGCAGATTGAAATTTAACACTATGGGTTTAGAAAAACATTTAAAAAAAATAGAAGAACTGGGTGAGAATCACATTGGAACCTCCAGTGATACCCCCTTAAGAGCAGACGCTTTTGAATTAAGTGATCTTGAAAAAATTGCATTAATTAAAGAAGATGTCAAACACATTCTGGAAACATTGGGACTCGATTTAACAGACGACAGCCTGCAAGGAACCCCAAATCGCGTTGCCAAAATGTTTGTCAATGAAATTTTTGGAGGCCTTCACCCCGATCGCAAACCAAAAGCATCCACTTTTGACAACAAATATAAGTATGGCGAAATGCTGGTAGAAAAAAATATCACTGTGTATTCTACTTGCGAACATCACCTGTTGCCCATTGTAGGAAAAGCACACGTTGCCTACATTTCTTCCGGGCAAGTGATTGGTCTTTCAAAAATGAACCGTATTGTAGATTATTACGCAAAAAGACCTCAAGTACAGGAAAGACTTACGATTCAAATTGTAAAAGAATTACAAAAAGCACTCGATACTGAAGATGTTGCCTGTGTGATTGACGCCAAACATTTATGCGTCAACTCCAGAGGTATTCGCGATATTGACAGCAGTACCGTTACTTCAGAATTTGGTGGCAAGTTTAAAGAAGCCGCTGTGAGAAGGGAGTTTTTGGACTATATACAGATGGGGACTGAGTTTTAGGATGAAGACGGATGACCGATGACGGGTGACTTGTGACTGGTGACGACAGATGACAGGTGACAGATGTAATAGTAAAAATAGAAACCTTAAACATCTTATTAAAATCACATTAAAATTGCATTTAGTATGGAATCAAAATTTAAATTTGAAAAATTGGCCATTTGGCAAAAAGCAATTGATTTTGGTGAAGATATTAATCTAATTACTGAAAAATTTCATAAAAAGGAACTTTACAATCTAAGTTCACAAATTTGCAGAGCTGCAGACTCAATTGCATTGAATATTTCTGAAGGAAGCATTGGACAATCAAATGCTGAACAAAGAAAATTTATCGGATATTCCATTCGTTCATTAGCAGAAACAGTTACTTGTCTTCATAAAGCTTTGAGAAGAAAATACATCAACCAAGATGAATATAAAACTTTATATGATGAAGGATTTCATTTAATGAATATGCTAATCAAATTTAGAAATACAATCAAATAAAACATCGGTCATCCGTCTTCGGTCATCGGTCTTAAAATACATCATGGAACTACACAAAACCCAAACCCTTCAAATCTACAACTCCCTTTCAAAGAAAAAAGAAACCTTCACTCCTATTCATGAAGGTGCAATTGGTATGTATGTTTGTGGCCCCACGGTTTATAGCAATGTACATTTAGGAAATTGCCGTACGTTTCTTTCGTTTGACCTGGTTTTTAGATACCTGAAACATTTGGGATACAAAGTACGCTATGTGCGCAATATCACAGACGCAGGTCATCTGGAAAATGACGCAGACAGCGGTGAAGATCGCATTGCGAAAAAAGCACGCCTGGAAGAAATTGAACCTATGGAAGTTGTGCAGCGCTACACCATTGATTTTCACAAAACGATGGCAAAGTTTAATGCACTTCCCCCAAGTATTGAGCCCACAGCTACCGGACACATTATTGAACAAATAGGAATTATAGAAGAAATTCTCAAAAATGGTTTCGCTTATGAGCGAAATGGATCCGTTTATTTTGACGTACTTAAGTTTAATGAATCACATCATTACGGAAAATTGAGCGGAAGAAATCTCGAAGATATGATTGCCAACTCCCGCGAATTGGAGGGACAAAGCGATAAAAAGAATCCACAGGATTTTGCGCTTTGGAAAAAAGCTGAACCACAGCATATAATGCGCTGGCCATCTCCCTGGAGCGACGGTTTTCCAGGATGGCATCTGGAATGTACCGCGATGAGCACCAAATATCTTGGGGAGCATTTTGATATTCACGGCGGCGGAATGGATTTAAAATTTCCGCATCATGAATGTGAGATTGCACAATCTGAAGCCTATTGCAATCAAAACCCGGTAAATTACTGGATGCACGCCAATATGCTCACACTCAACGGGCAAAAAATGGCAAAATCGACCGGAAATAATATTTTACCTAACGAAATTTTCACCGGCGAAAATACCGTTTTAGCGAAACCGTTTTCACCCACAGTGACCAAGTTCTTTATGTATCAGGCGCACTACCGAAGTATTCTCGATTTTTCAAGTGACGCTTTGGAAGCTGCTGAAAAAGGATACAACCGCCTGATGGACGCCATCAACCAATTGGACAAACTCCCCACAGGAAATGAAACCAATATGGATATAACAGGCTGGAAACAGTCTTGTTATGATGCTATGAATGATGATTTTAACAGTCCCATTCTCATTGCGCAATTGTTTGAAGCCGCAAAATTTATCAATTCAGTAAAAGACGGAAAGTCACATATCACCTCTGATGATTTAGCCATTTTAAAAACAACTCTCCAGGCTTTTATTTTTGATGTATTAGGACTTCAAGAAGAAACTGCCGGCAGTCAAAACACCGGAAAGCTTTCAGGAACAGTTGAGTTGTTGATTAAATTGAGAAATGAAGCCCGAGCTAAGAAAGATTTTGCCACAAGTGACCAAATAAGAGATGAGTTGGCAGCCATTGGTATTCAACTAAAAGACGGAAAAGACGGGACGACTTTTAGTTTGTGAAATTGACGGATGACGGATGACCGATGACCGATGACCGATGTACGTAAAAAAATACACATTGTTAAAAAAAGTTTTTATAGCGCCCTTTGTTTTTTTGATTAAGGTCTATCAAGTACTTATATCTCCTCTCACGCCGTCAACTTGCAGATATCAGCCCACTTGTTCTCACTACAGCAAGGAAGCATTACAAAAACACGGACTTTTAAAAGGTGGAAAACTGGCGATCAAACGAATTTTTAGTTGTCATCCCTGGGGAGGTAAGGGTTATGACCCGGTGCCGTGAAGGGTTTGTGGTTTCTAGTTTCTAGTTTCTAGTTTCTTGTTTCAGTTTGGAATATGTACAAGCAAAAAGCATAATTAATATTGAGTCATTGCGAAGCAATCTCATACACCCTGAATCAATAGGCAATGACTGGCCCCTTCCCTTTTGACATTAGAAATTTGGCACTTGAAATTAGCCCTTCGACAAGCTCAGGGTGACAAAATTGGAATTTGGTGCTTGCAATTTGGTATTTATAATTACTATCTTTAACCACATAAATTTTTAAAAACCACCTATGCACTTTTTAAGTTTTGTTTGGGACCCATCTACCGGCTTGGATTTGGGTTTTATCACACTTCATTACTACAGTTTAATGTTTGTTATTGCCTTTGGACTGGGATGGTTTCTTATGAAACGCATCTATGTTAGAGAGGGAATTGACCTTGAAAAACTGGACAGTATTTTTATTTATGCTGTGGTCGCCACCTTAATTGGCGCGAGATTGGGCCATGTGTTTTTTTATGATTGGGATTATTTTCAGCATCACATATTGGAAATCTTTTTACCTTTTAAAATCGAACCCGAATTTAAATTTACAGGTTTTACCGGATTGGCCAGCCACGGCGCTGCGATTGGGATTATTATTGCTATGTATATTTACAGTAAAAAGGTCATTCAAAAACCTCTGCTATGGGTATTAGATCGAGTGGTGATTCCTGTAGCCAGCGGTGCTGTTTTTGTAAGAATTGGCAACTTTTTTAATTCTGAAATTATAGGAGTACCCACAGGAACAGACAATGGTGTTGTTTTTGCGGCTCTTGGGGAGGATTTTCCCAGGCATCCCACGCAATTGTATGAATCGGGTGCATATTTACTGGTGTTTTTGATTTTATGGTTCTTATATTGGAAAACCAATAAGCGAGAAAAACAAGGGTATTTATTTGGTCTCTTTTTGGTTTTGTTATGGACAATTCGCTTTTTTGTCGAATTCATCAAAGAAAATCAGGTTGATTTTGAAGAGACAATGGCTTTAAATATGGGTCAATGGCTGAGTATTCCGTTTATTCTTTTAGGATTGTATTTTATGTTTAGACCTAAAAATAAAATTCCTTTACAGGCCTAATTATATTCTTTATTATGAATCGATTTTTTATTGCAGGTATTTTAAGTTTGTTTATTGCTTTGAGCTGTAAAGACTCTGACAAATCTCAACCGGTAAGAACTGTAGATATTTCCTTTACAAAAGATGGCGAATTGCACCTCATCAAAAAAGATTCTGACAGTATAATTCAAACTTTAGACATTGAAATTGCCGACACTGAATACAAAACCCAAACGGGATTGATGTACCGGGATTCTATGAAAGACCATCAAGCGATGTTGTTTATTTTTCCGGATGTACAGGTGCGCAGTTTTTATATGAAAAACACGGCCATTGCTCTTGATATCATTTTTATTAATGAAACTAAAGAGATTGTGAGTTTTCAGAAAAATGCGAAACCTTATGATGCAACATCGCTTCCCTCCGGAGCACCTGTGCAATATGTTTTGGAAATCAATGCCGGGCTCTCTGATCGCTGGGGTCTTGAAACGGGTGATCGTATTGAGTGGTAAAAAAAGCGACTTCCGTCAAGAAATATTCTAAAAATATAAAGTACAAAGTAGCAATTCCATAATGCTTATTGGTCAATTAAAATGTTTGCTGAAAGTGATTCAATGAGTCTTTGAGTTTGTGAGTTATTGATTTAAAATCTATAGTAAATTTGAAATGAACTGTTTGAAGTATTGAATTTCTAACCACTCCCCTAGCCCCGATTGAGGCATTGTTGGAGCTCTTTTTAGGGTTTACTAAAACCCTAAAAAAGCGACTGCCGAAAGCGGGAAAAAGCTCCAAAAAAAAATCCGTTCTGAATAAATATCAAAACGGATTCTATTTTTTAAAAGGTAAATTTAGGCTTTTGCAGGAGCCGTTTCATCCTCTTCTTCTTCCTTGTATTTTAGATCGATTCCTTTTTTCTTTACGGTATCAAACATTACAGGAGTTGCGATGAACACTGATGAGTATGTACCAACAATCACACCGATTATCAAGGCAAACATAAACCCTCTAATGGACTCGCCTCCGAAGATGAAAATGGCCAGTAACACAATTAAGGTTGTAAACGAGGTGTTTATGGTTCTACTGATGGTGCTGTTTACAGCAGAGTTGATTACTCTAAAGAGTTTCCAGCTTGGATTTTCATTAAAGTATTCCCTGATGCGGTCAAACACAACTACGGTATCATTTAGCGAGTAACCTATTACCGTTAATATCGCTGCAATAAATGCTTGATCGATTTCCATTGAGAAGGGCATAAAGTCCTTGAAGAGTGAGAACAATCCTAACACAATGATGGTATCATGCATTACGGCAGCAACGGCACCCAAACTAAACTGCCAACGTCTAAAACGCAGTAATATATAGAGGAATACCACAATCAATGAGCCGGTTACAGCCCAAACAGATGCCCGCTTAATATCACTTGCGATGGTGGGACCCACTTTCATCGATTGCATTAACCCAACTTGTTTTGTATCATCATCACTTAGGAAATCTTCGTAAGTAAATCCTTGAGGGAAGTGCGGTTGTAGTGCCTGATACAACAATTCTTGTACTTCACTATCGGCTTCACCGCTTTGTTCATCTACCTTAAAAGCGGTTGATATTTTTAACTGGTTAGCACCACCAAAGGTTTTTGCTTCTGCAGTTCCGTAAACCGCAACCAAGTCTTGTTGAATTTCTGAAGCAATTACTGATTTATCAAAACGCACTGTGTATGTGCGCCCTCCTACAAAGTCAATTCCTTGATTTAAGCCTTGAGTAAATAAAGAACCTAAGGAAAGTACAATAAGGAATCCTGAAACGATGTAAGCAATTTTGCGTTTACCAAGGAAATTGATACCCACATTTTTAAACAGGTTTTTAGTAGCTGCAGTTGAGAAATTCAAAGGTTTTCCGTTTACGGTATAGCGCTCAATAAACAATCTTGTTATGAAGATTGCTGTAAATAGCGAAGTTAAAATACCTATTAATAAAGTGGTGGCAAATCCTTTGATAGGTCCTGTACCAAAAATTAAAAGTATCAAACCTGTTAGACCGGTAGTGATGTTTGCATCCAAAATGGAAGAAAGTGCATTGTTGAAACCATCTTTAATGGCATCCTTTTGCGCTTTTCCTTTGTAGAATTCTTCCCTGATACGTTCAAAAATAAGCACGTTTGCATCCACCGAAATACCAATGGTTAAAACGATACCGGCGATACCGGGTAGTGTCAACACGGCACCGAGACCTGCTAAAATTCCAAAAATAAACAAGATGTTAACCACCAGAGCAATATCTGCATAGATACCGGCACGACCGTAGTAGAAAATCATCCACAGCAGCACCAATACCAAGGCCAGTAAAAAGGAGTTGATACCACTATCAATAGCTTCTTGACCTAATGATGGTCCCACAATTTCACTTTGAATGATGTCTGCAGAAGCGGGTAATTTACCTGCACGCAATACGTTTGCAAGGTCAATGGCTTCTGTTAAGCTAAAATTACCGGTAATTTCAGAGCGACCTCCAGAAATGGCGCCACTTGATACACCCGGTGCTGAATATACAATATCATCGAGTACTATGGCAATTTGACTTTGTTGAGCAGAAGCAAGCCCGGTCATTTCTTCCCAAATGCGTGCTCCCATTCCGTCCATTTGCATGGTCACAGCCGGTTTACCTCTTTGGTCATAACTTTGCTGAGCATCTGTAACAACATTTCCACTTAGTGGAGGAACGTTATCTCTATTTGCTTTTACTGCATATAAATCTGTGATTTGCTCACCCGTTTCTGGATTTAGATTTGGTTTACCCCACACAAATTTCGCAAATCGCTGTTCTTGAGATAGCAAGGCTCTCACTTGGGGCATTCTCAAGTAACTATTGATTTCAGCAGTATCTCTTAGTTTAAATGTTGCGATAACGGGGCCTCCTTGACCTCCTAATCCTTGAATTCTACCAAAAATGGGGTCTGAAATCACGCCATCAACAAGGCTATCAAGTTCTTCTCCTCCTAATAATTTAGAAACATCATCTTCGGCTTCGTCCACTTGTGTGGTATCTTTTGCTGTTTCTTCAGCTGTTTCTGTTGTTGATTTTTGAAGACCTTTGACGGTTTCGTTAGCAGAAGACAAGAAACTTAGCATTTCATCCATTTTGAACACATGCCAAAACTCTAGCTGTGCTGTACTTTGGAGTAGTGTTTGCACACGTTGTACATCTCTGGCTCCCGGAAGTTCAACAAGAATTCGGGCAGAGTTACCAAGTCGTTGAATATTGGGTTGGGTTACACCAAATTTATCAATACGCTTTCTTAGTACTTCAAAAGCTGCGTCAATTGATTCATCAACTTTTCGATTTAATACAGCTTGAACCTCAGCGTTGGTCATTTCAAAGTGAATGTCTTCACTCAATGTTTTGTTGGCGAAAATATCCGGTGATGCCAAACGGTTGTCGCCGGGTATTTCATTAAAGGCTCTAAAAAAGGCTTCAAGGTAGGTTGCTGTGCCTTCAGTTTGAATTTCCACTGCTCTGTCTAGAGCTTGGTTGAATGCCGGGTCTTTAGAGTTATTGGAGAGACCTACAAGAATATCTCTCACTGAGATTTGAAGAATCACGTTGATTCCGCCTTTTAAGTCTAACCCTTTGTTAAGTTCTTTGTCTTTAGCATCATTGTAATCTATGCCAAGAAGCACAGGATTGCCTCCAACAGAGTCAAGGTATTTTTTTTCCTCTAAATCTCTTGCTTCCACATAGTTTTCAACATCACTGGAAATTTTGTTTGCCGCAAATTCTTTAGCTTCTCCTTCAACTTTTGTTGCTATGTAAGTAAATGAAAGTTGATAAATACTCACTAAGCCAAACAATATTGCAAATACTTTAATCAGTCCCTTGTTTTGCATTCTTTGTAAAATTAGGTGTATAAATGGTTTTTATTGGTTTTTTATAAACGTGCAAATATAGAATTTCCAATAGGAAATGGCAATTATTTTTTAAGTTTTAAAAATACTGAGAATTCCAAAATACAAAATCCAAATTCCTTAGTACAATTTGTACAGGAATTTGGATGATGTAAAGTGTATCCAGAGTAATCCTCTCAGCTTATCCCGGGAAGTCGGGACTGAGAGGGTTAACAACTTAGTTCAAAAGTGCATTCACATCCCTTACGGCGACAGCACTTTTTTCCATCATTTCTTTTTCTTCATTGGACAGTGGGATCTCAACAATTTTTTCAATTCCGTTTTTACCTAATATAACCGGCACACCTATACAAAGATCAGACATTCCATATTCTCCCTGAAGCATAACAGAACAAGGGAACATTTTTTTCTGGTCACAAGCAATGGCTTGAACCATAGAAGATACAGCTGCTCCCGGAGCATACCAGGCAGAGGTGCCTAATAATTTTGTAAGGGTTGCTCCCCCTACTTTAGTATCTTCTAAAACTTGTTGTAAACGTTCGTTTGAGAGGAAGTTTGATACAGGCACGCTGTTGCGAGTTGCCAAACGGGTTAATGGAATCATTCCCGTATCACTGTGCATACCCAGTACCATTCCGTCCACGTCAGATTGGGGGCATTCCAGCGCTTCTGCTAGTCTGAATTTAAAACGTGCACTGTCCAGTGCGCCACCCATACCAATAATTTTGTTTTTTGGGAGGCCGGTTACTTTGTGGGCAAGATAGGCCATCGTGTCCATAGGATTGCTTACTACGATAAGAATAATATTTGGAGAATGCTTTACCAGGTTTTCAGAAACGGTTTTTACGATTCCTGCATTGATCCCTATCAATTCTTCACGGGTCATCCCCGGTTTACGAGGAATTCCGCTTGTTATCACAGCAACATCACTGTTTGCTGTTCTGGAATAATCGTTTGTGGTTCCTGTGATTTTGGTATCAAAGCCCATTAGTGATGCTGTCTGCATCAAATCCATGGCTTTTCCTTCTGCAAATCCTTCTTTGATGTCTAGAAGCACAACTTCTTCTGCAAAATCTTTTATGGCAATATACTCTGCGCAACTTGCACCAACGGCTCCTGCACCTACAACTGTAACTTTCATATCGTATTGTTTTTTTGAGTTAAAAAATGAAAGTGCAAAATTACAAATATCTCAGCAAAAAATTGAGGTTTAATGCGTTAAATTGCAAAACCAATTCCCGCACTTGCGGTGCTGTATTCAGCAAAGTTGTATTCTGCATAAATGCTGAAAAATGCCAGTTGCAAACGAGTTCCCAAAGTAGCTTTCATTCCTGAGGCTTTATTTTTAACTGAAAAGGGATCTTCAAAAGTTCCTGATATTTCGGTTAAGGGGGTACCGGCTCTAACTGTATAAGTCCCGAGCACATCAAAGTCTGAAGTTCCTGTTACATAACCCACCCCACCATAAAAATTTATTACGGGAAGTTTTGTAGAGGCGTGTAGTTGAAACAACCAACTGTTTTGATTGACTTCAAAACGTTGCCTGTTACCTTCAACAATTTGGCTGTCTGTAAAGTCAAAGCTTCCATCAAAGTTTGTATAACCTATAAATCCAGAAATCGCAACAGGCAAAAGGTCGTCTTGAGAAAACAATTGGGAGAATTCATGTTGCAGCCCAAAACCAATGAGTCCTGTCTTCACATCTTCATAATCTATTTTCGGGAAGTAGCGAATCTTTAATTCGGTGGCTTTAAAAATACCAACTCTTGCCTGTAAAAAAGCTGAGGGCAAAAAATTCATGTTTTCTGATGCCAAGCCCTGAGGAAGATTGAATTCCACTTCTTCTTCAAAGAGACCGGTACCATCTGTTACGATGGCATAAACCCTGATGTTTGGATTGTTTTCGCCAAAAGCGGTTGCTACATTTTTCACGTTGCTTTCATCTCTAAAAAACAAGTTGTTATACTCTGCTGTATTGAGTCTAAAACTTCGTTTTTTATCACTTACAAAGGTGGCATTTCCTATTAAAGAAATTTCAAATTTAAGTGGTTTTTTAACTTCAGCAGATTGAATCCAACCGTTTGACAAGTTATAGATTATTCCTTCTGCCGCAGGTGAGATATACCCCGAGGCAAAGCGCTGAGCATCTTCGACGCCTGCAGCTAAAAGATCCTCCAATTGATTTTGGGATTGGGCACTTAGATTTACTATAAGCAACAAGAAAACACTTATCCTTTTCATATTATTTTTTTGTTTATTAATAAATTTAGTAAAACTAAAACAGATTGAGTTAACAAAACCCTACAAATTTTAATAAAAGATAAAAACCCCTCAAAAGAATCAGATTCTTGAGGGGTTTAAAAAAAGTTGGAACAAATGTTGTTATGCGTCTATATTAGCATAAATCGCATTTTTTTCGATAAATTCTCTGCGTGGTGGTACCTCATCACCCATTAACATGGAGAAAATGTGGTCTGCTTCGCTAAGATTATCTATGGTTACCTGACGCAATGTTCTAAACTTAGGGTTCATAGTGGTATCCCAAAGTTGCTCTGCATTCATTTCACCAAGACCTTTGTAGCGTTGTATAGCAGCACTTCCACCAAATTCTGCATTGAGCACTTCGCGTTCTTTTTCATTCCACGCATAGGCCTTTTTATTTCCTTTTTTTATTAAGTATAAAGGAGGTGTGGCAATGTAAACGTGACCCGCTTCAATAAGTTCACGCATATAGCGGAAAAAGAAGGTTAAGATAAGCGTGGCAATGTGGCTACCATCCACATCAGCATCACACATGATGACTATTTTGTGGTATCTTAATTTTGAAAGATTTAAAGCTTTACTGTCTTCCTCAGTACCAATGGTTACCCCTAAAGCTGTGTAGATGTTTCTGATTTCTTCATTTTCAAAAACCTTGTGTTGCATGGCTTTTTCAACATTCAAGATTTTTCCTCTTAATGGTAAAATTGCCTGAAAGTTTCTGTCGCGTCCTTGTTTTGCCGTTCCGCCCGCAGAATCTCCCTCTACGAGAAACACTTCACATAGTGAAGGGTCTTCTTCAGAACAATCAGATAGTTTTCCCGGGAGACCACCAATGCTCATGACTGTTTTGCGTTGCACCATTTCACGTGCTTTGTTAGCCGCGTGACGTGCTTGAGCCGCAAGAATTACTTTTTGAACGATGGTTTTTGCGTCATCGGGGTTTTCTTCCAAATAATCAGTAAGCATTTCTGATACTGCCTGGCTTACGGCTGCTGTCACTTCTCTGTTTCCCAATTTGGTTTTGGTTTGTCCTTCAAACTGAGGCTCGGCAACTTTCACAGAAATTATTGCCGTTAGTCCTTCTCTAAAGTCATCTCCTGAGATTTCAAATTTCAATTTATCGAGCATCCCGGAATTGTCGGCATATTTCTTTAAAGTTGTTGTGAGACCACGTCTGAATCCGGAGAGGTGAGTTCCTCCTTCATGTGTGTTGATGTTATTTACGTAAGAATGTAAATTTTCATTAAAGGAGTTGTTGTAAATCATAGCTACTTCAACCGGAATATCATTCTTTTCAGATTCAAGCGAAATAACATCTTTTATAATGGGCTCTCTATTACCATCTAAAAACCGGATAAACTCTTTTAAACCTTCGTCACTATGAAATGTTTCTGTGTTATAGGTTCCATCATCGTTAGGATATCTTCTGTCTGTGATGGTAATGGTAATACCTTTGTTAAGAAAAGACAACTCACGCATTCTTCCTGCGAGTGTGTCATAGTTAAACTCGGTTGTTTGTTGAAATATTTGAGGGTCTGGAGTAAAGGTGATCAAAGTTCCTCTATCTGAAGATTCACCTACACTTTTAACGGGATATTGTGTTTTTCCCAGTTTATATTCCTGTTCCCATATTTTTCCATCTCTGTAAACTGTAGCTTTAAGATGTGAAGACAGAGCGTTCACTACTGATACCCCCACACCGTGTAAACCTCCGGAAACTTTGTAGGAGTCTTTATCAAATTTTCCGCCGGCACCAATTTTTGTCATAACAACTTCCAGTGCAGAGACGCCTTCTTTCTTGTGAAGATCAACCGGAATTCCTCTTCCATTATCTTTAACAGTGAGTGACCCGTCTTTATCAATCCAAATATCTATTTGATCACAATACCCTCCCATGGCCTCATCGATGGAATTGTCAACCACTTCATAAACCAAATGATGCAATCCTCTTATACCTGTATCTCCAATATACATTGATGGACGCATTCTAACATGGTCCATTCCTTCCAGCGCCTGAATACTATCTGCGCCATAATTTTTCTTTGATTCTTCGCTCATAAATTTTTAGTTGAAATTTTTATTTTTCAAAAGCTTTTTGTTTTTGTTTTTAACTAAAAAAGCCTAACGAGCAAATATAACAAAACCAATAGTAAATTTAGGGCTTGCCACACTTTTTAAGCGTCAAGTTATTAACAAAATTATGTGGAAAATTAAATTGAAATAGCCTTTTTCAATAAGCCCGGTTTTTATTTAACATTGTTTAAATAATTTCATAGGTTTAAAGTCGTTATATTTCACAAAAAATAATTTTGTGAGTTTTTTTATAAACTTCCATTAAAAAAAAGAGATCTATGAAACAGTCTACAATTTTACTATTTATCTTTGGATTTATTCTGTTTACTTCTCTGGAAGTAAAAGCTCAGGAATTTCCGAAACTTGATGCCAGCCCATTGGACATAAATATTGCCCGAAATGATAATATGTCACCCATCATAAGGGTTATTTACAGTCGTCCTCAAAAGAAAAACCGTAAAATCTTTGGAGAATTAGTGCCTTATGGTAAAGTATGGCGCACAGGAGCCAATGAAGCAACTGAGCTTGAAATATATGAACCATTGAAATTTGGAAATGCAATTATAATTCCGGGCACATATACCCTTTATACAATTCCCCAAGAAAAGGAGTGGGTAGTGATTATAAACTGCGACACCAATGCGTGGGGCGCCTACAATTATGATGAAAAACTAGATGAAGCCCGCATAACTGTGTCTTCTAAAAAAGCAGTAGCCACTATTGAATCCTTATCTATGGCATTCAAACCCACTCCTGATGGTGTAAGCCTGATGATTGGATGGGATGATCGCTTTATTGAAGTGCCTTTTAAAAAGGTAAAGTGATTTTAAGGAATATTTAGATATTTATGAGTTTGTAGTGACACTTTCCACTTTGGATTCTTCATCACATAGTCCACTATTATCGGCATCATTTTTTCTCGTTTGCTCCATTCGGGTTGTAAGTAAAGAATGCATTGCGCATTGACTTTTGCAGCTTGTTCTTCAGCAAAACGGAAATCATCTTGATTGTAAATAATCATTTTTAACTCGTGGGCCTTGTCGTAGATTTCTTCCTTTGGAAGTTTTATTTTTTTTGGCGAAAGACAAATCCAATCCCATATACCCGTCAGTTCATAAGCGCCTGATGTTTCAATGTGAATTTGAAGATTTTTTTCCTTCAACATCTTGGTAAGTGGCGCCATATTCCAGGTTAGAGGTTCTCCTCCTGTAACAACGATCGTGTTTGAATTACGTGATGCGTTTTCTACAATCAAATCGATAGCTGTGGGCGGATGGAGTTCTGCATTCCAGCTTTCCTTCACATCACACCAGTGACAACCCACATCACAACCACCCACTCTAATAAAATATGCCGCAGTTCCTTTGTGAAAACCCTCACCCTGAATGGTATAAAACTCTTCCATTAAAGGCAACATCAATCCTTGATTGACTAATTTTTGAATATCTTTTTTCATGTGGCTGCAAAGATAGTAAAAGGGAATGCCTTAAAGAGAATGACAACAAAAAAATAAAAATTACAGTGTTTTTATGGGGGGGGTTAAATTGTTGTTTTTTAACTAAAAAATTTAAAATTATAAATGTTAAATGAATATATTTGAAACTTAAACATTTTAAAATGACTTTCTTATCATGAAAAAAACGTACTTCTACTTTATGTCTAAAATAAAAATTTGGGGACTTTTTTCTCTAATTTTTATTTTTAACCTCTCCTTTGCACAAAATAATTACACGATCCAATTTCAGGATACTACCATTGATATTCCTGAAAACATGGAAAGTTTTGAATGGAATGAAATGCCCGAAAAATCTCATTTTGATAATGGTTACTTTGGTTGGGTTCAATTTTATGAAACACCAAACCAAACGGTTCAAGACAGATTTAAAAATGCCGGTCTTGAACTTCTGGAGTATATCCCTCACAGAACCTATTTATTTTTCTTTCCTGAAAACACCTCTGTTAATTTTTTAAAAGACAACGGAGTGAGAGGTATCATACCCTTAGATGCCGCTTTTAAAATATCAAAGGAATTAAAAAACCCTCCATTTGAATCGTGGGCGATGGATGGAGACAATTATCTGGTCACTTTACAATTTCACAAAAACGTGAGTGCTCAATATGTGATTGATCAATTAGCCCTTCTTCAAATAAAAGTAAAACAAGAATATAAAAATTCAGATTTAATTGATTTGTCTATACCGGACAATTGTCTGGACGAGCTTGCAAACTTACCTTTTGTTAGATGGATTGAACTAATCACTCCTCCAGATGTTAAAGACGATACCAGAGGAAGAAGTTTACACAGAGCAAACAGTCTAGACCCTCAAACAAGCGTGGGAACTAATTATACAGGTGCAGGAGTAGGTGTTTTAGTGAGAGATGACGGCATTGTGGGTCCTCATATCGATTTTCATGGAAGAATTGACAACAGTGCTGCCAGTGGCTCCGGTCAAACACACGGCGATGGTGTTGCCGGTATTATGGCCGGTGCAGGTAACTTAAATCCTGATATGAGAGGTATGGCTGCCGGTGCAGATGTTTATGTTACAAATTATGTATCCACTTTTTTAGATGCGGCAACTCAAAATTATATCAACAACGATATTGTTCAAATAACAAACTCCTCCTATAGTAACGGCTGTAACGCAGGTTATACCACTACTGCCCGAACAGTCGATTTACAGGCAAATACCATTTCTTCGCTAATGCACGTTTTTTCTGCAGGAAACTCAAACAATAACAACTGTGGTTATGGTGCAGGAAACCAATGGGGAAATATCACCGGAGGACACAAACAAGGTAAAAATGTCATTGCAACTGCCAATGTATTTTTTGATGGTTCACTGGTGGGCTCAAGCAGTAGAGGGCCGGCACATGACGGAAGAATAAAACCAGATATCACAGCTAACGGTCAAAGCCAAAATTCAACCAGCGAGAACAATCAATATTTGGTTTTTGGTGGTACCTCTGGTGCCGCACCCGGAATTGCAGGAGTGTCTGCTCAATTGTATGAATTGTATGCAGAGTTAAATGGAGGTGACCACCCACCTGCAGCCTTGATTAAAGCAACACTTTTAAATACCGCAAACGATTATGGCAATGTGGGACCTGATTTTAAATTTGGTTGGGGTATTGTCAATGGAAACAGAGCGGGCAAACTCATTGAAGAAGGAAGATTTCTTAGCGATGATATTTCTCAAGGAGTTACAAATACCCATACAATTAATGTTCCCGCCAGTACATCTCAAGTGCGTTTTATGGTGTATTGGAATGACCCGGCAGCCGCAGCAGGTTCAAGTATAGCTCTTGTAAATGATTTAGATTTGGTGGTTAAAGACCCATCAAATAACTCTCTGTTACCTTGGGTACTGGATTCAACTCCAAATCCTGCAAACCTCGATGCGCCTGCGACAAATGGAATAGACAGATTGAACAATATGGAACAAGTACTTTTAAACAACCCAGCTGCCGGAAATTATGATATCGAAATCAAAGGTTTTAATGTGCCATTTGGTCCTCAGGAATACTTTGTTGTATATGAAATAATTACAGAACAGTTGGTTGTTACTTATCCCAATGGAGGAGAGAGCTTTACGCCTAATGGTGAGCAAGCCATACACTGGGATGCCACAAACACCACCGAAAACTTTCTGCTTGAATACTCAACAAACAATGGAGGAAGCTGGACAACAATCACCACTGTAAATAGTAATTTAAGATTGTATTCCTGGACGCCTCCCAATGAAATCACAGGAGAGGCTCTTATAAGAGTAAGCAGTGGAGTTTACCAGGATGAAAGCGACGCTAATTTTTCTATTGCCAATTTCCCCGGAGGTCTTATTCAAGTAACACAAGTTTGCCCTGATAATGCATCCTTTAGCTGGAATGCAGTTCCGGGAGCTGAATCCTATGATTTTTATGTTTTAGGCGAAAAATACATGGAAGTAGCCGGTACTACAAACACCAATTCTATCACCATATCAATTACCAATCCTGATGACCCCATCTGGTTTGCGGCTGTTGCAAAAAACGCTACTTTAGGATGGGTTTCACGCAGATCCAATGCTTTATTTTATGCCGGTGGTTTGCTAAATTGCTCTTTGTCTAATGATATGGCTTTACTCAATATAAACAATGAACCGAGTGATTTTAATTTTGTTTGTGATGATACTCCGGCTGTCATTTCTGCAACGGTGGTAAACACCGGTATAGATTCACAAAGCGATTTTACTATGCGCTATCAAATTAGTGGCCAAGATGCGGTTGAAGAAACGTTTACCGGAACGCTCAACGCCGGTCAACAAATTGTCTATGAATTTGACACTCCCGTTTTATTGACAGAGTCTGGAGAATATACACTCACCGTTGAAGTCATGAACTCTGGTGATCAAAACCCGTCAAATAATGACGATGTGTTGAGTTTTTATGCTGCTACTGAAGCTACGTCACTTGATTTTACAGAAGATTTTGAAGCCAATGGTTTCCCTCCAAATGGTTGGATAATTTTAAACCCAGATGATGCATCAACCTGGGAAGAAAGAGTTCAAATTTTAGGAAGTGACGGTAATTTCTCCAGAACCAGTTTTATCAACAACTTTTCTTACAACGCTCAAGGCGAAGAAGACATTTTCCAAACAGAAATTTTTGATTTGACAAACGCTAGCTCAGCGCTATTGACCTTTGATTTAGCAAAAGCCCAATATTCAAATAACTTTTCTGACGGATTACGGGTGGATATTTCTATTGATTGTGGTTTAACTTTTACCACAATTTATGAAAAAGAGGGTATGGAATTATCAACATTACCCAATTTTGTAACTTCAAACTGGACGCCGAATTCTCCCGGTGACTGGAGGGTAGAAGAGGTTGACTTAGCAGATTATTTGGGCAATATAGCGCAATTCAGATTTATCAATATAAATGGATTTGGAAACAGCACCTATATTGACAACATTAATATTGAAGGTGTTTTGAGCACCCAAACTAATGAAAGCAATCCTTTTGTAATCTATCCTAACCCGGCTTCAAATGAAGTGTATTTGCGCTTTCAAAACACTCCCGAGAGTGACTTGGAAATTTCAATTTCAAACACGATAGGCCAAATTGTATTCAAATCAAACTCGATCTCACTGAATGGAAACAACACTGTGGCTTTAAATCTTACAAACTATTCCAGTGGTTTGTATTTCGTTAGCATTAAACAAAGTAATATGACACAAATTAAGAAGTTAATTATCAAATAGTATTTCTTATTCCTCTTTGAAAATCACCCTTTAGAAATCTATAGAGGGTGATTTTTTTTTTACTCAAGCCCTTACTATTTTAATTAAAAATCCCACTCAAGTGTCAACTTGTCACCTCTATCCTCTTGGTACTTTTTTTGCCATACCCATAAAAACATTTATAATCAGAATATATTATGGCAACAGGAAACATTAATGTATCGGTAGAAAATATTTTTCCGTTAATTAAAAAGTTTTTATACAGCGATCACGAGATTTTTCTTCGTGAGCTCATCTCAAATGCAACAGACGCAACCCTCAAACTCAAACACCTTACCTCCATTGGTGAAGCCAAAGTAGCGTATGGAAATCCTTTGATTGAAGTAAAAATTGATAAAGACAAAAAAACACTTCATATCATTGATCAAGGTGTTGGAATGACAGCTGAAGAAGTTGAAAAATACATCAACCAAATCGCTTTTTCGGGGGCTGAAGAATTTATCGAAAAATACAAAGACAAGAACGGCAAAGATGCCGGTATCATAGGACATTTTGGTCTTGGTTTTTACTCAGCCTTTATGGTTGCTAAAAAAGTGGAAATCATCACAAAATCATATACAGATACTCCTGCAGCCCACTGGACCTGTGACGGTTCGCCACAATTCACTTTGGAAGAAGCAGACAAGAAAGAACGCGGCACAGAAATCATCTTACATATCGCTGACGACAGCACAGAATTTCTTGAAGAAAACCGCATAAATGGTTTGTTGACAAAATACAACAAATTTATGCCGGTACCCATCAAATTTGGTACCCGCACAGAAACCTTACCCAAGCCCGAAGGAGCCAAAGAAGAGGATCCTGCTCCCACGCAAGAGGTTGATAACATCATCAACAACCCCAACCCTGCCTGGACAAAAACACCCACAGATCTCAAGGATGAGGATTACAAAAATTTCTATCGTGAGCTCTACCCCATGCAGTTTGAGGAACCGCTATTCAACATTCACCTCAATGTGGATTATCCCTTCAATCTTACCGGAATTTTATACTTCCCCAGATTGGGTCAGGATATGAATTTACAAAAAGATCGCATTCAGTTATATCAAAACCAGGTATTTGTAACCGATAATGTAGAAGGAATTGTACCTGAGTTTTTAACCATGTTACGTGGTGTAATCGACTCTCCAGATATCCCCTTGAATGTCTCAAGGAGTTACTTACAAGCAGATGGTGCTGTCAAAAAAATCTCCAGCTACATCACCCGTAAAGTGGCAGATAAGTTAAACTCATTATTTAACGAAAACCGCGAGGACTTTGAAAAAAAATGGGATGACATCAAAATTGTCATAGAATATGGCATGCTTTCTGAAGACAAATTCTTTGAAAAAGCACAAAAATTTGCGCTCTACCCCACTGTCGATGGCACATATTTCACCTATGATGAATTGGTAGAAAAAATAAAAGACAAACAGACAGACAAAGACAATACACTTGTCATACTCTATGCCGGAGATAAAGAGGCACAACATCCTTACATTGCTACCGCTAAAGAAAAAGGGTATGAAGTACTCTTGCTGGATTCACCCATAGTATCACACCTCATTCAGAAACTGGAAAGCGAACCTGCCTCGTCGGCAGACAGGAAGGAAAAGGTAAGTTTTGTGCGAGTTGACGGTGACCACATTGACAACCTCATCAAAAAAGAGGAGGCTATTATTTCCAAATTGAGCGATGAAGAGAAGGAAGCCCTAAAAACTACACTTGAAGAAATTGTACCAAAACAAAAATTTAGCGTACAATTAGAAGCTATGGATAGCAAAGCCAATCCTTTTATCATCACTCAACCGGAGTTTATGCGCAGGATGAAGGAAATGAGTCAAACCGGTGGAGGTGGTATGTTTGGAATGGGCAATATGCCCGAAATGTACAACCTTGTGGTGAACACCAATCACGAGTTAATTTCTAAAATTCTCAATACCAAAACCCAAAAGAAAAAAGAACGATTAGTCAATCAAGCACTTGATTTGGCGAGACTTTCTCAAAATCTTTTGAAAGGAGAAGAGTTGACTGCGTTTATAAAGCGCAGTTATGAAATGATCAAGTAGAAACACCCACTAGCCTCTCCTAACCCACCATAGAGGAGGAATTAAACATTTTCAAAATACCCGCTCCTGTCTGCTTTCAGGTAGATGCGCGGGTATTTTTTTTGGCAAAGTCCTTGATTAGGTTTTAGAATAAAACACAAAATACTCAAAACCATGAAACCACTATTCCTTTTCGCTTTAAGCTTTTTTATCTTTCAAGTAACAAGCTCACAAACCATCCAAAATTCCAGTTACAGCACTACCGGCTATATTAAAGACGATGGGCGTATACAGAATAGTAGTTACAGTACTGTGGGGTATATCAAAGATGATGGGAGAATTCAAAACAGCAGCTACAGCACTATTGGTTATATTAGAGATGATGGGCGTATACAAAATAGTAGTTACAGCACCGTGGGTTATGTAAAAGAAGATGGGAGGGTTCAGAATAGTAGTTACAGCACTATTGGATATATTAAAGAAGACGGAAGGGTTCAAAACAGCAGTTACAGCACCATTGGCTATGCCAGAGGCATCAAGAAAGAGTGGGCTGCTGTGGTGTTTTTCTTTTTTGAGTTTGACAAATAAAATCAAAACGCCACTTAAGCAAGTCCGAAAGATTTTGTTTATTTGTAACAGTTGTCAAACTTTTACGACTCGTTTACTAAATTCAAATCCATGAAAAATACTTTTCTCCTCGCCTTCTTATTTGTTACAGGAATTGCTTTAGCACAAACAGATAAAGAACTCGCCGCCTCATTGATAACCAAAGAAAAAATTGAAGGTCATATTTATTTCCTTGCCAGTGATGAGCTTAAAGGCAGAGCTACCGGTAGTAATGAAATACACATCGCTGCACAATATCTCGCCAATAATTTTAGAGCTTATGGAGCAAAACCTGTTCCCGGTGCTAACGGCTATTTTCAAGATGTTCCTTTTGCAAAAACCACTCCTGCCACCACTCGCAGTCTTCACATAAATGGTGAAGAAGTTGCAACAACTCCAATACCAATTGGAGGTGGAAATTTTAGTTATGACGGTGCTGCTGTTTTCCTCAATTTTGGTTTAGAGGAAGATTATGTAGGGCAAGATGTAGCCGGAAAACTAGTCTATGTAAAAGCCGGAAGTGAAACCGCAAACAGTCCGCAGGATATGTTCCAAATGATGGAAGAAAAAAGAGAACTCGCCAAAAAGCACGGAGCAGTAGCAGTTATAGAACTTGCCAATATCAATCCCATCATATGGAGTTACATTGAAAATGCTTTCGGCGAAAGCCGCATGACACTTAAAAGCGACGAGGATGAGGAAGACGATTTTAATTATATCTGGTCGATTGACCCCAATAATGAAACCGCAAACTCACTAGCAACAAAACGCAGTAATTTTGCAAAAGTGACTATTGCAGGAATTGAGGAGCAAACCATTATGTGTCGAAATGTTGTCGCGATGATCGAGGGTACAGACCCAAAATTAAAAGAAGAATACATTATTTATTCAGGTCACTATGACCACGTGGGCATTGGCACTCCAGATGCAACCGGTGATTCTATATATAATGGCGCCCGGGACAATGTGGTGGGTGTAACAACCGTTTTAAGTATGGCAGAAAATTTAGCCAAACACCCCACAAAAAGAAGTGCTTTATTTATTTTATATACAGGAGAGGAAATGGGTTTACACGGAAGCACTTATTATGTCGAAAACCCTTTACTTCCTTTAGAAAAAATGGTTTTTTGTTTTAACAGTGACAACGCCGGTTATAATGATACCTCATTGATTACTGTTTTTGGATTGGGAAGAACCACTGCCGAAAATGATATTAAAGTGGCAGCAACGGCTTTCGGTTTAACCGCTATTGATGATCCGGCACCAGAGCAAAACCTCTTTGAACGCAGTGATAATATCAACTTTGCCAGAAAAGGAATCCCTGCACCCACCTTTTCTATGGGATTCACTTCTTTTTCAGGGCAGGTTACTGAAACCTATCACAAACCCAATGATGAAGCGCACACCATCGATTATGATTATCTGGTCAAGTTTTTTAAATCATACGTACTCGCCGGAAGACTCATTGGCAACAACCTCAAAACGCCTTTTTGGACATCTGCAGACAAGTATGAAGCAGCAGGCAAAGAATTGTATGGCAATTAATGCACTACTTCTTCAAAAACTTAAAGATGGCATTGCCTTGAGCAGTTTCGATACTCAGGAAATATATACCGGTTGTAAAAGACTCTGTGTATAGGACTAATTTTGAGGAAGATGACTCAGACAGTTCGTAGTTCATTGACTTTCCTTGCATGTCATAAACTGTTAATTTATCAATCACAATTCCTGAGGCTGGTATGATATTGATAAAATGAGTTGCAGGATTTGGAAATATCTGAATTTGAGATGCGAGTGAAAAGTCAGTATTACTTAAAAAAGAATCATATAAATCCTGAAGAATATCAATAGGTTCAATCCCTGGAGCTTGTTGCCCCACATTAAGACGAAGATATGGATCTGATGGGTCATCATCTGGTCTGTAAACAAGCAAATATGCAGTAGTTGATGAGGTTCCCGCAGATAAACAGCGAGAGTCAGCACCGGGTAAATTGGCACCCTGCATTGCTGCCATCAATTTATCAGCCAAAGTCCCTTCTGTAGAGTTAAAATTATTTTCCATATTGTCAATGACCGTTTGATTCAATAAAATATTACCTTGAACACTAAAGGTAGCACCTTGGCGGTCTTCTTTGTAATCATCTGCTTGGCTTCCGGTAAAACCGGCAACCCGTGGATTTCCATCAATATCAAAATCAACAATACCATATTGTCTGAATTCCGGATTAAAATTTTGACTCGAGCACGCATCATTATTGAGCAACCAATCAATAATTTCTGAAGGACTTGCACCGCCCTCCATTTGGTTAATCGCATTGTTAAGATTAACATTGGGTATGCAGACCCAAGCCTGAGAATTCACGCCTCCTCTGCCCGGAATGATTTTAGTAATAATATCAATGATACCTGAGGCCCCCACTCCTGTTACACAAGAGGCTCCTGCAGAACCTATTTCTCCTGTGTCGGGGTCGACTGCTATGATTGAAAAAGTATCTTGTGCATAAAGCTGGATATTAAATGCAAAAAGCAAGAAAAGAAAAAATAAAGATTTCATAGTTTTTTGTTTTTACCAAATTTACAAAAAAATAATGGTTAGTTTTGTGGTTTACTTTAGTAAAGCATTCAAAAATAATTACTTGATGACCAACAACGACATTCTTAAAAAACTGCGAGTGGCTTTAAAACTTACCAATGATGACATCGTCGCCATCTTGAAGCTTGTTGATTTTCAGGTTTCAAAATCTGAGCTGGGTGCTTTGTTTAGAAAAGAAGATCATCCCAAATATATGGAGTGTGGCGACCAGTTTTTACGCAACTTCCTCAACGGATTGATTATCCATTTACGAGGGCCTATGGAAAATAAAAAACCTCACAATCCTCCAAAAGCAAAGCCCCTTCACCAAAAGGCAAAAGGGCTTGACACTAACAAATTGGGGATAAAAAAGGGAAAAACTAATTCTTAGTAAAAGTAAGCAAGTCGATGCTTCCATCGCCACCGCTCACGTGTTTTAAGTCTATTTTTGAGTTTGTAGAGCTCTCTATGCGCCAATCTTCACTTATTTCTTCAAAAGGACCGTTTGAGACATTAAATTCTAAAATAAATTTTGGATTTGATCCACTGCTGCTACTGCTGCTTCCACTACTAGTCACCCAGGTACCGGTAAATGTATTAACTCCATTGGAGGCCACCACTGCACCAGCGTCGCTAAAAGTAAAAACATATCCATTAAAGTCACTTGTTTGATTGCTGCCATCTTCTACAAAGTTGGTGACACGCCAAGTACCTGATTTAATTGAGGCTTCAAGTTGAGCAATCACGGTTGCAGAATCATTGGAGTTTGAATCGTCGTCATTGCTGCAGGAAATTAACGGAAGGCTCAAAAAGAGCATCAAAAAAATAGTTAAAAATTGATTTTTCATAAGATTAAATTTATTTATTAGTAAGGGGTTTTATAGTTTTTCAAATATTAGAATATCACCATCAGGATCTCCATCTTCAAGCAAATTGATTTGATTGTTTTGAAACTCAACAACCAGCCAGTCATCATCCAGTTCATCCAAAGGAAAAACGTCTATAAAATTTAAAATGAGCTTCAGGTTATCATTGCTGTTGATTGTCACCTGCCATGTGCCTTCAAGTGTCACCTGAGAATTTGAGACAATTATGAGTCCGTTTTCCAAGAAATCAAAGCTAAAAGAATTAAAGTCTGAAGTTTCATCATCCTCTCCATCTTCAAGATACAAAGCAATAAACCAGTTTCCATCAATGAGAATGTCTTTTAACTCTTGTACAATTGGATTTCCGCCACCGGTGCCACCCCCTTGAGTAGGGGTTCTTGAGAAGCTTAGGTAATCTGTACTTCCATCACCTCCACTTACATCAAAGAGTCTGATTAATTCATTTGTGAAGTCAATTACTTTCCAGTCTTCTTCAAGTTCATCAAAAGGATCATCAACGCCAAAATCAAGTATTAACTTGAGTTGCCCGCTACTTGAGTTTGTAATGGACCAACTTCCGGGAACGGTATTGGAACCGTTTGATGCCGTTGCAGTTCCATTATTATTGAAGGTAAATTCATAACCGGCAAAATCATCTGTTTCATCTTCATCATCAAAAAAATAGGATACATACCAGCTGTCTGTTGTTAAAACGGCTTCTAAGTCTAGTGGATTTGGCGGGTCAGGTATAATTTCTTCACAACCTCCTATGAGGTCTTGTAGTTGAGAGTTTGAGGTAACCGTAACAAAAGTACCATCTGCCAAAATTACTGTTATAGGAAAATTGATAGCCACAAAAACACCCGGCTCCAATGTACTTAAAAACAAAAATAAATCAATATTATTATTTATTACGACTGTACCGGTTTGTTCATTATTTGAATTAAAAATAAAAAGCGTGATAGGATAAACCAGCTCAACACAATCAATTGCTTCGTTTAAACTTTGGCAAACTTGACCTAAGGCATCTAATTCTTGTTGACTGTTTACCACAAGAGTTGAAAAATCTTCAAAAACAACTGTAATTGGAAAAACAATAGCAATGGGAGCTGTTGTATTTGCAAGCGGAATTAAATCTGACGGGTTTGAAATTGTAATGGTTTGACCATTCATAATAACCTGATAGGGAAACTGAATAGACGAGCAGGATGTGCCATCAATAAAATCGTCAATTCCACCATTATTTTGAGTAGTGTTTAACAAGAGATTTGTTAGGGGAGCATCAAGGGTAATGGCTTCTCCGGGGGTTTCATCTATGATGTCTATTTCCTCCTTTTGACAGGAAATAAAAAACAGACCTATCATTAAAAAGTAAGCTATTTTTAAGTTGAAGTGTTTCATGTGTAAACGTGCCTTTATTACAATAGAACAGTAAAGATATAAAATACCCTACCCAAAATATTTAAAATATTTTTAAATACATTTACATTTTAAAAGATAAATGTATGAGTGAACACGATACTGTCTGTAAAGAAACTGTTTACAACAAGTTGTTTCAAACGCTCTCTCCGGCGATATATAACTTTATTTACTTTAAATGTGGTGATGTGGCTCAAGCTGAAGATCTGGTTCAAGAGGCATTCATCAAACTTTGGGAAAACTGTTCGAAGGTGCCTCAATCTAAAGCCAAGTCTTTTCTTTATACCGTTTGCAACAATAGTTTCCTCAACGAAGTTGCACACCAAAAAGTGGTTTTAAAATTCACAAAAAAAGCCACTCCAAACATCAATGAACAATCACCTCAATATGTTTTGGAAGAGAAAGAATTTGAACAAAAATTAGAAAGAGCGCTTTCAAATTTAACAGAGGCACAACGCACAGCCTTTCTAATGAACCGCATTGAAGGTAAAAAATACCGTGAGATTGCAGAAATACTTGAAATCTCTGTCAAAGCCGTCGAAAAGCGAATGAGCCAGGCTCTGGAATCTTTACGAAAAGAAATAAAAAACATCTAATAGAGGTAGGGTATTTACCGACACCTTTGTTTTATAAATAGTTAAACGAAAACTGATGAATGAAAAACTACTACATAAGTATTTAAATAACGAAATTACAGAGGCCGAGTTGAAACAACTCAAAGCCTCTGGTGAATATGAGGATTATTTACAAATTTCTGCCTTTACTTCCCAGTTGCAAACCCCTGCATTTGATAAAGAAGCCGCCTGGAATCAGCTTTCTAAAAAGGTTAAAAAAGAATCCAAAGTTGTTTCGCTTTTCAATTATAAAAACCTTTTAAAATATGCGGCCGTTTTAGCTTTGATTGTTACCGGCTTTTTATATGTAACAAATCTTTCAACTACCCTAACAGCCCCACTCGCTGAAAAAAAGAGTTTTGCTTTACCCGATCAGTCTGAAGTGGTTTTAAATGCCGGTTCAATGATTGAGTACAACAAAAATTCCTGGAATAAAAACCGTAAACTGACGCTTGATGGAGAAGCCTTTTTTAAAGTAGCAAAAGGCAAAAAGTTTGATGTTATAACAAACCAAGGAGTGGTAAGTGTTCTGGGGACCCAATTTAATGTGCAAAGTCGAGACCATCATTTTCACGTGACTTGTTATGAAGGAAAAGTTGCTGTTGCTTTTAATGACAACACCCTACAACTTTCTGCTGGTGAAAGCGTTATCATAGAAGAAGGTGAAATCATCTCACAGCAAAAAGTGAGTACACTTCAACCGGGATGGATGTTTGATGAGAGTTCGTTTGAAAACAAACCCCTGTGGTGGGTTCTTGAAGAGCTTCAACGTCAATACAAAGTAACTATCACGATTGAAAATATTGATAAAAACACCCGTTATACAGGAGCTTTCACCCATACGAATCTTGATGCTGCATTAAAAACAGTATGCATGCCTTTGGGATTAAAATACACGATACATCAAAATGGGAAAGTAAAAATTTATGGGGCAGATTAAGGGGGGCGCCTTTCACTATATAGTTATAATGATACTGTTTCTTTTCGGAAACCAAATTGCCTGTGCACAAAACACCCAACAACCACTTCTCAATATCCTTCAACAAATTGAAGAACTTTATGACATAAAGTTTTCTTATGCCAATGAATTGATAGAAAACACACGCTCTACTCCACCGGATTATACTCAAAGCCTCTCTGAAATTTTGGATGAAGTTTCTAAAAAAACTTCATTAACATTCAAAAAAATTGACGAGCGGTATATTGCAATTACAGCTTCTACTAGTGCTTTTATCAATCTGTGTGCAACGCTCATCGATGGGGACACACAGTTTCCATTAGAAGGTGCTACCATTGAAGTCAAGGGGACAAACCAAGCAACTTTATCAAACTCTGAAGGTCTTTTTACATTAAATAATGTTCAGGCAGATGCCCAAATAGAAATCAGGTTTTTGGGCTTTGAAAGCCTTTTTGTCAATGCTTCTGCAATTGAGGAATCAAACTCTTGTTTGGCCTTACCTTTGAAACCAGAAATAAGTCTTCTGAGAAATGTGGTATTGGAAAGTATTTTTGCAAAAGGAATTAATAAAACCAGTGATGGAACATTAAATTTTGAAGTTAGTTCTTTTGGCAGCCTTCCGGGGCTTACTGAGCCCGATGTTCTTCAAATGATACAAGCCTTACCCGGAGTAAATAGTGCAGATGAAACCATTTCAAATATCAATATAAGAGGAGGCACCACAGACGAAAACCTTATTTTATGGGACGGCATCAGGATGTATCAAAACGGTCATTTTTTTGGAATGATTTCGGGTTTTAACCCTTATTTGACTGAAAATGTTTCCTTTTATAAAAATGGGACTCCGGCTCGCTATGGCGAAAGTGTTTCGGGCTTAATTTCTATGCATTCTTCGGAGGAGTTTCCGGAAAAAATGGAAGGAGGCTTTCAGCTCAACATGATCAATGCCGGCGCCTTTGCCAAAATACCTGTTCATGAAAAACTAACCATTCACACCTCAGGCAGGCGCACTTTTACAGATCTTTTTGAAACACCCGCCTTTAAACAATATTTTGACAAAGTGTTTCAGGATACAGAAGTCACAAACCTTCAGGACAATCAACAAGGCCAGCTAAGCTCTGAAAATGATTTTACCTTTTATGATTTTAGTTTAAAAGCCATCTATGCTCCAACTGAAAAAGACCGATTTAAACTCAATTTTTTAACCATAGACAACAGTTTAGACTTTACTAAAACCTTTACAACTCAGAGTGCTCAAATTTCTGAAACCAGCGAACTCGATCAAAACAGTCTTGCCGGAGGTCTTACCTGGAAGCGCAACTGGAACGAAACCATAGACACAGAGGTTTTACTATATGGAACTTATTATTTGCTGGATGCATCTAATCTTGATATTTTTTCAAATCAAAAATTTGAACAGTCAAATGAAGTTTTTGAAAGCGGAGCACAATTGGATTTCAATTGGCAAATAAAAGACAACTTCCGTTTTACAAGCGGCTACCAGTTTACTGAAACCGGCATTAGCAATAGACAAGAAGTAAACATTCCGCTGGTGCGCACTTTCATAAAGGAAGTCCTGCTTAAACACGCTTTATATGTAAGCAATTTTTTGGAACTGCCCTCTACAAATACAAGTATAAACGCCGGTTTGAGGGTTAACTATTTTCAAAAATTTAGCATCACACTTGTTGAACCCCGTGTCAACATTCATCAAAAACTGGGTAACGGCTTTGCTCTTGAAGCCGCTTTTGAACAAAAGAGTCAAACGGTCACCCAACGCATCGATTTTCAAAATGATTTTCTGGGTGTTGAAAAACGCAGATGGGTGCTTGCTAATGATAATGATGTTCCTATTGTAAATAGCAGCCAGTATTCATTTAATGTGCAATATCAAAAACGCAATTGGTTACTACAAGCAGAGGCCTATTCAAAAAAGGTGAACGACATCACCTCAGCCAACCAGGGATTTCAAAACCAATTGCAGTTTATTAGAACTTCGGGAGACTATGAAACCCGGGGAATTGAATTTATGATTAACAAAAAATCCAAAAATTGGAGTACCTGGTTGAGCTACACTTATGCAGAGAGTGATTATACATTTGATGATTTAGAACCCGCTTCTTTTCCTCATAATTTTGACATAAGGCATCAGGCAAATGTGGCAACTTCATACAGTTTCAATAATTTTAAAATTGCATCAGGTATCAACTGGTACACCGGAAGGCCGGTTTCAGTCCCGCTGAGCAATGATGCTATTGAAATTGTAAACGGCCAACCTAGCATTCAGTTTGACACACCAAATACGGCTCGCAATGACGATTATTTCAGAGCAGATATTTCAGTTGAATATGATTTTAAACTGGGTTCAAATACCGCCGCTAAAATTAACGCTGCCGTTTTGAATGTTACCAATCGAAAAAATGTTTTAAACACCTACTTTACAATAGATAGAAGTACAGATTCTGAAAACCTTCAAATCAATCAGGTAGAAAAGGTTTCGCTGGGATTAACCCCTAATGTATCTATACAGATTCTGTTTTAATTACATCCGTTCGGGAACATCAATTCCCAACAACTTGAAAGAAGACTTTATGACCGCTCCCACTTTTTGTGAAAGCTGCACTCTAAGTTGCCTTTTGTCTTCTTCTATTTCAGCGAGTATGGGGACACTTTGATAAAAAGAATTATAAGATTTGACCAAGTCATAAATATAATTTGCCAGCAATGCGGGGCTGTAATTTGCAGCTGCTTGTTGAATCACTTCCGGGTACAGCTGTAATTGTTTGATGAGTTCCTTTTCTTTTTCGTGCATTTCTACGGCAGCCGGCAAGGTATAATTTGAATTTTGATCCTTTCTCAAGATAGACTGAATGCGTGCAAAAGTATATTGTATAAAAGGCCCTGTATTGCCTTGAAAATCTACAGATTCTTCAGGGTTGAACAAAATGCGTTTTTTAGGGTCTACCTTTAGGATGTAATATTTCAATGCCCCGAGGCCAATGGTGTTGTAAAGGGATTCTTTTTCAGCTTTTGTATAGCCGTCGAGTTTTCCTAGTTCTTCCGAAATTGTTTTAGCCGTTTGTGACATGTCTGCAATGAGGTCGTCTGCATCAACAACGGTCCCTTCACGGCTTTTCATTTTTCCGCTGGGGAGGTCCACCATTCCATAGCTTAGATGGAACAGGTTTTCTGCCCAATTATAGCCTAGCTTTTTGAGAATGAGAAAGAGCACTTTAAAATGATAATCCTGCTCATTCCCCACAGTATATACCATCCCTCCCACATCGGGATAATCCTTAACACGTTGTATGGCGGTTCCAATATCTTGTGTCATATAAACGGCGGTACCATCGCTGCGCAATACAATTTTTTCATCCAGTCCTTCCTCGGTGAGGTCTATCCAAACACTGCCATCTTCTTTTCGATAAAAAACCCCTTTTTGCAATCCTTGGTCTACGACATCTTTTCCCAGCAAATAAGTGTCACTTTCATAATAATAAGAATCAAAATCGACCCCTATGTTTTTGTAAGTTACTTCAAAACCATCATACACCCAATTATTCATCATTTGCCATAGCGATACCACTTCGGGGTCGCCGTTTTCCCATTTTTGAAGCATCAATTGAGCCTCCAGTAAGAGTGGAGCTTCTTTTTTAGCTTCCTCTTCGGTTTTACCATCAGCAATCAGCACTTCAATTTCCTTTTTATACTCTTTATCGAACTTCACATAATAATTTCCCACTAGTTTATCACCTTTTATTCCTGTGGTTTCGGGCGTTTCGCCATTTCCAAATTTCTTCCACGCCAACATACTTTTGCAAATGTGGATGCCCCGGTCATTGATGATTTGGGTTTTATACACTTTTTTTCCCGAAGCTTTTAAAATTTCGGCCACAGCATAGCCCAACAATACATTTCTAATATGCCCCAGATGTAGGGGTTTGTTGGTATTGGGTGATGCATACTCCACCATTACCGCCTTCGATTGGGGTAAAACGGGCTCAAATCCGAAACTTGGATTGTCCTTGATGTTTTTGAAAAAATCGAGATAATAACTATCTGCAATTACAATGTTTAAAAATCCTTTTACAACATTAAAACGCTCAACATCCTCCAGATGAGCCACTAAAAAAGACCCCAACTCATTTCCCAATCTTTCGGGATTGGTCTTTACTTGACGCAACATCGGAAAAATAACTACTGTGATATCTCCTTCAAATTCTTTGCGAGTGGCTTGAAATTCTACAGAAGGCAGTTCGGTTTTGTAAAGCGTGAAAAACGCTTCTTTAATTTTGGCTTCCAGGGTTTGCTGTAAGGTCATTTTTGGTATTTTTTATGCTGTGTAATGAAGGCGCAAAGATAAGCAGAAAAAATGGTTCTTTATTTTGATTGTTTTTTTTGATTTTGATGAGATTTAGAAGCAGGAGTTAGAAATTATCTTCCCGAACTTTATGAATAGATTGGATAAATGGGTAGTTATTTGTATTTTTAAAAGAAAAAAATGCTTTTAAATGTTTCATACAACAATCCTGAAATTAGAAGAAAAATTGATGCAGAGGTGGGAAAACCGTTTCCTCTTATGGAACGCATCAAAATGAAGGGTGTGGGTTCTCCCAAATTGTTTATCACCACAACAAGTCTTGAAATTCACAACCTGCTTATTCTCGACAATAACCGCAATGTCTGTAATATTGAAATGAGACCTCAGGGAATCATTGTGGGTTTTCGATCCAGACTGGAATCCTTTGCACTAATTATTCCTTACTACAAACTGAATATTTACAAAGGCAAAGCTGAAGAATACAGCATTTACCGGGACCACTATTTCATTAAAGTGAGCGCCACAGACAAAAGTACCCACCGTTTTTTTCAAAAAGTCATTAATTATAAGATTGATAATGCACCTACGCAGATTGAGGATTTGTGAGATTAAAATATTCACACAAAAATCTGTTTTTCAGTGATTTAAAAATGATTCTTTATATTTATAAAGTTTATAAACTTTCTAAATGCTTAAAAGAACCCTTTTTTTCGGAAATAAAGCCTCTATTAATACCAGGCTTGAACAGCTTATTATTAAAACAGCACAAAGAGAAACAACCGTTCCCATTGAAGATGTGGGTTTTGTTGTGATTGAACACCCAGAAATCTACATTTCAATAACAACTCTTTCAAAACTAACCCAAAACAATGTAGCCATTATTTTTTGCGATCAAAAGCATATGCCCAGTAGTATGCTTTTAAATCTGGACGGGCATCATCTACAACAGGAAATTTTTAAAAACCAGCTCAATGCTTCTGAGCCCCTTAAAAAGCAGTTGTGGCAACAAACCATTAAGACAAAAATAAGACACCAGAAGGAGTTGTTGAAGCAATTGAAAAAGCCTTTCAAAGTCTTGGAGTTTCATGAGTCTAAAGTCTTGAGCGGAGATACAGACAACCGGGAGGGCGCTGCCGCTGCACACTATTGGAAGCACCTTTTTAATTTTGATTTTAAACGAGAACGTTTTGGCGATTACCCAAACCTATTTCTCAATTATGGATATATCATTTTAAGAGCTGCCGTGGCAAGAGCTTTATCGGGTAGTGGTTTGCTTTGTACCTTAGGCATTCATCACCACAATAAATACAATGCTTTCTGTCTCGCTGATGATATCATGGAACCTTACAGGCCTTTAGTTGATGCAAAAGTGATTGACATCATGCAAGAATTTGATGAGCAAGAGTTAACCGTTGAAATCAAAGCCGCTTTATTAAATGTATTGACACAAACCGTCTATTTTGAAGATATGAAGAGTCCTTTGATGGTAGGACTAAGCCGCACTGCCAGTTCGTTACAACAATGCTTTGCCGGAACGACCAGAAAATTGAACTACCCCCAATTATGGAACTAAACGCGTATAGAATTATGTGGCTTTTTGTATTTTTTGATCTACCCACCGAAACCAAAAAAGACCGACGCAACGCCAGTCTTTTTAGAAACAACCTTTTAAAAGACGGATTTACCATGATGCAATACTCTGTCTATATGCGGCACTGCGCCAGCAGTGAAAGTGCCGATGTACACGAAAAGCGAATCAACAAACTACTCCCTCCTCTCGGCAAAGTGAGTATCTTGAGAATTACCGACAAACAGTATGGCAATATTATGAATTTTTGGGGCAGAGACGAAGTACCCAAAGAACCGCAACCTATGCAACTGGAGTTGTTTTAAATTCATTTTTTTAAAGAATCATTGTACCAATTTTGTGGATTACTATTAATGTAATTTGAAATCCTTAAAAACCCTTGCTTGCTTTTCACAATACTATCGTGAAAAGATCGCTGCCATGAAAAAACTAAAAAACCACTAAGATGTATTAATTTTGATGATGTGGTTTTTAATGCCCCCATCAAACTTGATAATGATTTAATTTTAATATCTTTCTCTACCACACGATTGCGATTTATTTCAATAAGTATATGAACATGATTGGGCATCACAACGTGATTGTGAATTTTGACATATGGATATTGACTCTCCAACCACAATATTCTATCTTTTACTATCAAACCATATTCATTTAATATCAATTCGACATTTTGCCGGGGGATGGCATCCTGCACCGGCAGGGCATCCCTTAGGGGCAGGTCGCGACCTCCCCCTAAGGATGACACAATTTTTCCAAAACAACAAATAGTATCCTGCACGCAAATGGTAACAAAATAGATATTATCCCTGGAATAATCATAACCTTGCATCCTATTGCGCTTTCTATTTTTCATGACAATATTCTATGTGAATTTTTCAAAATTAACACAATTTGCTAATATACTGATACATATGCATTTATCTGGCAATGCACCCTGCATTTGCAAGGGCAACAGCAGGACGCGACCTACCCTAGGGATTTACAATAAAAAAAACTTGAAACAAAAAAATGCCTCAATCACGGCTATCACAACCACAAAAGAGGCATTTTTTTTTCACGATATATACTTTTAAAACTATGAATATTAGAAGGTAAGGAACCAACTAATATCGTGTTTTCTAATCTTTAATCAAACCACAACAGCGGGGCAGCGTTCCAGCTTGCAAAGTTAAATATCGTGTTTTCTAATCTTTAATCTTATCACAATAAGGCTTGTACTGAGCTTGTCGAAGTACTATATGCCGTAGGTGAAGACCTTTAGTCCTGCTTCGGTGGGACTTTTTTTTTAGTTTCCATTACACATCCTTGAAGCCCGTTTATTTCACATTCACATAACCTTAACGTGATTGTAAAAACACACAGATGAAGTTCCTTTGCCAAAAAAACAATGGACATTTTCCTCTATGCATTTGCTGCACTCTTTTCAATCATCAACCCTCTAGGCACCGTGCCCATTTTTGTGGGGCTCACACAAGATGAAGAAACTTCAGAACGCAAAAAAACCGCCTTGCTCACCGCCATCAATGTGTTGGTAATTTTGTTGATTTCATTTTTTCTGGGGAAGTATTTACTACAATTTTTTGGGATTAGTTTGAATTCGTTGCGCATTGCCGGTGGGTTGATTATCGTTTCCTCCGGTTTTGCGCTGTTAACCGGGCGCTTTGCCAAACACAAAGGCATGAAAAACAAACGTGTGCAAAAAGATTTATCACAACGCGAGCGGTTTTCTTTAACCCCGCTAGCCATCCCCATGCTTGCAGGACCGGGGTCTATATCGTTACTCATCACCTTTCAACAGGAATATGGATGGACGCTCGATATCATCTATATTCTTTTGGCAGTACTTTTAGTCTGTCTGACTACATTTATCATCCTGCGGTCTTCTTATTTGATTGTAAAAACATTGGGTGCGTCAGGCATCAATGCTATTTCCAGAATTATTGGATTTATTGTGATTGCCATTGGAATTGAGTATATCAGCGGTTCTGTACTGGATATATTGAAAATATTGGGTTAAGTTTTTAGCTTAACGCCTCTTTAACTCAAAAAATCAAAGAGAATCTGTATCTTTAAAATAAAAATACTTTGAAGATACTTCTCACCGGTGCCAATGGGTATATTGGCAAACGATTATTGCCTCAACTCATAGAAATGGGTCACCATGTTGTTTGTTGTGTGCGCGATAAAAACAGAATGGAATTTGATGAAGCTTACGCCCAAAACATCAGCTTTGTAGAAGTTGATTTCTTAGATGAAGTCAACACCGAAAATTTCCCAAAAGACATCGATGTCGCATACTATCTTATTCACTCGATGAGTTCGACGACCGGAGATTTTGACGAAAAAGAAGCGCAATCTGCTGAAAACTTCAACAAGTACATGTCGGTTACTTCTGTTAAACAAGTGATTTATTTAAGTGGCATTATCAATCAGGAAGAATTGTCAAAACACCTTTCTTCACGAAAAAAAGTGGAAGAGATTCTTTTTCAAGGCAATTTTAAACTCACCGTTCTTCGGGCAGGGATTGTTGTGGGTAGCGGAAGTTCTTCCTTTGAAATCATTAGGGATTTATGTGAAAAATTACCCATAATGATTGCTCCAAAATGGCTAGAAACACGAACTCAGCCCATTGCCATCAGAGATGTAATTGCGATGCTCACCGGCGTACTGCTCAACGAAAAATGCTATGACCAGTCGTTTGATATTGGCGGACCAGATGTACTCACCTACAAAGAAATGTTGCAGCGCTATTCCAAAGCGAGAAAATTAAAGTTATGGATTATCTCTGTTCCAGTAATGACACCACGCCTTTCTTCCTACTGGTTGTATTTTGTAACCTCAACGACCTACTCGCTTGCTGTAAATCTGGTAGAGAGTATGAAAACCGAGGTAGTTGCTAAAGACAACAAACTTCAGGAAATTTTGGGGATTCAACCCATTTCTTATGAGGAAGCGATAGAAAAAGCCTTTCAAAAAATAGAACAAAACTTAGTGGTTTCCAGTTGGAAAGATGCACTCATTTCGGGTAGGTTTAACAATCTGAAAAAACAAATTCAGGTACCCAAATATGGGTGTTTAAAAGATGTAAAAACCATCAACGTAAACGATGAAAAACAAGCCTTAGAAAATATCTGGTCTATTGGTGGAAAACGAGGTTGGTATTATGCCAACTGGTTATGGAAAATAAGAGGATATATGGATTTAATAGTTGGTGGTGTAGGTTTGCGACGCGGGCGCACGCATCCCGACAAAATATTTCCGGGAGATGCCTTGGATTTCTGGCGGGTGCTTTATGCAGACAAGGAGGAGAAACGCTTGTTGCTATATGCCGAAATGAAACTGCCCGGTGAAGCCTGGTTAGAATTTGAAATTAATAAAGAAGGTGTTCTACAACAAACAGCAACCTTTAGACCTAAGGGCTTGTGGGGTCGCCTTTATTGGTATAGTGTTTTGCCGTTTCACTATTTTATTTTTGGCGGAATGATTCGTAATATTGTAAACTACAAACCTGACTGATATGAAATATGTATTGTATTTATCACTTGCTCTTTTTACAGCCATTGGCTGTAAAAAGCAAGCAGAAAAAGAGTCTTTAGTTGAAATTGAAACTCAAGAAGATATCGAGCTTGAAGAGCTTATCGTTATGATGACCGGTTCATTTAACAGTGAACGACAAGCAACAATTGACACCAATTATCGGGATGTAAGCTTACATATGTATCCCATTTGGCCGGAAAGGGAAGGGAAATGGTTGTATGTTGAACAATCGCTCACAGTAAATCAGGAAGAACCTTACCGACAACGCATATATAAAATTAGCCGGGAAAATGACAGCATCCTGAGGTCTGATATTTACACCATACCCAATGCCGGCTTGTGGGTCTGCAAATGGCAAACACCGGAATTGTTTGAAAGATTATTATTAGAAAGTATTCAACTTAAGAGTGGCTGTGAAGTATTTCTTGTTAAAACCCCCGAAAACACTTTTATTGGAAAAACCAAAGATAAGAATTGTGCGAGCGAACTCAATGGTGCTAGCTATGCAATTTCTGAAGTTGTTATTTCAGAAAAACAAATAACATCCTGGGACAGAGGGTTCAATGAAAATGACAGCCTGGTGTGGGGTGCCAAAACAGGAGGCTATGTTTTTGATAAAATAAAGGAATAAAATTCAAGCTTTTTTATGCAAGCTCAAACATTGAACTTTACACTTTGAACCTTGAACTCTACTCTTTTGGCAAAAACACCTCAGCCATCATGCAACGGGCACTGCCACCTCCAAGAGTTTCAATAGTTGTAAGACTGCTGCTTAGTATTTTAGTGTATTTTTCGATACTCGCTCTTTGCTGAACTGTTAAACTTTCAAAAGCAGATTGTGACATAACGGTGATTGACCGGCCGTTTTTATCGGTTACTTCGAGCATGTTTCCCGCAAACTGATTGACTTGTTTTTCAGAGATAGTGATTACTTCTTTACCATCCTTTTTGAGGTGTTGCAGAACGTTTTTGCGTTCCTTTTTGTCATCAATACAATCCAGGCAAATCACGGCAAAGTCTTTGGCAATACACATCATCACGTTGGTGTGATAGATGGGAAGGCGTTTGTTGTCAACGGTTTGAAAGGCCGTAAAAATAACGGGGGTATATTCAAAATCTTCACAAAATTCAATGAGTAGTTCTTCATCAGCTCGTGGCGAAAGCGCACAATAGGCTTTTCTGTTTACACGGTCTAAAACGAGGCTTCCGGTGCCTTCCAGAAAGAGGGCTTCCTCTTCAGCTTTTGAATAATCAACAATATTATTAATTTTGAATCCTTCCTTTTCAAGTTTTAAAACCACCTCTTCTCTTCGCTCTCTTCTTCGGTTTTCAGCAAACATAGGGTAAAGGGCCACATCTCCGTTTTCGTGAAAAGAAACCCAGTTGTTTGGAAAAACAGAGTCTGGTGTATCCTGAGAACCATCGTCGTTGAATATTACCACGTTTACACCGGCATCTCTTAGTTTTTGAACCATACTATCAAATTCTTCCTGCGCCAGTTTATTGACATCTTTTGATTTTAAACTTTCAGAAGTAGTTTGATAATAGTTATTAACGGCTGTTTCCTCATTCAGTCTGAAGGTTGCCGGACGAATCATTAAAATGGTGTTGGTTGATTGCATATATTTAATGTTGGACTCTTATAAGTTAGAAAAATGAATTTTTAAAAACCTTCTGCCTTTAGCGAGCAGACTCAATTACTCTATTGAGAGTGGAAAAGGAAATTTAATCTCTAATCAAAGGTAATGTGCTACAACGCAAAAGTCCTTCTTGTTTGGCAATTTCAGAGTATGGAATTTCTTCAACTGTAAAGTTATTTTCGCGAAGCCAGTTATTTAATCTCGTAAAATTTTGTTCAGAAACTACTACATTGGGTGCGATGGAAAAAACATTACTGAACATATGGTACATTTCATCACGTGTAATGTGAAAAAGATTTTCTTTTCCGAAAAGGTTTACTAAAAACATATAATCACTCTCTTCCCTGAAGCCTTGTTTATAGATAATCGCTTTATCAGTTCCCACAGGTTGAAAGCAGCAATCTAAATGGAGGGCATTATCGCGTGCTTCGATTTTAGATTTTACCAAATCAAATTCTTTCACTTTTTTATGTGGAAACAGCTTTTTGATATATGCTACACCTTCTATATTGGTTCTGGCAGTCATAAATTCTTTATAATCACTGCCTTTATAGGTTCCTATAAATATATACTCATTCCAGAGCATCACATCGCCACCTTCTATATGAACTTCTTCAGGAGGTCTTACCACTTTTGAAGGGTCTATCTGATCAATAACATATTGAATTGCATCGAGTTCTCTTTCCCTATCTGGCAATATGTTGGCTTTCACAAAAACATCATCAATCACAAAGGCGATGTCTCTTGAAAAAATTTGATTGTAGTCCTTGATTTCTTCTGGTCTGAAAACCTTTACGTCATACTTTTTTAAAACAGTTGCAAATGCGTCCATTTCAGGAATCATGTCTTCGTTTTTAGGATAGGTACCGGCAAGAATGTGTTCCAGCGATTTTGGATCATAAGCGTCTTCTGCAAGTGGCGTGGGACCGTTGCTGTTTGCAGTTCCCAAAACAACGGCTCTCAGCCTGGAAGTTTCATCTTTGACATTTAATTTTAGCATCTTCTTTCTGTTTGTTCAAATATATAAAAAACTCCATCGTGATTCCTCAGGATGGAGTTTGTAAACTAAAATTTTATTTTTTATCGTTCACTTCTGGTTTTAAAAGGTCTAAGTGTGTAACCGGTATAAACTTGTCTGGGTCTTCCAATGGGTTCTTTGCCAAGTCGCATTTCTTTCCATTGAGCAATCCATCCGGGAAGTCTTCCTAGGGCAAACATGACTGTAAACATATCTGTGGGAATGCCCAGTGCTCTGTAAATAATTCCTGAATAGAAATCAACATTGGGATACAGATTTCTAGAGATGAAGTATTCATCTTCCAGAGCTACTTTTTCCAATCCTTTGGCTATATCGAGAACCGGGTCTTCAATACCAAGTTCTCCCAGTACCTCATCTGCTGCTTTTTTGATAATTTTTGCACGCGGATCAAAGTTTTTATAAACTCTGTGACCAAAGCCCATAAGACGGAAGGGGTCATTTTTGTCTTTGGCTTTAAGTATAAATTTTGAAGTATCTCCTCCATCTGCTTTAATGGCTTCTAGCATTTCAATAACTGCTTGGTTTGCACCGCCGTGGAGTGGACCCCAAAGTGCAGCAATGCCAGAAGATATGGATGCAAATAAACCGCTGTGTGAAGAACCAACGATTCTCACAGTAGAGGTTGAACAATTTTGCTCGTGGTCTGCATGGAGAATTAATAGTTTATCTAGGGCTTCGATAACAGCACGATCTACTTTGTAATCCTCATTGGGTTGCTGGAACATCATTTTATGAATGTTTTCTACATAGCCAAGGGAGGTATCACCATAATTGAGCGGTAAACTCATTTTCTTACGCATTGTCCAGGCAACAAGAACCGGAAATTTACCCAAAATCTTTACAATGGCTTTATACATATCCTCTTCTGAGTCGACATTGACAGATGAGGGGTTGAAAGCCACCAAAGCATTGGTCAATGATGCCAAAACACCCATTGGGTGAGCAGATTTAGGAAAACCATCGAGAATACGTTTCATATCCTCATCAACAATGGATTGACCTTTGATGTCTTTGTGGAATTTAGACAGTTCTTCTTGTGTGGGTAATTCTCCAAAAATCAACAGATAACAAACCTCAAGAAAAGAGGCTTTGTCTGCCAGTTCTTCAATACTATAGCCTCTGTATCTAAGAATTCCTTTTTCACCATCTAAAAAAGTAATGGCACTTTCGCAGGATCCGGTATTTTTATATCCGGGATCTAGTGTGATTACATTTGTAGAGGCTCTTAATGATTTTATATCGATGGCGAGTTCATTTTCTGTTCCCTCAACGATGGGAAATTCATATTTTTTACCATCAATTTCTAGTGTGGCTATTTTTGACATATTTCTATACGGTATTTAATTTTTCTTCTTTTTGCGAAGATACAAAATATAAGACGATTTTTCTATTGAAAACCAACAACTGAGGGGTTAAAAAAACCTTAAATAGAAGTAATTTAAATATCAATTCACTTTGAAGGCATTTCCTTGTGGAAAATACGCCACACTACCCAGTTCCTCTTCAATGCGAAGTAGTTGATTGTATTTAGCCATTCGGTCACTGCGAGAGGCTGAACCGGTTTTAATCTGACCACAATTCAAAGCCACTGCCAGATCTGCAATGGTATTGTCTTCTGTCTCTCCGGAACGGTGGGACATCACTGAGGTATAACCTGCATTGTGCGCCATATTTACTGCAGCGATCGTTTCTGTGAGTGTACCTATTTGATTCACTTTAATCAAAATGGAATTGGCAATACCTTCTTTGATTCCTCTGGAAAGTCGCTCTACATTTGTAACAAATAAATCGTCTCCCACCAACTGCACTTTGTCGCCAATTTTTTCTGTGAGGTATTTCCAGCCTTCCCAATCGTTTTCATCCATCCCATCTTCTATGGATATGATGGGGTACTTGGAAGCTAACTCGGAGAGATAATCGGCTTGTTGCTTTGAAGTCCTCACTTTGCCTGATTTGCCTTCAAATTTGGTATAATCGTATTTTCCTTTAACATAGAATTCGGCTGCAGCACAATCTAATGCAATTTTAACTTCGGTTCCCATTTTATATCCGGCATTTTTTACTGCCAGGGCAATAGTATCTAACGCATCTTCTGTGCCATTAAGTGTGGGTGCAAATCCGCCTTCATCGCCTACTGCAGTGCTCAAGCCTCTATCGTGCAGAACTTTTTTCAGGTGATGAAATATTTCAGAACCCATCTGCATTGCGTGGGTAAAATTTCTTGCTTTAACAGGCATGACCATAAACTCTTGAAAAGCGATGGGTGCATCGCTGTGTGACCCGCCATTAATAATATTCATCATGGGGACAGGGAGTGTGTTTGCACTCACTCCTCCCACATATCGATATAATGGCAATCCAAGTTCCTGAGCTGCCGCTTTGGCTACAGCGAGTGAAACTCCCAAAATGGCATTGGCTCCCAATTTTGATTTGTTTTTTGTACCGTCAAGCTGAATCATTGTTTGGTCAATGAGGTTTTGATCAAAAATGGCTGCGCCTAATAATGCCGGGGCTATTGTCTCATTAACATTTTTTACAGCTTTGGAAACGCCTTTTCCCATATAAGCTTTGCCTCCGTCTCTGAGTTCGACAGCTTCGTGCTCTCCGGTTGAAGCACCGGAAGGAACTGCAGCTCTGCCCAAAATACCGCTTTCGGTAATTACATCAACTTCGATGGTTGGGTTTCCTCTGGAATCAAAAATTTGGCGGGCGTGGATGTCGACGATTAAACTCATAATTTTTTATTTTTTTGATTGTTGAGGTGTAATATATTACACCTCAACATTTAGTTAATTATTTTGAATGTTCTCTATGAATTGATCGAAAAGGTAACCTGCATCGTGCGGCCCGGGGCTGGCTTCGGGATGGTATTGTACTGAAAAACAGTTTTTGCTTTTCATTTTGATGCCCGCGACGGTTTGGTCATTTAAATGCACGTGGGTGATTTCTATATCAGAATGGTTTTCTGTTTCTTCCCTGTTGATGGCAAAACCGTGGTTTTGTGAGGTGATTTCGCCTTTTCCGGTGACCAAATTCATAACCGGGTGGTTGATTCCTCTGTGACCGTGGTGCATTTTATAGGTTGAAATCCCGTTGGCCCGTGCAATCACTTGATGGCCAAGACAAATGCCAAACAATGGTAAATTTTTGTCAATAATTTCCTTGGCAACTTCAATGGCATTGCTCAAGGGTTGCGGGTCGCCGGGCCCGTTTGACAAAAAGTATCCATGGGGTTCAAAGGCAGCCATTTCCTTAAAAGAGGTATCATAAGGGAATACTTTGATGTAACAATCTCTATCGGCCAGATTGCGTAAAATATTTTTCTTAATCCCAATATCCAGAGCTGCAATTTTATAGGTGGCATTTTCGTCACCAAAAAAGTAGGGTTCTTTGGTAGATACTTTAGACGCGAGTTCAAGACCTTCCATATTGGGTACTTGAGACAGTTGTTTTTTAAGTCCCTCGATATTCTCTACATCTGTTGAGATAACAGCGTTCATAGCTCCGTTGTCACGAATATAGCTAACCAAAGCCCGTGTATCCACATCTGAAATGGCAAACAAGTTGTTATTGTTAAGAAATTCTTCAAGTGAGGCATCTGCAATATCTCGGGAGTAGTTGTAACTGAAATTGCGACAAATGAGTCCGGCAATTTTAACACCATCAGATTCTACTTCCTCTTTATTGGTGCCATAATTGCCGATGTGTGCATTTGTGGTGACCATCAATTGCCCAAAATAAGAAGGGTCTGTAAAAATTTCCTGATAACCGGTCATTCCGGTATTGAAACAAACCTCGCCAAAGGCTGTACCGTCTTTATCTCCCACGGCTTTACCGTGAAAAATAGTTCCATCTGCAAGTAAAATAATGGCTTTTTTTCTAGTGTAGTACTTCATAGAGAATGTAAGTTGTGTTGTTTATACTAGGTTGCAAAAATAATATAAAAAAAGGGATAAACTATGACAGTTTATCCCTTGTGTATTTAGAATGAAATTAAAAATCTATTCTTTCTCATTTTTTGGATCTTGCTCGTTGTTTTCAGGAGCTTCATTTGTCGTTTCAGACTGAGGTGCTTCAGGGGTTGTTGCTTTTGGAGTTTCAACCGGTGTCACTTCATCTGTTTTTGCTGCAGGTGTAGCTTTTGCCGTTGTCTCATCAGCTTTCTTTGCTTTACCGGCACGACGTGTTGATTTCTTTTTAGCGGGTTTATTTGCGTTATAAACTTCGTTGAAGTCAACCAGCTCGATCATTGCCATATCTGCGTTGTCCCCTAGACGGTTACCCAATTTGATGATTCTTGTGTAACCTCCCGGGCGGTCTGCCACTTTTACAGCTACTTCTCTAAAGAGTTCAGCTACTGCTTCTTTTTGGCGCAGTCTGCTATAGACAATACGTCTGTTGTGAGTTGTGTCTTCTTTTGATTTGGTAACCAATGGCTCAACGAATTGTTTAAGCGCTTTTGCTTTTGCAACAGTTGTATTGATTCTTTTATGCTCAATTAGGGAACAAGCCATGTTTGCCAACATAGATTTTCTATGTGCTGTTTTTCTGCCTAAATGATTTATTTTTTTTCCGTGTCTCATTGTTTCTAGATGTTAGATTTTAGATGTGAGATATTAGATTTATACTGACTTTTGATGGCGAGATCTATTCTATCTCAATTATTAAAAGTCTATTATCTTAAGTCTCTTGTCTATCGTCTTTAATTAATCTCTGTCTAATTTGTATTTTGAAAGATCCATTCCAAAGTTTAGTCCTTTTACATTTACTAACTCTTCCAATTCAGTCAATGATTTTTTACCAAAGTTTCTGAATTTCATCAAGTCGTTTTTATTGTAAGAAACCAAATCTCCAAGGGTATCCACTTCTGCAGCTTTCAAGCAATTTAATGCTCTTACAGAAAGGTCCATATCAACTAATTTGGTTTTCAATAACTGGCGCATGTGTAAAGACTCTTCATCATAAGTTTCAGTTTGAGCAATTTCATCGGCCTCAAGGGTGATGCGCTCATCACTAAATAACATAAAGTGGTGAATCAATGTTTTTGCGGCTTCAGTCAAAGCATCTTTTGGATGTATAGAACCGTCTGAAACGATTTCAAAAATTAGTTTTTCGTAATCTGTTTTTTGCTCTACACGGTAGTTTTCAATGCTGTATTTTACATTTTTGATGGGCGTGTAGATGGAATCTGTAAAGATTGTACCAAGAGGTGCGTTTGCTTTTTTGTTTTCTTCAGCGGGCACGTATCCTCTTCCTTTTTCAATAGTCATTTCCATATTTAGGTTCACTTTAGATTCCATATTACAGATGACTAAATCTGGATTTAGAATTTGAAAACCTGAAATGAACTTTTGGAAATCACCGGCAGTTAGTTGGTCTTTTCCTGACAGCGACATGGTCACTGTTTCATTATCGATTTCATCAATTTGACGTTTGAATCGCACTTGTTTTAAACCAAGGATAATTTCGGTTACATCTTCTACAACTCCCGGTATGGTTGAAAATTCGTGGTCAACTCCTTCTATTCTGATGGATGTGATAGCGAAACCTTCTAAGGAGGAAAGTAGTACTCTTCTAAGCGCGTTACCAACGGTCAACCCGTAACCAGGCTCTAGGGGGCGAAATTCAAATTTCCCCTCAAAATCTGTGGAGTTGATCATTATAACTTTATCGGGCTTCTGAAAATTTAGTATTGCCATGTTTGTGATTCCTAAGGTTTATTATTTAGAATATAATTCGACGATGAATTGTGTGTTGATATTTTCCGGAATTTGGATTCTTTGTGGAGTTGAAACAAAAGTTCCTTCCATTTTGTCATTATTCCAGTTGATCCACTCATAAGGGTGGGAAGCGTTTGAAAGTGATTGTGAAATAGTTTCCAATGATTTAGATTTTTCTCTAACTGCAATAACATCACCCGGTTTAACGTGATAAGAAGGTATGTTTACCTTTTCACCATTTACAAGGATGTGTCTGTGAGAAACCAATTGACGTGCGGCACTTCTTGAAGGAGCAATACCCATTCTAAAGACCACGTTGTCTAATCTTGATTCACAAAGTTGAAGTAAAACATCCCCTGTGATGCCTTCTGCTGCGGTTGCTTTTTTAAACATATTTCTGAATTGACGTTCAAGGATACCATAGGTATATTTGGCTTTTTGCTTTTCCATTAACTGGGTAGCATATTCAGATTTTTTGCCTCTTCTGCGGGCATTTCCGTGTTGCCCGGGAGGGTAATTTCTTTTTTCAAATGCTTTGTCGTCACCAAAGATTGCTTCACCGAATTTACGGGCTATCTTGGTTTTTGGACCGGTATATCTTGCCATATTAAAATTTGTTTTGGAAGGGATGATGAATTAAGGTCTGTCCTCCATCTATCGTTTTCCTTCTCTGGTTTATACTTGTTATTTGTTCTCCCCCTAAATCGCCCTCCAAAAGAGGGGGACTTTTGGATTTGATTCTTGTTTATTACTTCTAACTTACTTAGACTCTTCTTCTTTTAGGAGGTCTGCATCCGTTGTGAGGCATTGGAGTGATATCGATAATTTCAGTCACTTCAATTCCTGCATTGTGAATAGAACGAATGGCAGATTCTCTACCGTTTCCGGGTCCTTTAACATACACTTTTACTTTGCGTAATCCTGCATCGTGAGCTACTTTTGTAGCATCTTCGGCAGCAAGTTGAGCAGCATAAGGTGTGTTTTTCTTAGATCCTCTGAAACCCATTTTACCGGCAGAAGACCAAGCGATTACATCTCCGTTTTTGTTTGTCAACGAAATGATGATATTGTTAAAAGAAGCTGTAACGTGTGCTTCACCTACAGATTCAACAATAACTTTACGTTTTTTTGTGGTTGTTTTTGCCATATCTCTAGGTATTATTTAGTTGCTTTTTTCTTGTTAGCAACAGTTTTACGTTTTCCTTTTCTGGTTCTTGAGTTGTTTTTAGTGCGTTGTCCACGAAGCGGAAGACCCGATCTGTGACGAATACCTCTGTAACATCCAATGTCCATTAAGCGTTTAATGCTTATTTGAACTTCTGAACGCAACTCACCTTCAATTTTAAAATTTCCTACAGCATCACGAATGCGACCGATTTCATCATCGTCCCACTCATTTACTTTTTTGTCTTCACTTACTTCAGCTTTTGCCAAAATGTCTTTGGCACGGCTTTTACCGATACCAAATATGTAAGTTAACGCGATTACACCCCTTTTTTGTTTTGGGATATCTACACCTGCTATTCTTGCCATATCTTAACCTTGTCTTTGTTTGAACTTTGGGTTCTTTTTGTTAATAACATATAATCTGCCTTTTCGACGCACAATTTTGCACTCGGCACTTCTTTTCTTAATGGATGCTCTTACTTTCATAATAAATTGATTAACGATTGCTGATTAACGAAATCTGATTTCTGATTTTTTCGATTAAATCTAAAATCTAAAATCGTTTATCTATAATCTAATATCTATAAGTTATTCTTGCCTTACTTAAATCGTAAGGACTCATTTCTAATTTTACTTTATCACCGGGTAATAATTTGATATAGTGCATACGCATTTTACCCGATATGTGTGCTGTAACAATGTGACCGTTTTCTAATTCTACTCGAAACATAGCGTTAGAAAGCGCTTCGATAATTGTTCCGTCTTGTTCTATTGCTGCTTGTTTTGCCATAATTAAGCTACTGCTTTTCTATTTTTTCCTGACTTCATCAAACCATCATAATGTCTATTTAACAAATAGGCATTGATTTGTTGCATGGTGTCTATTGCTACACCCACCATGATGAGCAGTGAGGTTCCTCCATAAAATAAAGCCCAACCAGCTTGAAGCCCTAATAATTTTACGGCAAAGGCCGGAAATATTGCAATTAAGGCCAAGAAAATGGATCCGGGCAGGGTTATTTGAGACATGATTTTATCTAAATACTCAGCGGTTTCAGATCCCGGTTTGATGCCAGGAACAAACCCGCCACTTCGTTTTAAATCGTCTGCCATTTTATTTGTAGGAACTGTAACTGCGGTATAAAAGTATGTAAATACAATAATCAATACAAAGAACACCAAGTTATACCAAAAACCAAAGATATCGCTAAAAGCTACTGTGAACGATTGAGCGGTTTCTGAAGTTGATAAACCTGAGAGTGCTGCAGGCACAAACATGATTGCCTGGGCAAAAATGATGGGCATAACTCCAGAGGCATTTAACTTTAAAGGAATGTATTGTCTTGATCCGGCAGCATTTTTCTCATAACCTCCACTGGCAGTTCTTCTTGCATATTGAACCGGAATTTGACGTACAGCCATTACCAGTAGAACAGAAAGGAGAATGATTACAAACCAGATTACAAGTTCAATTAGGATAAAAATTAAACCTCCGTTTGATTCAAATACACGGGAAGCAAATTCCTGAACAAATGATTGAGGTAATGTTGCTATGATACCTACCATAATTAAAATAGAAATACCATTTCCAATTCCTTTATCTGTAATTTTTTCACCTAACCACATTGCAAAAATACAACCTGTTGTTAGAATGATTACGGATGCGGTAATAAAGGTTACACTATTTCCTAACAAGAAGGCTTCTGCAGGTAATATGTTAAAGAGGTTGTAGATATAACCGGGTCCTTGAACCAAAGTAATAGCTATGGTTAACCAGCGTGTTATCTGTGTTATTTTTTTTCTTCCACTCTCCCCTTCTTTTTGAAGTTTTTGGAGATATGGCACAGCAATACCCATTAATTGAACCACGATAGATGCAGAGATGTATGGCATAATACCCAATGCAAAGACAGAAGCATTTGAAAATGCCCCTCCGGTAAATGCATTTAGTAAACCTAAGATTCCACCATCTGTTTGATCTGCTAAACCTTGAAGTTGAGATGCATCAATTCCGGGAAGTACTACTTGTGCTCCAAAACGATATACAGCGAGAAAACCTAGAGTGATTAGGATTCTGTTTCTCAACTCTTCAATTTTCCAGATATTTTTAAGGGTATTGATAAATTTCATTCTGATAGGGTTGTTATAAAATTACCACTTCGCCGCCTGCCGCTTCAATAGCATTTTTTGCAGTAGCTGTAAATTTGTGTGCAGATACTTTCAATTTTGCTTTAAGCTCTCCTCTTCCAAGTATCTTTACTGATTCATTTTTGGTTGCGAGTCTTAATGAAACCATTGTTTCAAAATCAAGTGTATCCTTAATTTTTTTCTCATCAACAAGTTTTTGAAGTGTATCTAGGTTTACACCTTGATATTCTTTTCTATTGATGTTAGTGAAACCAAATTTAGGCACGCGTCTTTGAAGAGGCATTTGACCACCTTCAAAACCGATTTTTCTTGAATAACCTGAACGAGATTTGGCACCTTTGTGACCTCTGGAAGCGGTTCCGCCACTGCCAGATCCTTCTCCACGACCCAATCTCTTGTTATTTTGTACTGAACCTGCTGCAGGTTTTAAGTTACTTAAATCCATAGTATATATTTCTTATTTAGTTTCCTCTACAGAAACTAAGTGTTTTACTTTATTGACCATACCAAGTATGCTTGGTGTGTTTTCGTGTTCAACGGTTTGTCCAATTCTCTTGAGGCCAAGAGACTCAAGTGTTCTCTTTTGAGTTTGAGTTCTGTTGATAGCACTTCTTACTTTGGTTACTTTTATTTTTGTCATGTCTCGCTATTTTATCCTTTAAACACTTTTTCAACAGAAATTCCTCGTTGGCGTGCAACTGTATGAGCGCTTCTCATTTGCAGCAAAGCATCAAAAGTTGCTTTTACCACGTTGTGGGGGTTTGATGAACCTTGAGATTTTGACAATACATCGTGAACTCCAACGGCTTCCAAAACAGCACGCACAGCACCACCTGCAATCAATCCGGTACCGGGAGCGGCGGGTAGTAAATTTACTTTTGCTCCACCATATTTTCCTTTTTGCTCGTGGGGTAATGTGGTTTTGTTCAATGGAATACGCACCAAGTTTTTCTTAGCATCTTCAATTGCTTTTGCAATCGCTGACGCTACATCCTTAGATTTTCCTAATCCTTGACCTACAACACCGTTTTCATCACCAACAACTACGATAGCAGAAAACCCGAAAGCTCTACCACCTTTAGTTACTTTGGTTACACGTTGTACACCAACCAGACGATCTTTTAATTCTAAACCACTTGGTTTTACTAATTCTACGTTTTTATAATCTTGATACATAATTTTTAGAATTTAAGTCCGCCTTCTCTAGCTCCTTCAGCTAATGATTTAATTCTTCCGTGGTAAAGATATCCACCTCTGTCAAAAGAAATTGATTCTACTCCGGCTTTTACAGCTTTTTCGGCAATTGCTTTCCCTACGAGTTTTGCAGCTTCTACTTTAGTCACTTTTGAAGTTTCTATATCTTTATCTCTTGAAGATGCAGCAGTAATTGTTTTACCGTTTACATCATCAATGAGTTGTGCATAGATTTCATTGTTACTTCTGAAAACCGCAAGTCTTGGTCTTTGTTCAGAGCCCGAAATTGATTTTCTGACTCTTAACCTGATTCTTGTTCTTCTATCGTTTTTAGATAATGCCATAACTTTTATGCTTATGCAGATTTACCTGCTTTTCTTCTTAATTGTTCACCCACAAATTTAATTCCTTTTCCTTTGTAAGGTTCCGGTTTACGGAAACCTCTAATTTTTGCAGCTACTTGACCGACAAGTTGTTTGTCATGTGAAGTGAGCTTAACAATTGGGTTTTTTCCTTTTTCTGAGATGGTTTCAACTTTCACTTCTGGAGCAACGTCCATCACGATGTTGTGAGAATATCCAACTGCAATATCAAGTTTTTGACCTTGATTGCTGGCTCTGTAACCCACACCAACTAACTCTAATTCTTTAGTCCATCCTTTTGAAACACCTTGAATCATGTTGTTGATTAAAGATCTGTATAAACCGTGTTTTGCACGGTGAGCCTTTGAGTCTGATGGGCGCTCAACATATGCATTTCCATCTTCAACCTTAATGGCCACTTCTGAAAATTCTTGATTTAATTCTCCCAATTTTCCTTTTACCGTGATGATGTTTTCGTTAACACTAACTGTTACACCATCTGGAATTGCTACTGGATTATTACCTATTCTAGACATCTTGTTTGTCGATTTTTAGTAAACGTAACACAATACTTCACCACCCACATTTTCAGCTTTGGCTTGCTTGCCGGTCATTACACCGTGTGATGTAGAGACGATAGCTATTCCTAAACCATTCAAAATTCTGGGAAGTTCTGATGAACTTGCGTATTTACGTAAACCAGGTTTACTTATTCGTTGTATTTTTCTAATTACAGGCTCTTTAGTTAACTTATCATACTTTAAAGCGATTTTAATAGTTCCTTGAGGACCATTGTCATCTTCAAATTTGTAACTTAAGATATAGCCTTGATCAAATAAGATTTTTGTAATCTCTTTTTTCAAATTTGATGCAGGTATTTCAACCACTCTGTGGTTTGCCTGTGTTGCATTTCTGATTCTCGTGAGAAAATCTGCGATAGGATCTGTTGTCATTTATTTGTATTTGCGGATGTGGTTTTTCGGTATTTGCCGAAACCTTCAACCAGTTTAATTTAGTTTTATGAATTGTTGCGGTGCAACAAATATCTTTATTACCAGCTAGCTTTTCTAACTCCGGGAATCAAACCTTGGTTTGCCATTTCACGGAATGTAACACGTGAAATTCCAAAAGTTCTCATATAGCCTCTGGGTCTTCCTGTTAATTTACAACGGTTGTGTAATCTTACAGGTGAAGCATTTTTTGGTAATTTTTGCAATGCTTCATAATCGCCGGCTTCTTTTAGAGCTTTGCGTTTTTCTGCATACTTATCTACCAATTTTTGTCTCTTTACCTCACGGGCTTTCATTGATTCTTTAGCCATCTCTTAGTTCTTTTTAAAGGGTAATCCCAATTCTGTTAAAAGTGATTTTGCTTCCTTGTCTGTCTCAGCAGTGGTCACAAATGTGATGTCCATACCTTGGATTTTGTTTACTTTGTCAATATCAATTTCTGGGAAAATGATTTGCTCTGTAATACCCAAGTTGTAGTTTCCTCTTCCGTCAAATCCGCTGGCTTTAATGCCGTTAAAGTCACGCACTCGAGGTAGTGAAGATGTAACAAGTCTATCTAAAAACTCATACATTCTTTCTCCACGTAACGTTACTTTTACTCCTATGGGCATTCCTTTACGTAATTTAAAGGATGCAACGTCTTTCTTAGAGATTGTTGCTACAGCTTTTTGACCGGCGATTCTTGAAATTTCGTCAACTGAATAGTCGATTAGTTTCTTATCTGCCACTGCTGCTCCCACACCTCTTGAGATCACAATTTTTTGTAATCTGGGAACTTGCATTACATTTTTGTAACCAAATTCTTCAGTAAGAGCTTTTATGACTCTGCTCTTGTATTCTTCCTTAAGTCTTGGTGAATATCCCATAACTATATTACTTCATTAGATTTTTTAGAAAAACGCACTTTTTTGTCGCCTTCCATTTTATAGCCAACTCTTGTTGCTTTCTTTGATTTTGGGTCAATAAGAGCTAAGTTGGAAATATGTATTGGAGCTTCCTTTTTTACAATGCCTCCTTGTGGATTTTTTGTATTGGGTTTCTCGTGTTTAGAAACCAGGTTCACTCCTTCTACTATGGCTTTATTTTTTTCAGTGATGACACGCATTACTTTTCCTTCAGATCCTTTATGGTCTCCGGCAAGTACTACTACGTTGTCTCCTGTTTTTATTTTAAGCTTTGTCATCGTTTATAATATTATAACACCTCTGGTGCTAATGATACAATTTTCATAAATTGTTTATCACGCAATTCTCTTGCAACGGGTCCAAAAACGCGTGTTCCTCTCATTTCCCCTGTTGGGTTTAATAAAACACAAGCGTTGTCATCAAAACGAATGTAAGAACCGTCTGGTCTTCTTACTTCTTTGGTGGTGCGCACAACAACAGCTGTAGATACAGCACCTTTTTTGATGTTTCCGTTTGGTGTAGCTTCTTTAACAGTTACTACAATCTTATCTCCAATAGAAGCATACCTTTTTTTAGTACCTCCTAATACACGGATGGTGAGCACCTCTTTGGCTCCCGTGTTGTCTGCAACTTTTAGTCTTGATTCTTGTTGTAACATGATTATTTAGCTCTTTCAATGATTTCTACTAATCTCCAACACTTAGATTTACTTAAAGGTCTTGTTTCCATGATTCTTACCGTATCTCCTTCGTTGCAATCGTTCTTTTCGTCGTGTGCGACATATTTTTTAGTCTTTAACACGAATTTTCCGTACATAGGGTGCTTCATTTTTTTAACCTCAGATACTACAATGGATTTTTCCATTTTGCTGCTGGTTACTACACCGATACGTTCTTTTCTTAAATTTCTGTTTTCCATCTTTCAGCTATGTACACTTATTGTACTTCTCTTTTAATTAGTTCAGTCTGAATTCTAGCTATCGATCTTCGTTGCATTCTGAGTTGAATTGGATTTTCCAATGGTGAAATTGCATGAGCCATTTTCAAATCAGTATATGTTTTTCTAGAATCTGCAAGTTTTTCTTGCAACTTAGCCGTAGATGCTTCTGTTATTTCTGCTTGTTTCATAGTGTTGAATAATTAAGCTTGAAAATCTCTAGCGGTTATAAACTTAGTTCTTACTGGTAGCTTTTGTGCCGCAAGACGCAATGCTTCTTTTGCAACGTCTGCAGGTACTCCGGCTACTTCAAAAAGTATTCTTCCCGGTTTTACAACAGCTGCCCAATATTCTACAGCTCCTTTACCTTTACCCATACGCACTTCAAGAGGCTTTTTTGTGATGGGCTTGTCTGGAAATATTTTTATCCAGAGTTGGCCTTCTCTTTTCATGAAACGGGTAGCGGCAATACGCGCAGCTTCAATTTGACGTGCTGTCAAAAAGTTTGAGTCTAATGATTTAATACCAAAGGTTCCGTTTGATAATTGGTTTCCGCGTTGCGAAACACCTTTCATACGGCCTTTCATTTGCTTACGGAACTTTGTTCTTTTTGGTTGTAACATTTTCTTTAATTTAAAAAATTACTTTCTACGACGTGGTTTTGTTTTTCCGGCTCCTCTTTCAGGCTTTGTTCCCCCTTGTTGTTTTTTTGATAAACCAACTAATGGAGAAAGCTCTCTTTTTCCAAAAACCTCGCCTTTCATAATCCATACTTTCACTCCCAATCTACCATAAGTAGTGTGAGATTCAACCAGGGCATAATCTATGTCTGCTCTGAAAGTAGATAAAGGAATACGTCCTTCTTTGTAAGATTCTGAGCGTGCCATTTCTGCACCGTTTAGACGGCCTGAAATTTGCACCTTAATTCCTTCTGCATTCATTCTCATGGCAGCAGCAATTGCCATTTTGATAGCTCGTCTGTATGAAATTCTGCTTTCAATTTGACGAGCAATACTTGTTGCTACCAAGAATGCGTCCAGTTCAGGTCTTTTGATTTCAAAGATGTTGATCTGCACTTCTTTACCAGTAATTTTCTTAAGCTCTTCTTTCAACTTGTCTACCTCCTGTCCGCCTTTTCCGATGATGATACCGGGTCTTGCGGTGGTGATAGTAACGGTTACAAGTCTGAGAGTACGCTCAATGATTACTCTTGACACACTTGCTTTTGCTAAACGCGCATGAACATATTTTCTAATCTTGTCGTCTTCAGCAATTTTATTGCCGTAGTCATTACCTCCATACCAGTTAGATTCCCATCCTCTGATGATTCCAAGGCGATTTCCGATTGGATTTGTTTTTTGTCCCATTTAATTAATTGCTTTGTGTGTTATCTTTAGCTCCTAAAACCACGGTCACGTGATTGGAACGTTTTCTAATTCTGTGTGCACGACCTTGAGGTGCAGTGCGTAAACGCTTTAACATGGTTCCACCATCTACGCGAATTTCCTGAACAAAAAGATTTGCATCTTCAATGCTGGCATCTTCATTTTTTGCTTGCCAGTTTGCAATGGCTGAAAGCAAAAGCTTTTCAAGTCTGCGTGAAGATTCTTTTGAACTGAACTTCAAAATATTAAGCGCTTTATCTACGTTTTCACCTCTTACTAAATCAGCCATAAGGCGCATTTTTCTTGGTGATGTCGGGCAGTTATTCAACTTTGCAAAGGCGATATTTTTCTTCGCTTCTTTGACTTGTTCTGCTCTTTCTCTTTTACGAACTCCCATAGCTTATTATTTTTTTCCTTTGTTTTTAGCACCTGCATGACCTCTAAATGATCTTGTGGGTGAAAATTCGCCTAGTTTATGTCCAACCATGTTTTCAGTTACATATACAGGAACAAATTGTTTTCCGTTGTGAACTGCGATGGTTTGTCCAACAAAATCTGGAGTAATCATTGAGGCTCGAGACCAGGTCTTGATAACACTCTTTTTGTTTGACTCTACATTGAGTTGAACTTTTTTCTCTAATTTATAGTGAACGTAAGGTCCTTTTTTTAACGATCTTGCCATAGCTTATTTCTTTCTACGTTCTATGATATATTTATTACTCGATTTTGTTTTGGTACGGGTTCTGTAACCTTTTGCAGGTATTCCGTTTCTAGAACGAGGGTGACCTCCAGAGGCACGACCTTCACCACCACCCATTGGGTGATCGACTGGGTTCATTGCTACCGGTCTTGTTCTTGGTCTTCTACCCAACCATCTGCTTCTACCGGCTTTACCGGAAACAAGTAATTGGTGGTCGCTGTTTGAGACAGCACCTATGGTTGCCATACAAGTAGCAAGAATCAATCTGGTTTCACCTGAAGGCAATTTTACTGTTGCAAATTTACCGTCTCTTGCCATTAACTGAGCAAATGCTCCGGCACTTCGAGCCATTGTAGCTCCTTGACCGGGTCTAAGCTCAATACAGGAGATGATTGTACCAAGTGGTACTTCAGAAAGTGGCATTGCGTTTCCAATTTCAGGGGCAACATTTGCACCTGAAACGATGTTTTGACCCACTTGCAATCCGTTTTGAGCGATGATGTATCGTTTCTCTCCGTCTTGGTAGTTCAATAAAGCAATGAACGCTGTTCTGTTTGGATCATATTGAATTGAATCTACAGTTGCCGGAATTCCGGTTTTGTCTCTTTTAAAATCAATAATACGATACTTTTTCTTATGACCTCCACCTACTTGGCGTATGGTCATTCTTCCGCTGTTGTTTCTACCTCCAGATCGTTTTTTCGGAGCGAGCAGGCTCTTCTCCGGCTTATCAGTAGTGATGGCATCAAAGCCATTTACTACTCTAAATCGCTGACCCGGGGTTATGGGTTTTAATTTTCTTACTGACATTGTTGTCTAATTTCTAGATGTTGTTGTAAAAATCTATTGTTTCTCCTTCTGCCACCTGTACAATTGCTTTTTTGTAAGCTTTTGTTTTACCAGTGATGACACCCGTTTTTGTGTATTTTGTTTTTCGATCGGGACGAACATTCATAGTGCGAACTTTAGCAACAGAAACTCCATATGCTGATTCTACAGCATCTTTAATTTCAATCTTATTCGCCTCATTTGCAACTACAAAGCCATAACGATTTTTGTCTTCAGCATCGCGGGTTGCTTTTTCTGTAATAATGGGTTTAATTAAGATATTCATAATTTCTATTTACTTAAGTTTTGCTCAATCCCTTCTAATGAACTTTCTAACAGCACTAAACTGTTTGCATTCAATATTTTGTAAGTACTTAATTCTGAGTTAATTATAACTTCGGTACCTTTCAAATTGCGCGACGACAAATATACATTATTATTTAACTCTCCCAACACAAACAAGGATTTTTTGTTTTCCAAGCCTAAAGCACCGAGGAGGTTTGTAAAATTCTTTGTTTTTGGAGCTTCAAAATTGAAGTCTTCAATCACATAAATTTGCTTGTCTTTAGCTTTCATCGACAAAGCCGATTTTCTAGCCAAACGCTTTAATGTTTTATTAAGTTTGAAGGAGTAACTTCTTGGTCTTGGACCAAAAACTCTACCTCCACCTTTAAACAATGGGTTTTTTATGTTACCGGCACGTGCTGTACCTGTTCCCTTTTGTTTTTTTATCTTTCTTGTACTACCGGCAATCTCAGCACGTTCTTTTGCTTTGTGAGTTCCTTGACGTTGGTTGGCCAAGTATTGCTTCACATCTAAATAAACTGCGTGATTGTTTGGTTCTACAGCGAAAACATCTTTAGAAAGGTTTACCTCTCTACCTGTTTCTTTTCCGTTGATATCTAATACTGCTACCTTCATTATTTCTGAATTGTTACATAAGCGTTTTTATGGCCGGGAACACATCCTTTTACCACAATCAAGTTCTTTTCTGGAACGATTTTCAAAACTCTTAAATTTTCAACTTTCACTTTTTCACCGCCCATTCTTCCGGCCATGCGCATTCCTTTGAATACTCTTGCAGGATAAGATGCAGCTCCAATAGATCCGGGAGCTCTAAGACGGTTGTGTTGACCGTGGGTCGCTTGACCTACACCACCAAAACCGTGTCTTTTAACCACTCCTTGAAACCCTTTACCTTTAGAAATTCCGGAAATATCCACAAATTCTCCTTCGACAAATTGTTCAACTGTGATCGAATCACCTAATTTATACTCCTCTTCAAATCCTTGGAATTCTACGACTTTACGTTTTGCAACGGTTCCTGCTTTTTTAGCGTGGCCTTCGGCAGCTTTATTAACAGTCTTTTTGTCATCGAAACCAAGCTGAAGAGCTTCATACCCGTCAACCTCTTTGGTTCTGACTTGGGTAACTACACACGGTCCTGCTTCAATCACGGTACAAGGAATGTTCTTCCCGTTCTCGTCAAAGATGCTGGTCATGCCTACTTTTCTTCCAATTAACCCAGACATATTTATTTAATTATTGATTAATACTATTTATTTGATTCTATTTAAAAAATTTCAGGGTCAAAAATACGTTCGACCCTGAATGTATTTTTACCGTTTTTCCTTCGCTAACAGCTCCGGACATGTTTGCCCTGAAACAAGTTCAGGGTCTCGTCGTTTTTAGATCAAATCGTTTAAAATGTTTGATTTGTAATCCTTTTGACGAGATTTCCGCTTTCGCGGAAATTTTCATCACACTTTAATTTCAACTTCCACTCCACTTGGCAACTCTAATTTCATAAGAGCATCGATGGTTTTTGAAGATGAACTGTAGATATCCAGCAAACGCTTGTAAGAACTCAATTGAAATTGTTCTCTTGATTTCTTATTTACGTGAGGAGATCGCAATACAGTAAAGATTTTTTTGTGAGTGGGTAATGGAATGGGTCCGGTTACAACAGCTCCGGTATTCTTGACTGTTTTAACGATTTTCTCAGCAGACTTATCTACCAGGTTATAATCGTATGATTTAAGTTTTATTCTGATTTTTTGACTCATCGCTCTTAAAATTAATCGTTAGATCCTTTTGCTTTTTTAATCACTTCTTCTGAAATATTTGAAGGAGTTTCTGCATAGTGTGAAAATTCCATTGTTGAAGTTGCTCTACCAGAAGATAATGTTCTTAGTGTGGTTACATAACCAAACATTTCTGAAAGTGGAACAGTTGCTTTAATGGTTTTTGCACCTGCACGGTCTCCCATATTACTCACTTGACCGCGACGACGGTTTAAGTCACCAACGATATCACCCATATTTTCTTCTGGAGTGATTACTTCTATTTTCATAATGGGCTCAAGGATTACAGAGCCGGCAGCTTTAGAAGCTGCTTTGTATCCCATTTTAGCAGCTAGTTCAAACGAAAGTGAATCAGAATCCACAGGGTGGAAAGATCCATCCTTAAGTGTAATCTTCATACTATCCATTTCAAATCCGGCTAGAGGACCATTTTTCATAGCTTCTCTAAATCCTTTTTCAATGGCAGGAACATATTCTTTAGGAACGTTACCACCTTTGATTTCATTGACAAATTCAAGACCTATTTTGCCTTCCTCAGAGGGCTCCATTGTAAATACAATATCAGCAAATTTACCACGACCACCCGATTGTTTCTTGTAAACTTCTCTGTGATTTGCAGATTTTGTTATTGCTTCTTTGTATTCTACTTGAGGTTCGCCTTGATTAACTTCTACTTTGAATTCGCGACGCATGCGGTCAACGATGATATCTAAGTGTAGTTCACCCATTCCAGAGATGATGGTTTGACCTGAGGCCTCATCTGTTCTCACCGTAAAGGTGGGGTCTTCTTCAGCAAGTTTTGCCAACGCCATCCCCATTTTATCAACATCTGCTTTGGTTTTTGGTTCCACAGCAATACCGATAACGGGATCTGGGAATACCATACTTTCCAAAACAATAGGGTGCTTTTCAGAAGATAGTGTGTCGCCGGTTTTAATATCTTTAAAACCTACAGCAGCACCAATATCGCCAGCTTCTATATAGTCGATTGCATTTTGCTTGTTTGCGTGCATTTGGTAGATTCTTGAAATGCGTTCTTTATTTCCTGAACGATTGTTCAAGATGTAAGAACCTGCATCAAGTCTTCCTGAATAAGCACGGAAAAATGCTAAACGACCTACGAAAGGATCGGTAGCGATTTTAAAAGCCAATGCAGCAAAAGGCTCTTTTACATCCGGTTTTCTAATTTCTTCTTTTTCAGTATTTGGGTTTATACCCACAATACCTTCTTTATCAACCGGTGAAGGTAAATAACGACATACCGCGTCTAATAAGAATTGAACTCCTTTGTTTTTAAATGCTGAACCACAAATCATTGGAATGATGCTCATATCCATCACTGCAGCTCTAAGAGCAGCGTGAACTTCATCTTCTGTGATAGAGTCTTCATCTTCCATGAACTTTTCAAGAAGATTTTCATCATAACCTGCTACTTCTTCAATAAGTTTTGCACGGTATTTTCTTACATCATCTTTCAAGTCTTCAGGGATGTCAACCACATCAAAAGTAGAACCAAAGTTCTCTTCGTGCCATACAATCGCACGGTTTTTGACCAAGTCAACAATTCCTCTAAAATCTGCTTCATCACCAATTGGCAATACAATGGGCACTGCATTGGAGCCTAACATATCTTTAACTTGTTGGCAAACAGCCAAAAAGTCTGAACCTTGACGGTCCATTTTGTTTACAAAGCCCATTCTGGGAACTTTGTAATTATCTGCAAGCCTCCAATTTGTTTCAGACTGTGGCTCTACACCATCAACTGCGCTAAATAAGAATACCAAGCCATCAAGCACACGAAGTGAACGGTTTACTTCAACCGTAAAATCAACGTGACCGGGAGTATCTATGATATTAAAATGGTAATCCTTAGCATCTTCTGTGGGTTGAGCGTTTTCTTTTGGAAAAACCCAGGTACAAGTAGTTGCAGCAGAAGTGATGGTAATACCTCTTTCTTGCTCTTGTTCCATCCAGTCCATTGTGGCAGCTCCATCGTGAACTTCTCCAACTTTATGACTCACTCCTGTATAGAAGAGTATGCGTTCTGTTGTAGTCGTTTTTCCTGCGTCAATATGCGCAGCGATCCCTATATTTCTTGTATATTTTAAATCTCTTTGTGCCATTGTAAATTAAAATCTAAAGTGTGAGAATGCTTTGTTTGCTTCAGCCATTTTATGAGTATCCATACGTTTTTTAACTGCAGCTCCTTCTTCTTTGGCAGCAGATAGGATTTCTGCAGCAAGTTTTTGAGCCATGGATTTTTCATTACGCTTTCTGGAGAATGAAATTAACCACTTCATCGCAGTTGAAATTTTTCTGTCTGGTCTGATTTGCATGGGGATTTGGAAAGTAGCTCCACCCACTCTTCGACTTCTAACTTCTACGTGAGGCATTACATTTGATAATGCATCCTTCCAAGTCTCTAGTGCCGATTTCTCGTCGTTTTGTTTTTTTTCTTCTACAATGTCTATCGCATCGTAAAATACTTTAAAGGCAACCGATTTTTTACCATCATGCATCATCATGTTTACAAATCGCGTAACAAGTTGATCATTGAATTTTGGATCTGGTAAAAGAGGTCTTTTTTTAGCCTGTCTTTTTCTCATGTCTTCTCTTTAAAAGTTGTTAATTACTCTTTGGGCGTTTTGCACCGTACTTAGACCTGCGTTGTGTTCTTCCTGCGACACCAGCGGTATCTAAGGCTCCACGAACGATGTGGTATCTAACTCCCGGCAAATCTTTTACCCTTCCACCTCTAACCAATACTATCGAGTGCTCTTGCAAATTGTGACCCTCTCCGGGTATGTAGGCGTTTACTTCCTTTCCATTGGTTAAACGAACCCTTGCAACTTTACGCATTGCTGAGTTTGGTTTCTTTGGAGTGGTCGTATATACACGCGTACACACACCTCTTCTTTGAGGACACGATTCTAAAGCAGCCGATTTACTCTTCTTGGTTATTTTGGCTCTTCCTTTTCGTACTAATTGTGAAATTGTTGGCATATATAATATTTGTTACTAGAATATAATAAAATAATCCCCTATTTTTAGGGTTGGCAAAGGTAGAAATAAATCTTAATTAATCAAATCTTAATTCATTAATTTTCAAATAAGTCTTTTTTTATTTTATTATTTGCACGAAAAAGGCTTTACCTTCGTTTGACTACAACAAGAAACACAAACAATTGAAGCCCTATTTACATATATTTTTATACCTATATATATATACACTTTTTTCAGTGAGTGTAAATTGCCAAAACTTGTATCTTAATTTAAAAGGAAATGACAGCACAGAAACTGCTGTTTTAAAATCAAAAATTTCAACAACCACTTTCCTCAATTACCAAAGTCTGAAATCTTCTATAGACACCTTAAAAATACATCTCGAAAATTCAGGGTACATTGAATCTGAATTGGTAGAGTTTTCAAAAATTTCAGACAGTAGCTATCTTGCTCAATTTGAATTAAACAACCTTTATGACAAAATCATTGTTAACACAGGTGATGACCTCAAAAGTTTTGGATTCACAAAAAGAGAACTGGAAACCATCGCCTTAAGTTCTAGCTCAAATGAATTGACCATCGAATTTAAAAACATTGAATCTGTTTTAAAACACCTTAACAACCGACTTAGTGAAATGGGCGACCCTTTTGTCGTTTTGGGTCTGGAGAATATAAAACCCTCGCCGGAGTTTAAAAACACCCTTCAAGGAAATTTAACAATCACCTCACAAAAAAAACGATATCTAACAGCAATAAAAGTAAAAGGGTATGAAAATTTCCCGAGAGCATTTCTGCGTTATAGCATCGGCCTTAAAGAGGGCATGTTGTTTCAGCAGCAAAAGATCAATCAAAAAAGTTTGCTTCTGGAAAATCTTGGCTTTGTAAAAAACACAAAGCCCCCTGAGGTTCTCTTTACCAATGAAGCCACTGAAGTTTATTTGTATCTGGAAAAAGTGCCAAATAACAATTTTGATGGAATTTTAGGATTTACAACAAATGAAGAAACAAATAAGATTGAGTTAAATGGGTATCTCAATTTATCTTTGAGTAATAATCTAAATTTTGGTGAACATTTAGCTCTACAATACAGAAATGATGGAAATCTTCAAGAACAATTTGACGTAACAGTAGAATTGCCATATCTTTTTAAATCACCAATTGGCATGGAAATGGGACTTAACCTTTACAAACAGGACAGCACGTTTTCAGTTGTAGAAAAAAGTATCCTGGCAACATATCGATTTGATACAAAAACAAAGCTATTTGCCGGCTATAAAGATTATGAGTCAAGTAATTTATTGGATGAACAACTCGCAGGAGGATTTATTCAGGATTATACATCACAATTTTTTGTTTTTGGCGGCAAGTTTGTCAACTCGCAAAGCAGCTTATTATTTCCAAACAAAAGCCAGGTATCAGTAAAAAACGAATTAGGTAAGAGAGAAACATCCACATCTGCTAACTCACAATATAGGTTAGATATAAAAGCAAACCACATATTCAACCTTAACGGCGTAAACAGTGTTTATTTGAATACCCATACCCGTTTTTTATCATCAGAAAATTACTTCATAAATGAACTTTTCAGGTTTGGCGGGATTAACAGCATGAGAGGTTTTGACGAAAACAGTATTGACGCTTCATTTTTGAGTGTAATAAATACAGAATACCGTTTTTTATTAAACTTAAACACCTATTTACATTCCATTATTGACATCGGGTATTTTGAAAATGATATTCTGGATTTAAAGAGTCAAATTTATAGTTTTGGGGTTGGCTTGGGACTCAGAACCAATTCAGGCATCTTTAAATTGGAGCTTGCAAATGGAACCTTTGAGGGGCAAGACTTTAAATTTTCCAACACAAAGCTTCACATTAGCTTAAAATCCAGATTTTAAATCTACATAACATTCTCTTAACCTTAATTTTAAAAAAAAATCAAATTTTCATTATAAAAAGTTGTTTTATTAAGTTTTTATTAAGACTTTTGGCATTGGCTAATTCAAATAAATTATAAAAATGAGAACAAAGTTTAGTGGAATTTTAACGCTTTTACTGGCGTTTACCGTGCAACTAACGTTTGCACAACAAACAATCTCAGGTAATGTGACCGATGATAATGGTCTGCCGCTACCGGGGGTTAATATTGTAATCAAAGGTACTGCTACTGGTACCCAATCTGACTTTGATGGAAATTACACCATCAACGCCAATGTGGGTCAAACTTTAGTATTTACCTATGTAGGTTTTGCAACTCAAGAAAGAGCTGTAACTGCCTCTACATCAAGAATCGATTTACAAATGCAAGCAGGTGAAGAACTCACCCAAGTAATTGTAACCGGTTTTTCGATTGCACGAGAAAAGAAAGCTATCGGTTATGCCGTGAGTGAAGTTGCTTCCGAAAGTATTGAGCAACGCTCTGAGGGCGATGTGGCGAGAGTACTTTCTGGGAAAAGCTCTGGTGTTGTGATTAACAACACGAGTGGTATTTCTGGATCTGCAACAAACATTAACATTAGAGGTTACAACTCAATTAGTGGAAGTAACCAACCTCTTTTCATTGTTGATGGTGTGCCAATTTCCAATGACACAAACACTGTAGGTAACTTTTTAGTTGGTAACAGTGGTTCCAGTCGTTCTTTGGATATTGATCCAAACAACATTGAAAGTATTTCAGTACTTAAAGGATATAGTGCAGCTACACTGTATGGTTCTGAAGGAAAAAATGGGGTAATCCTCATCACTACAAAAACAGGAACCAGTAAAGATGCTGTAAAGAAAACTGAAATTACAGTAATCCAGTCTGTTTTCAATAACGAGATAGCTTCTTTACCAGATTATACCAAAAGATTTGGTAACGGTTTTGACCAATCATTTGGTAACTTCTTCAGTAACTGGGGTCCTGGATTTCACGCTGAAGGTCTTGGAGGTTATTTAGAGCCATCAAGTAATATCAATCCTGACGGCACTTTCCCTCACCCTTATGACAGAGCTAATCTTGCTGATGTATTTCCTCAATTTCAAGATGCTGTTCTTCCCTGGAGAGCAGTACCTAATCACGTAAAAGACTTTTTCAGATCTGGACTAGCTCTTAACACTTCTGTAGCAATAGCCGGAAGTTCTGAAGACGGGAAACTTAATTATAGTTTCAATTACGGACGTTTAGAAGATGAAGGATTTACACCCGGAAACAAAACCGGAAGAGACAACTTTAGTTTGGGTGGTAGAGCACAGTTATCAAATAAATTTTCTGTGAGTGGTACTTTTAACTTCTCAATAACAGACTTTCAAACACCGCCTGTAGCATTTAGTAATGGTTCATCTGCTCAAAATGGTTTATCTGTTTTTGGTGACTTATTTTATACACCAACAAACTTACCTTTGATGGATTTACCTTTCCAAAATCCTATTACCGGACAAAGTGTTTACTACAGATCTGATGATCGTATCGTAAATCCTAATTGGACTGTAGCTAACTCTTTTGTGAATCAAGTAACCAATCGTTTCTTCACATCAAGTTCATTGAATTATCAAATTAATGATAATCTGAATATTTCTTACCGCTTAGGTTTGGATACTTACTCTGAAAATACAACTCAAGCTACAAACCGTGGTGGTGGATTCCCCGCCTCTATTGACTTGGGAGAGTACAGAACTTTCAACTCCACAAATACTATTTGGGATCACAACATCATGTTAACCGGTAGTTATTCTTTAACTGATGACTTAGGTCTCAACTTTACTGCTGGAGCCACTTCAAAATTTGAAAGATTTGATCGTTTTGGTGTTCGTAGTGAAGACCAGATTGTATTTGGTGTGTTTAGACACTTTAACTTTAGAACACAATCTTCAACTGCTGAGGCAACTTTCTTTAAAAACATAGTTGGTCTTTATGCTCAAGCAGACTTTGATTATAAAAACTTTTTATACTTAAACTTATCTGCGAGAAATGACTGGGTTTCAAATCAAATTGAAAACGATAAACTTTACCCAAGTGCCAGTTTATCTTTCTTGCCTTCAGTTGCATTCCCCGGTATAAGAACCACAAATGGGATCAATTATTTAAAACTAAGAGGTAGTTTTGGTACTTCTGCTGGTTTTGCATCCGGTTTCCCTGTTGCAAACAACTTACTCTTAATTTCACAATTCTTCAATGACGGAGGTACAGATGATATTTCAAATACCACTTCTGCTGTATTAGGTAACCCTGGTTTGAAACCTGAACTTTACGAAGAAATTGAAGTTGGTTTTGAATCTCGTTTCTTAGACAACAGATTGTCTTTAGACTTCTCATATTATGACAGAACAACTACAGACTTGATTACCTCAAGACCTCTAGATCCTTCTACTGGTTTTACAAGCACTCAAGTAAACGTTGGTAAATTAGAAGGATATGGTTTTGAAGTTGATTTAGGTTTAAATCCTGTTCGTAATGAAGGTACTGGTTTTAACTGGGACATCAATGCAAACTATACTAAATACAGAACAACTGTTGTTGACTTAGGAGACGACTTTGAAGAAGGTGCTAGTTTAGGTATTTCCGGATTCACTGATTTAGGTAACAGAGCTTATGAAGGTCTTCCTTTTGGTACTATTGCCGGAACACAAGTCGCTAGAGACGAAAACGGAAATTTATTAGTTGATGCCACCGGTAATTACCTTTCTGAAACAGGAGTTAACCCTATTGGTGATGCCACTCCAGATTTTATCGTAAACGTTTCAAATAACATGAAATGGAAAGGATTTAATTTTAATTTCTTGATTAGTTACCAACACGGTGGAGATATCTTCTCAAACACTATTGGTGGTTTACTAGCTAGAGGTATCACAAATGACACAGACGATCGCTTAAATACCTTTATTTTACCGGGTGTTAAAGAAGACGGAACTCCAAATGATATTCAATTGAATGCATCTGCATATTACTTTGATAACATTGGATTTGGTCCAACTGAACTAAGAGTCTATGATGGATCTGTAATACGTTTAAACGAAATCTCACTTGGATATGATTTCCCAAAAAGATTTTTAGAGAAAACTCCATTTGGTTCCGTTTCATTCACAGTAGCAGGTTATAACCTCTATTATGACGCAATCAATACTCCAGACGGTATTAACTTTGACCCTAACGTAATTGGTGTGGGTGTTGGTAACGGTAGAGGTCTTGATTTCTTGAACGGTCCTAGTGGAAAACGTTATGGATTTACAGTTAAAGCATCATTCTAAAAAAAATAAAACAATGAAAAAATTAAAAATATTTATACTGGCCAGTTTGGGTCTCTTTATGTTCAACTCGTGTGAAACCACCGATTTGAATTTGACAGAAAACCCCAATGCG
>JGI12316J14372_10000532_pt1 | contig 69743 bp, 65 predicted proteins | sample MarCyaLeptolynsp_FD_14372 | JGI IMG/M metagenome (IMG submission 14372)
ATCGTTTTGTCGGTTGGCTGACGGAGAATCAGGACGTATTTAGACAGTATATAGAGAGTCGAGGCTATATTTGGGCTTGATTTTCGCTAAAGTACCACTAAGGCTGCTGCCGCGCTATCACGAACTTTGGGGTTAGGGTCTCTCAAAGCAATCAGTAGTCCATCGATCACTTGCTCACTACCAATTTTCACCAACACCTCAACCGCGATGCCACGATCTTGATAGTTTATTTCCTTCAGAGCGGCGAGCGCGTGATCAATTACGCACTCATTATCGATATCTCCCAACGCCTCTAACGCACTGCTACGAACACTAGAGTCAGTATCTTTCAGAACAATCAGCAAGCTATCGATCGTCTGATCATTGCCGATCTTGCCTAATGCCCTTGCCGCACTCCAACGAACACTGCGGTTAGGGTCTTTCAAAGCAGTGAGCAAGCCATCAATCGCGTGCTCACTACCGATTCTCCCCAACGCCGCTGCTGCACTGATGCGAACGTTGGGGTCAAGATCTTTCAGGGCAACCAGAAAGCCATCAATTACGCGCGCACTACCGATTTTTACCAACGCCTTTGCCGCGATGCCACGAACTTGGTCGTTCATATCTTTCAGAGCAGTGAGCCAGTCATCGATCATATCCTCACTGCCGATCTTGCCTAATCCCCGTGCTGCACTCCAACGAATATCGGGGTCAGTGTCTTTCAGGAGAATCAGCAAGCTATCAGTCGTGCGTTCACTGCCGATTCGTCCCAATGCACTTGCTGCACTTCTACGAACCCAGGAGTTAGTGTCTTTCAAAGCAGTAAGCAAGTCATCGATCACGCGCTCACTACCGATTCTCCCCAACGCCGCTGCTGCACGGCTGCGAACTTCGGGGTCAACGTCTTTCAAGGCAACCAGCAATTCATCGATTACGTACTCATGACCGATTTTCACCAATCTACCGGCTGCGATCCCACTAACCCATGAGCCACCATACTTTAGGGCAATTAGCAAGGCATCGATCGCGCACTTACTGCCGATTTCTCCCAACGAATCGGCTGCGTTCTGACACACATGGGCATCAGGGTCTGTCAGGGCAGTCAGTAAGCTATTGATTGCGCGGTCACTGCCAATTTTCCCCAAAGCCTCTGCCGCGATCCTACGCACAGAAGCGTTTTGGTCAGCAAGGGCAGCGAGCAGTCCGTCCACTGGGTGCTCCGAGCGACTGAATTCCCAACATTGAACTTTGATCTGTATTGGTAGCTCTTTAGCATCGATCCAACCGACAGTTGTAGCTTGCCAAATAGGTTTGACTTCGCCTGCAAGTCTTGCCCCCAATATTAAATCTACTCCATCCATCGCCAGCTTCACCACCCGCAATGCCTGCGCTTCCTCCTCGACCATTGACAGCATCAGGGCAACGGGTTCTGTCCACTTCAGGTAGTTGAGGTAGTCTTGTTTCAGTTGGTCATCGGTCAGGTTGGGTAAGAGTCGCAGCAAATATTCCGCCGCGTAATATTCCTGAATCAGTTGGTGGCAAAACTCAACGTGTTCCTCAAAGTTGGGTTGAATAACAGGTTGGATCAGGTGGTATTTCAGCAGATCCTTAAGCCATTGTTCAGCACACCCTCTAGGATTTGGCCTGTCCTCTTGCCGCAAATACGCCGTTAAACAGTCTTCTGCTTCCTCTCTGGGTATCGATAGCTCAGGGTCGATCAAGGTTTTCCCTTGCATCATGACAAAAGCCAGATGACGCAACAGCTTATGCCATTGATCTTTAGAATCCACTGGGGCATCCGCTTGGAGTTCTTGGTCATGGAGTTGGGCAAACTCTCGAAATGCGAGTCCTAGATTGTCAGGTACCTTGCCATTGTGAGCGAATACCCGACAGAGCATCCACAACAACAGCGGCGTTTCGGCAAACTTGCGGAGCCGATCGCCCTGAAGCTGCTGAAATAATCGATCGCCCTTCTCTTCCAGATACCTCCGTACAAACTCGCGCATTTGTGGTTCCGTCAGGGGCAGCATTTTCAGGGTTTTCTTAATGCCCAGAGTGCCACCCCCACCCAAATCCCGTGTCGAAACAATCATCGGTGTCGTACGGCGATAGCGATCGCGAAAATTGGCAATCTCTGTCTCAAAAGCTTTCGGTAACTCGTTCAAACCATCCAGCAACGCCAGGAATTTGCCCTGGCGTAACAGTGACTCAATCTGAGCAATCTCCAGTGCAACCCCGTGACCATCCAGGAAAAGGAAATCTTGAATCCGTCTCTCGATTGTTCTCTCAATCGTCCCAGTACAGCGTCGCAACTTCACTAGCACGGGGATTCGAGCATTGGGATCTTGCAGCGCCTTTTCCGCCTCTTCCAACAGCAACCGTTCTAAGGAGGTTGACTTCCCCGATCCAGGTTTGCCAATCAGCACCACATGATCCGCCGCATAGTTTCGCAGCCCTGCCAACACATCCCATTGCTCAACCTGCTCTGGCCCGTCACGTTGATCGCTTTGCTCCTGCTTGTCGGGCTTCACCGTCTCCACCCGCAACTTCAACCGCAATGAAAACCGACGTTGGGAAGCGATCGCGGAATCCTGCTCTGGCATTCGCCGCCGATCTTCCACCGTTGTAGGTGTGTAAACCTCTTGCCCCGCCCGATAATCATCATTGGCAAGGATGGCTTGTAAATAGGGCTGAAAGTCAATTCCAGGTTGCGTCGTAATCAGGTTTACCCAGCGGCGATCTCCCCCATGAAATGTCTGCTGAAGCGATCGCAACTCAGGAAACTGTTCTAAAACCACACGGGTCGGAATCGCCCCACCGCCCAAATCAAAACCAGCAGCACGGGTTTCTTTGACTATGCCGCACACCTTGCCTGTCTTGAGATTCAGCAATGCGGCTCCGCTGATCCCTTTCTCAATTTGTGCGCCTTGCAGTTTGAGTAAGGGTGGCATGTCTCCCGTCAGCCCTTCATTCACGGGACGCACGGGGGCAGCATTGGTGTAGGACTCCAAGTAGCCGTAACTATAAAGTGCTTGACCAATGGCAACTGGCTTCTCACCCAAGAGTACGCAGGCATGGTCAGGCAGCGGCTCAGAGAGTTTAACGAGAGCCAGGTCAAGCGTTTTACCATCGTCGGCTTTTGCCTTCACAATCGCCGACAAATGCTGTTGCCACACTGGAGAGGAAATAGTAACCTGCGAATCAGTCGCTTTTCGCACCACATGTGCACAAGTTAAAATCAACTCTGGAGCCACAAAAAAGCCTGTCCCCCAACCACCAGGGACAGTAATCTTAACCGTACACTGTTGCAGCAAATCCTCTAACGGGGTCAAGGCCTACTCCTTTGTCTACGCTTCCCACTGATGTGAAGACTACAATGATATACACTCATGTCTTGAATCGAGGTGGTCAAGGGGTCAAAAGTCCTTTGGATGATTAGGTATGATGACTGCTATAACTTTTCAGTGAGCCTTGCATGGACTCGATCTAACCAAAGAGGAATCACAGGCTGACCAAGATTGAGGGACGCGATCGCGCTTTCCTTGTCAAACTCTACTAACTTCAATCTTCTTATGTTTTCCTCCCACTTCAACATAAACCGCTTCTTAACTTGCGGATCGATAAACTGGGGTTCTATTTTCCTCAAAGCTTCCAAAGTGTCCCGCGCCACCTCAAAAGTCAAACCTAGGGAGAGCAGATATTCCATTACTGCCAACTCCATCAGATTTCCTTGGGAATAATAAATGCTCCGTCCCGTCCCTGTAGCATTAATCGTCGGGACAACCACATCATTCTCCCGCCAATACTGCAACTGACGCAACGTACAACCCGTAATTTTTGCCGCTTCCCGACTGCTAAAAAATCGTTCTTCCATAGATTCGATTTTAGAAGAAACCGTTATAATACAGTTGTGTTTGTATTAGACAGTTATGGTGGTAAATGTGAGCCAAATCACCATCCAGTGTCGCCTCGTTGCCAGCGAAGCCACCCGTCAAACCCTGTGGAACCTCATGGCAAAACGCAATACACCGCTCATCAACGAACTGCTGGCACAAATGGCTCAACACCCCGATCTAGAACAATGGCGACAACAAGGGAAGCCTCCTGCTGGCGTAGTAAAAAAACTCTGCGAACCCCTCCGAAAAGACCCTCGCTTCATGGGTCAACCGGGACGATTTTATACTTCCGCGATCGCGCTTGTGGAATACATCTACAAATCCTGGCTCAAACTCCAACAACGCCTGCAACGCCAGCTTGAAGGACAAGTCCGCTGGCTGGGAATGCTCCAAAGCGACGAAGAACTCTGTCAAGACAACAACTGCACTCTCAATACCCTCCGCGATCGCGCTGTCAAGATTCTTGCCAATCTCGAATCTCCCAAAACCCAACGCAATAAAAGCAAGAAGAGATCGGAGATAAAACCTGGCTCTCGTCAGACGCTATTTGAACTGTATGACAGGACAGAAGAGGGTTTAGTAAGAGGCGCGATCGCCTACCTTCTCAAAAACGGCTGCAAACTTCCCACCAAAGAAGAAGACCCCAAAATATTTGCCAAACGCAGACGCAAAGCCGAAATCAAAATCGAACGATTGCGCGATCGTATCGAAGCCAGTCTTTCCAAAGGACGAGATCTGACTGGAGAGCGATGGTTAAACACCCTTCTAATCGCATCAAGCACCATCCCAGAAAACGCTCAACAAGCGAAATTATGGCAGGACATCCTCTTGACAAAAACGAAGACCTTCCCCTATCCCATCAACTACGAAACCAATGAAGATTTAACCTGGAGTAAGAACAAAAAAGGTCGTTTCTGCGTCCGTTTTAACGGCTTGAGCGAACACACCTTTAAAGTTTACTGCGATCAACGACAACTCAAATGGTTTCAACGCTTCTACGAAGACCAAGAAGTGAAACGCGCCAGTAAGAATCAGCATTCCAGCAGTTTGTTTACCCTGCGATCGGGACGCATTGTTTGGCAGGAAGCGAATGCTAAAGGAGATCCTTGGACAACTAACCACCTTACCCTCTACTGCACTCTTGACACTCGCCTCTGGTCAGCCGAAGGAACAGAAGAAGTCCGAGAAGAAAAAGCAGCAGACATTGCCAAAACCCTGACCAGAATGAACGAAAAGGGCAACCTCAACGACAAGCAACAAGCCTTCATCAAGCGTAAAACTACGACCCTTGACCGCATCAACAATCCCTTTCCTCGTCCCAGCCAACCCCTTTACCAAGGACGATCGCATATCCTCGTTGGCGTTGCCCTCGGACTTGAAAAACCTGCCACCGTTGCGGTTGTAGACGGCACAACGGGAAAAGCGATCGCTTACCGCAACATCAAGCAACTCCTTGGCGACAACTACAAACTTCTCAATCGCCAACGTCAGCGAAAGCGATCGCAGTCCCACCAACGCCACAAAGCCCAGAAGCGCTCTGAGTTTAACCAGTTTGGCGATTCTGAGCTAGGACAACATATCGACCGCCTTCTCGCCAAAGCCATTGTTGCATTCGCTCGAAGTCAAGGAGCAGGGAGCATCGTTATTCCCAAGCTCGAAGATCTGCGCGAAATCGTTCAAAGCGAAATCCAAACCAGAGCTGAAGAGAAAGTCCCTGGCTACTTGGAAGGACAAAAACAATACGCCAAACAGTATCGCATCCAAGTTCATCAATGGAGCTATGGCAGATTGATAGACAGCCTCAAATCCAAAGCGACCCAGCAGCAAATCGCGATCGAAGAGGGAAAACAACCCGTGCGGGGCAGCCCAACCCAGCAAGCAAAAGAACTCGCTCTATTGGCTTATCGCTCTCGTTCAAATTCTTGACAAAACCCCATACAACTTCCGTACCTTGACAATAGAATAGGAATAATCGCGCCGTAGGTCATGTTCTTTACGAACCGCTGAACTACGAAAAATCTGGGTTAGTTTGCTTGCTTTCAGCAAGTGTGCTTTCTGGCCCTGGTAGCTGTCTGCCCTGATGCTGATTTCTACAATCTTTGTAGGGATGATTAACTCGGAATTTGAGAGGTCTAGTTACATTCATCATCTTACGAGGTCGGTGCGCTCCCAGCAAAAAGCGGTGTGGGTCTACCACAACGATGGCTACTAAATCACCCCCGACCAAGGGGGAATCCATCCTAATTTTTCCATTTTTTGACGGGGTGAAGCGGGGTCAAAATCCCTGGCGAGCCGCCAAAACGATAGAACTCTTTTCCCATCTGCTGTCTGGGTTTTTGTGAAATCTTGAAGAGCAGTTTCGAGAGAGCTAAATTGGGAATTTTTATTAGACCTGCCAAAACTGGTTCGAGAAGGCAGTCTAGGTTAGGGTTTTGGAGGGAGCGGTTTCAATGACCATCCCCACCAGGGATGGATTGAAAGATCAATAAAATTGACGCTATAGAGAGAATCGTGCTAGTCGTTTCAATGACCATCCCCACCAGGGATGGATTGAAAGCTTCCTGCGGAAGAGTTGACCCGTGAATTTTTGGGAAAGTTTCAATGACCATCCCCACCAGGGATGGATTGAAAGAATCCCGAATACCCCGCCCCCCTCGACTTCCACCGCTTCCTCGTTTCAATGACCATCCCCACCAGGGATGGATTGAAAGGAAACGTTCGGGACGTTTTGTGACCAATCGGAAGATAGTTTCAATTACTGTCCGTGCTGGAGGTGGGTCAAAAGAAAAGGTATATAAACAGTGGATGGATTGAAAGCAAGTCCCACCGTCCCCTATTAGATGGTAAAAATAAGTTTTGGACGACATATAGTTTGTCAAGACGACACTAATTTTGCAGCGATGACAAATAATTAGTCAATCTACATCAATCTACAGCCTGGATTGACTTGGGTATGGGAAGTATAGAGTGGGGGCGGTGGGACTTGAACCCACACGACCTTTACGGGTCAACGGATTTTAAGTCCGTAGCGTCTACCATTCCGCCACGCCCCCTCACCGATCGGGAACTCCAGTTTAGCAGGAATTGGAGCAGCGAACTACCCGACGCTAACCTTCGGTCTAGCGGGAGCCTCCCAGTTCATCGGCAAATCCATGAGTGACAACCGCGCGACTCTAGCTGCAAAGTTGAGATACCCGGCAGAGCAAGCGCTACAATAGTACGGTCGTCGCGAGTGCTGTTCGCAAAATTTCTGAATCAACACTAGGCGCTGCCCCTTTATTATTCTCTCTTTCTATGGATGTATTAGTACTTTTAAAAACAATGTCGATGGAGACGCTTTTAGTCGGTTTGCTTTACCTTGTTTTGAGCGGTCTTTATCTGTTGGTTTTACCAGGATTGCTTTACGTTTATTTGCAAAAGCGCTGGTACGTCGCCAGTTCGATAGAGCGCACAATCATGTACTTTTTCGTATTTTTTCTTTTCCCCGGCTTGTTGCTTCTTAGCCCCTTTTTGAACTTTCGCCCAAAGCGACGCGAGATAAGGGCTTAAAGACTCAGCTCTCTTGCCTTCAGCTCCAATAAACCTCGTCGAGATCGAAAGCAAAAACAGGAGCTTGCTACTTAGATTTGCGATCTGCCTCAATCTCCCTGATTTAAGGGGACTGGGAAACCCAAAAGTTGCAAGTTTCAGAAGTGGACGGAGTTTAACCGAGCCTTCTGTTTCCCCAAGGTTGCGATCGCGGATCGACCAAAGATTTCGCGATCCACACTTGTCGAGCAGGGCAACATTTTTTTGTTCTCAAGCGTCCCATTTTCTCAAATAAATGCGAAGAATTGATGCGATTGGAATTGCTTTAGGGGTCTTCTTAGCGGGCGGAGTTGCCTATTTTGCCCTGCAGCAAGCCGGACTCGACAGCCTCAAAGCAGGAATTTGGAGTCAGTTTCTCTTGGTCGGAGGATTGTTGGGCTGGCTGGCAACCTATTTGTTCCGAGCTGGGACGAAAACAATGACTTATAACCAGCAACTCAAAGATTATGAGGATGCGGTTTTTCAAAAGCGATTGGAAGAAATGACCCCCGAAGAGATAGAAGCACTGCAAGCAGAAGAAGATTAGGGGGAATTGACGCGATTCCGAACGCTCAATCTCCCAAACCTAATTGGAAAAAAATACTCGCTCGACTGATGCCATTGTCCCGGCCGCTACTGCTGAGGGCGATCGCTTGCAAATTTCGGAATAAAGGCTTGCCAGCAAACTCCAGGACGCGAAACAGCGGGATTTTTTCTTCGAGGAGGGGTTGGGTCTGCTTCCAGTCGAAATAGAGATAGCCGTTGTTTTTGCGCGGGAGTTGGGCGATCGCGGTTTGAAAGTCTCGGTTGGCGAGGACAGATGTCTCTCCATCAGCAAGTGCTTGCTCCATCGCCGCGAGAGAATTGCTAAAAATCTCGTAATTGCCCACTGTTGCACGAACGCCCTTCACGCGAGCGTCTAGGCTGGCGGGTTGGTTGTCGGTCGCTGTCTTGAGTTCCGTCCACACGGTCGCTCGGCGATCGCCGAGCGAAAGTTCGCCGAGGCTGAGGCCCTGTGCTTTGGCCAAGCGATCTAGCGCCGCGATCGCTTCTTCTGCTTCGGGGGTATTTTTCTCGGCGACAAATAACCAATTCTTCTGTTTGTTTTGCGGCGATGTCGAGTCAGGAAGGAGAGACAGGGCGTATTCTCCCGTCGTCCAACGAAAAATATCGCCAGCAACATCGAGTTCGAGGGAGGCGTTGAGCGTTGCCAAGGATTGCTGGAAGATTTGAGCCAGGGCCGTATCGGCGGGCAATCCTTCTCCCAGTTCTGCCGACAAGCGTTGCAAGTTGGTTCCCGCCGCCGTTAGGGTCGCGCTGGAGGGGATGTAGTTGAGAGCTTTGACTGGGGCGGAGAGTGTGGGGGCAACTTGCGTTTCTCCCAGCACCCCAGCTAAGGCCGTTTGAGCAACCAAACCTTGGCGGTTGAGGTCTAGGGTGAGCGTCAGCGTTTGAGCGGGTGCGTTACTTGCAACGTCCCGATTGGCAATCCAAGCAGACAAGAGGGGAAGATTGATGACACCCACGGCTATGCGGGGCGCTTGAATGGTTTGCAGCGCGCGCTGATAGGTCGGATCGGCTTCTAGACTCAAGTTAGCCGCTTGGACGTTGTTAAGTGCTTCGCGCAGAACTTTGGGATGGTTGGCAAAGAGAACAAAGCGATCGCCCACGACCGTACTGGCTGAGGTGATTTTGCCATCTTCGAGAGCGCGGCGATAGATCAGGGTTACCCCCTTATAGGGTTCAAAGACGAGATCTCCCGTTCCCGCGATCGCCTCCTGAGAATAGAGCAGTTGCAGGAACTCGCGAGCCAACTCGCCATCTTTGCTTCCCGCAATGAGTAAATATCCCGGCTGCACGCCGTTCTTCGCATTGCGATCGAAATCGCGCGAAGTCAGCGCAAACGTTACTTCGTCTCCCAACCAGGGCTTAATATCTCGGTCGTAGTCCACCCCCGTATTCGCCAACAGACCGCGTTCCAAGCGCTCGAATTCCGCGCGCGCTCTCCGACGCTGGCCCGCCGGAACAGCCATCTGTCCAAAAATTTCTAACCCGTCTGGGTTCGTCAGTAATGACATCATGACCGGGGTTTGTTTGGGAACAAAAATGGTCGCAGACGGACGGGCCGTTGCGTTGCCTAACGGAAGACTGAGGGGACTTTGACTCAGTATCCAATAGAAACTGCCGCCTGCAACAGACAACAGCACCACCACAACACCTGCCAAGATTAAGAAAAAAGAGCGAAGCTTCATCAGTTATCAGTTACCAGTCATCAGTTACCAGTAAACAGTAAACAGCGACCGGTGACCAGTGCCTGACGGCGAGGGAGTCCGAGGACAAGGGAGAGTGGGGAATTGGGGAGGTGGGGAATTGGGGAATTGGGGAGAAATCCTGAATTCTGAATCCTGTACCTTGCTTCTGTGTAGCAGTACTCTAAACCCTGAACTCTGGGTGCGTCCGTCCTGTAATCTGAAACTCGCGAGACCGGCCGCGATCGCCACTTTTTCCCTTGTATCTTGAGAGAGGAGCAGTTGACGTGAGTTGTAGACGAGCGTTACTTTTCCAACGCCAAACAGTCGGTCGGCGACCAGGAAATGTAAACCGGCGCGTTGGCGGGAAGCGAGTCTGCTAGATTGGGCTGCATCACTGTTACGGTATCGCCTGAGAGCAGTTCAACAACATACTGGACGCGAGTTCCCAAATACATGATGTGTTGCAATCTTCCCTCAAAACAGTTGGGCTGTTCGGTGAGGGGTTCAAAACCGAGGTCAATTTTCTCCGGTCGCACGCTAACGGTCACTTGCTGGGAGTGGGGAGAAGGGGGAGAAGCAACAATCAGCGTTAGTCCCTTCTCCGTCACAATTTTCTGCGAAGTCGCATCCCCCGTCTCAACTCGCCCGACAAACAGATTGGTATCGCCAATGAAATCGGCCACAAAGGCCGTGCGAGGGCGTTCGTAAATTTCGCTGGGGGTTCCCACTTGCTCAATTTGTCCCGATCGCAAAACGGCAATGCGATCGGACAGAGAAAGCGCCTCTTCCTGGTCGTGGGTCACCATCACGAAGGTGAGGCCCAACTCCTGATGCAAGCGCGACAATTCTACCTGCATTTCTTTGCGTAGTTTTAAATCCAGCGCCCCCAGCGGTTCGTCGAGTAAGATCACCGCCGGACGATTCACCAGCGCTCGGGCCAGCGCAACGCGCTGGCGCTGACCTCCCGACAACTGGTTGGGATAGCGGCGAGCAAATTGGGTTAACTGTACCCCCGCGATCGCGCTCTCCACCCGTTCCGCGATCTCCGCTTTGGGCAAACGCTTAATTTTCAAGCCAAAGGCAACATTTTCCCACACCGTCAAGCGACCGAAGAGAGCATAACTTTGAAAGACTGTATTTACCGGCCGGCGATAGGGCGGTACCTGATTCATCAATTTCTCCTGAATCAGCACCTCTCCCGACGAAGGGACTTCAAACCCCGCGATCGCCCGCAAAATTGTCGTCTTCCCGCAGCCAGACGGGCCGAGAATGCTAAAGAATTCCCCCTTACGAATTCCTAAATCAACTCCCTTAACTGCGGGTTCGCCGTTGTAGCGTTTGACCAATTGACGAAGTTCGACATCCAGAGAAGTTGAGGGCGCGATCGCCAGATCTCGATCGTGAGTAGCCGGTTGAACCATAAGGACTTCTTGCCTAACCTTCGCAATTTTTCCTGAGTTATTTGTTATTTTATTGGCTAATGAGTATTGAGCTAATCTCCCATGACGCGAGTTGCCCCGATTAATCCCATCAAACCCATTTCTAAAGCCGGTCGGAAGCCAGGCCAGCGAACTGTCGGTGGCATCTATCCCTCTGTTTTTATTATGTTTGCGATCGGCCTCTTTCTATTAGGGGGAATTGGCTCGCGTCTGGCCTATCTGCAGTTGGTCGAAGGCGAGAACAATCAAAAACTGGCCGAGGACAATCGCATTCGTATTATTCCCAAACAACCCGTACGCGGCACAATCTTCGACCGCAAAGGGAATGTCCTCGCCAGCAGTCGCTTGTCTCACTCGGTCTTTATCTGGCCCCTCGCCCAAAAGAAAGAAGGCTGGCCCGACACCGTCAAACGTCTCTCCGCACTACTTGATGTCCCCGAAGAAGAAATTAAAGAGCGCGTCGGCCAAGCGGACTACCGCTCAGCCACCTTAGTCCGAATTGCTCGCGGACTCACCGCCGCTCAAATTACCGCCCTCGAAGAGTACAGCAACGAACTCGAAGGAGTTGAGGTAGACATCGAACACGTTCGCGACTATCCCAACAAAGGGATCGGCGCGCATATTTTAGGCTATACCGGCGAACTCAACGCCGAAGAACTCGCAAAACGGAGAAAAGAGGGCTATCGCCTCGGCGACATCGTTGGCAAAATGGGCGTTGAAGCCTCCCTAGAAAAGCAACTGCGAGGAGAATGGGGTGGTCAGGAGTTGGAAGTCAACGGTCAAGGACAAGTCCTCAAAGTCTTGGGACAAAAACAAGCGAAAGCTGGGAAAGACGTAACCTTAACCCTAGATTTTGACTTGCAAAAAGCAGCAGAAGCTGCCCTCGGAAAGCGTAAAGGAGCGATTGTGGCGATCGATCCCAACAACGGTGCAGTCCTGGCGATGGCCAGCTATCCCACCTTCGATCCAAACGTTTTTTCCGGGCGAATTACCCCAAAAATGTGGGAAGAGATGCAATCGGAGGGCAATCCTTTCGTCAATCGGGCCTTGCGAGGATTTCCCCCCGCCTCAACCTTTAAGGTTGTAACCGCCACAGCCGGGATGGAGTCGGGGAAATACCCCCCTGGAACGGTGTTAAATACTTTTGCCTACCTCAGCGTCGGCGGGACGAGATTTGGCGAGTGGAATAAAGCGGGCTTTGGCCCAATGGGGTATATCCGCGCCATGGCCTGGAGTAGCAATACCTTCTTCGGTCAAATTGGCCGAGGAACTGGCGGGCCAAAGCTGATTGATTGGTCGCGTCGCTATGGCTTTGGCAAGCAAACGGGGATTGAGTTGGGTTCCGAAGCAGCCGGTTTAATTGCCGATGACGCTTGGAAGCGGGAGCGATTTGATTGGGAGTGGACGGCGGGGGACACGATTAATATGTCAATTGGGCAAGGATTTACCCAAGCAACTCCCCTACAAATTGCAGTAATGTTTGCCGTCCCCGCCAATGGCGGCTATCGAGTACAACCCCACTTGCTCAAAAATGACGAGCAGAAGAAGGAGTGGCGCACCTCTTTGAATCTGAAAGAAGACACGGTGGAAACGCTGCGAAAAGGGCTGCGAGCAGTGGTTACCCAAGGTACGGGGAAGGAGCTAAATCGAGGTGGAGTCCCCCCCTCAGCCGGTAAAAGCGGGACGGCGGAAGCCCCTCCTGGTAAACCCCATGCTTGGTTTGGAGCTTATGCTCCCTATGACAAGCCGGAAATTGTTGTGGTCGCGTTTGCCGAGCATTCTGGCGGTGGGGGCGGTTCGGTGACCGGGCCGATTGTTGCTAAGGTGATAGGGGCATATTTTGCGGCTAAGAAGCAGAATTAAACATTTATCATTAAACATTGAGCATTTATCAGCGTCTTTCCCACTCCCCATTTCCCTATGACTCACTCAAAGTGGCGCTTTTCTTGGCAGGTGTTGTTTGCAGGATTGATGTTTCTGTATATGTATCTGCCGATCGCGGTGCTGGGATTGTATAGCTTTAATGAGTCGGCCTATAGTGCGGGGTGGCAGGGATTTTCATTGAAGTGGTATAGCAAGCTGTTGCACGACGGTCGGATTTTGCGATCGCTTGAAAATAGTTTGGCGGTGGCCCTGACCGCAGTGGGAGTTGCCGCAGTTCTCGGTACGCTGATGGCGGTAGGTCTGACTCGCTACAGCTTTCCGGGTAAGAATTTGTATCGCGGTGCTTCCTATCTCCCCCTGATTATTCCTGATATCGCGATCGCGGTGGCCACGTTGGTCTTTCTCGCAGCCGTCCATATCTCCCTCAGTCTGTGGACTATTGTTGCCGCTCACATCGTCTTCTGTTTGGCTTATATTGCCTTGGTTGTGTCCTCTCGCCTGGCCCAACTCGATCCAAACCTCGAAGAAGCAGCTCTCGATCTGGGAGCAACCCCGGTCCAAGCTTTTGTGCAAATCCTCCTCCCAGAACTGGCTCCTGCCATTATTGCTGGGTGCTTGCTGTCTTTCGTGCTGAGTATGGATGACTTCCTCATTTCCAGTTTTACCGCCGGAACGGGAGCAACAACGCTACCGATGGAAATTTTTAGCCGCATTCGCACGGGAGTGAAACCCGACATCAATGCTCTCAGCGTCTTGTTAATGTTGGCTTCGGGGAGTGTCGCCTTTGCCGCTGAATACCTACGCTACAAGCTCGAACAGCGAGTCCCGTCAGGTCGGTGAAGCCATCGCAGCACCTAGCTTCATTGAACATTTATCAATTTACGTCTGATGCGAACAACCTGAAACTCTTGCTAGAGCAAGGGAACAGTAGGATCGCGGGTAGAGCTTCTCCGTTCGCATTAAGCGTAATTCTGTAGCTGTATAAAAGCGTAGCAGTACTCCGAACTCAATTCCGCCTTCATCCTTTCCCTCCCTCCTCCGAACGCCTCTGTCGCTGGCGCTCGATAATGGCTTGGCGAAAGCCTAAAACCACCAAAATATTAGAAAGGGTGAGAAAAAACTCCGCACTCCCGTGCAACCAATCGACGTTGGCGAGGGCTTTTCCGTAGGCAACTTGGGCGTAAATCCCGGCGGGAATTGTCACAGCAACAAAAATCAGCAACACATAAAAGCCAATGAGCGCCAATCGAGGGGTTTTGCCCGAACGGGTCAAAAACCATAAAAACCCCAGGTACGGAAAGAGAGAAATTGCGAACAAAGTATCTTTAGAAATCATGGTGTTGGCGTTTTAATGGGCTGCGGCCGATCGCTAACGCACAGAGCGATCGCGTAGCAGATTTCACTATAGCAGTCGGCTCTCAGAGATCGACAAACACTCTGCGGGTTCTAGCTTGTCGCTTGTGTGGGGTGTCCATCAGCTCTTTCTCGACGGCTAGAACAATTCAGATTACTGTTGCGAGCGGGAGGGTTTGGAAGAGCGCCAAATCCACCAAGCAGCCAGACACAAGGTACAATTGCCCAAGACCGTCATTGAGGCTTGTACGGTCACGAGCCACTCTAAAGATTCAATATTGTCGAAGAAATGCCAGGTACAGGCACACATGGCACTGACAAGAGCGGGTAACATGGCCAAGGCTAAACCCTGCCACGCGCGATCGCTTTCGAGTTCTCCATAGCGCCAGATAAACCAAATAGCAGCCATCCATTCAACAACGCTAGAAATGTGAATAATCCAAGTAGGCAGGGAGAGAGCGTGCATGGGAAGTGTGGGTTAGAGCTGAGGTTGGACTGGAATGGAGGCGCGCGATCGCTTCTCGCTTAAAAGTTTACAGGAATGTTAGTGGAGTTTTGGGGCGAAGAAGCCGTTGGTGAGAGCAAGGAGAGAAGGGACTGTTGGGGGAGAATCCCCCAAGTAATCCACAAAGATGGGTGCAAATGCCCTAACGGACAAACTGAGGCATCACTTCCGCCGCTGTAAACAACCCGTAGAGACCTCGACGGTGCAGCGCAATTCCCGTCTTGAGATAGCCAAACGCCGGGCCGCAGACATTTGCTGCCATACTCGTTTCATCCCCAAGGGTAAAGGTATGGGTCGAAATTTTGCCCTCAAAGGTACGTCCGGTCACTTGTACGTTTGTACTCAGCGGTTTCTTCGGGTTGCGCGTATCGACAACGCCGCCAACGGTGACGCGATCGCGCGGACAAATCCCCGCCAGTTCCAACATAATATCGTCGGCGTGTTCCATATTTTCCAGCTTGAGAATGCCGTTGGTTTTGTCTAAAAAGGTCTCAACTTCTGCATCGCTCATCGCTTTGGCTTTGTCGACATCGTAGCCGGGAATGTGGGCAATATCTTCTCGAATGGTGGCTCGATACGCCTCCCAGTTGGCGATCCCCACGCCGAAGGTGATGTTAACGCTGTGGATCTCTGCGTAACTTTGGGCCGCGATCGCGGCCGCAGCGGTCAGCAAACCCGGCGTTGCACCGCACCCTGTCATATAAGTAATTCCCGCCGCTTGCAATTTATCCTGCAGTGCCAGCAACTGCTCCACTGCACTGGTGCGCTTCAGCGCATCCACTAACACGCCTCGCCACCCGGACTGGATAAACTGCTCGGCCACATCCGCCATGAAAGTATTCGGCAAATTCGGCAGGGCAAGGAAATAGCCGTCAACCTTGGCTTTCCCCACTAAATCTTGAATGCTATTGCCGCTCAAACTTCCCGCATCTAAATGTCCGAGGGAGCCGCGATCGCGGTACGCCGTAATGCAAGCATCTACCTCTAAACCGTCCCCCGCAAACGCAAATCCCTCGCGATCGGCCGCCGCTACCAACCTCATTTCCCGCTTCCCTTCCAACACTCTCGCCGCCGCCTGGCCCAAACCGCCAAACCCCAATACGCCGACCGCGATCGCCCGATCGCCTAGCTCAATTTTCATCTTGACTGACTCCTTCATAAACTCACCAAGACTTTATTATCTCCTCAGGCGTACACCGCTCAATGCTCAATGCTCAATGCTCAATGCTCAATGCTCAATGTTCAATGTATAGATTTGTTACTGCTTGACAGCTTGACGGTTCGGGAGCTTGACGAGACCCAAAAGTTAAGCGAAACTTACAAATAATTGACGCGCAAAGCTCGACGAATATTAAACTTAGTTAAGATTTAAGTCGCACTGCTGCAACAACTCTCAAAATATTGAGTCTCGTTAGCGCAGTAGAAAACTCGTCTTCCCCAATCCCAAACCCCTAATCCAAGATTGCCAAGCAGCAAATATGAGCATGGAAACCCTGGAATTCACCATTTACCCCGACGGTCGAGTTAAAGAGAAAGTGACTGGCATCGTTGGATCGTCCTGTGCAGAAGTAACAGCCGCCATTGAAGCTCAGCTCGGACAAGTGGTTTCAACCGAAAAAACATCGGAATATTTTGCCCAAGAACAGCATCAGTCTACAACCCAAACTAACTGCCAATCGGCTTGGGGTTGACTGTAATTTTTCCCGATAAATTCTCAAATCAAAATTTAGGTCGCGTTATGTCACATTTCAGCAATATCAAAACTCAAATTCGCAATCTCAGCTCTTTGAAAGAAGCACTCAACGATCTAGAGATTGAGTGGAAGTCTGGCCCGAACAAAGTTCGCGGTTACCAAGGACAAACTCGCACCGCAGAAGTCGCGATCGCGCAGGAAAATGACTACGACATCGGTTTTAGCTGGAATGGCAGCGAATACGAACTGATCGCCGATCTTCAATACTGGCAACAACCTTGGTCCGTGGACGGCTTCCTCAACCGCGTCACCCAACGCTATGCTTACCACACTGTTTTGGCCGAGACAGAAAAGCAAGGTTTCCAAGTCTCCGAGCAGCAGAATAACGAAGACGGTTCCATTCGCTTAGTTGTGCAACGCTGGAGTGCGTAATGGTTGATTTCGACCCGAATGCAGAGCGATCGGGACTCGAACCGGAACTTGGCGGAGTCTTTCGAGATTCTCGCGATCGCTCCGGTTTTGAGCCAGAGTTAGGCGGCGAACTCCGACAAAAAGGCGTGTATGTTGACGAAATTACCTGTATCGGCTGCAAGCATTGCGCTCACGTTGCCCCAAACACGTTCTATATCGAACCAAACTACGGGCGATCGCGCGTCATTCGTCAAGATGGCGACGCAGAAGAGTTAATTCAAGAAGCCATCGATACCTGTCCCGTTGATTGCATTCATTCAGTCGATTACACCGAAGTCAAAACCCTAGAAGAAGAGCGTCAGTACCAAGTTGTTAAGCATCTCGGATTTCCAGTGAATCATTCGATCGGGAACGCTCATAAACGCTTGAGAAAGTTGCGGAAACAGAAGAAGAAGCCGACAACAGGTTCTCAATCCCTTCCCAGGAAATAACTTCACGCTCCAAATTGCAAGCAAACGCCGTAATAAAGCAGTTTCAAACCGTTTTGAAACTGCTTTATTTTATTTTAATAAAAATGTAACAATTTTTTAACAATCGCACTCAACAGTTAAGGTTTGGGAACCATAAGAGCAAGAAATCATTGTATCTATTCGATTGCTCAACGATGAATATCCGACTCATTCTCTTTTCTGGGTTCGTTACCTCAATCCTCGGCTGTATTTTGGGCATTGCAGCAGCCGAGATAGGCAGAAGCGGGTATTATAAAAACGCCCACACTCGCTATGCTGGCATTGGAGTCGTTATGGGATTAGCGATCGGTGCGGCACAAGAGAGCATTCGACAGCTTAAAACCCAAACCGAACGAGAAGAGCTTTAAAGTCCGCAGAACTTCAGAATCTCTATAGTCATCTCTTGCTCTTTCCTGCACGAATTTGGTCTATTCGCAAGATTTTGACCAAAAAGAGCTATAATTCTTATTATTTCTTAATACTTAAAGAAGTAGAGACAAACGCAAGGAGCGCAAATGGCTAATATTAAATTTGTTAAGGAAGATAAGGACGTTGTTGCTGCCGATGGGGCAAACCTACGAGAAAAAGCCTTGCAAAACAATATCGACCTTTATACATTCAAAGGAAAACTCACCAACTGTGGCGGTTACGGACAATGCGGAACCTGTTTGGTTGAGATTGTCGAGGGGATGGAAAACCTTTCCGAACGCACCGCTTTTGAAAATCGCAAGCTGAAGCGGAAACCAGAGAACTATCGTCTTGCCTGTCAAACGTTAGTCAACGGCCCGGTGAGCGTTAATACCAAGCCTTAAGGCTTTTTCCCACCCAGCACTCGAAGGCCAACCAGTCGCTTCTAGCCGCATCGAGAATGATATTCTAAAGGGTGTTGTTGTACTCAGGAGCAATCGGATTTCAAATGCAAGTAAACGATCTCGGATTTGTTGCCACGATTCTATTCGTGTTTGTCCCTGTCGTCTTCCTTCTGATTTTGTACATCCAAACTGGCAAGCAAAAGAGTGAAGGTTAGTTGGTGGGATGAGGGGGGTTGAAGAATTTTACTTCGTCCCCCTTTCTCTTTTAAAAGCACGCAAGCAAACCCACTGACGGGCCGGTATAACAGTCCCAACTTAAGTTATTGAAATCGAGATAACTTCTTGAGACAGTTTGTATCTGTTATAAACAGTACTGGAGCGAAAACAATATTGCCCAAATTCACAAAATCAACTCCCCCTCTTGAACTAATATTCAGGCTAAAGTCCAACGTCGAAAGTAACCTTAATTCCACATTTAACAAGCACTGCAATAAGTCAGTAATATAGCCAACACTGATTGACTTTATTACTACACCTATCGCCGCAACCAGCCAAACAACTCTTCAACCGGAACTTGCCACTCTATTCCTGCTAGCGCAGGTAGGCGATCGCGCCCCCGACAAATTTCTGGCAAGCCGTTGGGCCAGTAAATCAGCACCGATCGCGTTTGTGGATCGACTAACCATCCCAACTGACAGCCATGCCGCAAACAGTGCAGAAGATTATCGGTTACCTTCGTCTGACTCTGTTTCGGCGAGAGAATTCCGATCGCCCACGTCGGCGAAAAGTCTAATCCAGTACTGATAATTTCTCCTGTCTCATCCAGCGGAATATGTTCTGTTGGCAGAACGACAATATCGGGAACGAGGGAACGATTTCCAAAGCTACACCGAAGTTCGGGGAAAGCCTCATAGTCGCTGCTGGCTAGATCGATGTGACTGACCAATCGTTTTTGTAAGGTACTGTGTTGTCCGCCACCCATTATCTTTTGAGCGAGTTCGCCATTGTTAAATTCCCAAGCAGGTGCATCATCAATGTAGGAAAGTTGCAAGAAGGCTAAAAGTGTTGGCGGTGCGGCAAGAGCCATGGGGGGCGGCGCGATCTCAATTTCCTTCCACTAGGCTAACAGCTTCTGGGGCAAGGGCATCGCCGAGAGGTTGGCGTTCTGCTAATACTCTTTTAAACTTCAATTTTTTTTCTTTCAGCTCTTGTATAATCTCAGCTTCCAGGACAGGCTTACTTTTCGAGCGCTCAATTACTGAAAGCTGAAAGCTGATGGCTGAATGCTTGCGATTCTCTTCTTTAAAAATCTCGATCTTTAACGGGCAATTCAAACGGAAGGAATGAGGAGTTTGCCATCTTCTCATTCCTTGTTTGCTCTGATTGTTCTTGTTCTGCCGAGAAATTAGCTCACCCTGCCTCTTTGCGAGCGAGCAACACCGGGCAATTGGCATTAACGCGAACGTAGTCAGAAAGAGAACTTCCCAAAAGGCGATCGAGATCGGGCAAAAATTTAGCAATTGAAGGCCGGCGATCGGGAGAGCCTAGGATCAACAAATCGGCATTGCACTCATCAGCGATATTGCAGATTTGTTCGCCAGGACGACCGGAGGTAACGACACAGCGATATTTAATGCCTTTTCGTTTCACTTGGGGGAGTGCTACGGCAATCACTGGGTTGCTTTCCCGATCGGCTTGGGATAGAGGTAAGAGTTTGGGGTCTAAATCTGGGTTAATGCGGGCCAAGATCAACTCTCCATCGCTGTAGCCTTGGAGCAAGAAACAGGCTAAATCCAAACACAGTTGGGCTGAGTCTGTTTTGTCCAACGCCACCATAATACGCTTAACTCTTTTGACGTAGAGATCGTCTCTAACCAGCAACATAGGACGATTGGTGAGCTGAAAGACGTATTGGCTGACGGAGTTTTCTAGAATAGAGACCAATCGCTTCAGTCCCCGCGAACCCATAATAATGAGATCGGCATCAATCTCGTCGGCGACTTTGAGAACGACATCTTTCGGATCGCCCTGGCGAACGAGTGCGGATACCTTTCTCGGTTCTAAATTCAGGGCGTTAATTGCACCATCTGCTATTTTCTGTCCTTCCTCTAATTTCGCTGTCATCGCCTCTGTTTCTGTTTGCTTGGGAACAACGTGTAAAACAGTTACGGATACGCTTTTGATCGCGGGTAAATCCATCAAAAACTGGAGGAGTTCAATAGAGTGTCCTTGTCCGGAGACAGCTAATAAAACTTTTTGAATCATGGCAATATTCCTGACTAGAGGTGTATTTGAGTCTGGGGCTTCGCGATTTTGATGATTTTCTTATCTTATTATGTTTAGAATGCGGCTTTGCTCAATCTGGAGAAAGAAAGCTGGCACAACTATTGCTCTTGAGAATCCGGCGTATACTTAAAAAAAAGTGATAAATCTTAAATAATGTTTGCAAATGCATCCCGTCTGGCTGGCATTGCGATCGCGTCTGGGTTCGACAAAACAAAACAATTTGTTCGGGAGAACGTTCTATTTGGCAACGAGCCAACGCCCGAACTTCTCGCCATCCTCACAGTCTATTTCGTTCAAGGTATTCTCGGTTTAGCTCGCCTAGCGGTTAGTTTCTTTCTCAAAGACACCCTCAACCTCAGTCCGGCACAAGTGGCTGCTTTGATGGGGATTGCGACCATTCCCTGGACGGTTAAGCCACTGTTTGGATTTCTCTCCGATGGTTTGCCGCTGTTTGGCTACCGACGGCGACCCTACCTCATTTTATCGGGGATTTTGGGCGCGATCGCTTGGGTCGCCCTAGCAACAATTGTTGATAGCAGTTGGACGGCTACGATCGCGATCCTCCTCACCTCTGTCTCAGTCGCAATCGGCGATGTCATTGTTGATTCTCTGGTTGTGGAACGGGTGCGAACCGAATCGCTGGCCAACGCGGGTAACTTGCAGTCTCTCTGTTGGGGAACCTCGGCCCTAGGCGGTTTAATCACTGCTTACTTGAGCGGTTGGCTGCTGCAACAGTTCAGTACAGAAACAGTATTTTGCATCACCGCGACGTTTCCCCTCTTTGTTTCCGGGGTTGCTTGGCTGATTGCTGAAGATCCGATTGGCAGTCAAAATGAGAGCGATCGCCCTCTCGAAATTCGCAACCAAATCCAGCAACTGTGGCAAGGGATGACCCAAAAGGCGATTTGGCTGCCCACCCTCTTCATCTTTATCTGGCAGGCAACGCCAACTTCCGACTCAGCCCTCTTTTTCTTCACCACGAACGAGTTGGGTTTTGAACCCGAATTTTTAGGACGAGTGCGCTTGGTTACCAGTATTGCAGCCCTCCTGGGCGTGGGAATCTATCAGCGTTTTCTCAAGAGCATCCCCTTCCGCGTCATTTTGGGGTGGACAACCGTGCTGGCCTCGGTTTTGGGCATGACCACCTTGCTCCTGGTCACCCACGCCAATCGCTCCCTTGGTATTGACGACCATTGGTTTAGTCTGGGCGACAGTCTCATTCTCACCGTCATGGGACAAATCGCCTTTATGCCCGTTCTCGTTCTCTCGGCCCGCCTGTGTCCTGCGGGAGTCGAAGCGACGTTTTTTGCATTGTTGATGTCGATCTGGAACCTCGCGATGGTCATATCCCACGAGTTAGGGGCGTTGCTCACCCAGTTTTTGGGGGTAACGGAAACCCAATTTGCCAATTTGTGGTTGTTGGTGTTGCTGACGAATCTTTCGACGCTTCTTCCTTTGCCCTTTCTCGGTTGGCTGCCCGCTTGCGAGGTTGGGAAGGCTGAGGGGGAGTTGCAGGATGCGATCGCGCCCAAATTGCCAGAAACTACCGAGAAAGAGCTAATTCCAAGCCCCTAGAGCTGATTACCCAATCCGTTGATTCTCTTCAAACAGGCGTAACGATCTCGGCGCGATCGCGACTTTCACCTTAGTCCCAATTGGCAGGGGTTTGAACGTCGTACTGCGGGCAATCAATTCGCGTCCGGAGGAGGTTTGCAAGCAATAACGGTGTTCTCGTCCGAGGAATTGGCGATCGCGGATGATAATGTCTCCGTCCTCATCGGGTTGCAAGCGCAAATCTTCTTGGCGCACCATCATCTCAACCCAAGACCCGTTCGTGTCGGTCAGGAGTTCTAAATCAAAACAGCCCAACTCCGTCTCCCAGGACGCACCCTGACGTTTCGCCGGAATAAAGTTTGCTTGGGTCACAAACTCTGCCACGAAGCGGGAGGCCGGTTCTCGATAAATTTCCTCCGGCGTGCCAAACTGTTCTAACTGTCCCTGTTGCATGACGGCGACCCAATCGGAAATCGAGAGCGCTTCTTCTTGGTCGTGGGTGACGAAAATCGCCGAAGTTCCAGCCCCCTTGAGAATCTCTCGCAACTCCTGTCGCAGTCTGAGGCGAACTTGTACATCTAAGTTACTCAACGGTTCGTCCAAGAGAACGAGAGCTGGACGCGGTGCGAGAGCGCGAGCGAGGGCCACTCGCTGCTGCTGGCCGCCCGAAAGTTGATGAGGGTAGCGCTTGCTAAAACCGCGCAAACCGACGAGCTGAAGGGCTTCTGCTACCCGTTTGTTGGCTTCTAGAGGAGAGAGGCGATCGGCATTCTGCAATCCAAAGGCAATATTATCGGCAACGGTGAGATGGGGAAAGAGCGCATAGTCCTGAAAAACCATCCCCACTCCTCGTTTTTCTGGAGGAACCCAACGCCCGCCTCCCGCCACGGGTTTCCCCGCGATCGCAATTTCCCCGGCCTGCGGTTTTTCAAACCCCGCAATCAATCGCAGAAGGGTCGTTTTTCCGCAACCTGACGGCCCCAAAAATCCGAGGAGATCGCCCCGATATAGGTTTAGAGAAACCGCATCAACGGCCGGGAAAGTTTTAGCAGAAAACTGTTTGGTCACGCCTTGAAGCGACAAAATAACGGATCGATCGATGCTCATAGGTCAATGCTAAAGGGCGAAAAAACGAGCGCAAAAGTCGATGCAAGCGATACTCCGATCGATCTGCTAGGTCTGAGATGAGGGTTGGGGCGATCCTGTATCAAAATTTTTGCTCGTTTTTTGCTTTTTTATAGTAAAGTGAGGGGTACTTTTGCTATGAATTCTCATTAAACTTTCTTCCAGTATTTAGGAGTTTGCATCAGAGTGTCAATAGTTCCGGTAAGAGTTGGCGATCGCCCTTGGACTTTTCCCCTCAAATTCAATGGCTGGACGGCAACCGTTATCGCGATCGCGCTGCTACTTTCGTCCCCCATCTTCCTCGTTCTCAGCAGCCTCTTCGCCGACTCTGGCGACATTTGGCAGCATTTAATCACCACCGTCTTACCGGGCTATATCGCCAACTCGCTTTTCCTCGTCTTGGGAGTGGGCATCGGCGTTTTGGCGATCGGCACGGCAACGGCCTGGTTGGTTACCATGTGCCGCTTCCGAGGCAGTCGCCTGTTTGAATGGTCGCTCTTGCTGCCTCTCGCTGCTCCTGCTTACCTCCTCGCTTACGTCTACACCGAACTCCTGGAATATTACGGCCCGGTACAAACGAGTCTGCGAAATATTTTTGGTTGGGAGAGCGCCCAAGACTACTGGTTTCCCGATATTCGCTCGACGTGGGGAGCAATTGTCATGCTCGTGCTGGTGCTGTATCCCTACGTCTACTTGCTGGCGCGAGTTGCCTTCCTCGAACAGTCGGTTTGTACCCTAGAAGCCAGCCGCACCCTCGGCTGCAATCCTTGGAAGAGCTTTCGTAAAGTGGCCCTTCCTCTCGCTCGTCCGGCAATTACTGCCGGTTTAGCTTTGGCATTGATGGAAGCGCTCAGCGATTTTGGGACGGTGGAATTTTTTGGCGTTCCCACCTTTACCGTGGGTATTTACCGCTGGTTTAAGGAGCGAGGAGCGTATCAGATGGGGGCTTACCAAATGTCGGCCTGTTTGTTGCTTTTTGTCCTCTGTCTGATTATCCTGGAACAGCAAGCTCGCCGCCGCGCGAAGTATCATCAAATGAGCAGTCCTTATCAGGAAATGCAGCGGTATCCCCTCACCGGAAAGCGCGGCGCGATCGCCTGGATTTGCTGTTTCTTGCCCGTCTGTCTCGGTTTTGTCCTGCCCATGGGAATCTTGCTGCACATGACCATTGTCAATGCAGAGAAGACGTTAAATCGAGAGTTTTGGAGTCTGGCCAGCCACAGTTTGATCCTCGCCAGCGCAACGGCCGCGATCGCGGTCATTCTTGCCCTTGTCCTCGCCTACGGACAGCGCCTGCAGCCCTCGTTTGGAATGAAACTCTCCGTGCGCGTCGCCGCCCTGGGTTACGCCGTCCCTGGTACCGTCATTGCCGTTGCCATCTTGCCCACCACCGGATATCTAGACAACAGGATTGATAGCTGGATGGAATCAACCTTCAACATTTCCACCGGACTGGTGTTTAGCGGGACAATCTTCGCCCTGATCTTTGCCTATCTCGTACGCTTCCTCGCAGTTTCCTTCAACACCGTTGAGTCGAGCTTGGGGAAAATCAAACCCAGTCTGGACGATGCGTCTCGCAGTCTCGGTTATAGCCCAGCCAAAACGTTAGTAAAAATTCACACGCCTTTGATGTCGGGGGGACTTTTGACCGCAGCAATGCTGGTCTTTGTGGATGTGATGAAAGAGTTACCCGCAACCTATACGATTCGCCCATTTAACTTTGATACTCTAGCCGTGCAGGTTTACCAATATGCTTCCGACGAGCGCTTAATCGAAGCTTCGGCCCCCGCCCTCGCGATTATCTTGGTGGGACTCATTCCCGTCATCTTTCTCAGTTGGAAAATTGCCCAATCCCGCCAAGTTCCATCCCTTGGACTGCGGGGCGATCGCTAAGCGGTTTGGGAATAGGGAGTCGGGGTTTCGGGATGCGTCAGTTTTGTCTCAGACATCCCAAAATCCACGAAAAGTCCCAAAAATCCTCCGTAAAACCCGCAAAAATGTCCCCTTTCGTCAAGATTCGGTAAAGCTGTGTTATACGGAAAATTCCCGTATAATTTGTAGTTAGGCCGCTTTTCCATAGATCTGAGAGCGATCAAGTGTATTCAGTCATGGCAAGAATATGTAGAGGAGTGCCCTTGTGCGATCTCGATTGACTGTATCAATAGCAGGATTCACTTTTTGTGTTCTTGTTACCTTTGGATGCCTAGTCAGTCATTCTGACGAATCAATTCTGCGGGCAGAGTTTAATGTGCCCAAGGAAGCAACAGTCGTTAGCTACAAAGCTCATCCCGATCAAAATGCCTGGGTCAGAGAAGGACTGGACATAGAAATTGTTTTTCAGCTTAGTGGCCAAGACTACACAACCTATGTAGCAAATGCTGAAAGAGATGAACTATGGCAACCCCTACCCATACCTGAAGAGTTCTTGCTGAGGATGGGCGCGATAGAGTCAAGACTAGAAGCAGACAAATCTCGTATTCATCTGTTGCAGAGCAAAGCACCTCGCAAAATCCCAACGAAAACGCAACTACTCAACGAATTTACAGCCTCACTTCCAGAGACCTCGCAAGCTGGGTTATTTCAGTGCCGTTCAGCAGGAGATAGTATCATGTATACACCCAAGACTATTCACACTCAGCTCGACCGCGACCTGAATGACTTTATGCTTGCGATACTCGATCATGAGCGGAGACAAATCGTGATTCGAGTCAACACCAGCTACTAGTGGTCTGTCAGATTTAATTTTGTGAAGAACGCGATGTGCAACTTAAAGTCTCAAATACTTGATTTGCCGTACCCATTGACTGAATCGTTCGGATTTTGAGTCTCTCAAACGTCGTAAATTCAAGAGAGCGGAAAAAGTTGCACAAGACGTGAAGAGAACAGACGAATTGGAGAGCGTGAAACGTTAGAGCGAGAAACACAGGTTTGGTACATCGAACGGAATCGATTACACAAGTCAGTCGATTGGCAATTTACTACCGCAGATGCCCGCATCCGTCTTAGCGTTTTTACCCACAAATTGGAACTTGACAGACCACTAGTTTGGGGTTTGAATTCACATCAAGCGTGAGTTGGGTTTCGGGATGCGTAAGTTTTGTCTCAGACATCCGGAAATTCACGGAAAGCTCCAAAAATCCTCCGTAAAACCCGAAAAAATGCTCCCTTTCGTCAAGATTCGGTAAAGCTGCGTAAAAGGCAGCGAAATCTCCAGATAAGTCTAATAGGAGGCGATCGCGCTGCCAGCATCTCCTCCCCATCTCAAAGACTCAGGAGCCAATCTTATGACCTTTTCTTGCTTAAAAACCCTCTCCGTTGCCGTTACGGGAACCGTTTTAGCCCTCAGCACTGCCGCAGAAGCTTTCGCAGCAACCTTTACAATTCCGATCAACACCGGTATTACTGGCAAATCTGGGATAAATTCGGGCGATCGCGACCCAGCGTTTACCTGGAACTACACCGGCAACTTCGACGACCCTCGCTACCAAGCCTACACCCGCTCGACCGGCACCTGGATTATGCCCGACATCTCCTCAACCAATGACTACGGCCCCGATGTCCCCGACGATCTACCAGATTTCCAAGGGGTCGCTTTTCTCTACCACGCCTTCGACCTACCCGAAAATGCCACCAATATTCGCCTCGATTTCAGTCGTATCGGTGCTGACGATCGCGTTGTTGCCTCCCTCAATAACACAAATATTGGCAACTTCAAAATTAATCGTTCCCCATCTCTCAACCCAGTTACGGGCATTATGACGGATGCCAACTTTAACGACGTTCCCATGACCTTCTCTCCCAATGGTAGTGCAGTAGAGGCACTGGACGATCCGAGTGCTTTTAATATCGGCGGACGCAATATTCTCACCTTTTGGATGAACAATACAGGAACCGCCGATCCCTATGCATCGGCACAAGTTTTAGGGGATAGCACGATTCTGGAAGCCCATGGCGTGCTGTCCTACGATGTCCTAGATGCCGAATCCGTCCCCGAATGATCGCCTGCTCTGGGTCTGCTGGCCTTGGGGATTTTGGGCGTAGGTTCCCTCGTGCGGCGCAAGCGGTAAATTCAATGTTGCAAACATGGAAGGCGCAAGTATTGCGCCCCTACCGTTGAATTTTGGGAAGGGAAGAGGAAGAGATCCGCCGAATGTTTGCCCCCCAATTCCTATGTAGGGGCGTATTGCATACGCCCCTTGCGATCGCTGTCCAAATAGTGCATCCTCTCCGTATCGACCTAGATTCTGTCGCGTTAAAATTAGGCGATCGCGCTGTCGCTATCTCCAACGTGAAGGTGTTAGTTTCGCGAGAGATCGCGGGAACTCTAGAGACAAGAAAGAATCACTTAGAGGTGGTTTGCGGCGACAGACCGCTCTGACTCGCTCGATCTTTGCCAGAAAATCGTTAGTCAACTCGCAATAATTACTGATGACAACAACTCAAGCTGCTTCATCTTATGCTCTCTCCCCCATCCAACAGGGGATGCTGTTTCATAGCCTCAACACGGAGCAATCGGGAATTGATATTGAACAGGTTCTCTGGACGCTCGATCGGGATGTGAAGGTCGAAGCTTTGAGACAAGCTTGGCAAGCGGCGATCGCGCAACATCCGGTTCTCCGCACCTGTTTTGACTGGTCTGGGTTAGAGGGGCCGGTGCAAACGGTTCGAGAGTCGGACGTTCAACTGGAAACCGCTGAGGAAGATTGGAGTCAACTGTCCGCGACCGAGCAAGAAGAGCGTCTAGGGACTTATTTAGCCGAAGACCGATCGCGCGGTTTCGATCTCGCTCAAGCACCGTTGATGCGTCTGGCGATCGCGAAGTTGGGAGACAACACATTTAAAGTTATCTGGACATTCCACCACATCCTTCTCGACAGCCATTCCCTCCCCCTCATCTTGGAAGCAGTTTGGGGGAACTACGCGGCAATTTGTCAAGGCGAAGACTTGCCGCAAACGTCTTTCCCCGCCTATCAGGACTACATTGACTGGCTCCAGCAGCAGGATCTCGATCGCGCCGAAGGGTTTTGGCGAGAGGAATTGAAAGGTTTTTCCGCCCCTACTCCCCTCGTTACCGCAAGCAGCGCCACAGTTTCAGAAGGCGAAGCAAACCACGATCGCGAAAAGTTGTTGCTCTCGCCGGAGAAGACCGCTCGGGTGAAGTCTTGGGCGCAGAGTCATAATCTGACCCTCCAAACCGTTGTCCAGGGGATGTGGGGCTTGCTCCTCAGCCGCTACAGCAGCGAGTCCGATGTGGTTTGGGGAATGGCAACTTCCTGTCGCCGCCAACCCACTGGGGCAGAATCGATGTTAGGACTGCTGTTGAATACACTACCCGTGCGCGTGCAAGTGGACAGCAATACGCCTGTCTTAGCGTGGTTGCAGAGCTTGCAAGAGAAGTGGGAGCAGTTGCGCGAATACGACTACACGCCCCTGAGTAAGATTCTGGAGTGGAGCGATGTGCCGCGCGGTGCGGACTTGGCCGAAAGCTTGTTGGTATTTGAAGAGCAGTCGCTTCAAGAAACGATGCGCGGCCGGGGGGAAGCGTGGCAAGGACAGGAGTTTGAACTGCGGCACAAGAGCAGTTTCCCCCTCACCTTCTCGGTTTATGGGGGAGAGCAACTGCGACTAGCGCTGGAATACAACTGCGCTCGCTTTACCCCAGACAGTATCGTGCGGATGCTCGGACATCTTCAAACTCTGCTTGAAGGCGCGATCGCCAATCCCCAACAGACCCTCGGTCAGCTCCCCTTGCTCACCGAGGTCGAACAACAGCAAATTTTGGTGGAGTGGAATCAAACCCAAACCGACTACCCGAAAGACTCCTTCGTCCACGAACTCTTCACCGAGCAGGTGGCTCGTACCCCTGACGCGATCGCCCTCGAATTTGAAGGGCAACAACTCAGCTACCGAGAACTCAACCGCCGCGCCAACCAACTCGCTCATTACCTGCAAGGGATGGGATTGCAACCCGATGTGTTGGTGGGGCTTTGCGTCGAGCGATCGCCGGAAATGGTCGTCGGCTTATTGGGCATTCTCAAAGCCGGAGCCGCCTACGTTCCCATCGATCCCGCCTATCCCAAAGAACGCATCGCCCACATGCTCTCGGACTCTGAAGCCCCCTTACTGGTGACGACTCAGGACTTGTTACCGGGTTTGCCAGAGGGACAAAACGCTAAGATGGTGTTTCTCGATGCCGACCGCAGCGCGATCGCCCAAGCGAGCGAAGAGAACCCCACTTCCGAAGTTCAACCCCACCACCTCGCCTACGCCATCTACACTTCTGGCTCGACGGGCAAACCGAAAGGGGTGATGATTCAGCACCAAAACCTCACCAACTTCCTGATCTCTATGCAGGAAAAACCCGGTTTAACCCCCTCGGATGTTTTGCTGGCGGTGACCACAATTTCCTTTGATATTGCCGAATTGGAACTGCACCTCCCCCTCATTACTGGGGCGAAAGTGGTGGTGGTCAGTCGCGAAGTCGCCTTCGACGGCCCCAAACTGCTGGCGAAATTGAGCGAGTCCAAAGCCACCTTAATGCAAGCTACCCCCGCCAGTTGGCGATTGCTTCTGGCGGCGGGATGGGATAGCCAGTATCCGGTGAAAGCCTTGTGTGGCGGGGAAGCGATGCCCCCCGAACTGGCTGGGAAGATCCTCGAAACCGGCTCGACGCTCTGGAATATGTACGGGCCGACGGAAACCACGATTTGGTCAACTCTGACGCAACTAGAGAGCAACGAACTGCCCATTTGCATCGGTCGCGCGATCGCCAATACCGATATATATATCCTCGATGCCAACCTCCAACCCGTCCCTATTGGCGTTCCCGGAGAGCTTCACATTGGCGGCGACGGCGTGGCTCGTGGCTATCGCAACCGTCCCAAACTGACGGCGGAGAAGTTCATTTCCAACCCCTTCCGTCCGGACGCAGGGGCCCGCATTTACAAAACGGGGGACTTAGCGCGCTATCTCCCCGACGGTACCCTCGAATGTCTCGGACGCATCGACCACCAGGTCAAAATTCGCGGCTTCCGCATCGAGCAAGGTGAAATTGAGTCGGTCTTAGTGGCGCACCCATCGGTCAAGCAAGCGGTGGTGGTGGCTCGCGAAGACGAACCCGGCGATAAGCGTCTGGTGGCTTATATGCTGGCAAATGAGGGCGAAAAACTCGTTGTTACCGATCTGCGCCGCCATCTCCTCGACAAACTGCCGGATTACATGGTTCCCTCCGCCTTCGTCACCTTGGAGGAAATGCCCCAAACCCCCAATGGCAAAATCGACCGCAAGGCGCTACCGGCCCCTGGGGGCGATCGCCCGGAACTCGAACAGGCCTATACTGCTCCTCAGAATGAAACCGAGCAACTGCTGGCGAAGTTGTGGGGCCAAGCTCTCAAGCTCGACAAAATTGGCGTGCGCGACAACTTCTTCGACTTGGGCGGCAATTCAATCTTGAGCTTGCAAATTGTGGCTCAAATCCAGAAAGAACTGAATGTTTCTCTCCCCATCGTCAAGATGTTCCAATATCCGACGATTAGCGCTCTGGCTGAATATTTAAGTCAAGGGAGTGGGGAAAAACCGTCCTACGAAAAAGTTCAAGACCGAGCGCAGCGACAAAAGGCCGCTATGGCGCGTCGAAGAAAGATGGCGAGACGGCGTTAGGGTTGAGGGGGTTCGATCATCAGTCAGCAGTTGGGGAAATGGGGAATTCGGGAATTCGGTAGATAGGGAGACGGTTCAGTTATCAGTCAGCAGTTCATTGAACATTCAACATTAGACATTTCCAAGAATGGACTTACAACTCTTGAAATAGCGCGGTCAAAATCAAATTTCTGGAGATGTCTATTAGACTTGTCCCTTTTGCCTATTCTCCGTTCCCTGTTCCCTGAACCCCAAATTCTGTAGCTTGCTTCTGCGTAGCAGTACTCTGAACTTTGTTCGTCCTTCCAGTGGGTTTTAACAATAACCCTTCAAGTCGTCTGAGGATTGAAGGGCGTTCTGACAAATTTTCTGTAAAAATATGGGAGAGATTGTCTGGGGAAAGACCTAGACTCGCGAACACAAATCCTGGAAAAATGACCGTCAGTGATTATTCTGACCCTGCTGCACCCCCTCCAAGCCGTTCCCGTTCAGAGCTGGACGTTCGATCCCGATTCGATTATTCGGATTGGACGCTCCACAGACAATGAAGTGATTTTGTATAGTGCGGTTGTGTCCCGCCACCACGTCGAAATTCGGCGCAACGATTCGGAATGGGAAGTTGTCAATTTAGGCGCAAACGGAACGTATTTAGAGGGCAAGCGGATTGCGAAAACGGCTGTATTTGATGGTATGGTGATTCGCTTGGCGAGTTCCGGGCCGCAAATTCAAATTCGCATCGAACCGGGAGAATCGGTTGATAAGCTCAAGACAGGTTCTCGGCGGCGAAATTCAACAGCGGTTGAGGGCGATCGCGCTAAGGATACGCTAATTACTTAAATCTTCGCTCTTTCAACTGCGAAAGAGTCGCGTGTATTGGGTTTCGTGAGCCATACTTGCTAGGGTCAGCCCCCAACTGCAACTATCTAAGGCTTCGTCGGCGATCGCTAAAATTTCTTCACAACCAATCGCGAGGCGATCGCGCAACCTAACCAGAAGTTGCTGGCCGGCTGTTTGTCCCAAGGGAATGAGTTTGACTCCCGCACCCACCAGATTGGTTGTCCAACTGTGCAGGTAGGCCAGTGCGGCCGTTTCTGGGGGAATGTTTCCCAACACCGCTGCAATGCTAAAGGCAATTGCATAGTTGCACGGCGACAAGTCGGGGACGACGGCGCGATTTTCCTGCAATTCTAGATCTGCTGGAGACAGGTTTCTTTCGTCGCGACCCGGAGGGGATGTTTGTTCGGAGTTGCGTTGCGTTTGTCCAAACTGGAGGGGATATAAATTGGCCAGGAGTTGCAAAAGAGAGCGACCCATTTGCCAACTCTGTTGGCGCAATTCTCGCGTTTCTCGCTGAGCAGACAGCCAAGCATTCCAAAATTGCAGTTGCTCCAGATCCTGTTGGTGGAAGCTGCGATAGCCTCGCACCATGACGGCTGTCTCAACGCGAATGCTACCGTAGCGTAGTTCTCGAACGATCCAATTGTAGAGTTGGAAGCGATCGCCAATGATCTGCTGTGCAATTAATGTTTCTAAGCCTTCGGAGTAGCTGTAAGCACCGACGGGTAATGCCGGACTTGCCAGTTGTAATAAATTCAAAAGGGTATCGCTGTCCATTGCCATCTATCGCGTTTCTCTATCTAGTGAGAACATTATCCGCTTGAGGGAAAAAGCAACAGGAAGCGCAAGCGACTTTGAAGGTTAAGAGAATTTTTGAACGAAGTAGGGGCGGGGTCACCCCGCCCTCTCCGGATTGACCCCGCTTTTCAGTTTTTTTCGCAGCATTTGCTGTTGTTTTTTGAGCTGTCGCTGTCTGGCTGAACCGCCTTTGCCTTTGTGGTTGCGTCCTTGACGGCGAGGCGATTCCCAGCGTTTCAGTCGCTGAACCACGATGAGTTAATTCTCCATACTTTCGCTAACACAATTGTAGCACGACTTGTAGTTTTTGCGATCGTTCTGACTCTTGTGTCTGTTTCAGAAAAGAGGCGGAAACTGAGGGGAATTTGAGTGCTAAAATAGCCAGCGAATGTAGCACAAAAGGCGAGCTGTGAGTAAATCTTGGGCAATTTGGGGTTTAACCTTTGCCGGTCTAGCGGCGACTTCCTTTTCCTTCCCCGCGATCGCGGACGAAATGTGGCAAACGGAAGAAGGATCGGTAATCTATCTAGAAGACCGCAATACCACCGCCGTGTGGAAGTATTTCAATGGCAAAATTTTTATCGACGGCTTAGGTGGCGTGACGAGCGATCGCGGTTCTTACTACGGTTACTGGGTGCAAGAGTCGTCCTCCCTACGCTGCGATACCTACCGAGAAGGGATTGACGGCCAGCCGAGCTATTATTGGGGTCGATTTGAAATTACCTTCCTCGATCCTGACTTTCCCTCTCGCTGGCAAGCGAAATGGGGCTTGTGCGATCGCGAACCGGCCAGAGTTGCCAACGGCACGCCGCGCACTCCCTAAAACTCGCTAAACGGAGTTCAGAATTCAGAGTGAAGAAAGGATGACTCTCAAGAAACACTCGCCGAACCACAAGCGTTAATTCTCCATGCGCTCGCTAACACAATTGCAACACAAATTGTAGTTTTAAAATAATTCTGACTTCTCTGGAAAAGAGGCGTGAGCTGAGGAGAATCTCAGTGTTAGAATAGCCAGCGAATGTAGCACAAAAAACAGGTTATGAAAAATCTGCTGGCTATTTTGCTCGTCACTTTAGTCTGTCTGGTCGCGAATCCTGCTCCTGCGATCGCTGAGGAAGTTTGGGATGCGGATGAGGGAGAGGTCAGTTATGAAGTTATTTATCGAGAAGACCGCAACACCATTGCTGTGTGGGAGTACTCTGGTGGCAAAGTTTTCATCGAAGGTTTGGGGGGTGTAGCGCACGATCGCGGTTCTTATCATGGCTATTGGGTACAAAAAGAGCCTTCTCTCTTACGCTGCGAGACCTACCGAGAAGGGGTTGACGGCCAGCCGAGCTATTATTGGGGTCGATTTGAAATTACCTTCCTCGATCCTGACATTCCCTCCCGCTGGCAAGCGAAATGGGGCTTGTGCGATCGCGAACCGGCCGGAGCTGCCAACGGTACGCCTCGTACTTCCTAAGACTCGCTAAGCGGATCTCAGAATTCAGAATCTGATTACAGGTCACTGATTACTCTTGGCGAAACTCAAAATCGCGCTCAACCCCTCACACTCTCTGTTTTATGGGGATTAAACGAGTTTCTGCCGTTCTTTTTCGGCGAAGGTCTTATTCAGTCATCAGTTTCCCCTTGTCCCCCAATTCCCCAATTCCCCAATTCCCCTTGTCTCCCGACACCCCAGACCCCACACCCCCGCCGTCAGGTTCTGTTTACTGATTACTGCAAAAAGTCGGTTTTCAATGGCGATCGCCCTCAACATTTTACTGATTCTCTTAGCAAGCGGCTCGATACTCTTTTATCTAGCCTGTTTGCTGTGTACTTACCAGTTTTTCACCGCCTCCGAGGATAACAGCGACAGAGAACCGTACGCGCCTCCCGTCTCCATTCTCGTCCCAGTTTGCGGTGTTGACGCAGGAGCTTGGGAAAATTGGTCTTCGCTATGCGAGCAGCAGTACGACGACTATGAAGTGCTATTTGGGGTCAAAGATCTCGACGATCCGGCCATTCCCGTTCTCGAAAAACTCGTTGCCCAATATCCAGCGCGATCGCGCCTCTTAACCGGACTGGAACCGCTTGGAGTCAACCACAAAGACAGCAACCTCAGCTATTTGCTCGCCGTCTCCCAACACGAAATCATTATCCTGGCCGACAGCGACATCCAAGTCCATCCCCACTACATTCGCACCGTTGTGGCCCCCCTCGCCGACCCAGAAGTGGGTTTAGTTACTTGCGCCTTTGTCGGCCGTAACCCCCAGTCCCTCGGCGCAGCCATCGCGTCCTTTGGGCGCTGTTGCGACTTCATCCCCAGCGCTTTAATTGCCCGAATTGTTGACGGAGGCGTTCGCTTTGCTGTTGGTGCGACTATGGCAACCCGGAAATCTAGCTTAGCCAAAAGCGGGGGCTTGCACATGAGCCGAATTGGTTCCGACTATAACCTCGGCAAGCGAGTTGCCCAAACTGGCTATCAGGTAGAACTCTCCCGCTACGTCCTAGACTCCGACACGGGACAGGAAAGCGTGGGGGAAGTTTATCGTCGAGAACTGCGCTGGGCGAGAACCATTCGCTACAATCGCGGCCCGGTCTACTACACGCTCATTTTTTGCTACGGAACGATCGTCTGCTTGCCCTTACTTCCCCTTTCCGGCTTTGCAGGGTGGGCGATCGCGCTAGTCTCTGCCACATGGCTCCTGCGCTACCTCCAAGTCCCGATCGCCCTTCGAGCCATGAATTGTCCCAACCTCCTCAAATGGTTGTGGGCGCTGCCCCTCAGAGATATCCTCAGCCTGGTCATTTGGGCAGTTGGAGCTTTCGGACGGCGAGTCTACTGGCGGGGGCGCTGGTTGCAGGTTGAAGGCGACGGGTTAATCCGTCCGTGGGAAGGGACGCTGCATTGAGCAGATAACCGTTCGGGCGTACGTTTGGGAAAAGGGGTTGTCTAAATTCCCCCGTCCGATCGCTGATGAATGTTAACTAAAACCGACTCCCTCACGATCGGGCGCTGATAGCTAAACCTAGCCGGGAGGCCAAACCATCGGACGACCGCCTAATAAGTGAAGATGGAGGTGATCGACAGTCTGTCCGCCATCGGCCCCGTTATTAATGGCGACCCGATAGCCATTGTCGAGTCCCACCTGTTCGGCCACTCGCTTCACCGTCAGTAGGAGATGTCCCATGAGCGCATGGTCGTCAGAAGTGGCTTCAGAAAGGCGAGGAATGAGCTTTTTCGGGATAATCAAGATGTGTGTAGGAGCCTGGGGAGAAATGTCTCTAAACGCCAGTGCGAGGTCGTCTTCGTAGACGATATCGGCTGGGATCTCTCGGCGAATAATTTTACTGAAAATGGTATCGCTCATATCCTGTTCGGAGAAAGTTTGAGAATGCTGTCTTTTTAAGGTACAGGCTCTGGGTTGTGGGTTACAAGGGTGCAAAGTTCGATGAGGTGGGATTACTTCGAGCGCGATCGCATCTGAGTAAATCCGTTACAGTTGAGAGGAATTCAGTCTAGCCAATTTTTCAATTTTGGAATGATTCCGCGATCGCGTTTTCGTCGCCACCCATTCATACGGATTAAAATTTACTGGCTCGGTGTCTTATTCCTTGCGATCGCGATCGCCTTTTGGGGAGGAACGACGGTCTTCGCAAGAACTGCGATTAATTCACGCAATTGCACCTACAAAGGCCTTCCGCTTTATGGAGAAGTCCAGGTTGTACAAGCATTTCCCGACCTCAAAGTTCAAGCCGTGACGAGTTTCCCCGATCTCAACGTCCAAGCGGTCGAAAATTTTCCCAATCAATGCGGACAGTGGAAATTTGTCGATATTTTTCCCGATCTTAAGATTCAGTTTGTCCGAGCGTTTCCAGACCTTAAAGTCCAATTTGTCAATTCTTTTCCCGGTATTCCTTAACATTAAATCGCATGTCAGGAGAAACACAATCCATTATGAGTAATACTCCTTTTTTACAAAACGTCAGAATGAAGAATGGGAAAATACGAAAAACTCTTACAAAGAATTCTTGCCGGAACATCCGACAACAACATTAAATTCTCAGAACTGTGCCAGCTCCTCAAGAAATTGGGATTTGACGAACGAATTAGGGGCGACCATTATATTTTCACGAAAGACAATGTAGAGGAAATAATTAACATTCAGCCTAAAGGCAGCAGCGCTAAAGGTTATCAAGTGAAGCAAGTCAGAAATTTAATCGTGAAATACGGCTTAGGAGATTGTGATGTCAGTTAAATACGAATTGATTATTTATTGGAGTGAATCAGACCAAACTTTTATTGTGGAAGTGCCAGAATTACCGGGATGTATGGCAGACGGTCAAACTTATGTGGAAGCGGTGACAAATGCTGAAGTTGTCATTCAAGAATGGATTGAAACAGCTCAAGAATTAGGCCGCGATATTCCTACTTCACAAGGGAGGTTACTTTCTACTCGCTAAATCTCCTGTAATTGATAAACCATATAGCTTAAGGTTTGAGAAGTTTCAAAGATTGTACGAGTGTAAGAGGAATTGCATCTTGGCTGAGAAGTTGAGCGTAGGTCGCGCTGAGGTAAGGACGATATTGAGACTGTCCGGCGACATGAGTGGCAAAGAAGGCAAAACCGATCGCTTTGATGTAGTCGTAAGCGATCGCGGGGTTGGGGCCGAGAACCTGGGGAGGAAGTTCGATATCGCGACTCCCCACGCCAATGGTGGAAAAGTGGGTTCCGCCTTTGAGCAAGACAAAGTATTTGTCCGCAGCCGCGATCGCGCGAAAGGGGAGAATTTGTTCGTCTACGGCTGGAGTTACCGTATCCGCACTCCCCGCGACAATCGCGGTGGGAATTTGAATCTTGCTCAGGCCCGCTTGGCCAAAAATCGTGCTAGCGAGGGGATTAATCGCGATCGCGGCCCGAACTCGTTCATCTCGCAAATTATAGTTCTGGGGCGACAGCTGCAGCGCCTGACACTGAATTAAAAACGAGACATTGAGCGACGGGTTATCGGGATCGCACTTCTGGGGCAATTGAGTAAAATCAATCTCAGCTCCCGCTAAGGCGAGGGCCGTGTAACCGCCGAAGGATTGACCGATAATTCCCACGTCTTGCATGTTGAGTTGCTCGCCGTAAGCACGCTCCACTTCATCGAGCAAAAACTTGATATCGAGGGGACGATCGATGAGTTCCCTCGGCGGCGTAATATCTTGCACCAAACCGCTGGCCAAATCTTTCAACTGTTCGGCATTGCTACCGGGGTGTTCGGGGACGACGACTGCAAACCCGCGAGAGGCTAAATGGGTGGCAAGGTATTGATAGCTTTCTCGGTCTGACCCCAAACCGTGGGAGATCGCAACTAGGGGAGCGCGATCGGAACGCTGGGGGAGATAAATATCGGCGGGAAAGATGCGGTTGCGACGAATATCATTGAGCAACAGCGATTGTTTGCGGTACTGCATCCCTCCCGGTTGGCGCAGATCCTGAGTCAGAATGCTCGCTGCGATCGCTTGTGTTTCTTCAAGTGCTTGTCGTTCGATAGAAGCGATCGCATCTTCAGTTTCTTGAATCGCACGACTGGCGCGCTCGATTAGCTCAAAGGCGCGGGCCGAGTTAATCCGGATGCTGTCGGTGGGAAATTTTTTCAGCACGTTCAGCGGCGTTAACCCCTCCTCATCCGCTGCGGCCAGGATTAACGCAGAACGAATGGCATAAAAACCCGATTGTCCGGTTCGCGTTTGAATCAGCTTGCCCAATTCCCTTAAAATTGCCTCGCCTTGGGTCGAGTAGAAAAACTGGGAAACCGCTACGGGAGTGACATCAGCGCGAGTCGCCAACGCTTTTCGCAGTTGAGCCAACTGCTCCTCGTTTAACTGACCGGCATAGGCTGCGAAGTCAGGTCTGATTGTGCCTTCTCTGGCATAGGTTTCAAGCGATTCCACCGAAAGAGAGAATTGTAAGGGGCCGATGTAAACCGATATTGTCTCCGCACTCCACGCTTCTGAGGCGGGTAGGGTGGGAATGGCAAGCAAGCATCCGAGGTTCAGCAGTGTCATTGCGAGTCGAGTCGAAAAACGGCGATCGCGCTTTTTTTGGGGATGGGGAGCAAGCGATCGCGCTGGAGGCAATTTCCTTTGGCCAAAGGGTTTCATGGCTGTTTTTCTGTCTAACTGGCTCGATGCCTCCAGCTTACCTTCAATCGGCACGAGTCAGCTAGCACCGCTACGCGGAGTTTAGAATTCAGAGTTCAGAGTTCAGAATTCAGAGTTCAGAATTGAGGGAATAGGCAAGGGAACAGGGAACAGAATCTCCCCCATCTCCCCAATGCCCAAATTTTCACCCTTACCCCAACCGAAGGTTTCTCCCTTGTCTCTCCCACTGTTAACTGAAGTTCCCTCTACAACCTTGACGAGAATTTGGATGTCACAGCGATCTTGAAGGGTCGCTCAATTTCTGCCCCGGCCGACTAGCGAAGCGATACGCTCTTCTTTTCGGCGCGGCGATGGTATCCCCCATACAGTAAAGCGTTCAAGTTGAGAAAGAAGATCCCTTTGCGAACGAATGGGGAGAATTCTTTTCGCAATTTCCCGTCAGACTGCTGCAGGCGAGCATCGGGTCGTTGCGAACGACCTGCAGAGCAACGCTAAAATTGTTATCTGGTCAACAGACACGTTTAACATCAATTCGGAAGATTCACTGAAGCACAGCTTATGGGCAGCGAAACCATCGTTTTATTATCCAGTCGAGAAATTGAAAAAATGCGCCGTGCTGGAGCATTAGCCGCCGAACTATTAGACCATCTCGCTCCCCTTGTTCAACCGGGAGTCAGCACCCTAGAACTCGATCGCGAAGCCGAACGCTGGACGCAGGCACGCGGTGCAAAAAGCGCTCCCCTCGGCTACCAAGGCTTTCCCAAATCCATTTGTACGAGTATCAATGAGGTTATTTGTCACGGCATTCCTAATGCCAAACAGATTCTCAAAGAGGGCGACATTATCAATATTGATGTCACGCCGATTCTCAATGGCTACCACGGCGACACCTCTAGAACCTTTTTTGTCGGGACTCCCTCCCCGATCGCGAAAAAGTTAGTCGAAGTGACCGAAGAGTGCTTGCATCGCGGCATTGCAGAGGTGAAACCGGGCGCTAAAATTGGCGATATTGGCGCGGCCATTCAAGAATTTGCTGAAAGTGAGGGTTTCTCCGTCGTCCGCGATTTCGTCGGTCACGGGATTAGCCATGTGTTTCATACCGCCCCCCAGATTCCCCACTATGGCAGGCGAGGGAAGGGTAAGCGACTGCGGAAGGGGATGGTTTTTACGATTGAACCGATGATTAATGAAGGAACCTGGGAAGCAGAAATGCTCGATGATGGCTGGACGGCAGTGACCAAAGATGGCAAACTCTCCGCTCAGTTTGAACACACGATTGCCGTGACGAATAATGGTGTGGAAATTTTAACAGTGCGATCGTAAGCTGTCACACCTTTAAATTGGGTTTTCTCACACCCCACACCCTTGACAAGAATTTGGATGTCACAGTTTAAATGTCGAACAGCTTAAGCCTCACCGCACAAATCGCTCGCTAGACCTTAATTTTCCCGAAGCGGCGATCTCGTTGTTGGTAGCTCAATAAAGCACGGTGAAACTCGGTGCGGTCGAAGTCCGGCCAGGCGGTTTGGGTGACGTAAATTTCGGCATAAGCCATTTGCCACAGCAGGAAATTACTAATTCGCATTTCCCCGCTGGTGCGAATGAGCAAATCGGGGTGGGTCAACCCAGCCGTATAGAGATGTTGCTCGAAAATTGCTTCGTCGATATCCTCAAGTTGCAAGTTCTCTTGCTCGACTCGTGCCGCGATCGCTCGACATGCTTGTATGATCTCCTGGCGTCCCCCATAGTTCGTCGCCACCGTAAATTGAACGGCGGCATTATCCTTCGTATCTTCCATCGACCGGGCGATTTCCTCTTGGAGCGATCGCGGCAGTCCCGCTAAATTGCCCACAAAGCGAATTCTGACATTCTCTTCAATCATCTCCCGCAACTCGCGCCGCAGCACTCGCTCGAAGAGCGTCATCAAAAACTCGACTTCCTCAGACGGCCGTCCCCAGTTTTCCGTTGAAAACGCATAAACCGTCAGCGCCCCCACGCCCCAATCTTTGCAACAGCGCAACAGATCTTTGAGCGCATCAACGCCTCGCTGATGGCCCATAAACCTCGGCAACCCTCGGCGCTTAGCCCAGCGACCATTTCCATCCATGATCGCGGCAACGTGGTTGGGCAATCGGTTGCAATCGAGATCTGAAGGCAACTCGTTTAGTAACACAGTTTTGCTAACAGTCATTAGTTTCGATGAAGGACGAATGCAATTTTCCCTTAAAGCTTGAACAAAGGCAGGTACGCTTTAACAGACAGAGAATAACTCTCTTCGATCGTCTATCCAGCATAAGAACGACCTTTTTGGATGGAACGGCAATCGTTGTCAAAATTCTTAACAATTATAACTTCGTTCTTCGATTTCGTCTTGACTCTCCCCTCAAACCTCTGTCCTAGTCTGTCAAGGAAGAAGTGACGGATTGTCGACCAGCACCAACGGTTATCCTTTACCTCTACTCCTACTCCCTCACCGTCAGACGCTGATGACTAAAGCGACCGTCCCATCGCCTCTCATTTCTTTTTTCCTGAAGTTAATGACTGCCGGCGCAGAAAGCGCCGAAAGAACAGCCATCCCTGCGAGCCAAGTTTGCGACTCAAACGGCCTAAGCGCGGAGCGACCACTGACTCGCGCTCGACTGAAACTGAAAATTTTTCTTCCAGGAGTTCTTTTAGCTTGCTACTCGTTAGCGGTCGGTTGAGGATTCTCCCCTCCGCCAGAGAAATCGATCCGGTTTCTTCGGAAACGACGATGCAAATGCAATTTTCGACCCGCTCGGTAATCCCCATCGCCGCTCGATGGCGCGTTCCCAACTGCCGAGAAGCCGTTCGTTCCGATAGCGGTAGAATTGCTCCAGCTGCAATAATGCGCGACCCTCGGATGTGAACGGCCCCGTCGTGGAGGAGAGTTGAGGTTTGAAAAAGCGTTTGTAGCAACTCTTTGGAAACTTCGGCATTGAGAAAAACTCCCGGTACAGCAAAATCGCGATCGTCCATTGCACCGTTCGTTTCTAAGATCATTAAGGCCCCAGTGCGATTTTGAGACAGTTCTTTCACCGCATCCACAATCTCATCAATGACGCTGTCGGGTTTGGGGGGTGGACGGCGGGAGGGGCGAAAAATTTGCAGAATTTCTCCCCGTCCCAAAAGTTCCAAAAACTTTCGCAAATCGGACTGAAAAATCACGGCGATCGCGACCGCCGACCCAACAACTAGCTGTTTGAGGACAAAAGCGAGGAGCGCCAGCTCAATTTTTTGGGCAATGACGGCAGCGAGCATCAAGAGGATAAATCCTCGAACCATCCACAGCGTATGACGCTCCCCTATGGCGAGTAGCATCAAATAAGTCAAGGCTAAAACCAAGACAAGGTCGAGAATGGAAAGGATGTAGAAGAGTAAGGGTAGCATTCAGTCAGGGTCAGGAACGGAACCCGACGAAGACATTGAACTTCAAGCGCGGGACAGAGTCGGCGATGTTTTTCGGGCCGAGGGCTGGCCGACCAGTCGTTCTCATTGCGATTTCAACCGTTCGGGTAAGCGATCGTGGCGCACCAAATCTTCGTAACTTTCTCGCTCTAAGATGATGCGAGCTTCTCCGTCGCGAACTACAACGGCAGCAGGACGGGGGATGCGATTGTAGTTAGAAGCCATACTATTGTTATAGGCTCCTGTGGCCAGAACGACTAAAATATCGCCGACTTGGGTCTTCGGCAATGAGGCCTCTTGAATGAGAATATCGCCAGATTCGCAATGTTTGCCCGCAACGGTAACAGTTTCTTCTAGGGGGGCGGACATTCGGTTGGCGAGGACGGCCCGATAGAGCGATTGATAGGTGATGGGGCGAGGATTGTCGGACATGCCACCATCCACAGCAATGTAGGTTCGCAGGTTGGGGATGGTTTTACGACCGCCGATGGTGTAGGCGGTGACGCAGGCAGACCCCACGAGCGATCGCCCCGGTTCGGCCATTAATTTCGGGAGCGATAATCCGGCGCGATCGCAAGCCTTCACAACCGCCTCGCAAGCCGCTTTCACCCACTCATCAATGCGAGGCGGATCGTCTGCCTCGGTGTAACAAATTCCCAAACCGCCGCCAATATTCAGGGTCTGCACGGGCAAACCATAACTGAGAGCCTTCTGCCACCAATCCACCAAGACTCCAGCTAAGTCTTGATGGGGTTGTCGCTCAAAAATCTGGGAGCCAATGTGAGCGTGGAGGCCGACGCAATTCAACCCGATTTTCTCGCTGACAAAGGCAAAAACCTCTTCTAATTGATTGGGGTCAAAGCCAAATTTACTATCCAAATGTCCCGTGCGAATGTACTCGTGGGTGTGACATTCAATGCCGGGGGTCAGTCGCAACATAATGGGGATGGGCTGTTCTCGTTTGGCGACCAGGGCGGCGAGCATCTCTAGCTCCAGCCAATTATCGACAATAATCGTGCAGCCTTCCTCCACAGCGTAGCCCAATTCAGCAGCCGATTTGTTATTGCCGTGGAGATAAATGCGATCGGCACTCACTCCAGCTTTCAAGGTTGTGTAGAGTTCTCCGCCAGAAACCACATCAAAACCCAGCCCTTCGCTGGCAACAATGGCACAGACAGCTAGACAACTCCAAGCTTTCGAGGCATAAATCACCTGAGATTCGCCGGGATAGTACTTTTGAAACGAATCGCGATACTGCCGGCAGGCCGTTCTCAAGGTTTGCTCGTCTAGGATATAGAGGGGAGAGCCAAATTGTTCCACCAATGCTGTTACATCGCAGCCGCCAATTTCTAAACAATCGCGATCGTTAATGCGAGCGGAGAGGGGGAGCAAACTTTGATTGGGCGAGAGCGTCTCGGAAGGTTGAGAGAAATATTGACGGGCTGAATTTTGTTGGCTTTGTGGGGTCGATAGCATGGTGATTGTTTCGATATGAATGGTGGGTGTTGGGTCGGAAAGTGCTTGTGGGCAGCGGGCGATCGCGGGATACAGTGAAAATCTCCGGATTCCAAGCAAGCAGAAAAAAGCAACATCGCGCAAGCTTTATCCTTAAAAGGAATAAGGATAATTGCCAAGTTCTTTTTAGTGTACAATCGGCTGCTGTGACTTGCTCGGAACTTCTGCTCGAACCCCTCACCCGCGAAAATCTTCAGGCTGTCGCCGAACTCGATTTGCTCTGCTTGGGCGGGCTGTGGACTTTGGCGGGCTATCAACGCGAGTTGGAGAGTCCGAATAGCGAGTTACTGACCTTAACTTCGTCCGCTCAAACTCAATCTGGCACAATGCTGGCAATGGGGTGTTTTTGGGCCATTGTCGAAGAAGCCCATATCACCGTGCTGGCGGTTCATCCCGACACCCAAAATCAAGGGATGGGTAAGGCGTTAATTCTAGCGCTTTTGCGGCGAGCTGTGCGGCGCAAGCTGGAGCGTGCCACCTTAGAAGTGCGCGCCTCCAATCAAATTGCCCTCTCTCTTTACGAAAAGTTGGGCTTCCAAGTGGCGGGACGGCGTAAGGGATATTATCAAAAGACGAATGAAGATGCGTTGATTCTCTGGCGAGGGGGCCTGCAAGAGGCTGAATTTTTCCGACAACTGCAACAATGGGAGCGACAAGCACGGGCAAAATTACGCGATCGCGGTTGGGAGTTGAGCGAGACAGCGTGCTAGCCATTTCGCGAACTTGGGGACGAACCAGGTAGGATGGAACTGTTAGCCTCTTCGGAAATTCACGCAACCCATACTTCATCAACAATGTCAGTCCAGCGATCGCTTTCCTCCCCCACTCAAACCTTAGAAATCCCGAATTGCAGTCCTCCTCATCCTGTCGAAATTGAGCGCGTTGAAGAACTCCAACCTCAAATCCTGAGTACGGAAAAAGCGCAACAGGTGGCCGAATTTTTTAGTATGCTTGGCGATACCAACCGCTTGCGAATTCTCTCCGCCCTTGCCCTACAGGAGTTTTGTGTCTGCGATTTGGCGGCGGCCCTGGAGATGAGCGAATCGGCTGTTTCTCACCAGTTGCGGATGCTGCGAACCCTGCGCTTAGTCCGCTATCAAAAACGCGGCCGCAAGGTGTTTTATCGCCTCCTCGATCGCCACGTTCTCGATTTGTATCGTTCGGTGACGGAGCATTTGGACGAGCAACAGCGATCGGAAACCAACGTCTGATGGCGGGGGAGTCGGGATTAGGGGAACAAGGAGGACAAGGAAGAGTGGGAGTTAAAGCTCTTTTGTTTGCATCAGGCGTAAATTTTAAATTTAAACGCGCTTGAGCTTACTGCTCGCCGCTCCAACTAGAATAACGAACGAAGAGAGAGCGACAACGGGGACAACGGGAAGAAATCCAAACGTAAGTTCTTTGGAAATTAGGTTAAATTGGAATCCAAAGGCCGCTACTTCTCCGGCACAAATAGAAAGAATGCAAGCGATTGGCGGCACATTCTTGCCATATAACGCTGCAATAACGGTGGGAAAAAGAACGGCTAAACCCGTAAATGCATCTTTCACAATTGCCAAGATTGTATCTGGCTTGTTTGCAGCGACAATTAACCCAATAACTGCCAGTAAAATAATTAAAACTTTCCCGATTAACGTTTGTTCCTGGAGAGAAGCTTGAGGGCGAAAATAGGGAATATAAAGATCGCGAGTTAGCATCGAACTCAAAGCCAGCAAAACCGAGTCTAGGGTTGACATAAAAGCGGCCAAAGCTCCAACAATTACAAAAGCTGCAAACCACGGCGGTGTATATTCGGAGAGCATTAAGGGGAAAATGCGATCGGCTTCTTGACCGGATAACGTTGAGAAGCCAATGTGTCCCCACAGGCCGATGAGGACAGGACAAAGAATTAGAATTGCGGTAACCAGAGGATACAAAATTGCTGACAACTTTAAAGAAATGGCATTTTTTGCTGTATAAAAACGCATAAACATTTGAGGAAACATCGGGACGCTCAGTACCCAAAGAAGGAGGAAGCTAAACCAAGTGCGCGGCGTAAAAGAATTGTCGGCTCCCTGTCGGGAAAAGAGTTCTGGCTTGAGGTCGTAAACTGTTTGGGTTGCTTGTTCAAATCCGCCTAAGCTACGAGCAATAACAACAACAGCCGCCAGCATAAAAACAAACATTAAAATGCCTTGCAACACATCGGTTAAAGCAACGCTTCTCATGCCACCGAGAAAAACGTATAAAACAATGACAAACGTTAGCAGTGCTGCGCCTAAAAAATAAGGAATTTGTCCGTTGGTTAGCCCTTCGAGTAAATAGCCCGCTCCGATTGGTTGTAGTGCTAAGTAAGGGATGGTGAAGATAACCATGACCGCAAGAACTAATAATTTTAGCGATTTGCTTTGAAAGCGGTCTTCAATCAGTTCTCCTGGCGTAATAAACCCTTTTTGTTTGCCGAGCAGCCAAGTTTTATAGCCAATAAAATAAAAGGACAGTCCAATGATTGCCGTGCCAAAGGACATCATGGGATAGTAACTGAGTCCAATGCGATAGCTCGCCCCGGCAAAGCCGAGAAAGAAAAAGGCACTTAAGTTAGTGGCAATGAGCGTAAAAAAGAGAACGACAGGATTAATGTTGCGATCTGCCAGAAAGTAGTCGTCTGGCGTATTCTTTTGCTGGCGATAGCCAATAATTCCGAGTAGAAGTGTTACGAGGAGATATAAACTAAGAATGAGATAAGACATAAACCTAATTTCTCAACTGTTTGTCTCTTGTTGGTTGGGTTTGACGTTGGGCAAAAGTTTAAACAAAAGTGTTGAATTGTATTTACCGATGACAAATTAGGAGTCCGGTATCGCGATAATTCATATTCTTGCCTTGGAAAGTTTGAAACGCAAGAATTGATGCGACAAGGAGTTGATACAACGCAAAAAGAGGAAAGAGGAGATGATCGATTGTCAACAAATGAGTCAGAGCAGCCTTCAAGGATTCTACATTGGATTTTGACAATAAAAATACAGTTAAAGCAAAAACAAAATGCAGAAGAAAAAAATTCCAAGCTGACAAAAACTGAAAGCCGATCGCCTTTTTATAGTTTTGATATGCTTGCCTGTTTTTATATTTAATCAAGGCACTCATGAACGAGGCAAACAAAATACTAATAATCGGAGAAATCCAAAGTATTGAAGCTAGAAGAATGAGCCATTTGAGGAGATCGAGATTTTCGCAGCCTTCTATTCGATCGGGTGGTTTTAATCCACAGATTAAAATTCGAGAAGCAAATTTATAGAAAACTAAAATAATTGGCATCCAGAGAATCACCGTGAGATGGCTCAATGCAGAGCAAACATTCGATTTTGTTCTCATTTAGCACTCCTCAATCCCTTGCGAATAACCCTTCATCCTCTTCAGCGACTGTTCTCTCAAAGCAGCAGCGAGGCTTAACCCCGAACGGCAATATTTTAGTTTCACCGAGTTAATGCGATCGCACTCTTCCTCAAGAGTTTTGAAAATCAACTGAAATTTTGCTGAAGCGTTTAAAAATCAATCTCTTCATAGAAATCGGCAATTTTAATCTCCAGACCCAAACAATTCAAAGACAGTACAACCATCGGATCGTCATACTCTGAAAAAAGCCATTGCTTCGCAGCAGTTTTGACATAATGCTCCACATGAACTCTATATTGGTCGATGAGGAGATATTCTTGAAAGCTTTCAATCGTTCGATAGGCAACAAACTTTTCGCCACGGTCGTAATCTTGTGTCGATTTCGATAGCACTTCCGCCATCAAACAAGGATTCATAACTGTATCGGTTCGTCCCGTTTGGAGTTGAACGGGTTTCTTGACAACCATAATATCGGGGTACATGTAGCATTCACATTGAGGAATCCATAGACGTTGGTCGGCAATAAAGGTACGGTAAGGCTGAGTTTTTAAAGAGAGTTTAAGAATAACTACAAAGTTGCTGGCAATATCGTTATGATTTGGCGTTCCCCCAGTCATCAATCGAAGGTCTCCGCTAACATATTCGTGTCTTTCCTCAGAATTAACCTCAAGTTCGAGATATTCTTCTGGAGTGCAAGTTTTGGGTTTGGGTTGTGCAATCATTCTCGATAATCCTTAAAAAAGATAGAACTTTGCGATCGCGCTACTCGCTCAGCAACGCCTCCACAAACTCGTAACTGGAAAAAGGTCGCAGGTCTTCAATCCCTTCCCCCGCACCAAGAAAGCGAATGGGAAGATTCAGTTGCTGGGCCACAGCCAGAGCAACTCCTCCCTTTGCACTTCCATCCACTTTTGTCAAGACCGCGCCATTGAGCTTGGCCGCTTCCGAGAAGACTTGAGCCTGACGCAGGCCGTTTTGTCCGAGGGTTGCATCAAGGACGAGGAGAGACTCAACCTGCGCACCGGGTGCTTTTTTGTCGATAATGCGGCGAATCTTGGCCAGTTCCTCCATCAAATTCTTCTTGTTTTGCAAGCGTCCGGCTGTGTCCACAAGCAGGAGTTCGGTGTCGCGAGACTGAGCGGCCGCGATCGCGTCGAAAACAACCGCCGCCGGGTCGGTATTTTTGCCAGGGTTGGCGATGACGGGGGTGTTAGAGCGCTCCCCCCACACCGTCACTTGTTCCACCGCTGCGGCCCGGAACGTATCAGCCGCAGCAATTAAACAGCGATAGCCGGATTGTTGCGCCAGGTGAGCGAGTTTGCCAATGGTGGTGGTTTTCCCGGCTCCGTTCACCCCAGTCAGCAGCCAAATATTGAGGACATCCTTTTCCGGTTCCAGTCCCGGAGTCTCTCGATCCTTGAGCGGTTCGTCCAGGACATCGCGGAGAATTTGCTTGAGGTAGGCGATCGCTTGCTCTGGCGGTAAAGCTTCCTCGCGCAACTTGTCCTGAAGGGTCTCCACAATATAATCGGTGGCTTCCACTCCCACATCCGCTTGCAACAGCAGCGCCTCAATTTCCATCACCGCCTCTTCGTTCAGCGGCCCCTGACCCACAACCGCTTTTAACTGATTAATTAAGCTGCGGCGCGTTTTGCCTAACCCCTGACGCAAGCGCTTCAGCCAGCTAATTTCGTCAGCAGAGACATCTTCTGGGAGCCGTCCTTGATCGGCGAGAACTTTTGCTGACCAGACAAAATCTTCGTCAAACTCAATGTCTGGCGTTTCCGGTTCTGGCGTTTCAATTGCCGTCTCTTTGAGGCGTTCGAGCGCATCGGACTTTTTCATCCAGGCGGGAACGGGGGCCGGTTCGGTTTCCTCGGTTGTGTCTGGTTCAATTTCTGGCTCTTCACCCGCAGGTGTTTCCCCTTCAACCGATGCGCGATCGCCTTCTGCGACTGGGAGAGTAACCGGTTCGATTTCGGGTTCTTCTGTCCCGGTCTCTTCAACTTCGGGTTCGGTAATGTCTGCGGTACTGCTTTCTAAGGAAGAGTCGATTTCTGTCTCGACTTCTTCTCCCTCAGACAGAGCGCTTTCGGGTTCGACAACTTCTTCAACGTCCGGTTCTGTCGTTTCGGCTGGGGAACTCTCGATTTCCGCTTCTTCAACTTCAACCGCAGAGCTTTCCGGTTCGGCAATTTTGTCCGTTTCGACTGGAGAACTCTCAATTTCTGCTTCTTCTACAACCGGGGGAACAGTTTCAGCTTCGGGTGCAGGCGCTTCTTCCACGTCCGGCGTTTCGGGTTCCGCCTCAACTTCTGGCTCGGCGATCGCGGCCTCAGCAGCTTCAGCCTCGCGACGCTTCTGAATATTTTGGTAAGCAGCCTTGGCCCATTCGAGGGAATCTTCCTTTTGAGCCGCAGAATCTTGAGTCGCCGGTTCGGGAGTTGGCGGTGGCTCTTTGGCTTGAGGCGACTGCTCTTGTTGTTGTTTCTCTTTTTCTTCTTTTTGCTTGTCGCGATCGCTAAACTGACGGCGGAACCAATTAAACACGGGTCAATCTCCCCTCAAGAACAGGCCTAGGATAATAGCGTATAAGATACAGCAGTTCGTGAAGTTCTCCCCCGCTAACCCTACGGGTCTAACGGGTGGCCCCTGCTGACATTGAGTTGGGGAGAGTCTTTCACTAAACCGAAATCGTTGAAGAGCGGGCGCGATCGCATCCGCTCTTCAGCCTTAATTTTTAAGACTCTTCCGATGCTTCACTGCTTTCCACTTCAGGCGGTGCTGGCGGCTTCTTTTTTTCGGGTTTAACCGGAGATGGCGGCTGCACTCTTTCCTCACGCTGGGGAGGCGGCGGGGAACTTTCCTGCGGCTTAGGGGCTGGAGCAGGTTGGGGACGCTCTTCTCGCTGGGGAGTTGGTGTGGAATTCTCCTGCGGTTTGGGTGCTGGAGTTGGTTGGGGACTTTCTTCCCGTTGGGGAGTTGGTGTGGAATTCTCTTGCGGCTTAGGGGCTGGAGCAGGTTGGGGACGCTCTTCTCGCTGGGGAGTTGGCGGGGAACTTTCCTGCGGTTTGGGAGCTGGAGCGGGTTGAGGACTCTCTTCTCGCTGGGGAGGCGGCGGGGAGCTTTCCTGCGGTTTGGGGGCTGGAGAGGGTTGGGGTCGCTCTTCTCGCTGGGGAGTTGGCGGGGAACTTTCCTGCGGTTTGGGGGCTGGAGAGGGTTGGGGACTCCCTTCTCGCTGGGGAGTTGGTGGGGAATTCTCCTGCGATCGTTGCGCCAGCGTGCCGCAAACTTCTGGATTGTAGGAAAAGGAAACCGTCACGTAATATTGTCCCGCCGATCCCAGACCCGCCCCTGAAATTTGTTGCCGTGCTTGCTGGTTGAGAATCGGATAGCCGGCACTCTTAATGCGTCGAACCGACGCGATCGCGCCGCTGCCGTTCACCACAACCCCGAAAACGGCCGTCCCTTCCAATTTGCTATAACAGGCCGGTCGAGGATAAGCACCCCGCAAACTACGGCGTTGGGTCTGTTGGTTTTGAATCTCATTTTTCCACTGGACATAATTGCGGGCCGTTTCCAGCGGATTGGTATCGCGGGGATCGTGACGAACTTGGTTCCGAAACCTTTGGATGCGGGCCACTTGTTGTTGGTGGCGACTTCGTGCGGCAACTTGCGAGTTGGTATGGGGAGAATTTCCCCCCCCAGGTTGAGCATTGCGCTCCGGATTAATCGCGACCTGGCCCCGATCGTGGAGAGAGGGCTGTTGCGGCTGTTGCTGTTGGCTGGGCTGTCCGACCGAGTTCCGGAATAATTCGCCAGCGCTTAGGTTGTTTGGGTTGATGGGAGGAAATTGATAATTGCGGCCGTTGCTAAAAGTGGGAACGGTATTGCGCCGCCCTCGATAGGGACGATTTTGTTGGAGAACATCCCATCTCGTCGGCTGTCGCCCTCGCTGGCTGGTAATCACATTGTTCGGCAGAGAGACTGCGGGAGAGTTGTAGGCCGGAAACTTCAACTCCTCGCGAGCGGGAAGTTGGGGAATAGTCTCGGAGGAAGGTGATGGGTTCGAGTCCAACTCTGGCAAGGTAAAAAACTGCGTGGAGTCGGGAAGTGCAGCCGCCGGGAGAGGGGGAGGCGGTTCGAGATCGGGCAAGCGACCTTGTTCGGCGGCGTTGAGTTCCACAACCCGCACGTCGCGCCGAATCGCCGAATTCTGGGAAAAGATGGGCAGTGCGGGCAAAGCAACCCCCAAAGCGGCATGAATGCCCACCGAGCCAAAAAGAGCGATCGCGGTTGGATGGGTAAGTGTCGTTAGGGTAGATCGAACAATCGAGCGGTAGGACATAATTCAGCGACCCGCGCCTGACGGCGAGGGAATAGGGAGTCGGGGGGCAAGGGAGACAAGGGAGATGGGGAGACATTCATAACTCATAATTCTGAACTTTGAACTCTGAACTCCCCATCGCGGGACTAGGCTCTTGACGAGTTAAACGGGATAAAGATTCTTGAATTTGGAGTTGGGAGTTATTTTAAAGAGCTGCTTCTCTAAAGGATTGGGGTTTCAGGGGTTTGGACAACCCGAACAATCAAAATGGAAAAGTAAGACAGATTGAGTGTGGGGCGATCGCGCAAGTCTCGATAAATGATTTGTTCGGGTAACGTTGCTCGCTCGACAATCCAACTACGCTCCAAAAGCTGGCGCTGTTGTAGAATTTGCCAAACGCGATCGTAAACCGAACTCACCTTCATCAACACCACCGCATCCGCCCAATCGAGAACCGATTCTAACTCCCCCATTGTATAAATTGCGGGCAAAACTGCAAGTCGCCAATCTCGGAGGGTTAAGGGCAGGCCGAGGGCAGATGCGGCCGCCATCGGCGAGGTCACTCCCGGTACGGTTTTGACCCGCGTCTCTGGGTGGAATCTTTGTAGCGTTTGGGCGAGGTAGGTAAAGGTGCTGTAAAAACTCACATCTCCCTCGCACGCAAAGGCCACATCTTTCCCTTGCCGCAAGTAGTGCCATACGCATTCAGCGGCTTCTTGCCAGGCCCGCTCTAACGTTTCCAGATCTCGCGCGTAGGGAAACGACAGCGCCAACTGTTGCTGTTGCGGTACCAGCCAAGGCGAGATGATCTGCTGTGCCATCCCCGGTTTGCCGCCAACTCCCGCCGGAAAAGCCACAATTTCCGCTTCTCTCAGCAGCCGCAGCCCCTTAAGCGTAATTAACTCCGGATCGCCCGTTCCCAGACTAATTCCGTAGAGAATACCCACTTGCACGTCGATCCTCCTGTGACCAAGAATAATGGGTTTCAAGCCTCGTCCTCTCTTGGTCAGCATTCCCTTGGTAGAAAGAGCCTATCACTCCATTGCGAGGTTTTACGAGAATTGCCGCAAATCTAGACCCGGAAAGAAAGGTTATCCAAGGTTCAACAAACATTCCCGTTCGTTCGAGAAACAGTTCGCGCCGACCTCTACAGTCCCGAAACCAAGTCATTGCGGGCGAAGTAAGAGGTCAAAGGCGATCGCTCCGGACACGATCGCAGACCGGGGAGATTTCGCCAGTAACGAGCGATCGCAATTATGGCACGGTACGGGAATCGAGCTAAATTCACGGTTGCAGACAAAGGGCAACGCGATCTGAAGACCGCGATCGATCCCCACTAAAATGGAAGAATACACCGGGGAAAGCATCGGGCAAAACAAATGCAAGCTCAACAGATCGGGGTAGTGAAAGGGTATGGGAATGGGAGTGAGAGAGCTAACCCATTGGATTGTTCGGAGATTGCAGCCAATGCCGCTTCGCCTGGTTTTAATCGCCGCCCTTGTCCTGCAAATTTCATTGGCGGTTGGATTAACCGGATGGCTATCTTGGCAGCACGGACAGCAAGCGATCGCAGAGTTAGCCACTCAGTTGCAAATGGAAATGACTCAACGAGTCCAGCAGCGCCTCGCAAGTTACTTAAAAGTGCCGCAATGGGCCAACCAAGAAGCTCTCAATGCCCTTGAGTTAGGACTGATTGCCCCCCAAGATTCCGCTTCTCTGAGGCGTTATTTCTGGCAGCAGGTTAAAGCTTTCGAGCAAATCAATACCATTCAATTTGGCTCCAAACAGGGAGACTACATCGGAGCTGGACGCGGGCCAAATGGAGACTTACTCATCAAAGTTGCCGATCGCTCCACCAACCGAGAATTTCGCAGCTATCAAGCGGCCGACGGCGGACTCAGCGCGCAACTCCTCAACACCAGACCCAACTACAAGCTCGCCGAACGACCTTGGTATCAAAAAGCCAAACAAGCAGGTCGAAGCGTGTGGAGCGATATTTACGTCATGTTTAGCCACCGACAACTGGGAATGACGCTCTCCCAACCGGTTTACAACCGAGGCAATGATTTTCTCGGGGTGTTGGGAACGGATATTTTGCTCTCGGACATCAGCACCTTTCTCCGCAGTCTGGAGGTGGGAAAAACAGGAGAGGCTTTTATTCTCGAACGTTCGGGCCACCTGATTGCCAGTTCTAGCCTGCAGGAACTCGCGAACTTAGAGTCAGGCGAACCACAACGACTGCTCGCCCTCAAGAGCAGCGATCGCTTGGTGCGAAGAACGGTTGAGTCCTTAACCGAGCAGTTTGGCGATCTCAGTCGGATCGATCGCAGCCAACAGTTTAAGAGCCAGGCGAACGGACAAGCCCAATTTGTTCAGGTGACTCCGTTTCAGGACGATCGCGCTCTGGATTGGTTAATTGTCTTGGTTATCCCCGAAGCAGACTTTCAAGACTCGCTGAACGCTTATGCTCGCAACACCTTAGCACTGTGCTTGCTGGCGATCGCGATCGCCACGCTGACCGGACTCCTCACCTCCCGCTGGCTGGCTCAACCGATCGTTCAACTCATCGACCTCACCTCCCATCTCGCGAGGGGCAATTGGGAGCAGAGCGAGCCAAATCTGAAGAGAAGACGCTTGCCCTTTCGCTTTCGCGAAACAGCTCTGCTCGCTCGCACTTTCGCGCAAATGCGATTGCAATTGCAGCAATCCTTTAACGATCTCGAACGGGCCAAAGCGGAACTCAAAGAGCGGGTCGAGCAGCGCACGCTCGATTTGCAAGGAGCTAACGCTCAACTGCGACAAGAAATTGTCGAACGCCAGCAAACAGAAGGAGCCTTGCGCCGCAGCGAGGTCAAATTCCGCAATCTGTTTGCTAACTCCCAAGTGGGAATTTTCCGCACCCGCCTCAAAGACGGGTTGTTTTTGGATGCAAACCAATGCTGCGCCAAACTGCTGGGTTATTCCTCCCCAACGGAGATTGTGGAGCGCAAAGATGCCGGCGATTTTTACGTTCAGTTGAGCGATCGCGAGCGAATGATGGAGCAACTGGAGCGAGACGGCGAGCTTCACAACTTTGAAACCAAATTTCGCAAGCAAGACGGCTCCACCATTTGGGTGCTGTGTTCGGGATCTTTAAATCGGGATGAAGGCTGTCTCGAAGGCGTAATTACTGACGTAACCAACTTTTACACCGCCCTTCAAGAACAACAACTGGCCCAAGAAGCGGTTCAAGCGCGCGAAGAAATGTATCGCGATTTGGTGCAAACGGCCAACTGCATCATCTTACGCTGGGATCGAAACGGTTACATTCGCTTCCTCAACGACTACGGCCGGGACTTTTTTGGTTATGGTGACAGCATTTTAGGCAAGTCAGTGGTCGGCACGATTGTTCCAGAAACCGAAACCTCCGGGCGAGACTTGCAGGTTCTCATGCAAGAAATTTGCCAGCATCCAGAACAGTACCGCTTCAACGAAAATGAAAATCTGTGCAGCAATGGCGATCGCGTCTGGGTCAGTTGGGCCAACAAACCTATCTTTGACCGCCAGGGACGCTTAATTGAAATTCTCTCGGTAGGAACCGACGCAACCGCTCGCAAGCAGGCCGAAGCGGCCCTGCGCGAGCAAGAACAATACCTGCGGCTGATCGTCGATAATATTCCCCAGCAAGTCTTCTGGAAGGATACAAACTTGGTCTTCAAAGGATGCAATCGAAATTGGGCGGAAGCGGCCGGCTTAAACAGTCCCGAAGAAGTCGTGGGAAAAACTGATTACGATATGCTTCCCGACCCAGATGTTGCCGAGCGCTTCCGCCGCCAGGATCGCTATATTGTCGAAACCGATACCCCTCAATTACACGTCACTGCCAAGAAACAAAAGCCGGGGGCCAATGGGAAAACCGTGTGGCTGGATATCAACAAACTGCCCATTCACGATAGCAACGGCAAGGTGATTGGCATTTTGGGAGTTCTCGAAGATATTACCCAGCGCAAACTTGCTGAAGATGCCCTGCGTCTGGAGCAAAAGAAATCTGAAGCCTTGTTGCTCAATATCTTGCCTGCTGCGATCGCCAAACGCTTGAAAGAACATCACGGCGCAATCGCCGAACACTTCGAGGAAGTTACCATTCTGTTTGCCGATATCGTCGGGTTTACCCCTTTGTCAGCCGAGCTGGAGCCAATCGAACTGGTAGACTTGCTCAATCACATCTTTTCCGCCTTCGATCGCTTGGCCGATAAATATGGTTTGGAGAAAATTAAAACCATTGGCGATGCCTATATGGTCGTCGGCGGTTTGCCCGTTCCCCACCCCGACCGCGATGGCGCGATCGCGGCCATGGCTCTGGAAATGCAACAGGCCATCGAGCGCTTCCAAAGTCTCGAACTCCCTTCACTGTCGGGTAAATTGAGCGCTAAACTTGCCAAACGCGGCCGCAAACCCCTGCAAATTCGCATCGGGATTAATACGGGTTCGGTCGTCGCCGGCGCGATCGGCATCAAGAAATTTATCTACGACCTCTGGGGAGACGCAGTGAATGTCGCCTCGCGCATGGAATCTCAAGGCGAACCCGGCCGCATCCAGGTGAGTGCCGCCACTTACGAGCGATTGAAGGATCGATTCTTATTTGAAGAACGCGGTGCAATTCGCGTTAAAGGCAAAGGTGAAATGACAACCTACTGGCTAATCAGTCATCAGTAACCAGTGACCAGTAATCAGGTAAGCATTCAGCTTACTGCTACGCACCCAGCAAGCTACAGCCATCAGCTCTATTGCCTAAATTCTGAATTCTGAACTCTGAACTCTGAATTCTGAACTCATAACCCCGAACCCAGATAATGCTTCCAACTCAACTCCAGCACATTCTCGATCCACCTCTTGTCGTTCTCTCGCCAGAAACTTTGGTGGGGGAAGCGATCGCGCGCTTGCATCAAACTGGGGCAAAGTGCGCGGTGGTGGTCGAGAGAGGACGAATCTTGGGAACGTTTGACGAGCGGGATGTTGTAGCTCTGGTCGCTCAATTCTCCTCGTGGCAAGATATTGAAATTGCCCAAGTCACCAATTGCAGCGAAATCGTTGTTTCTGTTGACGACTGCGACGATCCCGGTTCGCTCCTCTCCATCATGCGCGATCGCCGCCTCAACCACCTGCCGATCTCGGACGCACAAGGACACCTCCTTGGTCTCGTCACTCGCGAACACCTTCAACAACTTCAAATCGATCGGTTGCAAGAGAAGAAGCACGCAAGGGAACCAGACAGCTATCTATTTTCCCAGATCGCTCGGCTGCGCCAAAAGCGCAAAAAACGGCGCAACAATCGCAAACTCCTAGAAGATAAAATTCTTTCTTCTGCCTTCAAAATTCGAGGTTTTTTTGAGGCGATGACGGACATTGTTCTCCTCATTAACCTCGAAGACAACACTATTGATGTTGCACCCACAGATTTCATGCGGTCGTCCCCCCTCAACGCAGAAATTCTCAACCAAATCATCGAGCAATTCTTTAGCGAAGACGGAAGTCTTGTTCGAGATCGCACTCTGCAAGCGGTTGAAACTCAGCAGGTTTTGGCCTTTGAATACAAAGTGATGCTAGAAGACTCTGAAGAGCGGCAACTCTCGCACCATGCCTTCCCCAGCCTTCGCGAACTCTGCTTGAGTGTCAGTGTTGCTCCCTTGCTGGAAAGTTCAGCAATTTGGGTGGCTCGCGACATCACCGATCGCAAGCACGCTGAAAGTTTGGTGAGGCGCAGCGCGACTAAATTTCGCAATTTATTTGAGAACTCCCAAGTTGGCATTTTTCGTACCCGCCTTGAAGATGGTTTGGTCTTGGATGCCAATCAACGCCTGTTGCAAATGTTTGGCTACGATTCTCCCTCCGAGGCGATCGGCTGCAAGCGCGTCGCAGAGTTCTATATCAACCCCGATTGCCAACAACAAATTCTCGCCGAGGTGCAAGCCAACGGCAAAATCAATAATTTTGAAGTGCAGTTTAAGCGGAAAGATGGGAAAGCTTTCTGGGTACTTTTTTCCGCCCGACTTAATCGCGAAGAAGGCTGTCTGGAAGGTGTTGTGACGGATATCAGCGATCGCAAGCAAATGGAATCTCACTTGCGTCGCAGCGAAGAACGGTTTAGAACCTTAGTTGCCAATCTTCCGGGGGCAGTTTATCGCTGTACGTTTGATACCGAGCGAACCCTAGACTTTATCAGCGAGGCGATCGCAGAGATCTCCGGCTATCGGGCCAGCCAGTTTATGGGCGACGACCGATGCTCTTTCGCGAGCATTATTCATCCCGAAGATCGAGAAATGGTCGAGCAAGGGGTTAACCAAGCCATTGCAGCAAAACGTCCCTTCGTTCTGGAGTACAGAATTATCTGCGCCAATGGCAGCATCCGCTGGGTTTACGACAAAGGTCAGGGTATTTTTTCGGAGAGCGGGACTTTCCTCTCTCTCGATGGGGTTCTCTTTGATGTCACCGATCGCAAGCAGCAAGAAGAAGCTCTGCAATTAATTGTGCGCGGCACGGCAACCAAAATCGGCGACGACTTTTTTCGCTCCTGCGTTCGCCATCTCGCTGCCGTTCTCAAGGTTCGCTACGCCCTCGTCACCGCCTTTCGCCACGATACCCCGAACGTAATTCGCACTCTCGCATTATGGGCGGGAGAAACTTGGGGCGAGAATATCGAGTATGAAATTGCCAATACGCCCTGCGAGCGCGTTCTCCAAGGAGAAACTTGCTTCTATGCCGATAATGTTCGTCCCCACCTCCCCGACCATCCCGTACTCTCCTCGCTACAAGTTCGCAGCTATCTCGGCATTCCCCTAAAAGACTCGACGGGCAACATCTTGGGTCACGTAGCCGTGATGGATGAGTTACCGATGGCAAACGATAGCAATACTCGCTCGATCGTGCAAATTTTCGCTGCCAGAGTGGGAGCCGAACTCGAACGCGCGATCGCAGAAGAAGCGCTGCGGGAGAAGGAACAGTATTTGCGGCTCATTCTCGATAATATTCCCCAACAAGTGTTCTGGAAAGATACCAACTTAGTATTCCAAGGATGCAATAAAAATTGGGCCGAAGCCGCGCAGTTAGAAAGTCCAGAAGCAGTGGTGGGCAAAACTGACTACGATTTGGTTGCCGATCGCGCTCTGGCCGAAGACTTTCGAGAACGCGATCGGCAAATTATCGCGAGCGATAAGCCTCTATTGCACGCGATCGCGATGAAAATTCGACCCGGTGCGGATGGCAAACCCATTTGGCTCGACATCAGCAAACTGCCCATTCACGACTCCCAAGGCCGGGCGATCGGCCTTCTCGGAGTCTTAGAAGATATCACCCAACGCAAACTGGCCGAAGAAACGCTCAAAGAAGCCAAACAGCAGGCCGAACAAGCAAACCGTGTCAAAAGCCAATTTCTCGCCAACATGAGTCACGAACTCAGAACGCCTCTCAACGCTATCCTGGGTTTTACCCAAGTCTTGCAACGCGATCGCTCTCTCAACAGAGAACAACAATCCTACATCAACATCATCAGCAACAGCGGCGAGCATCTGCTCAACTTGATTAACGACATCTTGGATATGTCTAAAATTGAGGCCGGTCGCATGACGCTCAACGAAACCGCCTGCGACCTCTATCATTTGCTCGACACCCTCGAAGAGATGTTGGAAATTAAAGCCATTGCCAAGGGCTTGAGCTTGTCCTTCGAGCGATCGCCTAACGTTCCTCAATACATCAAGACGGATGAAGGAAAATTGCGTCAAATCTTGATTAATCTCCTCAGTAATGCAATCAAATTCACAGAAGAAGGTCAAGTGACTTTGAGGGTTCAGAGTACTCTTTCCCAGAAGCAAGCTACAGAATTCAGAATTCAGAATTCAGGATTTCTCCCCAACTCCCCAACTCCCCAATTTCCCAACTCCCCAACTCCCCAACTCCCTAAAATTTGAGGTCGAGGACACCGGGCCGGGAATTTCACCAGAGGAATTTGAGAGTTTGTTCGATCCTTTCGCGCAGACAGCAGTGGGTCGAAACTCCCAGTCCGGAACGGGTTTGGGCTTGCCCCTCAGTCGCAGATTCGCACAACTAATGGGAGGAGAGATTGAAGCGCGCAGTTTCCTGGGTCGAGGCTCGATTTTCACGGTAATCCTTCCCTTCGCACCAATTGCCGATTCTCCTCAGCGGCGCCAGGTGCTGCACCGTCGCGCCATCGCTCTGGCCCCCGATCAACCCACCTATCGCATTCTCATCGTCGAAGATAAATGGGAAAGTCGCCAACTCCTGATGCGACTGCTCGAACCGCTGGGTTTTGAAGTGCGCGAAGCGACCAACGGACGAGAAGCAATCGCGCTGTGGCGCAGTTGGAATCCCAATTTGATTTGGATGGATATGCGAATGCCTGTGATGGATGGCTATGAAGCCACTCGACAGATCAAAGCTCACGCCAGCGGCCAGGATACGGCAATTTTAGCGCTCACCGCCAGCGCCTTAGAAGAAGAAAAAACCGCCATCCTCTTAACAGGATGCGATGATTTTGTTCGCAAACCCTTTCGCGAAGAAACGATTCTCGAAAAAATGGCTGAATATTTAGGAGTGCGCTACCTCTACGACGCAGCAAATGAAGTAGAGGGAGAGCGCGCCAACGCCAATGCAGAGGGCTATACCCTGACTGCTGAGAGCTTGAGCGTAATGCCGCCAGAATGGATCGAGCAACTCCACCAAGCATCCATGCTGGCGGATGAAGAATTAGTCTTGCCTCTAATCGAACAAATTCCAGAAGAACAAGCATCCTTGGCCAAGGCTTTGGCCAACTTGGTCTATAACTTCCGCTGCGACCAAATTATGAGATTGACTCAACCTGCATCAGACTAAATTGCACAGTATCTTAGAGAAAGTTTGAACATCAACCGCGCTTATTGGGTGTGAGTCGTTCATTCTGATTTTCTGAACCAATGCAGGGGTTAACGAGGAGATGATGAGGGGCGTACCGGCCGGTCGGCAAAGCCATCGCGCCAAACCCATTAAGGGCAATATTTTAATTGTGGACGATCTGCCCAACAATCTTCGCTTTCTATCATCAGCACTAACCGAGCAGGGCTATAAAGTTCGGGGAGCAATTGACGGTCGGATGGCCTTGACTGTTGCTAAGGCCGCCGTACCCGATCTGATTTTACTGGATATCAAAATGCCCGATATGGACGGTTATGAAGTTTGTCAGTCCCTGAAAATTGACGAGCAGACTTGCGAAATTCCGGTGATTTTTATTAGTGCCTTGGATGACACCCTTGATAAAGTGAAAGCCTTTGGTGTTGGTGGCGTAGACTATATCACCAAACCGTTTCAGGTCGAAGAAGTCCTAGCACGAGTAGAAAATCAACTCAACTTGCGAGCAGCCCAAGCAGAAATTCGCCAGCTCAATGCCACCCTCGAACTGCGCGTGCTGCAACGAACCGCTCAGCTCGAAAAGGAAATTGCCAAACGCCAGCGAGTTCAGGAACAACTGCTTCATTTGGCCCTGCACGATGTTTTGACCGGTTTGCCCAACCGCGCTTGGCTAATGAAACGGTTGGAGCAAGTTATCCAACGCACCCAACAGGAGCCGGGTTACTTATTCGCTGTTTTGTTTCTCGATTGCGATAACTTTAAAGCGGTCAATGACTCTCTGGGCCATTTAGTCGGAGATAACTTGTTGATCGCTGCCGCGCGACGTTTGGAATCTTGCTTGTATCCCGCTTGTACGATCGCGCGTCTGGGAGGAGATGAGTTTGTGATTCTCTTGGAAGCGATTTCGGGGCTGGAAGATGCAACCCGCGTTGCCGAACAACTTCACCAAGATTTAATGCTGCCTTTTCACCTCGACGATCGCCAAATCTATATCAATGCAAGCATTGGCATCGTTTTGGGATCGCCCATTTACGAGAAGCCAGAACACCTACTGCGAGATGCGGATACGGCAATGTATCGAGCAAAGGCTAAGGGCAAAGCTCGCTATCAAGTCTTTCGACCAGAAATGCTCGATCGCGCTCGCTCTTTTCTCGACTTACAAACGTCTCTGCGGTTAGCGATCGAGCGACAAGAGTTTATTGTTTACTATCAACCGATCGTCTCCCTCGCGGCCCAACGGATCGTTGCGTTTGAGGCACTGGTACGCTGGCAACACCCCGATCGCGGTTTGCTGTCCCCTGCTGAATTTATTCAGGTTGCTGAGGAAATGGGGTTGATTTTGGCGATCGATCGTTGGGTTTTGCGCCAAGCTTGCCGCCAGCTCAAGTATTGGCAGTGCTGTCATCCCGCTTGCGAGCGACTCCAAGTTAGCGTTAATCTTTCGGCGAAGCAACTGTCCTGCTCTGATTTAATCCCCTATATCGATCGCGTGCTGCGAGAAAATCAACTGGCAGGCGAGAGTTTAAAGCTCGAAATTACCGAGAGTGCGATTATGGATAGCGATCGCTCGACGGCTTTTGTTTTACAGGAGTTGAAAGCGCGTCGAATTCAGGTCGGGATTGATGATTTTGGGACGGGGTATTCGTCGTTAAGCTATTTGCACCGCTTAACGGTGGATATGTTGAAGATCGACCGTTCTTTTGTCAGTCGCATTGGTGCGACGGGAGAAAATTTAGAGATTGTCGCGGCGATCGCGACCCTCGCACACAACTTGGGAATGGCCGTCACCGCAGAGGGCGTTGAAACGCAGCAACAGCTCGCGCAATTGCGCGATTTAGGATGCGAGTTCGGTCAGGGATATGTGGTGTCTCGGCCGTTAAATAGCGAGGGAGCGATCGCGCTGCTGGCAAACAACGAGGGGATAGAGTTCGGGAGTTAGGCGAGGAGCTTATTCCTCCGTCTCAATTCGCAGGCGATCGCACGGGATGCAATCAGAGAAAATCGCGGTGGCCATCTCCCCGGAATGAATGTCTAAATTGGCTTCAAGGGGCGCTTCAAAGAGGAAACGCTGTCCGGGAAACACCACGCGCTCGAAGTACCAACCGGGAATGTTGGTGATGCGCGCGATTTGGATTTTGCCTGTGGAGTTTGTATGGCAGCAGAGAACGGGGTTAAAACGTTTTTGCGGGAGGGGGTCGAGAACTTGAGCCATGTTTTCAGCGTTTGGGATTTCAAAGATTTATGCACCCAAGCAGATCGAGCTTGGGTGCGGGTTTGTTATAAATCAGCCATTTTATTAAGGGTGGCTGACGGCATTTAACTTTATGTAACTCATTGTAAATATATTTCTCATGATTGTTGCAATTCCTTAATATTCTCTTTAGATTCAGCAATATGCCTGACGAAATGGGGAAAGGAGAGGTTCAAGCATCGGGGATTTTATTTACAATGACGAGAAAAGCGGGCCGTTCGCGATAGTTGCTCTCATCCTTCCCTCTCAATTCCCTTACGGACGCAAGTATGAAGCTGAATTGCACTTCCCCTAATTGGACTTTCTTCGCGCGCAAGTTCGCAATCTCAGGGGAAAAAGCGCGAACAATCTTCGTGCAGCTCGCGATCGCGCTGTCTTCAGGTGCTTTACTCGATTGGTTGCAAGTACCGATTGGTTGGCTGCTCGGCCCGATGGTCGTTGGGATTCTGTGGGTACTTGCGTGCGGCCGGTCTCAGCCCCTCCCAACGGCGTTTTCAACTGCGGGACAAGCACTCGTTGCTCTTGCGACGGCAGCGAGTTTTTCCTTAGAAGCCTTGACAAAAGCGATCTCTTGTGGAATGCCCCTGCTGCTGTGCATTCTCGTCACGGGCGCAATGAGCTTGTTCAACGGTTACTTGCTATCGCGTTGGACGGGAATCGATCGCGCGACGAGTTTTTTAGGTTGCCTGCCCGGAGCCAGTCACAGCCTTGTGGCCATGAGCGATGATTTGGGCGCAGACGCGATCGCCGTTGCCATTCTTCAGTATCTCCGGGTGCTGTCGATCGTGCTGATTGTCCCCGCGATCGCCAGTTTTGCCTTCCCCGCAACTCCTCCTCCTACCGCCGCGATCGCCCTCCCGCCAGAGCCTTCTTCCGACCTCCCAGTTGCCTTGAACCTCCTCGTACTAGCCGTCTGTGGCAGTCTCGGAGTTTGGGGCGGTCGCCAGCTCAAGCTCCCCTCCACCGTCTTTCTCGGCCCCTTTCTAGCAGGTTTAGGAGCGTTCTGGCTGCTCCCCTACCCCCTCCAAATGCCCCAACCTCTGTTTGCTGCCGGCCTGCTTGCTGTGGGACTCTCGATCGGCCTCAAGTTTGACCTGCAAGCCGCTCGCAAACTGCTGAAAGTTGTCTTGCTCGAAGCAGTCTTGGTGTTGTTGCTGATTCTCGTTTGTTTGGGCGTGGGTTTTGAGTTCCACGCGATCGCCCATGTTGATACTATGACAGCCGTTTTGGGTTCCACGCCGGGAGGCATTAGTGCGATGCTCGCAACCAGCCTTCAATTGGGCGGTGACTCTGGACTCGTACTAGCCATGCAAATGACCCGGATGCTGTCGATCTTGTTACTTAGCCCTTGGTTGGCTGCGTCTTTCTTCGAGCGTGGAGTGCCCAATCGAAATTCACGCAGACCATCAGGAGAAAGTTATGGTGAGGTTCGCACAGCTTCAAGATAGCGATCGCGCGATGTTCAGTCAAACGATAACAGACCCAACCAATCGCGGAATTTTCAATTTTCTCTCCAAACTTCCGAAATCTTCACTTTTTGGCCCTAATCTAATACTCATCTGGCACTACTAAGTAGACTCCTAGAAGGTTATACCTTCTAACTCTCGCTATCGGGGACTACTTCTCGGTAGCGAGAGGGTCGATTTTCTTCCTCTCAAGCGTCAAAGTAGCGTGCTAAGTATAATAAATGGTGGGGCTTACGACGATCTACCAGAAGCATCCTTATCGAGACGATCCGCGAGGCGATCGCGACTGATGGGGAATCGCGACTTCCAACTGTAACTAATGCTAATCTAGTTCAGCTAACGCGATCGCAAATCGATGAAACTCCTCTTAGTAGAAGACGACGAACGAGTCACAGAAGCGCTGGTAGAGTATCTCTCCGACCAAAACTATCTCGTTGAAGTTGCCCACGACGGTGAAGCTGGCTTGGACTTAGCCGAAGCGTTCGCCTACGACTTAATCCTTCTCGATCTAATGCTGCCCAAACTGGACGGCGTTACTCTGTGTCAGAAACTTCGGCATATGGGGTGCAGCACCCCCATCCTGATGCTAACGGCCCGAGACGCAAACGCGGACAAAATCGTCGGACTCGATGCTGGGGCCGATGACTATGTTGTCAAACCCTTTGATTTGGGCGAGCTGTCCGCTCGCATTCGCGCTCTTCTGCGCCGAGGGGCCCAAAGTTTGCCCCCAATTCTGGAATGGGCGGGTGTCTGTCTGAACTCAACCTCTTGCGAAGTCAGCTATAACGGCAAGCAGATCGCGCTAACGCCTAAAGAATATCGCCTGTTGGAACTCTTTATGCGTAACGGTCGCCGCGTGTTCAGCCGCAGTGCCATTCTCGATTTGCTGTGGTCTTTTGAAGAGCTTCCCACTGAAGCCGCCGTTAAAACGCATATCAAGAGCTTGCGAGCCAAACTCAAAGCGTCTGGCGCTCCTGCCAATCTCATCGAAACCGTTCATGGTCTGGGTTACCGCCTTAAAGAAGAAAATTCATCGCTCTGACTTCCGTCATTTGCGCTGGCATCTCTTGATTTGTTATCTCGCAGTGATGGCAACAATTTTAGGCGTGTTCGCGATCGGCGTTTATGTCTTTGTAACTCGCAGCGGCTATCAACAAATTGATGCCAAGTTGCGAACGCTGGCTCAAGCTGCAGCCCCCTCCTTAAATGAAATTGAAAATCAGGGGAGCAGTTACTTAGAACAAGTGGATGAAGTCCCTTGGCGCGATCTCTTCAACCGCGATCGCCAAAGTCTGGAATGGTTTAATGCTGAGGGCCTGTCCTTGGCGAGTAAAGGGCAGTTGGAGTTAGATCTGATCCCCCAGATCGGGCCGCAAACCGTTCGACTGGCCGGCCAATCGGCCCCCATTCGGACCTATACCGTCTCGATCTATACCGATAGCTCCGATCGCGACAAACCCTCTCTCGAAGGCTATATTCGAGCCAGTCAATCCACAGAAGCGCTCGCCACCTCTCAAAGACAGCTCTTTTGGGGATTGGGGATGGGAGGAATCATGGCACTGGGTTTGTCTGGGTTGGGCGGTTTGTGGCTCACCCAAAAAGCACTCGCGCCGATTGAACAGAGCTTTCAACAATTGCGACGCTTTACAGCTGATGCATCCCACGAGCTTCGCAGTCCCCTCACAGCCGTTAAAACCTCTGTGGATGTTATGCTCTCTCATCCAGAGCGAGTTCACCCCAAAGATGTCAAAAAGCTCGCCGCGATTAGCAGCGCAACCGAGCAAATGAGCCAGCTTGTTGGGGATCTGCTCTTTTTGGCGCGCACCGATGCTGACGCACACCTCTCAACCATCCCTCGCGAGTTGAAACCCGTCTCGCTCAACCAAACGTTGCAGGATGTGCTGGAGTTATTGGAGCCTTCCGCTCACGCGAAGGAGATTACCCTGACCTCCGAGCTACCCTTCACCTTATTTGTCTTTGGCGATCCGACGCAATTGAGTCGCTTATTTTTTAACTTGCTGGAAAATGCGATTAAGTACACGCCTGCTGGCGGTACGGTTTTGCTCTCTCTGACGAAGCAAAATCGCTTTGCTGTGGTGCGAGTGAAGGATACGGGAACGGGGATCTCAGAAGACCAATTGCCGCTGATTTTTGATCGCTTCTGGCGAGCGGATAAGGCTCGCTCTCGACGGGAGGGCGGAACGGGTTTGGGGCTGTCAATTGTGCAAGCGATCGCGATTCGGCATAAGGGTCGGGTGACAGTTACCTCTGGCGTTGACTCTGGCACTTGCTTTCAAGTTCGGTTGCCTCGCGTGGCCTCGACCTTAACCCTGCCTTGACTGAATTTCAGTTATTAGCGCTTGATGGCAAGAGAATTGTGGGGGCGCTTCACATCAAAGGCTGAATGGCAAAGTCAGCCAGGGTAATGGTGTGACTGTGTTGTTCTCCGGTGGCGACAAAGTGGATAACGTTCTCGCAGGCAACCGCAACCGCAAGCAGAACTAAGTTACGAGCGAGAGGATAGTCGCAAACATCGTCATTGACTGGCGAGGGAACACGGTAGCGATCGCTCCAAATGATTTCTGCGTAGTCCTTGCTGAGTCCGACATGGAGACAGGGGAGGTTTGCGCCTTGGCAGTAGTCCTTGACGGTTTGCCGCGCAACGCTGTTGTCAAAGGTATCGATGACGAGTTGGCGATCGCGCAGCAGTTGGGCGCAATTCTCCGCCGTCAGTTCTTTCGCTTTCCCGTCCACAACCGTACCGAGGGCGCGATACAAACCATTCGTCAAAATTTTAGTTTTGTAAGCTCCCACGTCAGACTTGTAGTAAGGCTGGGTGGAAAGATTGCGTTCCTCAATGCGATCTCGGTCGATCGCTCGCAAGTTGCCAAACCCGCTGCGAGCTAGATTCTCCGTAATATTTGATCCTAACGCCCCCGCACCGCACACGGCGACGGGAAAATCCCGCAGTTGAACCATCAACTGCGGCGAACGAAACAGTTGCTCGTGGAAAAAAATTGACACCTTTTAGAGTTCAGAGTAGGGGCTGGGTTTCCCTGCCCTTTTCAGAATTGATAAATGCTCAATGTTCAATGTAATGCGGCCGGACACAGATCGGCGAGCAGACAATCAGCACACAACGGCTTTCTCGCCTTGCAAACCGCTCTACCGTGGTAAATCAGGCGAATTGACCAGTTTTCCCAGTCCGGTTGGGGGAGCAGTTTCATTAAATCGCGCTCGATGCGAACGGGGTCGGTCTGTTCGGTCAACCCCAAACGCCCGCTCAGGCGCTTGACGTGGGTATCTACGGTGACTCCCTGCAAAATGCCAAAACCGTGGGCGAGGACGACATTCGCCGTCTTGCGAGCCACGCCGGGCAGACTCAGCAACAGTTCCATCTGCTGGGGAACCCGGCCGCCAAACTCCCGCACAATTTTGTCGCAAGCTCCCTGAATATTTTTTGCCTTGTTGCGGAAAAACCCAGTGGAGCGGATCAGAGTTTCCAACTCAGCGCGATCGCACCCGGCTAAAGACTTGGCATCGGGAAAGCGAGCGAACAGGGCCGGCGTAACCTTATTCACCCGTTCGTCGGTACATTGAGCCGAGAGCATGGTTGCCACCAACAGTTGCACTGGCGTTTCGTAGTTGAGGCTGCAAGTCGCATTCGGGTACTCTCGCTTGAGGCGAACGAGAATTTCCAACGCCCTCTGTTTTTTCGCAGTCATCTTGCGGATCACGCTTGCCATTCCTATTGCAACAGTTGTTGAAACACTTCTAGATTGATCGTATCTCGAACGATCAAAACCACTCCCAGACTCAAGAGCAACACCAAACCGGTCTGCATAATCCCATCCTGAACGCGGGAAGGTAAGGGTTTGCCACGCACCCCCTCAATCAGCAAGAAGGCAAGTTGACCGCCATCGAGAGCGGGGAGGGGCAAGATATTGATAATTGCCAGGTTAATACTAATCAGCGCCCCAAACTGAAACAGGCTGCCCAGATCGGAACTCGCCATTTTTGCGCCAATATCAACGATGGCGACCGGACCGGCAACTTGTTGAGCGGTTTCTCGGAAGTTCCCGATCAGTTGGCCAAACCCCGTGGCAATGATTGCGGTCATTCTCTGAAATTCTTCCGCACCCACGCTCAAAGCTTCAACAACGCCTTGGGGGTGGCGGCGCAGAACTTCGCGGTTGGGAGCCAAACCAATGCCAATTCGGCCTTTCCCATCTTTGTCTTCCGGGGTAAGGGTTAAGGCTAGAGTTTCCTCACCTCGTTGCACGGTTAAGTCAAGGGGTTGTCCGGGAGATTTTTCGACGACTTCTTTGAAGGCCGTTCCCGCATCTTCTGAAGCCGCGATCGCTTCGGAGTTGACCGTTAGAATAATGTCTCCCGCTTGCAGGTGCGCCTTTGCTGCTGGAGAGTCTTTGGCAATGACCTGGGTCACCGTTACTCCAGGTTGGTAGGCAACGCCGTCGGGAACGCCGAAAATGGCAGCTTGAGAGACAAGGAGGAAGTAGGCAAAGATGAGGTTGGCAATGACCCCCGCACTGATGACGATCGCGCGATCGAGCAGGGGACGGTTGCGGAGTAAGTCAGGATCGTCTGGCGGAATATCGCTGTCGGGATCGTCATCGGGAAAGCCGACAAATCCGCCGAGGGGAAACGCTCGCAGCGCATATTCCGTTTCGCTTCCTTGGTATTTGAGTAAAATCGGGCCGAACCCAATGGAAAAACGATTGACGTGAATTTGTTGCAGGCGCGCTGCGGCAAAGTGTCCCAACTCGTGGACGACAATTAAAAGGGCTAAGGTGGCGATCGCTGCCAGGACTGACATAAGTTAAAAAAATCTAAAACATCTTAAACTTCTGTCCATTTTAGTCCATTGCTTGCCAAGGGTTGAGAGCGCCGGCCGCAGCCGCAATCCGGTTTCCTCGCAGTTCTCTATCTGTCTAAGCTGAGGTTTTGCCAGGTAGCCGGGTTCCACCGCTGCGCGTCAGTTCAACCTAAATATCCCAATTCCGGTTGAGCAGGCGGTTGAGCATTTCGCGTCCTCGGGGGTCGAAAACTTGAACGCGAATGAAGTCGGGATCGCTCGGCCGCCAGGCAACTTGATAGCGGTGGCCGCCATTGCTCCAAGTGTAGAGACGACGCTGGGAATTGCCGGAAACCCTGGCTCCTCGCAACTCTAGATAGTCTCCAGTGCGCTTGTTGCGACCGTAGTATGTCAGCGAATTGTTGTAGTAGTCGATGGTAATTGCCCAGGTCCGGTCTTCAAAGGTTCCAACGGGCAAACTCGCTTGAGCGATCGCCGGTGGAGTTAGCGCAATGTTAGCAACAGCGGGGGCAGATAGGCCCAAAATGGAAGCCAAGGCGATCGCCTTTAAATTCATCGTGATTTGTCTCCGTATGTGCGAATGGTAGCGGTAGGATGCACGAATGCGGAATCCCGAACTGTATTTGACTTGTTTCCGCTGGAGTCTTTTAAGTGACACTTGACTCTACAATTTCTGGGTAAGCCATTCCGCAGATCTCCCCATTCGATTTGAGAGGGGGTGGGAACGCGCCGTACCGATCGCCAATTAGTGCAATGACTCGCGAAAACATTACTGACTGGACTCAAGTCCGCACGGCTTTTCAGAAAATTTGGGGATACGATGATTTCCGTCCCCCGCAAGGCGAAATTGTGCGCGCGTTGCTGGCGGGGAAAGATGCGTTCATCGTTCTGCCTACCGGCGTTAACTGTAGCTAGTCTTCCTATATCTATAAAGAAAACAACAACAACAAAACACCCATTGACAGTACAAACGTGTTCTTCGTAGAATAAATCTCATAAGC
>JGI12316J14372_10000550_pt1 | contig 68343 bp, 30 predicted proteins | sample MarCyaLeptolynsp_FD_14372 | JGI IMG/M metagenome (IMG submission 14372)
GTATTGGCCAACAGGACCTTGAAGTTGTCAGTGTTCACGAACCCGCCGCTGCCCACATCAGAGGCCAGCAGCATCGTGTGAGCACCCTGCATGTCGATCGCACCCACGCAACCGATGACTGACGAGTGGGTTCCCGATACACGTACTGTGTCTCCGCTGGCGTCGCCTGAGCCCAGCACAACGCTCTTGGGCGCTCCCACACGGGCGTGCTGAGACCCCAGAACCACAGCATCCGCCGCGCCCGCATCAACCACGACGCCCTTGGAGGCTGCGATAAGAAGCCGAGAGGCGGCCAATGCGACGCTGACGTTGTCGGTACCATCGCCCTCGGTGGCGAGGATGGCAACGTGCTCGCCGTTGTTGATGAAGTTGATGCGGTCGTCGCCCTCACACGCCAGGATAGCGCTGAAGCCCTCGTCTGTCTGAACTGACCGAGAGCCTGCGATGATGCTGAAGTCGGCCGCAGCAAGGTCTCCAGAGCGAGCGTCGTTGCAGGCGAGAACGGCCTGGTTGGCCCCAAGCTGACCGGCCTGCGAATCGAAAGACCCCGCTACAACACAGGAGCTACCGAGCGCGAGCGATGCCCCAGAGCAAAGCACTCCGCTCCTCGAACTCGAGGCCTGAGAGTTGTCGGAGGCCATGACCACCCGACTCATGAACGACGAGACCACTCCGGTGTCGAGGCTGTCGGCCTTGGCAGCGAACGCGCCCTGGATAGCCTGAAGAAGCTGCGTCCAGTCGCCTTTGGTGAGGGTCTGACCCGACCCCTCAATGGCGAGGTTCAGGGTCTCGACCACGTCGTTGGCGAGGTCGGCGCTCCACACCGTTCCCGGGGGACCGTCGGATGCGTAGCCAGGAGCGTTCACCGCGGGCTTGATGGCGGGCGGTGTAGCAACGTTGTTTTCGGTGTCAAATCGATGCATTACAAGTCCTACAGAACGTAGCTGTACTCAAAGACGATGTGCGCGGGCTTGATCCGCCCAAACAGGCATTCCAGGTGCGCCCTCTCATCGGCCGTCATGGCTGCAGGCGCCTGGATCTGGACGTAGAAGATGGCTTCTTGCCGCCCCAGTGGCTGGCCAACGGTGTTGCGGCCCACCCTGAAGGCCTCGTAGGGCGTCTCGTTGACGATGATGGTGAAGCCAAGGGCCGCAGCCACCTCAATGTAGTAGGCAGCCGTCTGCCCTCCGGAGGCCACGTAGCGAGCGGCGGCGATGGCCTGCCGCTCAGAGATGGTGGTGGGGATAGGTGCGCAGGGATCTGGGAGGCCTAGGTTGCGCTCCCAAGCCTCCAGCGTCTCGGTCGCGGTGCTGGGCAGCATCTCGAAGTCGATGACATCGAGCGCTCGGTTGTGCTCCCGAGCTGGGGCGGCTGCGAGTCCGAGCAGCACCCGTGCGAACCGAGTTCCCCGCTGTGCGGCCCAGATGACGCCACGCGGCAGGAGGCGTCGGAAGAGACCGTTGTAGTCCTCGGGAGTGGCGCGTTTGGGGATGTTGGAGGGCAAGATTCACCTGAGATGAAGATGATTGGTGTCTGGGCGCCCTCCACGAACCCCGTGACACCGGAAATGTAAGCCCCTTGGGGCTCTGATGTAGTTCTTAGGTGCAAATACCCAGGCCCGCCTCGAGGGCGGCCTGGGCCGACGGTTCATCCGTCGTATCGACCGAGACAATGTGTCCATCGCGGGCATGAACCATGGCTGAGCCGAGAAAGTTGGCGCCATCACAGAGGCGCATGGAGCGGTAGAGCCAGAGGTTGACGCCACCCACCGCGGCTGCAGGCGTGTGCGCTCGCAGGATGACCTCCAGGTCGCTCATGATCTCCGAGGCGTTGTCCCCTTGGGAAAAGCGGGCCTTCCAGCGATGTAGCTGCCACCGGTAGCCCTTCTCCGGGCGGGGCGGGTCGATATGGATTCGGACCTCGCCCAGCGTCACGAGCTCGACCGTGAGCGACAACGGCATACGGGCCCCGAAGGGGGCGCGGAGAAGCCCCTTGGCGATGCCTCGTGCATCAGACCAGCTGGTCAGTGGGGGGGCATGGCTTATGAGCTTCTGGGGCGCCTGGCGCAACGCGGTCATGATGTGTTCTCCCCGTGCAGCGAACCCCAGCCGCTGCGTGCCTGTTCTTCTCGCCGTAGCGAGGTTCTGATTAGTCGCAGGGGCAGAAGCCCCTGCGGGTTCAGCCATCAGTGGCGCTGTACTTCTCGTCTAGGTCGTCTGCGAGTCGAGTGAGGGCATGGGACAGCTCGACCTTAAGGAGCTCTCGGGCCGCGTGGCCGTTGTCTATCGCGACCACTTGGGCCGCGAGTCGGTCGGGAATGGCCAAGATCTGCTCCCGGATGGTGGTCGCAACGTCGGCCCAGTGCGCGCAGACGAGGTCCCTCTCGATGAGCTCTCCCCGCGTCTTCTTGTTCTGCAGCTCAAGCTTGATGCGCTCCTGATGAATCTTCAGGGCGCGCTCCTGCTTCATGTCCAGGACGTCGCCATTGGGCATCCTCACATGACCCTCAGGCTCGGAGGGTGCCTGCGTGTGTGCAGCCCAGGCCCTGTCAGCCGCGTGGGCCTCAATGAGCCCATCGGACTCTCTGACTATCCAGTCCTTGCTTAGGGCCGCATAGACCGCCTTTCGGCTACAGCCCCGCAGGCCGCGGGCCCTGCGATGGGCCGCATAGTCTGTGACGCTTAGGAAGAGCTTCTCGTCGGCCATCACGACTCGCCCAGAACCCTCTGGAACTCGGCTCGGAGAATCTCAGCGCAAAGGCTGGGGTCGGTTTCCTCCGCCAAGCGGTCGGCTACTCGGTCGGCAGCGTCGGTGAGAGACCTGCGCGCGTCGTCGAGTGCCTTCTGGAGTCCTTCAGAGTTCATGTCACCCCCGTTACACCGTGGGTTCCGCGCCGCATCCTTAGATGGCGTGACGCTGTTACCCTAATATTTTCAACCTCAACTACAGAGACGTCGCGGGCCAAAGGACCCCGCATGGGGGGCGAGTGGGTAGAAGGACCCGCGCAAACCGCCGAAACCATTCATCTTTTACCCATGGCCGCAAAAGCCTGAAATCATTGAGCTTTTACCCTCGGGCCGGCGCTCCACCTGCTCCGGGGACGAGGGCTGCTCATCAATGCGCACGAAGCGGTAGCGCTGAATGCCTTCAGGCGTGGGGACAAGGACGTCTCGATGACCAGTCATGAGGGCCGCGTTGACGTCGGTCAGGGACGAGCAGGTGCGGCGCAGCCGCGTGTTGGAGGCCATCAGCACGGCCACGAACACCATCGCCCAAATGCCGATGAAGAGAAGGGTGTACTCGAGGGCGGTCACTCGGAGGGCTCCTCATTCTCGAACAGCTTCCCACCACCCTTGCGGGCCCACCACTGAACCAGCTCAACCCGTGAGATGACCCACTGGCCTCGGCCATCACCAAATCGGGCGGCGGGGAGCTCCTTGGAGCGGATAGCCCTTCGGACGGTCTCAGCGTGGACGTGAAGAAGGTCGGCGACCTGCTGCACTGTGTAGGTCTCCTGAACCATGTTCAACCCCTTCAGGTGCGCGTTGATAGCGCACTCCCGCCACTTCAGCAGGAGTTCCGCAGGGGCTGAGTCGACCACAGTTGGCAGCATTGATGGAGTCATTCCGTCCTCTTGTGCGATGATGTTGAATGTAGTTGCATACTGCTGCATGGTCAAGGCACAATCTGACCAGACACAGAACCGACATTCCGGGAGCCAATCCCGTGGAGGGCAGGCGCATGGAGAGCGTGGTCAAACTTGCTGTCGACAACCCGGTCGAGGACTTCCTGGGAGGGCTATTGAGCGACGAGACCAGAGAGGTCTACCGACGCACCCTGAGGGCCTTTGGTGACTTCCTTGGGGGGCGGTCGTTGGTCTCGGCTCGAAGAAGCGATGTGGAGGCCTACCGCAACCACCTGGAAGCGAAAGGGCGGGCCCCGGCGACCCAGTGCAAGGAGGTTTCGGCCATCTGCGGGTTCTATGCTTGGGCCTTTGACGAGGGCCTCACCAGTCGCCCCATCGGGCGCGTCCGGCGCCCTCGGGTCTCTGACGTGTCACCGAGACGGGCCATGACGGCGGGCGAAGTACAGCGGCTGTTTGAAGCTTGCGACACCGGGCTCATGGGCCTGCGGGATCGGGCCATGCTCGGGATGATGGCTGTTCAGGGCTGGCGCGTGTCTGAGGTTCTCGGCCTCCAAGTTGAGGACCTGGACGAGGAGATGGGCCACCTGGTCGCCAACGTTCGAGGCAAGGGAGGAAAGCACGTGCGTGTCCCTCTGGCGGCGGTGGTGCACAGCGCAATCGTTGACTGGTGTGCAGCTGCAGGGATAGCTGATGGGCCGGTGTTCAGAGGCTTGGGTCGGGGGTACGAGCTGAGCGCTCAGGCCATCGGAAGGCGTGCCGCGTGGCAGCGTATCCAGCGTCTTGCGAAGCAAGCTGGCCTACTGCAGAAGATCCACCCTCATGTCCTGCGCCACACATGCGTGACCGAGGCGCTCGCCGGCGGTGTGCCCCTACACAAGGTTCAGGACCATGCACGGCACGCTGACCCCCGAACTACGCGGCGATACGACTCCCACAGGCAGGCGCTATCAAACCCAGCGCCGCACGTCCTCGCTGACCGGCTGGTGCCGGAGAGGCTCGCTGAGGGCGGCTAACTGAAGGGCCCCAAAAGCCAAAAGGCCGGCGGGAGTGCGCCGGCCCTTTGGGCGAGAATTTAGCCTGCGGTGATCAGCAGGTGTTGTGGGCGAAGGCCGAGCCATACATCAGCAGAAAAGCGGCCAGAGTGATAAGGAAAAGCATCGCCTTACCGACACTGGGCGCCCCGTCCATGGGGGATGGGGTGGTAGAGGGTTTGGGCATCTTGCTCTCCGCAAAACGCTCAAGCTCGTCGCATCTTCGGGCGATGTCCCGATGAAGGTCAGGGTCAAGCTTACGCCGAACCGCGGCTATCTCTTCATTGAGCGCCTTAAGGGTGTCTTCCTGGTGTTGACTCATAAAATCGTCCTCTGCTGAAGTTGGGGGAAACGCCTCGTGCACGCTCTCTCGGGCGCGATCGAGATCAAGTTGAAGCTGCCAATGGGTGACTTGGTGGGCGGTGGACTCCTTGCGAAGCCTTTGGAGCAGGGACTCGGCCTGCTTGCTTAGAGCATCGCCATCGTGCCCTTGATAGATGGCCAGCACCGAGGCGGTGCTGAAAGCCTCAATGGCCCATGTCGGTTCTTTTTCTGCCTGGGCGTTCTCGGCCACCCGCAGAAGCGTTTGATAGGCCCAATCCAGCTCCCATGGAGAAAGGCGGAAGCCCTTCTCCTCAAGCAAGTGGGAGGCGGCAACCCCAGCAACAAGCGCTATGAAGCAATGCGTGCGTGAGGCTATGTCGGGCCCCTCCGATGAGTCAGGGCCATCGACGCCGAGGAACGTCTTAGCCGCTCGAAAGGCACCCGCTGGGTCCCCCAAGAAGACCTGACTCACAAGCACATTGGCAAAGACTCGGTTGTGGAATTTCTTGTCGATGCCTGGCCAGGCAAGGGTCGCCTGCCATGCTTGGTTGGCGGCAACATCGTGACCGCACTGCCCAAGCAAAATGCCGCTACCGAAGGTGATATGGGCAAGCAGCCTAGAGTCACCCCCCGAGCTGAGCCGAGCAATGGATGCATAGAGCAGCTGCGCCAGAGCCTCCAGCGAGGGAGCGCCCTTGGCCGCAGCCAAAATGCCCTGAACAAGCTGCGCAGGGCTGAGTTCGTTCAAGCGCCTGAGTTCTTCTGGGCAAGCGTCCTTCAGATGCCTGGAGAAAAGGCCCGAATCGCTCAGGTCCAGGAGAGTACAAGCGACCCTCCGGGGCCAAACCTTGAGCGGCAGCCTAGAGATGTTACCGCGCCAGCTGCTCATCTGCCCGCTCCGGATGCGGCTGATGGTTGCTGGGGAGGTCTTGGTGCTCTCAACCAAGGGGTTGGCGCTTTTGTAGAGGCCGAACTGCGACTGGAAGATGGCCGCGAGAGCATGCTCAATGACCTCGCCTGAGTTGGGCAAGGACTCGTCGGAGTCGGAACCTGGGGGTTCGGGGTCTGGGGGTTCGGGGTCTTTCATCAAGAACACCTCTGGTGGGGTGGTTCTCCCTCTCTCACCAAGAAAGTAGGGACATCCCAACGGGCGATTTCACGCGTGAAACGTGGAGCGCCCACAGATGGAAACCCGGGCTTTCACGAACCCCTTCCAGGGCACGAAAGGTCCCGCAGAGGGCGCACCTACGGTCTCCCCACGTCAGCAACGTGGGGCGCTCGAGCCCCCTCGCAAGCGCACGGAGCGCAAGGAATGGCCGCCATGACCATGATGGTAGACAGAGAGACGGGACGCTCGCGGTCCAGCAACGGGCGGTTCATCAATCGCATCAAGGCCCACGTCAGCCGCCGCCGGGTGGGCACCCAGTATTGGGTCGGAACGCGCAGCGACCGAGACCCGGCGGAGCTGGAGCCGACCATTCAGCTTCAGCTCGATGGAGCGAGCAAAACCGTCGAGCTCTCCCCCGAGCTCGCCCAGGCGCTATTCAACGAGCCAAGCGAGGTCGAAAGTCGGTGGCGGGAGGTGCAGCCCCCGAAGTCGGCTGAGTCGACTGAGCCACCGCACGGCATGTTTCGGCGGGCATGGGACGCACTGCGAGGCGTTCCCTCGTTCTGGCATGGCGCTTGGTTTGGGGCCGTCTTGGTCGTCTCGGGCTTGCTGGTGATCTTCTAGCAGCGCCCTCAGGGCTCGGAGCCACGCGCCCCGAGCCCTGAGGGCTTGGAGGACGTATGAAGAAGAAGAACCTAGCCCTGGCGAGCGCCCTGTTGATGCTCCTGACCTCAGCCTCGACGGCGGAGGGGCGGCGGCGAGCGAGGGCCAAAAAGCCCAAACCCCGCAAGGTCTTGATCATGTCGGCAATCGCAGCGTGGTCAGAGGGGGACGTAGCCAAGAACGCGCGATGGACCTACATCATCTCGCTCAAGGGGGGATCGATCGACGGCTTCAAGCCTGGGGATCGGGTCACCCTGGGCCCCTTCCGGACAACGATTAGCAAGGTGTACCGCTTGTCGATGAGGTGCAAGGTCCGAACGACATGGACGCAGCTCAGCAAGGTTCTGGTCACCAACCGAAGGGCCTCCGTGACTCCACCAAGGAAGAAACGGTCGAAGCGGTCAAGGCGCTAGCCTGGCCACGGTTTTCGCCGACGGCCGCACCCGCATGGTTATTGGTCGAGACCGATTTCGCACCCCGGCTTTCGCCCACGGCCACATCCGAGTTTTTCGCGACGGCCGGACCCGCATAGTTATTGGCTCTGGTCGGATTAGACCCCCTGTTTTCCGCGACGATATGCTGCCCGTCCAGCTTTGCTCACAAGGTGCTTGATGAATCATCAAGCACCTGCTTTGCGGTGACTGGTTTGGTCACCGCAAAGCAGAGGTGGTGCCGAAATCCGGTACTGCCTCAGGCTACTCCCTGAAGAGCTTGAAGGAATCAGGGTCGACCTCTTCGGTCTCGGCGTCGTGCTCGACTTCGTTGTCGGAGCAGGTGGGGCAACCGAGGTCCTCGCTCAAGAGGCGTTCGTCCTGGTCGATGAGTTCGCTGGATCCATCCCAGGCGATGACGTTGTCGTGCTCGACGAACCCATGCTCAGCATGGGTCGAGTAGACCTCGAGGACGCGACGAGAGGAGTGGTCGTCCGCGCCACAGGTGCAGGGCACCAGCTCAGTCCGCACTTGCTCGGTGACGAAGGTGCGGGAAACGGTCGAAGCTGTAGTTGCAGTGGTCAAAGGAACCTCCAGTGGAGTGATAGGTTTCCTTGCCATGCCGTGCCTTGAAGGGAGCCCCAGGCACCTGCCGTTGGGCTCCAGAGGCGACAACCCAAAGACGGCAGTGGTCATTCCACGAGTGCCTTCGGGCCGACGTTAGCGTCCGCCGTCCTCAAGACAGTCAGCTATTCGGGCTGCAAGCGCATCTGCAGCCAGCGTGCGGCCTTTCCCTCTGAGCATCACCTCGATCTCGACCCAGTGCTCAGCAAAGAGGGACAACAGCAGCACACGCCCAGTGCCGTCGTAAGGCCAGATATCGCGCGTTGGGGGTGCCAGCTGAAGGCGCTGGGCGACTATCGTGGCTGGTGAGCGCGCAACAACATCCTCCACCGCGGCCCACTCTCGCTCCGTCATGCGGATGGTGATCCCCACGCCTACGAGGACTTGGAGACGAGTTCTACTCGGCACGCATCGCTGCGAGCGCGGCCTCGGGGTTGTGGCGGATGATGGTGAACAGAGCCCGAGCAACGGCGGGAGGCTTTCGGTGGCCCCGCTCCCATTGGGAGATGACCATCTTGGAAATCCCGAACGTCTCCGCGAACTCGTCCTGCGTCATGCCCAACACAGCCTTGCGGGTGTGCTTCACGATGTCCGCCGGAGTGTGGACAACCACGCCCTCGACAGGCTCGCCCTTGAGATGAGCCAGCGCCTCCTCAGCGCCCTTCATGATGCTGTTGAAAGTCTCGTCGTTCATCGTTTTCACCTCAGTTTCTCGGTGGCTGCCTTCGTCATGGCTGAACCAGCTTCGCGCAGGCGGCGCTGCTGGTCAGGGGTCAGGTTGGCCGCATCCGACTTGCGGAACATGGTCAGGAGGACGACAGGGCTCACAGCGTCGACATCGCCCTCACCGTACCACCAGAACACCACGCGGTAGGCGCCCTTGCGGCCGAAGCGCATCTTGCGAATACCGGAGCCCAGCTCCACACCCTGCTCCGGGTTCAGCGACAGCGAGCCAATCAGTTCGAAGCGCTCGCTCTCGGAGAGCAGGTCTTTGGAGACCTTCGAGAACTCGGGCATCTCGCTGACTGTGTGCATCGTCTTCATGCCTCAAATATAAGTCAATGACTTACATCAATCAAGGGCAAAAAGAGGCCGATCCTGTGATTCGTCATGGGCGACACACTCCTGTGAGCCTTAAAAAATAGGGCCCACCGCGGGTGTTGCAGAATAACACCCGCCTGTCACACCATGAATGTGTTGCGCTGTTACATCGGGTTCGATCACCATCGATACCATGAAGACTTCCCTCGAACGCAACTACACCGTCACCGACCGAATCATCGACTTGATGACTGACCATGGGATGAGCCAGGCGCGACTGGCACGTCTGACAGGAGTCCATCGGTCGACTATCAACCGGGCGCTCAAGGGAGACCCCCAGCGCCAGTTCACAAGCTCACACCTTCGGTCCATTGCCTGGGCGTTCAACCTGACCCTTGAAGAGCTCGCCAAGGGCACAGCGGATGAGCTGAACACTGCCCAGCCCAAAATCGCTGAGGCTCAGAACGGTTCGCCTGGTGAAATCCTTCAAAAACTGCAGACCTGGTACGCCAGTGTGGCGGAGGGCCAGGAGGATGCACAGCTGGAGCTGCAGCAAGCCCGACTACGTGAAGAGGCCCTGGAGGAGATGCTCGGAGAGCAAAGGGAGCGGGAGGCCGAGCTTCAGGCCATCGCCTGGGACCTGAGGCGAAAGCTCAAGCTTGAAAAGGAACGCTCAAAGTCGCTGGAAACGGCCCTGCAACAAGCTCGCGCGGTTGGATGGCAGAACTACATTGTGGCTGAAAGGTCGCAGATTGCGTTGAAAGACCTGGCCGAGAAGACCGCCACCACTGAAGGCGCCCTGGCGGGAATTATGGCTGGCCTGGGCGTGGCCTTCTTGGCCAGCTTGTCGGGGGACTGACGGGTGGGTTCCAGCCCCAGGACGAGAAGAACCAGGACTCCGTCGTCGACCAACTACATCGACAACGTGAAGGTCTACACCCGCAGGGAGAAGACCAAGTTCACCTTCTCGGAAGCGCCGACCAAGGTCGAGTCGGACAAGTTGGTCTACAGGACCAAAGCAGCCGCAACCCCACGTCTGGTGGGGTTCTGGTGGGAATTCCGGGTGCCAGGACCGGCTCGGAGCTCCCATTGCGTGAGAATCAATTGACCGGATAATCCGCTCAGGGCCGACACCGCTTCGTATAGAGAGCGGGAGATGCCCTCCCCCAACAACCGAAGGAGACCGCCGACCAGGAAGCGCGAAGAACAATGACGAATAGGCCCGCGGATGCGCTCCAACGCACCCGCAGGCCCAGAGAACACGTGATGAGACAGAGCCCGACCACGGTCCACAACGTACCCCAAGGGGTAAGGCCAACAGCGGCTCCCGGTCAACTCGCGTGATGGTTCAACCCTGAGCGAAGGAGGGTTCCCATGACTTGGGTCCTCATCACGCTGCTTGCTGCCGAGGCCGTGAAGGCCATCGCGGTTGCGAGGCTGGTCCACCGCTACCGCTAGCAGCACCCCCAACTGAAACGCCGGTAGCTACCTTGCTGCCGGCGTTTTGGTTTGGACCAACTGGGGCTCTTAAGGCCACTACTTCGCCCATCGAGTTCGTCGACCTGCTGAAGTTGGGCGTCGTCTTCAGCCTGGGGTCGTACCCGCCATGGGTAGAACCCTCGCAGCGCAGTAATTTCAGCAGCTTCCAGACATTGTTCCCCCACATTGTGCAGGCTGCACGAAGGGGGGATCGACGATGGTGGCTGCAGCCCCTCATGAGCGAAGCGGTTGGGGTGACAGCAGAGGCCCGGGCCACCCTAAAGCACGGAAACCATTGGGGCATGGGCTTTTGTTCACATCCCCATAGGGGGGGCCTTCAGCGTTCCGGGTCAAAGAGCTCCACAGCCTCGGCTGGGGCCTGTTGAAGCCACTGATTCCGAAGCCTCCTCCAGTCAACCAGGGGCCCTTCGGCGACGGGGACAGAATCAAGCCACGCGTTGGGCAAGGGCTCGGCCTCCGGAGCAACGGGGGTTGGCCGCACGACGGTCTTCTCGGGAGATGGGGAGCTCTTCAGAATCGTACTGGAGCCATCACCGCTGGGCGCCGGCCCTCCTGCGGGGCCTCTGCCCTGCTCCCGCTCAAGTGCTTGATGTTCAAGGCTTTCACTTTTGTTCACATCCCCATAGGGGGGCTCCTGCGGCGCCCTATTCTTATATGGGGGTTTGGACAAAAGTCCGGAGGCCGCCCGATCTCCGTCCAAACCTCCTCGCCGAAGGCGGATGCGGCCACCCTCAAGTCCAGCCATCGTGAAGCCCTCGAACGATTCTCCCCGCTGCTCCGACACCCATTGGTGGATGCGGGTGAAGTCGCTGATGGCTTCTGGGGCCGAGGACGCGTAGCGAACCGCTGGGCGCCATCGCTCCCCTTCGATGCGTATCTCGTACCTGCGAAGCCCTTCGCTGAAGCCCCCCTTCTCCCAGGAACGCTTGATGGTGGACCTCGACTTCAGCCCGGCCTTAAAGGGCCGGGCGGCCTCTGCGTCACTCGGCTGCACATGGGCAAGGCCGATCATTTGACCGACCTCGAGGAGCTGTCGAGCTGACTCATCACGGGCGGGTGACGCCTTCACCACTTGTGGGACGTCCTGCTGCTCGGCAATCCATGGCAGGTGATGCTGACCACAGTGGATGATGGTCATCCGATGGCCACTCCGGAGTGGAGCTCGCAATCGACCGATGGCCTGCTCAGCCTCGGAGCGCGCCAGGAATCCGATGAAGTCAGCTTCTACGTCCTGGTCCCAATCCCCGCCATGCGCCTGGACTGCGTCCGCGTGCCCTCGCGCTGCGCTGATGTTGGGCAGCGCATCGCCCAAAACAATGACGCCATCGAAGTCCTGGTAGGCATTAGATCCCATGGCCGTCGTGGACTTGAAGTGGTCCAGCTCGACGCTCAACCCCAGCCGACCCCAGCGCTCAACCTCTTCCTCAAGGACCTCTTGTGCTGCTGCCAGACCCTCAGCCCCTTCACGAACAGACTTGGGGACGAACAAGACAAAGCGGCCACCACGGTCTCGAACCTTTGGAAGTGCGAGATTCAGGCAGTTCCGAATGGCTCCAGGCTCGGACCGCAACGCCTTCAGGGTCAGGCTCTTGGTGTGCCACGCGATGACCTGCAGGTCGAACTGGGAGGGCTGCTCCAGGCGGACGTCCTGCACCTCAAGAGGCCGCCCCAGATAGGCCCCCACCTTGGCCGCATGGGCGGTTGCCGACATGACGACCACAGGGGTTTCAGCGCCGATATCTACAGGTCGGGCCACCGTGGTCAGCTGGATACGCCGGTCCCCATAGCCGCTGGCATACACCTCGACTCGAGCACCGCCGGCTCCTGCTCGAGCACACGCATCACCCAGCGTGGTCAGGAACCCAGGGAGGTCAGTTGGTATCCCCCGAGTAGCCTTCGAGGCCTCGGCCGCAGCGAGCCCCGCGGCACGGAGCTCGCCAGCAATGACGTCAAAGGTGGAGTCGTTGGCAGCAACCAGGTCCTCGACCAAGGCGAGTCCCTCATAGCGCCAGTGCCTCTTGCTCTCCTTGAGCTGCTTTTCAGCGCGCCGTGCCCTCTTGCGAATCAGGTTCGCCAGGTCCTCCAAGATATCGCGAAGGGACTCGTCCTTCGCCCAGGCGCCCAGAGTACTGGAGCCGCTGATCACCTCCTTGAGCTGCGCCAGACTAAGAGTCCGCTCCTCAAATCGGGGCTCCTCATCATAGACAATGGCAGCCACGCGAGCATCCGCCTTACCCACCATGCGAAGCACATGGGGGAGGCTGGACTGGGTCGTGAGAAGAATCCCGCCGCGCTCCATCACCCGTTGGGCTTCGGCCTCGAACCCCATGCGTCCGCGCTTCTTGCACGCCTGTTGGAAGCGGCAGCCGTTGCACACCGCACCTGGGGACACCCCCTCTTGCTGGGCTGATTCGACCCGCTCGTTGCCGCAGTTGAAGAGCTCGGACCCCACCGTGCGATGGCCGGCCCAGTCGCCCAGGTCGTCGGCCCCCAAGCGGTCGAACTTTCGGCCGAGGGAGTGGGCAACCGATGGAAACACGCGCTTTAGACGCCTGTACCCATCGAAGGCCGCGATACGGGTTGGTGTGATGTAAACCACGACATCGCTGGGGTTCGCTGCAGCATGCTTCACCAGAAGCGACGAAACTCCGTGGCCAGGGTCTCCCAGCATGGCAGTCGACTTGCCCACACCGCAGTCCGCCCGGAGAAGCAGCGCCGCTCTTGGGTTGGACATGGCCTGGTCAAGCACTAGGGCAGCCTTCTTGCGTGCCTGCTCTAGCGGGAGCCTGGGGGCCTGGGGACCCTTTGGCTTGGCGGGAACGGCGCGGGCGACACCCTCAATCACGCGCCTGGGCTGGATGTGCTCCTCGAGGTCAAAGTCCTCCACCTCAAGCCGGTGATCGCGTCCGAAGTCGAGGAATCGGCGAACGGCCTTGGGGTACTGGCTCGCGCGCTTTGGGTCCGAGGTACAGGCCGCCTGAATGAGCCTCGATTCGTAGGCTGAGGCGAGTGGAAGGAGGTGCGCGACCCTGCCCACCTTTCGGCACTCGTCACGGATGGTTGTGTTCCGCGTCGACTTGGGGGCTGTGAGGATGTGGTTGAGGGCTCGCTCCAGCCTTCTTTCGGCAATTCGCTGAACACGGCCCTGAGCGCGGTTGGCATAGCCAGGATTTCGGGCTGTACGCTCGCGGAAGCGCTGTCGCTGTGCCTCGCGCTCGCGCTGTTTCTCAGCCTCGGCTTCACGACGCTGGTCAGGGCTCAGGAGCTCTGGCGGGGCGACAGCCTCGTTGCGGTCCCCTTGAAGCAGGCCTGACCGACGCCCAATGAGCGGATCACCAGAGCCAACAAAGATGGGCTCAGCGATGTAGTGCGCCTGGTTGGCGTTGAAGAGGGCGCCATCAACTGGCTGGAGAAGGGCCCATTTGCGCAGCGACAGGTCATCTACAAATCGGTCGAGGACGACGACCAGGTGGAGGCGAACCTGTCGAGGGTCTTTGCCCGGAACACAGGCTGAGTTGGAGTACTGCCACCAGCAAGTCACGCCTTGCAGCCAGGCGGGCAGCTGGCTCAGCGCAAACCGAACGCCATCCTCAGGACCAGAGGGGCCATGGAGCCAGTCATCCGACCATGTCTCTGGTACCTGAAGTCCGTCAATGTCCAGCATCACCCAGCGATGGCCTTGCGGGTGGTACTCAAGACTCGGCGAGTTCCCCTGCGTCACTCGCCGGTTGATGTCGGTCCAGCGGGCGGCGCTGACCCGTTGACCCTGGCCCTGCTCCCGAATCCGACCACGGACAGCAAGCATGCGCCCGCTGGGCACCCGTGCCTCTATCTGGGCGGCCAAGGCGAAGATGCTGTCAAAGGCCACAGCCTCGGCATCGAACCGGTAGGCGTCCGGATACTGGTCCGTCTCGACCGTCCCGTCGGGCAGGGCTCGGTGCACCTTGCAAAGGCGCGACGAGTGACGATTGCGGAGGAAAAGGATCTCATCCATGGCGCCATCGTGAGCGCCTGGACTGTGATTTCGGGACTCGCCGGCGGGGCTAGAGTGTTGAAAAGAGGACACGGTTTGGTCTCGTTCGGAGACCGCCACTCATTTCAGGACCGTTCTTGCCTGTGCGGCATGGGGACGGTACTCTAAGCTCATCGAGCATTCGGAGAGCGGAGGGCGATTCTCCAGTTCTCTTGGGCCTCGGCAGTTGGCGCTGCCGGGGCCCTTCCACTTTGGGGAAGGGCCTGACCCAAGGCTTGGTTTCGGGTTGGTCAAGGAGCTGGTGGAGCAGCGCTGAACCAACCTCTGCTCCATCTCCACCATACGCGCCGCCACCGACGGAGTCGAGTTGCCATATATGGCAAGGCGTCCTTGGGGGTCCAAAGGGCCTGAATAGCCCTCGGTCGGGAGCCCTGAAGGCCCCCCAGGCCGGGGTGATCGCCCTTGCCCCCACGCCGATCGTCATGAGGCACCGCTGGGGTCATCGAGGCCGAGCTCATGCTCGAGGCCCTGGATGTAGAACTCCCGAATCCACTGGGCCATGTCGTCGATGTACCCAACGACCGGGCCAAGTCGTGGGAGCAGCCCATGCAGTACGGATGAGTCCCAGAAGCCGGGAGAACTCACCACACGAAGGAGCGCGTGAGCGCAGTCATCGAGGTCTCGACGGCACAGTGCCTGCTCGAGCTCCAGGGCGAGCATGTTGGCGCGCTGCACATCGTCAGCCACGGCATCGGCCATGTGCCTGATGTTGCTAGTCATCAGCACCTCCAGATTTCTGCTGAGCTTGGTCACGCCGCTCCGCGACCTGCAGGGCGTGTAGGAGCTGCTGCCGCTGTCGGGGCGTGAGCACCGCTGCCACACGGGTGGCGCTCATGCCCTTCAGTAGCCCAGCGTGGTTGTGGTCAGCGGCGAGATCTACCGCGGCCCGGTACTCATCGAGGAACAGGTCGAACCGCTTCTCCCAGTTGGAGAGGCCAATGGGGGACATCGACAGGTGGTGGGCCGCCTCCCTCTGGGAGACCTTCCGGGCCTTTCGGTAGGCGACAGCCTCGGACATGGATTCGAAGGTCATGCCTCGTCCCTCCATCCGGGGGAGACAATGTCGAGCATGCCGAAGGCCTTCTTAAGGGAATCCGTCGGACTACCCTGCCGATACGCCTCGATAGCCACATGCCAGTAGGCCTGGCGGCGCAGCCGCGCTTCGACAGAAGACCTTTCAGCGGTCTTCTCGCGCTGGGCCGTCCGGAGGCGTCGGGTGCATTCAGAGAGGGCGCCATTGCAGCGGCCAACCCCTCGTGCAAAGGCATCGCGAGCTCGCTCCGCGCGACGGTACCAGTCTCGGTCGGCGTAGATGCCCGTGTCATGAGCTCGTCGTGCGGCCAGGCGGAGCTGTTGCTTGGTGTCGGCGAGTCGCGCGAGCTTGTCGTCGCGCAACTCGATGAGCTTGCGCCGATGAAGAAGCAGCTCCTCGAGGTCCATCTCGGACAGCTCGACCGCGATGAGGTCGTCTGAGTGAGTGTTTTCACGACGACGCCGGCTGTGCGTCACAACGGACGGGTCGGAAGGCGTGTGGACATACCGGTCCACCGATTCAGCAACCATCAAGAACTCCTACAAACAAAGCGCCCAAGCGGCGCATCAATCACGTCATCCTCACCCTAGGCCACATCCCTCCTGTGTGTCGGAGGAAAGTGTAAGTGGCTGCAATCAAAATGCCTTTCCCTCGTTGATTGACCACCTACTTCCCTGTCTCTAGGGTCGAGCCATCAATTGCGGAGACCAACAAAGCGGCCGTCGGGGCGTGACCCCACCCCGACGGCGGTCTCGTCTTCACGGTTGAACGTCCACCAGGTCAAAAACTGGCCGGGTTCCAGACCTCGTCCGAAGCTTCCAGAAGCGATCCATTCGCTGGGAGGATGAACGATGTCGGGCGAGACCCTTTATGAAGTCGACCCGCCGAGCGTGTTTGCTTGGCAGCCGGTCGGTCTGTTGGCAGAGGCGTTGGAAGTGTCGGATCGCACCATCCGAACGTGGGCGTCCAAGAGCACGTTGATGCCCATGCCAGGCGGTGATGGAAGCGGATGCGTGAAGCGGATCCGCGTTTCCGGAAAGGCTTTCTACCGAGTGGAGCGGGTTGACTCGGAAGACCATGGAGATCCAACTGCCACGGAAGCTTCCGGAGAGCTTCCAAAGGGCGGTGTGACCCCAGAGATGGTGGAGCTAACCCTTGCGTGGCGCCAAGAAGCGGCCTCACTGCGCGACCGCATCCTGGACGCGAGCCTGGAAGCCGAGCGCGCCAAAGCGGAAACGCTGGAAGCGCGTCTGTTGGCGGAGGTTGCCACACGTGATGTCGAGCGTTTCCAGGCCGAACTGGCGAAGGCCGAAGCCATGCTCGCCGAGCAGCGGGCAGAGGCACGAGAGGAGCGGCAGCGGACCGAGGCCGCACAGCAGCGGGCCAGCCTTCTGGAGCGGGCAGCCGCAACCCCCTGGTACGCGTTCCGTCGCCGTCGCGAGCTCCGAGAGGCCGCCGACCGTCCCCTCCTCGAGGGGTAGGCCGCTGACAGTTGCCGTCAGCGCGTCGGAGCCCGGGGTTCCTAGGCAACGGTCCGGAAATCCGCTCTCCTGGCGGCTGAGAGGGGGGGGCCAAGGTGGAAGGAGGTCCGACCAGCGCGCCTGTGGGGAGGAGAGGCCTTGGACAGGAGTCGCAGTGGAGGGCTGCGACGTGTTGCGACTGGTCGGACCGGGTGCTCCCTGGCCTGAAGAGTAAGAACCGCGGGCCCTTAAGCACTCTTTGGGCGCGGATTGGTGGCCCCGGTGATCTTGGTCGAGTAGCGTGAAGCTCAACCCCCACCACATCGCAGGAGCTCACGATGGCCAAAGACCCCCGAGACCGGAACAACGTGCGTGCCGTCCAGCGCGCCCTAGAGGCGCTTGGACTCAAGCCTGGTGACCGACTCATGGTGATGCGCGACGGTCAACCCACCGCGCTCGACCCCTTCGAGGAGGCTCCGGAGGCAGACGATGAAGAGTAGCCTTCTTCTCCTCCTTCCGGCCCTCTCCATGGGATGTGGGACGCCGGCGAGCGAAGGCCCAACGGGGGTCGATGTTCCTGCTGCTGAGGCTGGAGCCTCCGTCGATGGTTCTCGGCTCCAGTTCCGTACCCGCGTGACCACAGGCTCCGACGGCTCGGTCGAGCGAACTCCGGTCGTCTGGGACTCGGAGCTCGGGACCGAATGCTCGTGGGTGCGCCAGGGCGACGGCGTCGTGCGCTGTGAGCCACCAGTCATCGCCCGCATGGGCTTCTACTCGGATGACCAGTGCTCAGAGCCGCTAGCACAGGTGCAGACCCCGCCAAGCTGTTGGGCAACGCCCAGCATTGCGCTTAGCCCGCTCCCCGCCTGCCAAAAGGATGCCTACGTGCGTGTAACAAGCAAACACGAGGGCGCTGTGTTCACTGGAACCCCAGATAGCTGCACCGAACGAGAGGTCAGCGCCTCGACCTACTGGAAGGTGGGCGAGCCGGTCGAGCTCGTGGAAGCCTCGACCGACTACGAGTGAGCTATCCTGGGGCCTCAGGTCACCCGCACAAGGGCCAGCCCGAGGTGGCTCGAGACCCCCACCTCTCGGAGGTATTGGCAGCGCTGGTCGACCGCCTCGTTGGGGAGAGAATCGCCAACTCCGGGTACAGATACCTCGCTGCGCTTGGCGGGCCGAATCCAGGAGCCCGGGCGTAGGCTCCGCCTGCACCAGAGGAACGCCTGCCCACCCGTCACGACGGGCACAAACATCATGCCTGGAGCAAGCGGGCCGAACGTCTTGGTCCACCAGGTGGTGAACTCCTTGGGCACCTCGGCAACGGTTGAGACGCCCAGGAGCGCGCCCGTCCGGGTAGCGTAGACGACCCCTTCAGAGCCCAAAGTCACGAGCCTGCCGTGCTCGATCTCTACGCGTGATGGGAAGTACTCGATACGGGCGCCGTAGGCTCCCTTCTCGATGCACTCCTCAAGATGAGTCTCCTCGGGTCGCCTCTTTCGAAGTCCAAGCACAATCTCCTCCAATGGCGCCAATGCGCCGGTCAATTCACGGACAAGTCGGGCTGGCTAGTGGACCAGCCCGGGGGGTGGCTGATGCGACCGTTGAGCCGCAAGGGCCGAAAAAAGTGGCTCAAGGCGCTCGACGTCATGCGCGTCGATGAGCGCCGTGCTCGAGCAGTGGCCACAAACCACGGGGACAAAGAGGGCGGTCACGCCGTCTGCGTCGGTGTAAGGGATGGGCATCTTGACCAGCTGCGGACCTTGGCCGCAGTACACGCAGTCCATCGTCCTCCAGCGCTCGCGAAGGTGGTCCAAGACCGCTTGACCAATCTCGGCGTCCGTCACTGGTCAACCGCCTTGATCGTGGGCGGAGCCAAGCCGCGTGGTCGCACTCTCATGGCGTAAACACGATGTCCGCGAGAGGATCGATGATGACCGGGATGTGGTCGGCGCTTGCTGCGACGACGTCACCAGCTGGGCTGTTGACGGTGTGAGAGTCCTCCCCAGAAGCCGAGCTGATGGCTGCACTAATCTGCGAGGCGAAAATGGTCCCACCCGGCTCGGATAGGCGAAGGAAGAGCTCATCAAGCTTTGCCCGGACCTCAGCCCTAACGGCCGCGTTGTCAGGGCTGACCGAGATGTCGAAGGAAACGCCCTGGGCGAGGGGGACACCCGCAGGGCTATCCGTCGGGGAGCTGAACACATGAATGGCAGCCACGGTCGCCGGCGCGCGGGACACCAGGCGATTCCAGACGTCCGCAACTTGTGTGGTTGTTGGCACAATGTCCGCCGAGGCAGGGGCATCTGGGTCCGGCTTTACCGTGAACCGAACCCCCACCGTGCCTGGTCCGAACTCGGTGGGGAACACCTGGACCCGGTCCACGAACTCTTCAAGCTTCGACCAGGCGACGTAGTCCGCGATAGCCCCTCCCTGCAGGGGGTTGCGCCACTGGTCGAGGATGCGGGCGCGCCAATCATCTACCGGCTCGAGGTCGCTGCCATTGAGCATGTCAGCCGTCAAGGTAGCTTCGGAATCCACACCGGATATGGGCGTGGTCAGGCTGAACAGCGTGCCAGCCACCGCGTTGTATACGTCTCCAGAGGCCTGCGCCTGAAGAGGTACAGTGACGGTGCCGCCTGCAATCGTTCCATCCGCGGTGGTGTTGTAGAGCAGTCCGTCTTCGATGCGGAAGACCTCTGAGCCCGAAGGGATCAGCGTGCCGTTGGTGCCCGTGAAGGCGACCCCTTCTGGCGCAGCCAGGCTAGCGAACTGAGCCTGGATGCGCGGAACACCACGGATGTTCGCGTGCCGCTCCAGCGTGGACTCATCACAGACGTCCGGGAGGTACTGCCGATTGACCCACGACAGCCCACCCCCAAGGATGTACAGGGCTCCAGCCCAAAGGCGTGCAAGCGCCCAAGGCACGGTGAACCGAACACGTGAGTCCTCGCCCGGAAGCTGGGCATTCAGGTCGTCGGAGACCTCATCGATCCGCTCATTGAACGTGGGGCGCTCGAAGCCAGTGTCGAGCGCCATGGCTACACCGCCGTCCATGCGGGCATGTAGTGAAGCGTGCCGGCTACTCGCACGCCCACCCAAGTGAAGGCGCCACCCGTGGCCCCGTTGGGGAGGTCGGTCATCATGGCAGGTGTCACGCCACCGTTGGTGGCGTCGCCCGAGTTCACGTCCAGCGACTGACACGTGACTCGGCCTGTCACCGAGTCGAGGTCGATGGTCACGCCCGACGTATTGGCCAACAGGACCTTGAAGTTGTCAGTGTTCACGAACCCGCCGCTGCCCACATCAGAGGCCAGCAGCATCGTGTGAGCACCCTGCATGTCGATCGCACCCACGCAACCGATGACTGACGAGTGGGTTCCCGATACACGTACTGTGTCTCCGCTGGCGTCGCCTGAGCCCAGCACAACGCTCTTGGGCGCTCCCACACGGGCGTGCTGAGACCCCAGAACCACAGCATCCGCCGCGCCCGCATCAACCACGACGCCCTTGGAGGCTGCGATAAGAAGCCGAGAGGCGGCCAATGCGACGCTGACGTTGTCGGTACCATCGCCCTCGGTGGCGAGGATGGCAACGTGCTCGCCGTTGTTGATGAAGTTGATGCGGTCGTCGCCCTCACACGCCAGGATAGCGCTGAAGCCCTCGTCTGTCTGAACTGACCGAGAGCCTGCGATGATGCTGAAGTCGGCCGCAGCAAGGTCTCCAGAGCGAGCGTCGTTGCAGGCGAGAACGGCCTGGTTGGCCCCAAGCTGACCGGCCTGCGAATCGAAAGACCCCGCTACAACACAGGAGCTACCGAGCGCGAGCGATGCCCCAGAGCAAAGCACTCCGCTCCTCGAACTCGAGGCCTGAGAGTTGTCGGAGGCCATGACCACCCGACTCATGAACGACGAGACCACTCCGGTGTCGAGGCTGTCGGCCTTGGCAGCGAACGCGCCCTGGATAGCCTGAAGAAGCTGCGTCCAGTCGCCTTTGGTGAGGGTCTGACCCGACCCCTCAATGGCGAGGTTCAGGGTCTCGACCACGTCGTTGGCGAGGTCGGCGCTCCACACCGTTCCCGGGGGACCGTCGGATGCGTAGCCAGGAGCGTTCACCGCGGGCTTGATGGCGGGCGGTGTAGCAACGTTGTTTTCGGTGTCAAATCGATGCATTACAAGTCCTACAGAACGTAGCTGTACTCAAAGACGATGTGCGCGGGCTTGATCCGCCCAAACAGGCATTCCAGGTGCGCCCTCTCATCGGCCGTCATGGCTGCAGGCGCCTGGATCTGGACGTAGAAGATGGCTTCTTGCCGCCCCAGTGGCTGGCCAACGGTGTTGCGGCCCACCCTGAAGGCCTCGTAGGGCGTCTCGTTGACGATGATGGTGAAGCCAAGGGCCGCAGCCACCTCAATGTAGTAGGCAGCCGTCTGCCCTCCGGAGGCCACGTAGCGAGCGGCGGCGATGGCCTGCCGCTCAGAGATGGTGGTGGGGATAGGTGCGCAGGGATCTGGGAGGCCTAGGTTGCGCTCCCAAGCCTCCAGCGTCTCGGTCGCGGTGCTGGGCAGCATCTCGAAGTCGATGACATCGAGCGCTCGGTTGTGCTCCCGAGCTGGGGCGGCTGCGAGTCCGAGCAGCACCCGTGCGAACCGAGTTCCCCGCTGTGCGGCCCAGATGACGCCACGCGGCAGGAGGCGTCGGAAGAGACCGTTGTAGTCCTCGGGAGTGGCGCGTTTGGGGATGTTGGAGGGCAAGATTCACCTGAGATGAAGATGATTGGTGTCTGGGCGCCCTCCACGAACCCCGTGACACCGGAAATGTAAGCCCCTTGGGGCTCTGATGTAGTTCTTAGGTGCAAATACCCAGGCCCGCCTCGAGGGCGGCCTGGGCCGACGGTTCATCCGTCGTATCGACCGAGACAATGTGTCCATCGCGGGCATGAACCATGGCTGAGCCGAGAAAGTTGGCGCCATCACAGAGGCGCATGGAGCGGTAGAGCCAGAGGTTGACGCCACCCACCGCGGCTGCAGGCGTGTGCGCTCGCAGGATGACCTCCAGGTCGCTCATGATCTCCGAGGCGTTGTCCCCTTGGGAAAAGCGGGCCTTCCAGCGATGTAGCTGCCACCGGTAGCCCTTCTCCGGGCGGGGCGGGTCGATATGGATTCGGACCTCGCCCAGCGTCACGAGCTCGACCGTGAGCGACAACGGCATACGGGCCCCGAAGGGGGCGCGGAGAAGCCCCTTGGCGATGCCTCGTGCATCAGACCAGCTGGTCAGTGGGGGGGCATGGCTTATGAGCTTCTGGGGCGCCTGGCGCAACGCGGTCATGATGTGTTCTCCCCGTGCAGCGAACCCCAGCCGCTGCGTGCCTGTTCTTCTCGCCGTAGCGAGGTTCTGATTAGTCGCAGGGGCAGAAGCCCCTGCGGGTTCAGCCATCAGTGGCGCTGTACTTCTCGTCTAGGTCGTCTGCGAGTCGAGTGAGGGCATGGGACAGCTCGACCTTAAGGAGCTCTCGGGCCGCGTGGCCGTTGTCTATCGCGACCACTTGGGCCGCGAGTCGGTCGGGAATGGCCAAGATCTGCTCCCGGATGGTGGTCGCAACGTCGGCCCAGTGCGCGCAGACGAGGTCCCTCTCGATGAGCTCTCCCCGCGTCTTCTTGTTCTGCAGCTCAAGCTTGATGCGCTCCTGATGAATCTTCAGGGCGCGCTCCTGCTTCATGTCCAGGACGTCGCCATTGGGCATCCTCACATGACCCTCAGGCTCGGAGGGTGCCTGCGTGTGTGCAGCCCAGGCCCTGTCAGCCGCGTGGGCCTCAATGAGCCCATCGGACTCTCTGACTATCCAGTCCTTGCTTAGGGCCGCATAGACCGCCTTTCGGCTACAGCCCCGCAGGCCGCGGGCCCTGCGATGGGCCGCATAGTCTGTGACGCTTAGGAAGAGCTTCTCGTCGGCCATCACGACTCGCCCAGAACCCTCTGGAACTCGGCTCGGAGAATCTCAGCGCAAAGGCTGGGGTCGGTTTCCTCCGCCAAGCGGTCGGCTACTCGGTCGGCAGCGTCGGTGAGAGACCTGCGCGCGTCGTCGAGTGCCTTCTGGAGTCCTTCAGAGTTCATGTCACCCCCGTTACACCGTGGGTTCCGCGCCGCATCCTTAGATGGCGTGACGCTGTTACCCTAATATTTTCAACCTCAACTACAGAGACGTCGCGGGCCAAAGGACCCCGCATGGGGGGCGAGTGGGTAGAAGGACCCGCGCAAACCGCCGAAACCATTCATCTTTTACCCATGGCCGCAAAAGCCTGAAATCATTGAGCTTTTACCCTCGGGCCGGCGCTCCACCTGCTCCGGGGACGAGGGCTGCTCATCAATGCGCACGAAGCGGTAGCGCTGAATGCCTTCAGGCGTGGGGACAAGGACGTCTCGATGACCAGTCATGAGGGCCGCGTTGACGTCGGTCAGGGACGAGCAGGTGCGGCGCAGCCGCGTGTTGGAGGCCATCAGCACGGCCACGAACACCATCGCCCAAATGCCGATGAAGAGAAGGGTGTACTCGAGGGCGGTCACTCGGAGGGCTCCTCATTCTCGAACAGCTTCCCACCACCCTTGCGGGCCCACCACTGAACCAGCTCAACCCGTGAGATGACCCACTGGCCTCGGCCATCACCAAATCGGGCGGCGGGGAGCTCCTTGGAGCGGATAGCCCTTCGGACGGTCTCAGCGTGGACGTGAAGAAGGTCGGCGACCTGCTGCACTGTGTAGGTCTCCTGAACCATGTTCAACCCCTTCAGGTGCGCGTTGATAGCGCACTCCCGCCACTTCAGCAGGAGTTCCGCAGGGGCTGAGTCGACCACAGTTGGCAGCATTGATGGAGTCATTCCGTCCTCTTGTGCGATGATGTTGAATGTAGTTGCATACTGCTGCATGGTCAAGGCACAATCTGACCAGACACAGAACCGACATTCCGGGAGCCAATCCCGTGGAGGGCAGGCGCATGGAGAGCGTGGTCAAACTTGCTGTCGACAACCCGGTCGAGGACTTCCTGGGAGGGCTATTGAGCGACGAGACCAGAGAGGTCTACCGACGCACCCTGAGGGCCTTTGGTGACTTCCTTGGGGGGCGGTCGTTGGTCTCGGCTCGAAGAAGCGATGTGGAGGCCTACCGCAACCACCTGGAAGCGAAAGGGCGGGCCCCGGCGACCCAGTGCAAGGAGGTTTCGGCCATCTGCGGGTTCTATGCTTGGGCCTTTGACGAGGGCCTCACCAGTCGCCCCATCGGGCGCGTCCGGCGCCCTCGGGTCTCTGACGTGTCACCGAGACGGGCCATGACGGCGGGCGAAGTACAGCGGCTGTTTGAAGCTTGCGACACCGGGCTCATGGGCCTGCGGGATCGGGCCATGCTCGGGATGATGGCTGTTCAGGGCTGGCGCGTGTCTGAGGTTCTCGGCCTCCAAGTTGAGGACCTGGACGAGGAGATGGGCCACCTGGTCGCCAACGTTCGAGGCAAGGGAGGAAAGCACGTGCGTGTCCCTCTGGCGGCGGTGGTGCACAGCGCAATCGTTGACTGGTGTGCAGCTGCAGGGATAGCTGATGGGCCGGTGTTCAGAGGCTTGGGTCGGGGGTACGAGCTGAGCGCTCAGGCCATCGGAAGGCGTGCCGCGTGGCAGCGTATCCAGCGTCTTGCGAAGCAAGCTGGCCTACTGCAGAAGATCCACCCTCATGTCCTGCGCCACACATGCGTGACCGAGGCGCTCGCCGGCGGTGTGCCCCTACACAAGGTTCAGGACCATGCACGGCACGCTGACCCCCGAACTACGCGGCGATACGACTCCCACAGGCAGGCGCTATCAAACCCAGCGCCGCACGTCCTCGCTGACCGGCTGGTGCCGGAGAGGCTCGCTGAGGGCGGCTAACTGAAGGGCCCCAAAAGCCAAAAGGCCGGCGGGAGTGCGCCGGCCCTTTGGGCGAGAATTTAGCCTGCGGTGATCAGCAGGTGTTGTGGGCGAAGGCCGAGCCATACATCAGCAGAAAAGCGGCCAGAGTGATAAGGAAAAGCATCGCCTTACCGACACTGGGCGCCCCGTCCATGGGGGATGGGGTGGTAGAGGGTTTGGGCATCTTGCTCTCCGCAAAACGCTCAAGCTCGTCGCATCTTCGGGCGATGTCCCGATGAAGGTCAGGGTCAAGCTTACGCCGAACCGCGGCTATCTCTTCATTGAGCGCCTTAAGGGTGTCTTCCTGGTGTTGACTCATAAAATCGTCCTCTGCTGAAGTTGGGGGAAACGCCTCGTGCACGCTCTCTCGGGCGCGATCGAGATCAAGTTGAAGCTGCCAATGGGTGACTTGGTGGGCGGTGGACTCCTTGCGAAGCCTTTGGAGCAGGGACTCGGCCTGCTTGCTTAGAGCATCGCCATCGTGCCCTTGATAGATGGCCAGCACCGAGGCGGTGCTGAAAGCCTCAATGGCCCATGTCGGTTCTTTTTCTGCCTGGGCGTTCTCGGCCACCCGCAGAAGCGTTTGATAGGCCCAATCCAGCTCCCATGGAGAAAGGCGGAAGCCCTTCTCCTCAAGCAAGTGGGAGGCGGCAACCCCAGCAACAAGCGCTATGAAGCAATGCGTGCGTGAGGCTATGTCGGGCCCCTCCGATGAGTCAGGGCCATCGACGCCGAGGAACGTCTTAGCCGCTCGAAAGGCACCCGCTGGGTCCCCCAAGAAGACCTGACTCACAAGCACATTGGCAAAGACTCGGTTGTGGAATTTCTTGTCGATGCCTGGCCAGGCAAGGGTCGCCTGCCATGCTTGGTTGGCGGCAACATCGTGACCGCACTGCCCAAGCAAAATGCCGCTACCGAAGGTGATATGGGCAAGCAGCCTAGAGTCACCCCCCGAGCTGAGCCGAGCAATGGATGCATAGAGCAGCTGCGCCAGAGCCTCCAGCGAGGGAGCGCCCTTGGCCGCAGCCAAAATGCCCTGAACAAGCTGCGCAGGGCTGAGTTCGTTCAAGCGCCTGAGTTCTTCTGGGCAAGCGTCCTTCAGATGCCTGGAGAAAAGGCCCGAATCGCTCAGGTCCAGGAGAGTACAAGCGACCCTCCGGGGCCAAACCTTGAGCGGCAGCCTAGAGATGTTACCGCGCCAGCTGCTCATCTGCCCGCTCCGGATGCGGCTGATGGTTGCTGGGGAGGTCTTGGTGCTCTCAACCAAGGGGTTGGCGCTTTTGTAGAGGCCGAACTGCGACTGGAAGATGGCCGCGAGAGCATGCTCAATGACCTCGCCTGAGTTGGGCAAGGACTCGTCGGAGTCGGAACCTGGGGGTTCGGGGTCTGGGGGTTCGGGGTCTTTCATCAAGAACACCTCTGGTGGGGTGGTTCTCCCTCTCTCACCAAGAAAGTAGGGACATCCCAACGGGCGATTTCACGCGTGAAACGTGGAGCGCCCACAGATGGAAACCCGGGCTTTCACGAACCCCTTCCAGGGCACGAAAGGTCCCGCAGAGGGCGCACCTACGGTCTCCCCACGTCAGCAACGTGGGGCGCTCGAGCCCCCTCGCAAGCGCACGGAGCGCAAGGAATGGCCGCCATGACCATGATGGTAGACAGAGAGACGGGACGCTCGCGGTCCAGCAACGGGCGGTTCATCAATCGCATCAAGGCCCACGTCAGCCGCCGCCGGGTGGGCACCCAGTATTGGGTCGGAACGCGCAGCGACCGAGACCCGGCGGAGCTGGAGCCGACCATTCAGCTTCAGCTCGATGGAGCGAGCAAAACCGTCGAGCTCTCCCCCGAGCTCGCCCAGGCGCTATTCAACGAGCCAAGCGAGGTCGAAAGTCGGTGGCGGGAGGTGCAGCCCCCGAAGTCGGCTGAGTCGACTGAGCCACCGCACGGCATGTTTCGGCGGGCATGGGACGCACTGCGAGGCGTTCCCTCGTTCTGGCATGGCGCTTGGTTTGGGGCCGTCTTGGTCGTCTCGGGCTTGCTGGTGATCTTCTAGCAGCGCCCTCAGGGCTCGGAGCCACGCGCCCCGAGCCCTGAGGGCTTGGAGGACGTATGAAGAAGAAGAACCTAGCCCTGGCGAGCGCCCTGTTGATGCTCCTGACCTCAGCCTCGACGGCGGAGGGGCGGCGGCGAGCGAGGGCCAAAAAGCCCAAACCCCGCAAGGTCTTGATCATGTCGGCAATCGCAGCGTGGTCAGAGGGGGACGTAGCCAAGAACGCGCGATGGACCTACATCATCTCGCTCAAGGGGGGATCGATCGACGGCTTCAAGCCTGGGGATCGGGTCACCCTGGGCCCCTTCCGGACAACGATTAGCAAGGTGTACCGCTTGTCGATGAGGTGCAAGGTCCGAACGACATGGACGCAGCTCAGCAAGGTTCTGGTCACCAACCGAAGGGCCTCCGTGACTCCACCAAGGAAGAAACGGTCGAAGCGGTCAAGGCGCTAGCCTGGCCACGGTTTTCGCCGACGGCCGCACCCGCATGGTTATTGGTCGAGACCGATTTCGCACCCCGGCTTTCGCCCACGGCCACATCCGAGTTTTTCGCGACGGCCGGACCCGCATAGTTATTGGCTCTGGTCGGATTAGACCCCCTGTTTTCCGCGACGATATGCTGCCCGTCCAGCTTTGCTCACAAGGTGCTTGATGAATCATCAAGCACCTGCTTTGCGGTGACTGGTTTGGTCACCGCAAAGCAGAGGTGGTGCCGAAATCCGGTACTGCCTCAGGCTACTCCCTGAAGAGCTTGAAGGAATCAGGGTCGACCTCTTCGGTCTCGGCGTCGTGCTCGACTTCGTTGTCGGAGCAGGTGGGGCAACCGAGGTCCTCGCTCAAGAGGCGTTCGTCCTGGTCGATGAGTTCGCTGGATCCATCCCAGGCGATGACGTTGTCGTGCTCGACGAACCCATGCTCAGCATGGGTCGAGTAGACCTCGAGGACGCGACGAGAGGAGTGGTCGTCCGCGCCACAGGTGCAGGGCACCAGCTCAGTCCGCACTTGCTCGGTGACGAAGGTGCGGGAAACGGTCGAAGCTGTAGTTGCAGTGGTCAAAGGAACCTCCAGTGGAGTGATAGGTTTCCTTGCCATGCCGTGCCTTGAAGGGAGCCCCAGGCACCTGCCGTTGGGCTCCAGAGGCGACAACCCAAAGACGGCAGTGGTCATTCCACGAGTGCCTTCGGGCCGACGTTAGCGTCCGCCGTCCTCAAGACAGTCAGCTATTCGGGCTGCAAGCGCATCTGCAGCCAGCGTGCGGCCTTTCCCTCTGAGCATCACCTCGATCTCGACCCAGTGCTCAGCAAAGAGGGACAACAGCAGCACACGCCCAGTGCCGTCGTAAGGCCAGATATCGCGCGTTGGGGGTGCCAGCTGAAGGCGCTGGGCGACTATCGTGGCTGGTGAGCGCGCAACAACATCCTCCACCGCGGCCCACTCTCGCTCCGTCATGCGGATGGTGATCCCCACGCCTACGAGGACTTGGAGACGAGTTCTACTCGGCACGCATCGCTGCGAGCGCGGCCTCGGGGTTGTGGCGGATGATGGTGAACAGAGCCCGAGCAACGGCGGGAGGCTTTCGGTGGCCCCGCTCCCATTGGGAGATGACCATCTTGGAAATCCCGAACGTCTCCGCGAACTCGTCCTGCGTCATGCCCAACACAGCCTTGCGGGTGTGCTTCACGATGTCCGCCGGAGTGTGGACAACCACGCCCTCGACAGGCTCGCCCTTGAGATGAGCCAGCGCCTCCTCAGCGCCCTTCATGATGCTGTTGAAAGTCTCGTCGTTCATCGTTTTCACCTCAGTTTCTCGGTGGCTGCCTTCGTCATGGCTGAACCAGCTTCGCGCAGGCGGCGCTGCTGGTCAGGGGTCAGGTTGGCCGCATCCGACTTGCGGAACATGGTCAGGAGGACGACAGGGCTCACAGCGTCGACATCGCCCTCACCGTACCACCAGAACACCACGCGGTAGGCGCCCTTGCGGCCGAAGCGCATCTTGCGAATACCGGAGCCCAGCTCCACACCCTGCTCCGGGTTCAGCGACAGCGAGCCAATCAGTTCGAAGCGCTCGCTCTCGGAGAGCAGGTCTTTGGAGACCTTCGAGAACTCGGGCATCTCGCTGACTGTGTGCATCGTCTTCATGCCTCAAATATAAGTCAATGACTTACATCAATCAAGGGCAAAAAGAGGCCGATCCTGTGATTCGTCATGGGCGACACACTCCTGTGAGCCTTAAAAAATAGGGCCCACCGCGGGTGTTGCAGAATAACACCCGCCTGTCACACCATGAATGTGTTGCGCTGTTACATCGGGTTCGATCACCATCGATACCATGAAGACTTCCCTCGAACGCAACTACACCGTCACCGACCGAATCATCGACTTGATGACTGACCATGGGATGAGCCAGGCGCGACTGGCACGTCTGACAGGAGTCCATCGGTCGACTATCAACCGGGCGCTCAAGGGAGACCCCCAGCGCCAGTTCACAAGCTCACACCTTCGGTCCATTGCCTGGGCGTTCAACCTGACCCTTGAAGAGCTCGCCAAGGGCACAGCGGATGAGCTGAACACTGCCCAGCCCAAAATCGCTGAGGCTCAGAACGGTTCGCCTGGTGAAATCCTTCAAAAACTGCAGACCTGGTACGCCAGTGTGGCGGAGGGCCAGGAGGATGCACAGCTGGAGCTGCAGCAAGCCCGACTACGTGAAGAGGCCCTGGAGGAGATGCTCGGAGAGCAAAGGGAGCGGGAGGCCGAGCTTCAGGCCATCGCCTGGGACCTGAGGCGAAAGCTCAAGCTTGAAAAGGAACGCTCAAAGTCGCTGGAAACGGCCCTGCAACAAGCTCGCGCGGTTGGATGGCAGAACTACATTGTGGCTGAAAGGTCGCAGATTGCGTTGAAAGACCTGGCCGAGAAGACCGCCACCACTGAAGGCGCCCTGGCGGGAATTATGGCTGGCCTGGGCGTGGCCTTCTTGGCCAGCTTGTCGGGGGACTGACGGGTGGGTTCCAGCCCCAGGACGAGAAGAACCAGGACTCCGTCGTCGACCAACTACATCGACAACGTGAAGGTCTACACCCGCAGGGAGAAGACCAAGTTCACCTTCTCGGAAGCGCCGACCAAGGTCGAGTCGGACAAGTTGGTCTACAGGACCAAAGCAGCCGCAACCCCACGTCTGGTGGGGTTCTGGTGGGAATTCCGGGTGCCAGGACCGGCTCGGAGCTCCCATTGCGTGAGAATCAATTGACCGGATAATCCGCTCAGGGCCGACACCGCTTCGTATAGAGAGCGGGAGATGCCCTCCCCCAACAACCGAAGGAGACCGCCGACCAGGAAGCGCGAAGAACAATGACGAATAGGCCCGCGGATGCGCTCCAACGCACCCGCAGGCCCAGAGAACACGTGATGAGACAGAGCCCGACCACGGTCCACAACGTACCCCAAGGGGTAAGGCCAACAGCGGCTCCCGGTCAACTCGCGTGATGGTTCAACCCTGAGCGAAGGAGGGTTCCCATGACTTGGGTCCTCATCACGCTGCTTGCTGCCGAGGCCGTGAAGGCCATCGCGGTTGCGAGGCTGGTCCACCGCTACCGCTAGCAGCACCCCCAACTGAAACGCCGGTAGCTACCTTGCTGCCGGCGTTTTGGTTTGGACCAACTGGGGCTCTTAAGGCCACTACTTCGCCCATCGAGTTCGTCGACCTGCTGAAGTTGGGCGTCGTCTTCAGCCTGGGGTCGTACCCGCCATGGGTAGAACCCTCGCAGCGCAGTAATTTCAGCAGCTTCCAGACATTGTTCCCCCACATTGTGCAGGCTGCACGAAGGGGGGATCGACGATGGTGGCTGCAGCCCCTCATGAGCGAAGCGGTTGGGGTGACAGCAGAGGCCCGGGCCACCCTAAAGCACGGAAACCATTGGGGCATGGGCTTTTGTTCACATCCCCATAGGGGGGGCCTTCAGCGTTCCGGGTCAAAGAGCTCCACAGCCTCGGCTGGGGCCTGTTGAAGCCACTGATTCCGAAGCCTCCTCCAGTCAACCAGGGGCCCTTCGGCGACGGGGACAGAATCAAGCCACGCGTTGGGCAAGGGCTCGGCCTCCGGAGCAACGGGGGTTGGCCGCACGACGGTCTTCTCGGGAGATGGGGAGCTCTTCAGAATCGTACTGGAGCCATCACCGCTGGGCGCCGGCCCTCCTGCGGGGCCTCTGCCCTGCTCCCGCTCAAGTGCTTGATGTTCAAGGCTTTCACTTTTGTTCACATCCCCATAGGGGGGCTCCTGCGGCGCCCTATTCTTATATGGGGGTTTGGACAAAAGTCCGGAGGCCGCCCGATCTCCGTCCAAACCTCCTCGCCGAAGGCGGATGCGGCCACCCTCAAGTCCAGCCATCGTGAAGCCCTCGAACGATTCTCCCCGCTGCTCCGACACCCATTGGTGGATGCGGGTGAAGTCGCTGATGGCTTCTGGGGCCGAGGACGCGTAGCGAACCGCTGGGCGCCATCGCTCCCCTTCGATGCGTATCTCGTACCTGCGAAGCCCTTCGCTGAAGCCCCCCTTCTCCCAGGAACGCTTGATGGTGGACCTCGACTTCAGCCCGGCCTTAAAGGGCCGGGCGGCCTCTGCGTCACTCGGCTGCACATGGGCAAGGCCGATCATTTGACCGACCTCGAGGAGCTGTCGAGCTGACTCATCACGGGCGGGTGACGCCTTCACCACTTGTGGGACGTCCTGCTGCTCGGCAATCCATGGCAGGTGATGCTGACCACAGTGGATGATGGTCATCCGATGGCCACTCCGGAGTGGAGCTCGCAATCGACCGATGGCCTGCTCAGCCTCGGAGCGCGCCAGGAATCCGATGAAGTCAGCTTCTACGTCCTGGTCCCAATCCCCGCCATGCGCCTGGACTGCGTCCGCGTGCCCTCGCGCTGCGCTGATGTTGGGCAGCGCATCGCCCAAAACAATGACGCCATCGAAGTCCTGGTAGGCATTAGATCCCATGGCCGTCGTGGACTTGAAGTGGTCCAGCTCGACGCTCAACCCCAGCCGACCCCAGCGCTCAACCTCTTCCTCAAGGACCTCTTGTGCTGCTGCCAGACCCTCAGCCCCTTCACGAACAGACTTGGGGACGAACAAGACAAAGCGGCCACCACGGTCTCGAACCTTTGGAAGTGCGAGATTCAGGCAGTTCCGAATGGCTCCAGGCTCGGACCGCAACGCCTTCAGGGTCAGGCTCTTGGTGTGCCACGCGATGACCTGCAGGTCGAACTGGGAGGGCTGCTCCAGGCGGACGTCCTGCACCTCAAGAGGCCGCCCCAGATAGGCCCCCACCTTGGCCGCATGGGCGGTTGCCGACATGACGACCACAGGGGTTTCAGCGCCGATATCTACAGGTCGGGCCACCGTGGTCAGCTGGATACGCCGGTCCCCATAGCCGCTGGCATACACCTCGACTCGAGCACCGCCGGCTCCTGCTCGAGCACACGCATCACCCAGCGTGGTCAGGAACCCAGGGAGGTCAGTTGGTATCCCCCGAGTAGCCTTCGAGGCCTCGGCCGCAGCGAGCCCCGCGGCACGGAGCTCGCCAGCAATGACGTCAAAGGTGGAGTCGTTGGCAGCAACCAGGTCCTCGACCAAGGCGAGTCCCTCATAGCGCCAGTGCCTCTTGCTCTCCTTGAGCTGCTTTTCAGCGCGCCGTGCCCTCTTGCGAATCAGGTTCGCCAGGTCCTCCAAGATATCGCGAAGGGACTCGTCCTTCGCCCAGGCGCCCAGAGTACTGGAGCCGCTGATCACCTCCTTGAGCTGCGCCAGACTAAGAGTCCGCTCCTCAAATCGGGGCTCCTCATCATAGACAATGGCAGCCACGCGAGCATCCGCCTTACCCACCATGCGAAGCACATGGGGGAGGCTGGACTGGGTCGTGAGAAGAATCCCGCCGCGCTCCATCACCCGTTGGGCTTCGGCCTCGAACCCCATGCGTCCGCGCTTCTTGCACGCCTGTTGGAAGCGGCAGCCGTTGCACACCGCACCTGGGGACACCCCCTCTTGCTGGGCTGATTCGACCCGCTCGTTGCCGCAGTTGAAGAGCTCGGACCCCACCGTGCGATGGCCGGCCCAGTCGCCCAGGTCGTCGGCCCCCAAGCGGTCGAACTTTCGGCCGAGGGAGTGGGCAACCGATGGAAACACGCGCTTTAGACGCCTGTACCCATCGAAGGCCGCGATACGGGTTGGTGTGATGTAAACCACGACATCGCTGGGGTTCGCTGCAGCATGCTTCACCAGAAGCGACGAAACTCCGTGGCCAGGGTCTCCCAGCATGGCAGTCGACTTGCCCACACCGCAGTCCGCCCGGAGAAGCAGCGCCGCTCTTGGGTTGGACATGGCCTGGTCAAGCACTAGGGCAGCCTTCTTGCGTGCCTGCTCTAGCGGGAGCCTGGGGGCCTGGGGACCCTTTGGCTTGGCGGGAACGGCGCGGGCGACACCCTCAATCACGCGCCTGGGCTGGATGTGCTCCTCGAGGTCAAAGTCCTCCACCTCAAGCCGGTGATCGCGTCCGAAGTCGAGGAATCGGCGAACGGCCTTGGGGTACTGGCTCGCGCGCTTTGGGTCCGAGGTACAGGCCGCCTGAATGAGCCTCGATTCGTAGGCTGAGGCGAGTGGAAGGAGGTGCGCGACCCTGCCCACCTTTCGGCACTCGTCACGGATGGTTGTGTTCCGCGTCGACTTGGGGGCTGTGAGGATGTGGTTGAGGGCTCGCTCCAGCCTTCTTTCGGCAATTCGCTGAACACGGCCCTGAGCGCGGTTGGCATAGCCAGGATTTCGGGCTGTACGCTCGCGGAAGCGCTGTCGCTGTGCCTCGCGCTCGCGCTGTTTCTCAGCCTCGGCTTCACGACGCTGGTCAGGGCTCAGGAGCTCTGGCGGGGCGACAGCCTCGTTGCGGTCCCCTTGAAGCAGGCCTGACCGACGCCCAATGAGCGGATCACCAGAGCCAACAAAGATGGGCTCAGCGATGTAGTGCGCCTGGTTGGCGTTGAAGAGGGCGCCATCAACTGGCTGGAGAAGGGCCCATTTGCGCAGCGACAGGTCATCTACAAATCGGTCGAGGACGACGACCAGGTGGAGGCGAACCTGTCGAGGGTCTTTGCCCGGAACACAGGCTGAGTTGGAGTACTGCCACCAGCAAGTCACGCCTTGCAGCCAGGCGGGCAGCTGGCTCAGCGCAAACCGAACGCCATCCTCAGGACCAGAGGGGCCATGGAGCCAGTCATCCGACCATGTCTCTGGTACCTGAAGTCCGTCAATGTCCAGCATCACCCAGCGATGGCCTTGCGGGTGGTACTCAAGACTCGGCGAGTTCCCCTGCGTCACTCGCCGGTTGATGTCGGTCCAGCGGGCGGCGCTGACCCGTTGACCCTGGCCCTGCTCCCGAATCCGACCACGGACAGCAAGCATGCGCCCGCTGGGCACCCGTGCCTCTATCTGGGCGGCCAAGGCGAAGATGCTGTCAAAGGCCACAGCCTCGGCATCGAACCGGTAGGCGTCCGGATACTGGTCCGTCTCGACCGTCCCGTCGGGCAGGGCTCGGTGCACCTTGCAAAGGCGCGACGAGTGACGATTGCGGAGGAAAAGGATCTCATCCATGGCGCCATCGTGAGCGCCTGGACTGTGATTTCGGGACTCGCCGGCGGGGCTAGAGTGTTGAAAAGAGGACACGGTTTGGTCTCGTTCGGAGACCGCCACTCATTTCAGGACCGTTCTTGCCTGTGCGGCATGGGGACGGTACTCTAAGCTCATCGAGCATTCGGAGAGCGGAGGGCGATTCTCCAGTTCTCTTGGGCCTCGGCAGTTGGCGCTGCCGGGGCCCTTCCACTTTGGGGAAGGGCCTGACCCAAGGCTTGGTTTCGGGTTGGTCAAGGAGCTGGTGGAGCAGCGCTGAACCAACCTCTGCTCCATCTCCACCATACGCGCCGCCACCGACGGAGTCGAGTTGCCATATATGGCAAGGCGTCCTTGGGGGTCCAAAGGGCCTGAATAGCCCTCGGTCGGGAGCCCTGAAGGCCCCCCAGGCCGGGGTGATCGCCCTTGCCCCCACGCCGATCGTCATGAGGCACCGCTGGGGTCATCGAGGCCGAGCTCATGCTCGAGGCCCTGGATGTAGAACTCCCGAATCCACTGGGCCATGTCGTCGATGTACCCAACGACCGGGCCAAGTCGTGGGAGCAGCCCATGCAGTACGGATGAGTCCCAGAAGCCGGGAGAACTCACCACACGAAGGAGCGCGTGAGCGCAGTCATCGAGGTCTCGACGGCACAGTGCCTGCTCGAGCTCCAGGGCGAGCATGTTGGCGCGCTGCACATCGTCAGCCACGGCATCGGCCATGTGCCTGATGTTGCTAGTCATCAGCACCTCCAGATTTCTGCTGAGCTTGGTCACGCCGCTCCGCGACCTGCAGGGCGTGTAGGAGCTGCTGCCGCTGTCGGGGCGTGAGCACCGCTGCCACACGGGTGGCGCTCATGCCCTTCAGTAGCCCAGCGTGGTTGTGGTCAGCGGCGAGATCTACCGCGGCCCGGTACTCATCGAGGAACAGGTCGAACCGCTTCTCCCAGTTGGAGAGGCCAATGGGGGACATCGACAGGTGGTGGGCCGCCTCCCTCTGGGAGACCTTCCGGGCCTTTCGGTAGGCGACAGCCTCGGACATGGATTCGAAGGTCATGCCTCGTCCCTCCATCCGGGGGAGACAATGTCGAGCATGCCGAAGGCCTTCTTAAGGGAATCCGTCGGACTACCCTGCCGATACGCCTCGATAGCCACATGCCAGTAGGCCTGGCGGCGCAGCCGCGCTTCGACAGAAGACCTTTCAGCGGTCTTCTCGCGCTGGGCCGTCCGGAGGCGTCGGGTGCATTCAGAGAGGGCGCCATTGCAGCGGCCAACCCCTCGTGCAAAGGCATCGCGAGCTCGCTCCGCGCGACGGTACCAGTCTCGGTCGGCGTAGATGCCCGTGTCATGAGCTCGTCGTGCGGCCAGGCGGAGCTGTTGCTTGGTGTCGGCGAGTCGCGCGAGCTTGTCGTCGCGCAACTCGATGAGCTTGCGCCGATGAAGAAGCAGCTCCTCGAGGTCCATCTCGGACAGCTCGACCGCGATGAGGTCGTCTGAGTGAGTGTTTTCACGACGACGCCGGCTGTGCGTCACAACGGACGGGTCGGAAGGCGTGTGGACATACCGGTCCACCGATTCAGCAACCATCAAGAACTCCTACAAACAAAGCGCCCAAGCGGCGCATCAATCACGTCATCCTCACCCTAGGCCACATCCCTCCTGTGTGTCGGAGGAAAGTGTAAGTGGCTGCAATCAAAATGCCTTTCCCTCGTTGATTGACCACCTACTTCCCTGTCTCTAGGGTCGAGCCATCAATTGCGGAGACCAACAAAGCGGCCGTCGGGGCGTGACCCCACCCCGACGGCGGTCTCGTCTTCACGGTTGAACGTCCACCAGGTCAAAAACTGGCCGGGTTCCAGACCTCGTCCGAAGCTTCCAGAAGCGATCCATTCGCTGGGAGGATGAACGATGTCGGGCGAGACCCTTTATGAAGTCGACCCGCCGAGCGTGTTTGCTTGGCAGCCGGTCGGTCTGTTGGCAGAGGCGTTGGAAGTGTCGGATCGCACCATCCGAACGTGGGCGTCCAAGAGCACGTTGATGCCCATGCCAGGCGGTGATGGAAGCGGATGCGTGAAGCGGATCCGCGTTTCCGGAAAGGCTTTCTACCGAGTGGAGCGGGTTGACTCGGAAGACCATGGAGATCCAACTGCCACGGAAGCTTCCGGAGAGCTTCCAAAGGGCGGTGTGACCCCAGAGATGGTGGAGCTAACCCTTGCGTGGCGCCAAGAAGCGGCCTCACTGCGCGACCGCATCCTGGACGCGAGCCTGGAAGCCGAGCGCGCCAAAGCGGAAACGCTGGAAGCGCGTCTGTTGGCGGAGGTTGCCACACGTGATGTCGAGCGTTTCCAGGCCGAACTGGCGAAGGCCGAAGCCATGCTCGCCGAGCAGCGGGCAGAGGCACGAGAGGAGCGGCAGCGGACCGAGGCCGCACAGCAGCGGGCCAGCCTTCTGGAGCGGGCAGCCGCAACCCCCTGGTACGCGTTCCGTCGCCGTCGCGAGCTCCGAGAGGCCGCCGACCGTCCCCTCCTCGAGGGGTAGGCCGCTGACAGTTGCCGTCAGCGCGTCGGAGCCCGGGGTTCCTAGGCAACGGTCCGGAAATCCGCTCTCCTGGCGGCTGAGAGGGGGGGGCCAAGGTGGAAGGAGGTCCGACCAGCGCGCCTGTGGGGAGGAGAGGCCTTGGACAGGAGTCGCAGTGGAGGGCTGCGACGTGTTGCGACTGGTCGGACCGGGTGCTCCCTGGCCTGAAGAGTAAGAACCGCGGGCCCTTAAGCACTCTTTGGGCGCGGATTGGTGGCCCCGGTGATCTTGGTCGAGTAGCGTGAAGCTCAACCCCCACCACATCGCAGGAGCTCACGATGGCCAAAGACCCCCGAGACCGGAACAACGTGCGTGCCGTCCAGCGCGCCCTAGAGGCGCTTGGACTCAAGCCTGGTGACCGACTCATGGTGATGCGCGACGGTCAACCCACCGCGCTCGACCCCTTCGAGGAGGCTCCGGAGGCAGACGATGAAGAGTAGCCTTCTTCTCCTCCTTCCGGCCCTCTCCATGGGATGTGGGACGCCGGCGAGCGAAGGCCCAACGGGGGTCGATGTTCCTGCTGCTGAGGCTGGAGCCTCCGTCGATGGTTCTCGGCTCCAGTTCCGTACCCGCGTGACCACAGGCTCCGACGGCTCGGTCGAGCGAACTCCGGTCGTCTGGGACTCGGAGCTCGGGACCGAATGCTCGTGGGTGCGCCAGGGCGACGGCGTCGTGCGCTGTGAGCCACCAGTCATCGCCCGCATGGGCTTCTACTCGGATGACCAGTGCTCAGAGCCGCTAGCACAGGTGCAGACCCCGCCAAGCTGTTGGGCAACGCCCAGCATTGCGCTTAGCCCGCTCCCCGCCTGCCAAAAGGATGCCTACGTGCGTGTAACAAGCAAACACGAGGGCGCTGTGTTCACTGGAACCCCAGATAGCTGCACCGAACGAGAGGTCAGCGCCTCGACCTACTGGAAGGTGGGCGAGCCGGTCGAGCTCGTGGAAGCCTCGACCGACTACGAGTGAGCTATCCTGGGGCCTCAGGTCACCCGCACAAGGGCCAGCCCGAGGTGGCTCGAGACCCCCACCTCTCGGAGGTATTGGCAGCGCTGGTCGACCGCCTCGTTGGGGAGAGAATCGCCAACTCCGGGTACAGATACCTCGCTGCGCTTGGCGGGCCGAATCCAGGAGCCCGGGCGTAGGCTCCGCCTGCACCAGAGGAACGCCTGCCCACCCGTCACGACGGGCACAAACATCATGCCTGGAGCAAGCGGGCCGAACGTCTTGGTCCACCAGGTGGTGAACTCCTTGGGCACCTCGGCAACGGTTGAGACGCCCAGGAGCGCGCCCGTCCGGGTAGCGTAGACGACCCCTTCAGAGCCCAAAGTCACGAGCCTGCCGTGCTCGATCTCTACGCGTGATGGGAAGTACTCGATACGGGCGCCGTAGGCTCCCTTCTCGATGCACTCCTCAAGATGAGTCTCCTCGGGTCGCCTCTTTCGAAGTCCAAGCACAATCTCCTCCAATGGCGCCAATGCGCCGGTCAATTCACGGACAAGTCGGGCTGGCTAGTGGACCAGCCCGGGGGGTGGCTGATGCGACCGTTGAGCCGCAAGGGCCGAAAAAAGTGGCTCAAGGCGCTCGACGTCATGCGCGTCGATGAGCGCCGTGCTCGAGCAGTGGCCACAAACCACGGGGACAAAGAGGGCGGTCACGCCGTCTGCGTCGGTGTAAGGGATGGGCATCTTGACCAGCTGCGGACCTTGGCCGCAGTACACGCAGTCCATCGTCCTCCAGCGCTCGCGAAGGTGGTCCAAGACCGCTTGACCAATCTCGGCGTCCGTCACTGGTCAACCGCCTTGATCGTGGGCGGAGCCAAGCCGCGTGGTCGCACTCTCATGGCGTAAACACGATGTCCGCGAGAGGATCGATGATGACCGGGATGTGGTCGGCGCTTGCTGCGACGACGTCACCAGCTGGGCTGTTGACGGTGTGAGAGTCCTCCCCAGAAGCCGAGCTGATGGCTGCACTAATCTGCGAGGCGAAAATGGTCCCACCCGGCTCGGATAGGCGAAGGAAGAGCTCATCAAGCTTTGCCCGGACCTCAGCCCTAACGGCCGCGTTGTCAGGGCTGACCGAGATGTCGAAGGAAACGCCCTGGGCGAGGGGGACACCCGCAGGGCTATCCGTCGGGGAGCTGAACACATGAATGGCAGCCACGGTCGCCGGCGCGCGGGACACCAGGCGATTCCAGACGTCCGCAACTTGTGTGGTTGTTGGCACAATGTCCGCCGAGGCAGGGGCATCTGGGTCCGGCTTTACCGTGAACCGAACCCCCACCGTGCCTGGTCCGAACTCGGTGGGGAACACCTGGACCCGGTCCACGAACTCTTCAAGCTTCGACCAGGCGACGTAGTCCGCGATAGCCCCTCCCTGCAGGGGGTTGCGCCACTGGTCGAGGATGCGGGCGCGCCAATCATCTACCGGCTCGAGGTCGCTGCCATTGAGCATGTCAGCCGTCAAGGTAGCTTCGGAATCCACACCGGATATGGGCGTGGTCAGGCTGAACAGCGTGCCAGCCACCGCGTTGTATACGTCTCCAGAGGCCTGCGCCTGAAGAGGTACAGTGACGGTGCCGCCTGCAATCGTTCCATCCGCGGTGGTGTTGTAGAGCAGTCCGTCTTCGATGCGGAAGACCTCTGAGCCCGAAGGGATCAGCGTGCCGTTGGTGCCCGTGAAGGCGACCCCTTCTGGCGCAGCCAGGCTAGCGAACTGAGCCTGGATGCGCGGAACACCACGGATGTTCGCGTGCCGCTCCAGCGTGGACTCATCACAGACGTCCGGGAGGTACTGCCGATTGACCCACGACAGCCCACCCCCAAGGATGTACAGGGCTCCAGCCCAAAGGCGTGCAAGCGCCCAAGGCACGGTGAACCGAACACGTGAGTCCTCGCCCGGAAGCTGGGCATTCAGGTCGTCGGAGACCTCATCGATCCGCTCATTGAACGTGGGGCGCTCGAAGCCAGTGTCGAGCGCCATGGCTACACCGCCGTCCATGCGGGCATGTAGTGAAGCGTGCCGGCTACTCGCACGCCCACCCAAGTGAAGGCGCCACCCGTGGCCCCGTTGGGGAGGTCGGTCATCATGGCAGGTGTCACGCCACCGTTGGTGGCGTCGCCCGAGTTCACGTCCAGCGACTGACACGTGACTCGGCCTGTCACCGAGTCGAGGTCGATGGTCACGCCCGACGTATTGGCCAACAGGACCTTGAAGTTGTCAGTGTTCACGAACCCGCCGCTGCCCACATCAGAGGCCAGCAGCATCGTGTGAGCACCCTGCATGTCGATCGCACCCACGCAACCGATGACTGACGAGTGGGTTCCCGATACACGTACTGTGTCTCCGCTGGCGTCGCCTGAGCCCAGCACAACGCTCTTGGGCGCTCCCACACGGGCGTGCTGAGACCCCAGAACCACAGCATCCGCCGCGCCCGCATCAACCACGACGCCCTTGGAGGCTGCGATAAGAAGCCGAGAGGCGGCCAATGCGACGCTGACGTTGTCGGTACCATCGCCCTCGGTGGCGAGGATGGCAACGTGCTCGCCGTTGTTGATGAAGTTGATGCGGTCGTCGCCCTCACACGCCAGGATAGCGCTGAAGCCCTCGTCTGTCTGAACTGACCGAGAGCCTGCGATGATGCTGAAGTCGGCCGCAGCAAGGTCTCCAGAGCGAGCGTCGTTGCAGGCGAGAACGGCCTGGTTGGCCCCAAGCTGACCGGCCTGCGAATCGAAAGACCCCGCTACAACACAGGAGCTACCGAGCGCGAGCGATGCCCCAGAGCAAAGCACTCCGCTCCTCGAACTCGAGGCCTGAGAGTTGTCGGAGGCCATGACCACCCGACTCATGAACGACGAGACCACTCCGGTGTCGAGGCTGTCGGCCTTGGCAGCGAACGCGCCCTGGATAGCCTGAAGAAGCTGCGTCCAGTCGCCTTTGGTGAGGGTCTGACCCGACCCCTCAATGGCGAGGTTCAGGGTCTCGACCACGTCGTTGGCGAGGTCGGCGCTCCACACCGTTCCCGGGGGACCGTCGGATGCGTAGCCAGGAGCGTTCACCGCGGGCTTGATGGCGGGCGGTGTAGCAACGTTGTTTTCGGTGTCAAATCGATGCATTACAAGTCCTACAGAACGTAGCTGTACTCAAAGACGATGTGCGCGGGCTTGATCCGCCCAAACAGGCATTCCAGGTGCGCCCTCTCATCGGCCGTCATGGCTGCAGGCGCCTGGATCTGGACGTAGAAGATGGCTTCTTGCCGCCCCAGTGGCTGGCCAACGGTGTTGCGGCCCACCCTGAAGGCCTCGTAGGGCGTCTCGTTGACGATGATGGTGAAGCCAAGGGCCGCAGCCACCTCAATGTAGTAGGCAGCCGTCTGCCCTCCGGAGGCCACGTAGCGAGCGGCGGCGATGGCCTGCCGCTCAGAGATGGTGGTGGGGATAGGTGCGCAGGGATCTGGGAGGCCTAGGTTGCGCTCCCAAGCCTCCAGCGTCTCGGTCGCGGTGCTGGGCAGCATCTCGAAGTCGATGACATCGAGCGCTCGGTTGTGCTCCCGAGCTGGGGCGGCTGCGAGTCCGAGCAGCACCCGTGCGAACCGAGTTCCCCGCTGTGCGGCCCAGATGACGCCACGCGGCAGGAGGCGTCGGAAGAGACCGTTGTAGTCCTCGGGAGTGGCGCGTTTGGGGATGTTGGAGGGCAAGATTCACCTGAGATGAAGATGATTGGTGTCTGGGCGCCCTCCACGAACCCCGTGACACCGGAAATGTAAGCCCCTTGGGGCTCTGATGTAGTTCTTAGGTGCAAATACCCAGGCCCGCCTCGAGGGCGGCCTGGGCCGACGGTTCATCCGTCGTATCGACCGAGACAATGTGTCCATCGCGGGCATGAACCATGGCTGAGCCGAGAAAGTTGGCGCCATCACAGAGGCGCATGGAGCGGTAGAGCCAGAGGTTGACGCCACCCACCGCGGCTGCAGGCGTGTGCGCTCGCAGGATGACCTCCAGGTCGCTCATGATCTCCGAGGCGTTGTCCCCTTGGGAAAAGCGGGCCTTCCAGCGATGTAGCTGCCACCGGTAGCCCTTCTCCGGGCGGGGCGGGTCGATATGGATTCGGACCTCGCCCAGCGTCACGAGCTCGACCGTGAGCGACAACGGCATACGGGCCCCGAAGGGGGCGCGGAGAAGCCCCTTGGCGATGCCTCGTGCATCAGACCAGCTGGTCAGTGGGGGGGCATGGCTTATGAGCTTCTGGGGCGCCTGGCGCAACGCGGTCATGATGTGTTCTCCCCGTGCAGCGAACCCCAGCCGCTGCGTGCCTGTTCTTCTCGCCGTAGCGAGGTTCTGATTAGTCGCAGGGGCAGAAGCCCCTGCGGGTTCAGCCATCAGTGGCGCTGTACTTCTCGTCTAGGTCGTCTGCGAGTCGAGTGAGGGCATGGGACAGCTCGACCTTAAGGAGCTCTCGGGCCGCGTGGCCGTTGTCTATCGCGACCACTTGGGCCGCGAGTCGGTCGGGAATGGCCAAGATCTGCTCCCGGATGGTGGTCGCAACGTCGGCCCAGTGCGCGCAGACGAGGTCCCTCTCGATGAGCTCTCCCCGCGTCTTCTTGTTCTGCAGCTCAAGCTTGATGCGCTCCTGATGAATCTTCAGGGCGCGCTCCTGCTTCATGTCCAGGACGTCGCCATTGGGCATCCTCACATGACCCTCAGGCTCGGAGGGTGCCTGCGTGTGTGCAGCCCAGGCCCTGTCAGCCGCGTGGGCCTCAATGAGCCCATCGGACTCTCTGACTATCCAGTCCTTGCTTAGGGCCGCATAGACCGCCTTTCGGCTACAGCCCCGCAGGCCGCGGGCCCTGCGATGGGCCGCATAGTCTGTGACGCTTAGGAAGAGCTTCTCGTCGGCCATCACGACTCGCCCAGAACCCTCTGGAACTCGGCTCGGAGAATCTCAGCGCAAAGGCTGGGGTCGGTTTCCTCCGCCAAGCGGTCGGCTACTCGGTCGGCAGCGTCGGTGAGAGACCTGCGCGCGTCGTCGAGTGCCTTCTGGAGTCCTTCAGAGTTCATGTCACCCCCGTTACACCGTGGGTTCCGCGCCGCATCCTTAGATGGCGTGACGCTGTTACCCTAATATTTTCAACCTCAACTACAGAGACGTCGCGGGCCAAAGGACCCCGCATGGGGGGCGAGTGGGTAGAAGGACCCGCGCAAACCGCCGAAACCATTCATCTTTTACCCATGGCCGCAAAAGCCTGAAATCATTGAGCTTTTACCCTCGGGCCGGCGCTCCACCTGCTCCGGGGACGAGGGCTGCTCATCAATGCGCACGAAGCGGTAGCGCTGAATGCCTTCAGGCGTGGGGACAAGGACGTCTCGATGACCAGTCATGAGGGCCGCGTTGACGTCGGTCAGGGACGAGCAGGTGCGGCGCAGCCGCGTGTTGGAGGCCATCAGCACGGCCACGAACACCATCGCCCAAATGCCGATGAAGAGAAGGGTGTACTCGAGGGCGGTCACTCGGAGGGCTCCTCATTCTCGAACAGCTTCCCACCACCCTTGCGGGCCCACCACTGAACCAGCTCAACCCGTGAGATGACCCACTGGCCTCGGCCATCACCAAATCGGGCGGCGGGGAGCTCCTTGGAGCGGATAGCCCTTCGGACGGTCTCAGCGTGGACGTGAAGAAGGTCGGCGACCTGCTGCACTGTGTAGGTCTCCTGAACCATGTTCAACCCCTTCAGGTGCGCGTTGATAGCGCACTCCCGCCACTTCAGCAGGAGTTCCGCAGGGGCTGAGTCGACCACAGTTGGCAGCATTGATGGAGTCATTCCGTCCTCTTGTGCGATGATGTTGAATGTAGTTGCATACTGCTGCATGGTCAAGGCACAATCTGACCAGACACAGAACCGACATTCCGGGAGCCAATCCCGTGGAGGGCAGGCGCATGGAGAGCGTGGTCAAACTTGCTGTCGACAACCCGGTCGAGGACTTCCTGGGAGGGCTATTGAGCGACGAGACCAGAGAGGTCTACCGACGCACCCTGAGGGCCTTTGGTGACTTCCTTGGGGGGCGGTCGTTGGTCTCGGCTCGAAGAAGCGATGTGGAGGCCTACCGCAACCACCTGGAAGCGAAAGGGCGGGCCCCGGCGACCCAGTGCAAGGAGGTTTCGGCCATCTGCGGGTTCTATGCTTGGGCCTTTGACGAGGGCCTCACCAGTCGCCCCATCGGGCGCGTCCGGCGCCCTCGGGTCTCTGACGTGTCACCGAGACGGGCCATGACGGCGGGCGAAGTACAGCGGCTGTTTGAAGCTTGCGACACCGGGCTCATGGGCCTGCGGGATCGGGCCATGCTCGGGATGATGGCTGTTCAGGGCTGGCGCGTGTCTGAGGTTCTCGGCCTCCAAGTTGAGGACCTGGACGAGGAGATGGGCCACCTGGTCGCCAACGTTCGAGGCAAGGGAGGAAAGCACGTGCGTGTCCCTCTGGCGGCGGTGGTGCACAGCGCAATCGTTGACTGGTGTGCAGCTGCAGGGATAGCTGATGGGCCGGTGTTCAGAGGCTTGGGTCGGGGGTACGAGCTGAGCGCTCAGGCCATCGGAAGGCGTGCCGCGTGGCAGCGTATCCAGCGTCTTGCGAAGCAAGCTGGCCTACTGCAGAAGATCCACCCTCATGTCCTGCGCCACACATGCGTGACCGAGGCGCTCGCCGGCGGTGTGCCCCTACACAAGGTTCAGGACCATGCACGGCACGCTGACCCCCGAACTACGCGGCGATACGACTCCCACAGGCAGGCGCTATCAAACCCAGCGCCGCACGTCCTCGCTGACCGGCTGGTGCCGGAGAGGCTCGCTGAGGGCGGCTAACTGAAGGGCCCCAAAAGCCAAAAGGCCGGCGGGAGTGCGCCGGCCCTTTGGGCGAGAATTTAGCCTGCGGTGATCAGCAGGTGTTGTGGGCGAAGGCCGAGCCATACATCAGCAGAAAAGCGGCCAGAGTGATAAGGAAAAGCATCGCCTTACCGACACTGGGCGCCCCGTCCATGGGGGATGGGGTGGTAGAGGGTTTGGGCATCTTGCTCTCCGCAAAACGCTCAAGCTCGTCGCATCTTCGGGCGATGTCCCGATGAAGGTCAGGGTCAAGCTTACGCCGAACCGCGGCTATCTCTTCATTGAGCGCCTTAAGGGTGTCTTCCTGGTGTTGACTCATAAAATCGTCCTCTGCTGAAGTTGGGGGAAACGCCTCGTGCACGCTCTCTCGGGCGCGATCGAGATCAAGTTGAAGCTGCCAATGGGTGACTTGGTGGGCGGTGGACTCCTTGCGAAGCCTTTGGAGCAGGGACTCGGCCTGCTTGCTTAGAGCATCGCCATCGTGCCCTTGATAGATGGCCAGCACCGAGGCGGTGCTGAAAGCCTCAATGGCCCATGTCGGTTCTTTTTCTGCCTGGGCGTTCTCGGCCACCCGCAGAAGCGTTTGATAGGCCCAATCCAGCTCCCATGGAGAAAGGCGGAAGCCCTTCTCCTCAAGCAAGTGGGAGGCGGCAACCCCAGCAACAAGCGCTATGAAGCAATGCGTGCGTGAGGCTATGTCGGGCCCCTCCGATGAGTCAGGGCCATCGACGCCGAGGAACGTCTTAGCCGCTCGAAAGGCACCCGCTGGGTCCCCCAAGAAGACCTGACTCACAAGCACATTGGCAAAGACTCGGTTGTGGAATTTCTTGTCGATGCCTGGCCAGGCAAGGGTCGCCTGCCATGCTTGGTTGGCGGCAACATCGTGACCGCACTGCCCAAGCAAAATGCCGCTACCGAAGGTGATATGGGCAAGCAGCCTAGAGTCACCCCCCGAGCTGAGCCGAGCAATGGATGCATAGAGCAGCTGCGCCAGAGCCTCCAGCGAGGGAGCGCCCTTGGCCGCAGCCAAAATGCCCTGAACAAGCTGCGCAGGGCTGAGTTCGTTCAAGCGCCTGAGTTCTTCTGGGCAAGCGTCCTTCAGATGCCTGGAGAAAAGGCCCGAATCGCTCAGGTCCAGGAGAGTACAAGCGACCCTCCGGGGCCAAACCTTGAGCGGCAGCCTAGAGATGTTACCGCGCCAGCTGCTCATCTGCCCGCTCCGGATGCGGCTGATGGTTGCTGGGGAGGTCTTGGTGCTCTCAACCAAGGGGTTGGCGCTTTTGTAGAGGCCGAACTGCGACTGGAAGATGGCCGCGAGAGCATGCTCAATGACCTCGCCTGAGTTGGGCAAGGACTCGTCGGAGTCGGAACCTGGGGGTTCGGGGTCTGGGGGTTCGGGGTCTTTCATCAAGAACACCTCTGGTGGGGTGGTTCTCCCTCTCTCACCAAGAAAGTAGGGACATCCCAACGGGCGATTTCACGCGTGAAACGTGGAGCGCCCACAGATGGAAACCCGGGCTTTCACGAACCCCTTCCAGGGCACGAAAGGTCCCGCAGAGGGCGCACCTACGGTCTCCCCACGTCAGCAACGTGGGGCGCTCGAGCCCCCTCGCAAGCGCACGGAGCGCAAGGAATGGCCGCCATGACCATGATGGTAGACAGAGAGACGGGACGCTCGCGGTCCAGCAACGGGCGGTTCATCAATCGCATCAAGGCCCACGTCAGCCGCCGCCGGGTGGGCACCCAGTATTGGGTCGGAACGCGCAGCGACCGAGACCCGGCGGAGCTGGAGCCGACCATTCAGCTTCAGCTCGATGGAGCGAGCAAAACCGTCGAGCTCTCCCCCGAGCTCGCCCAGGCGCTATTCAACGAGCCAAGCGAGGTCGAAAGTCGGTGGCGGGAGGTGCAGCCCCCGAAGTCGGCTGAGTCGACTGAGCCACCGCACGGCATGTTTCGGCGGGCATGGGACGCACTGCGAGGCGTTCCCTCGTTCTGGCATGGCGCTTGGTTTGGGGCCGTCTTGGTCGTCTCGGGCTTGCTGGTGATCTTCTAGCAGCGCCCTCAGGGCTCGGAGCCACGCGCCCCGAGCCCTGAGGGCTTGGAGGACGTATGAAGAAGAAGAACCTAGCCCTGGCGAGCGCCCTGTTGATGCTCCTGACCTCAGCCTCGACGGCGGAGGGGCGGCGGCGAGCGAGGGCCAAAAAGCCCAAACCCCGCAAGGTCTTGATCATGTCGGCAATCGCAGCGTGGTCAGAGGGGGACGTAGCCAAGAACGCGCGATGGACCTACATCATCTCGCTCAAGGGGGGATCGATCGACGGCTTCAAGCCTGGGGATCGGGTCACCCTGGGCCCCTTCCGGACAACGATTAGCAAGGTGTACCGCTTGTCGATGAGGTGCAAGGTCCGAACGACATGGACGCAGCTCAGCAAGGTTCTGGTCACCAACCGAAGGGCCTCCGTGACTCCACCAAGGAAGAAACGGTCGAAGCGGTCAAGGCGCTAGCCTGGCCACGGTTTTCGCCGACGGCCGCACCCGCATGGTTATTGGTCGAGACCGATTTCGCACCCCGGCTTTCGCCCACGGCCACATCCGAGTTTTTCGCGACGGCCGGACCCGCATAGTTATTGGCTCTGGTCGGATTAGACCCCCTGTTTTCCGCGACGATATGCTGCCCGTCCAGCTTTGCTCACAAGGTGCTTGATGAATCATCAAGCACCTGCTTTGCGGTGACTGGTTTGGTCACCGCAAAGCAGAGGTGGTGCCGAAATCCGGTACTGCCTCAGGCTACTCCCTGAAGAGCTTGAAGGAATCAGGGTCGACCTCTTCGGTCTCGGCGTCGTGCTCGACTTCGTTGTCGGAGCAGGTGGGGCAACCGAGGTCCTCGCTCAAGAGGCGTTCGTCCTGGTCGATGAGTTCGCTGGATCCATCCCAGGCGATGACGTTGTCGTGCTCGACGAACCCATGCTCAGCATGGGTCGAGTAGACCTCGAGGACGCGACGAGAGGAGTGGTCGTCCGCGCCACAGGTGCAGGGCACCAGCTCAGTCCGCACTTGCTCGGTGACGAAGGTGCGGGAAACGGTCGAAGCTGTAGTTGCAGTGGTCAAAGGAACCTCCAGTGGAGTGATAGGTTTCCTTGCCATGCCGTGCCTTGAAGGGAGCCCCAGGCACCTGCCGTTGGGCTCCAGAGGCGACAACCCAAAGACGGCAGTGGTCATTCCACGAGTGCCTTCGGGCCGACGTTAGCGTCCGCCGTCCTCAAGACAGTCAGCTATTCGGGCTGCAAGCGCATCTGCAGCCAGCGTGCGGCCTTTCCCTCTGAGCATCACCTCGATCTCGACCCAGTGCTCAGCAAAGAGGGACAACAGCAGCACACGCCCAGTGCCGTCGTAAGGCCAGATATCGCGCGTTGGGGGTGCCAGCTGAAGGCGCTGGGCGACTATCGTGGCTGGTGAGCGCGCAACAACATCCTCCACCGCGGCCCACTCTCGCTCCGTCATGCGGATGGTGATCCCCACGCCTACGAGGACTTGGAGACGAGTTCTACTCGGCACGCATCGCTGCGAGCGCGGCCTCGGGGTTGTGGCGGATGATGGTGAACAGAGCCCGAGCAACGGCGGGAGGCTTTCGGTGGCCCCGCTCCCATTGGGAGATGACCATCTTGGAAATCCCGAACGTCTCCGCGAACTCGTCCTGCGTCATGCCCAACACAGCCTTGCGGGTGTGCTTCACGATGTCCGCCGGAGTGTGGACAACCACGCCCTCGACAGGCTCGCCCTTGAGATGAGCCAGCGCCTCCTCAGCGCCCTTCATGATGCTGTTGAAAGTCTCGTCGTTCATCGTTTTCACCTCAGTTTCTCGGTGGCTGCCTTCGTCATGGCTGAACCAGCTTCGCGCAGGCGGCGCTGCTGGTCAGGGGTCAGGTTGGCCGCATCCGACTTGCGGAACATGGTCAGGAGGACGACAGGGCTCACAGCGTCGACATCGCCCTCACCGTACCACCAGAACACCACGCGGTAGGCGCCCTTGCGGCCGAAGCGCATCTTGCGAATACCGGAGCCCAGCTCCACACCCTGCTCCGGGTTCAGCGACAGCGAGCCAATCAGTTCGAAGCGCTCGCTCTCGGAGAGCAGGTCTTTGGAGACCTTCGAGAACTCGGGCATCTCGCTGACTGTGTGCATCGTCTTCATGCCTCAAATATAAGTCAATGACTTACATCAATCAAGGGCAAAAAGAGGCCGATCCTGTGATTCGTCATGGGCGACACACTCCTGTGAGCCTTAAAAAATAGGGCCCACCGCGGGTGTTGCAGAATAACACCCGCCTGTCACACCATGAATGTGTTGCGCTGTTACATCGGGTTCGATCACCATCGATACCATGAAGACTTCCCTCGAACGCAACTACACCGTCACCGACCGAATCATCGACTTGATGACTGACCATGGGATGAGCCAGGCGCGACTGGCACGTCTGACAGGAGTCCATCGGTCGACTATCAACCGGGCGCTCAAGGGAGACCCCCAGCGCCAGTTCACAAGCTCACACCTTCGGTCCATTGCCTGGGCGTTCAACCTGACCCTTGAAGAGCTCGCCAAGGGCACAGCGGATGAGCTGAACACTGCCCAGCCCAAAATCGCTGAGGCTCAGAACGGTTCGCCTGGTGAAATCCTTCAAAAACTGCAGACCTGGTACGCCAGTGTGGCGGAGGGCCAGGAGGATGCACAGCTGGAGCTGCAGCAAGCCCGACTACGTGAAGAGGCCCTGGAGGAGATGCTCGGAGAGCAAAGGGAGCGGGAGGCCGAGCTTCAGGCCATCGCCTGGGACCTGAGGCGAAAGCTCAAGCTTGAAAAGGAACGCTCAAAGTCGCTGGAAACGGCCCTGCAACAAGCTCGCGCGGTTGGATGGCAGAACTACATTGTGGCTGAAAGGTCGCAGATTGCGTTGAAAGACCTGGCCGAGAAGACCGCCACCACTGAAGGCGCCCTGGCGGGAATTATGGCTGGCCTGGGCGTGGCCTTCTTGGCCAGCTTGTCGGGGGACTGACGGGTGGGTTCCAGCCCCAGGACGAGAAGAACCAGGACTCCGTCGTCGACCAACTACATCGACAACGTGAAGGTCTACACCCGCAGGGAGAAGACCAAGTTCACCTTCTCGGAAGCGCCGACCAAGGTCGAGTCGGACAAGTTGGTCTACAGGACCAAAGCAGCCGCAACCCCACGTCTGGTGGGGTTCTGGTGGGAATTCCGGGTGCCAGGACCGGCTCGGAGCTCCCATTGCGTGAGAATCAATTGACCGGATAATCCGCTCAGGGCCGACACCGCTTCGTATAGAGAGCGGGAGATGCCCTCCCCCAACAACCGAAGGAGACCGCCGACCAGGAAGCGCGAAGAACAATGACGAATAGGCCCGCGGATGCGCTCCAACGCACCCGCAGGCCCAGAGAACACGTGATGAGACAGAGCCCGACCACGGTCCACAACGTACCCCAAGGGGTAAGGCCAACAGCGGCTCCCGGTCAACTCGCGTGATGGTTCAACCCTGAGCGAAGGAGGGTTCCCATGACTTGGGTCCTCATCACGCTGCTTGCTGCCGAGGCCGTGAAGGCCATCGCGGTTGCGAGGCTGGTCCACCGCTACCGCTAGCAGCACCCCCAACTGAAACGCCGGTAGCTACCTTGCTGCCGGCGTTTTGGTTTGGACCAACTGGGGCTCTTAAGGCCACTACTTCGCCCATCGAGTTCGTCGACCTGCTGAAGTTGGGCGTCGTCTTCAGCCTGGGGTCGTACCCGCCATGGGTAGAACCCTCGCAGCGCAGTAATTTCAGCAGCTTCCAGACATTGTTCCCCCACATTGTGCAGGCTGCACGAAGGGGGGATCGACGATGGTGGCTGCAGCCCCTCATGAGCGAAGCGGTTGGGGTGACAGCAGAGGCCCGGGCCACCCTAAAGCACGGAAACCATTGGGGCATGGGCTTTTGTTCACATCCCCATAGGGGGGGCCTTCAGCGTTCCGGGTCAAAGAGCTCCACAGCCTCGGCTGGGGCCTGTTGAAGCCACTGATTCCGAAGCCTCCTCCAGTCAACCAGGGGCCCTTCGGCGACGGGGACAGAATCAAGCCACGCGTTGGGCAAGGGCTCGGCCTCCGGAGCAACGGGGGTTGGCCGCACGACGGTCTTCTCGGGAGATGGGGAGCTCTTCAGAATCGTACTGGAGCCATCACCGCTGGGCGCCGGCCCTCCTGCGGGGCCTCTGCCCTGCTCCCGCTCAAGTGCTTGATGTTCAAGGCTTTCACTTTTGTTCACATCCCCATAGGGGGGCTCCTGCGGCGCCCTATTCTTATATGGGGGTTTGGACAAAAGTCCGGAGGCCGCCCGATCTCCGTCCAAACCTCCTCGCCGAAGGCGGATGCGGCCACCCTCAAGTCCAGCCATCGTGAAGCCCTCGAACGATTCTCCCCGCTGCTCCGACACCCATTGGTGGATGCGGGTGAAGTCGCTGATGGCTTCTGGGGCCGAGGACGCGTAGCGAACCGCTGGGCGCCATCGCTCCCCTTCGATGCGTATCTCGTACCTGCGAAGCCCTTCGCTGAAGCCCCCCTTCTCCCAGGAACGCTTGATGGTGGACCTCGACTTCAGCCCGGCCTTAAAGGGCCGGGCGGCCTCTGCGTCACTCGGCTGCACATGGGCAAGGCCGATCATTTGACCGACCTCGAGGAGCTGTCGAGCTGACTCATCACGGGCGGGTGACGCCTTCACCACTTGTGGGACGTCCTGCTGCTCGGCAATCCATGGCAGGTGATGCTGACCACAGTGGATGATGGTCATCCGATGGCCACTCCGGAGTGGAGCTCGCAATCGACCGATGGCCTGCTCAGCCTCGGAGCGCGCCAGGAATCCGATGAAGTCAGCTTCTACGTCCTGGTCCCAATCCCCGCCATGCGCCTGGACTGCGTCCGCGTGCCCTCGCGCTGCGCTGATGTTGGGCAGCGCATCGCCCAAAACAATGACGCCATCGAAGTCCTGGTAGGCATTAGATCCCATGGCCGTCGTGGACTTGAAGTGGTCCAGCTCGACGCTCAACCCCAGCCGACCCCAGCGCTCAACCTCTTCCTCAAGGACCTCTTGTGCTGCTGCCAGACCCTCAGCCCCTTCACGAACAGACTTGGGGACGAACAAGACAAAGCGGCCACCACGGTCTCGAACCTTTGGAAGTGCGAGATTCAGGCAGTTCCGAATGGCTCCAGGCTCGGACCGCAACGCCTTCAGGGTCAGGCTCTTGGTGTGCCACGCGATGACCTGCAGGTCGAACTGGGAGGGCTGCTCCAGGCGGACGTCCTGCACCTCAAGAGGCCGCCCCAGATAGGCCCCCACCTTGGCCGCATGGGCGGTTGCCGACATGACGACCACAGGGGTTTCAGCGCCGATATCTACAGGTCGGGCCACCGTGGTCAGCTGGATACGCCGGTCCCCATAGCCGCTGGCATACACCTCGACTCGAGCACCGCCGGCTCCTGCTCGAGCACACGCATCACCCAGCGTGGTCAGGAACCCAGGGAGGTCAGTTGGTATCCCCCGAGTAGCCTTCGAGGCCTCGGCCGCAGCGAGCCCCGCGGCACGGAGCTCGCCAGCAATGACGTCAAAGGTGGAGTCGTTGGCAGCAACCAGGTCCTCGACCAAGGCGAGTCCCTCATAGCGCCAGTGCCTCTTGCTCTCCTTGAGCTGCTTTTCAGCGCGCCGTGCCCTCTTGCGAATCAGGTTCGCCAGGTCCTCCAAGATATCGCGAAGGGACTCGTCCTTCGCCCAGGCGCCCAGAGTACTGGAGCCGCTGATCACCTCCTTGAGCTGCGCCAGACTAAGAGTCCGCTCCTCAAATCGGGGCTCCTCATCATAGACAATGGCAGCCACGCGAGCATCCGCCTTACCCACCATGCGAAGCACATGGGGGAGGCTGGACTGGGTCGTGAGAAGAATCCCGCCGCGCTCCATCACCCGTTGGGCTTCGGCCTCGAACCCCATGCGTCCGCGCTTCTTGCACGCCTGTTGGAAGCGGCAGCCGTTGCACACCGCACCTGGGGACACCCCCTCTTGCTGGGCTGATTCGACCCGCTCGTTGCCGCAGTTGAAGAGCTCGGACCCCACCGTGCGATGGCCGGCCCAGTCGCCCAGGTCGTCGGCCCCCAAGCGGTCGAACTTTCGGCCGAGGGAGTGGGCAACCGATGGAAACACGCGCTTTAGACGCCTGTACCCATCGAAGGCCGCGATACGGGTTGGTGTGATGTAAACCACGACATCGCTGGGGTTCGCTGCAGCATGCTTCACCAGAAGCGACGAAACTCCGTGGCCAGGGTCTCCCAGCATGGCAGTCGACTTGCCCACACCGCAGTCCGCCCGGAGAAGCAGCGCCGCTCTTGGGTTGGACATGGCCTGGTCAAGCACTAGGGCAGCCTTCTTGCGTGCCTGCTCTAGCGGGAGCCTGGGGGCCTGGGGACCCTTTGGCTTGGCGGGAACGGCGCGGGCGACACCCTCAATCACGCGCCTGGGCTGGATGTGCTCCTCGAGGTCAAAGTCCTCCACCTCAAGCCGGTGATCGCGTCCGAAGTCGAGGAATCGGCGAACGGCCTTGGGGTACTGGCTCGCGCGCTTTGGGTCCGAGGTACAGGCCGCCTGAATGAGCCTCGATTCGTAGGCTGAGGCGAGTGGAAGGAGGTGCGCGACCCTGCCCACCTTTCGGCACTCGTCACGGATGGTTGTGTTCCGCGTCGACTTGGGGGCTGTGAGGATGTGGTTGAGGGCTCGCTCCAGCCTTCTTTCGGCAATTCGCTGAACACGGCCCTGAGCGCGGTTGGCATAGCCAGGATTTCGGGCTGTACGCTCGCGGAAGCGCTGTCGCTGTGCCTCGCGCTCGCGCTGTTTCTCAGCCTCGGCTTCACGACGCTGGTCAGGGCTCAGGAGCTCTGGCGGGGCGACAGCCTCGTTGCGGTCCCCTTGAAGCAGGCCTGACCGACGCCCAATGAGCGGATCACCAGAGCCAACAAAGATGGGCTCAGCGATGTAGTGCGCCTGGTTGGCGTTGAAGAGGGCGCCATCAACTGGCTGGAGAAGGGCCCATTTGCGCAGCGACAGGTCATCTACAAATCGGTCGAGGACGACGACCAGGTGGAGGCGAACCTGTCGAGGGTCTTTGCCCGGAACACAGGCTGAGTTGGAGTACTGCCACCAGCAAGTCACGCCTTGCAGCCAGGCGGGCAGCTGGCTCAGCGCAAACCGAACGCCATCCTCAGGACCAGAGGGGCCATGGAGCCAGTCATCCGACCATGTCTCTGGTACCTGAAGTCCGTCAATGTCCAGCATCACCCAGCGATGGCCTTGCGGGTGGTACTCAAGACTCGGCGAGTTCCCCTGCGTCACTCGCCGGTTGATGTCGGTCCAGCGGGCGGCGCTGACCCGTTGACCCTGGCCCTGCTCCCGAATCCGACCACGGACAGCAAGCATGCGCCCGCTGGGCACCCGTGCCTCTATCTGGGCGGCCAAGGCGAAGATGCTGTCAAAGGCCACAGCCTCGGCATCGAACCGGTAGGCGTCCGGATACTGGTCCGTCTCGACCGTCCCGTCGGGCAGGGCTCGGTGCACCTTGCAAAGGCGCGACGAGTGACGATTGCGGAGGAAAAGGATCTCATCCATGGCGCCATCGTGAGCGCCTGGACTGTGATTTCGGGACTCGCCGGCGGGGCTAGAGTGTTGAAAAGAGGACACGGTTTGGTCTCGTTCGGAGACCGCCACTCATTTCAGGACCGTTCTTGCCTGTGCGGCATGGGGACGGTACTCTAAGCTCATCGAGCATTCGGAGAGCGGAGGGCGATTCTCCAGTTCTCTTGGGCCTCGGCAGTTGGCGCTGCCGGGGCCCTTCCACTTTGGGGAAGGGCCTGACCCAAGGCTTGGTTTCGGGTTGGTCAAGGAGCTGGTGGAGCAGCGCTGAACCAACCTCTGCTCCATCTCCACCATACGCGCCGCCACCGACGGAGTCGAGTTGCCATATATGGCAAGGCGTCCTTGGGGGTCCAAAGGGCCTGAATAGCCCTCGGTCGGGAGCCCTGAAGGCCCCCCAGGCCGGGGTGATCGCCCTTGCCCCCACGCCGATCGTCATGAGGCACCGCTGGGGTCATCGAGGCCGAGCTCATGCTCGAGGCCCTGGATGTAGAACTCCCGAATCCACTGGGCCATGTCGTCGATGTACCCAACGACCGGGCCAAGTCGTGGGAGCAGCCCATGCAGTACGGATGAGTCCCAGAAGCCGGGAGAACTCACCACACGAAGGAGCGCGTGAGCGCAGTCATCGAGGTCTCGACGGCACAGTGCCTGCTCGAGCTCCAGGGCGAGCATGTTGGCGCGCTGCACATCGTCAGCCACGGCATCGGCCATGTGCCTGATGTTGCTAGTCATCAGCACCTCCAGATTTCTGCTGAGCTTGGTCACGCCGCTCCGCGACCTGCAGGGCGTGTAGGAGCTGCTGCCGCTGTCGGGGCGTGAGCACCGCTGCCACACGGGTGGCGCTCATGCCCTTCAGTAGCCCAGCGTGGTTGTGGTCAGCGGCGAGATCTACCGCGGCCCGGTACTCATCGAGGAACAGGTCGAACCGCTTCTCCCAGTTGGAGAGGCCAATGGGGGACATCGACAGGTGGTGGGCCGCCTCCCTCTGGGAGACCTTCCGGGCCTTTCGGTAGGCGACAGCCTCGGACATGGATTCGAAGGTCATGCCTCGTCCCTCCATCCGGGGGAGACAATGTCGAGCATGCCGAAGGCCTTCTTAAGGGAATCCGTCGGACTACCCTGCCGATACGCCTCGATAGCCACATGCCAGTAGGCCTGGCGGCGCAGCCGCGCTTCGACAGAAGACCTTTCAGCGGTCTTCTCGCGCTGGGCCGTCCGGAGGCGTCGGGTGCATTCAGAGAGGGCGCCATTGCAGCGGCCAACCCCTCGTGCAAAGGCATCGCGAGCTCGCTCCGCGCGACGGTACCAGTCTCGGTCGGCGTAGATGCCCGTGTCATGAGCTCGTCGTGCGGCCAGGCGGAGCTGTTGCTTGGTGTCGGCGAGTCGCGCGAGCTTGTCGTCGCGCAACTCGATGAGCTTGCGCCGATGAAGAAGCAGCTCCTCGAGGTCCATCTCGGACAGCTCGACCGCGATGAGGTCGTCTGAGTGAGTGTTTTCACGACGACGCCGGCTGTGCGTCACAACGGACGGGTCGGAAGGCGTGTGGACATACCGGTCCACCGATTCAGCAACCATCAAGAACTCCTACAAACAAAGCGCCCAAGCGGCGCATCAATCACGTCATCCTCACCCTAGGCCACATCCCTCCTGTGTGTCGGAGGAAAGTGTAAGTGGCTGCAATCAAAATGCCTTTCCCTCGTTGATTGACCACCTACTTCCCTGTCTCTAGGGTCGAGCCATCAATTGCGGAGACCAACAAAGCGGCCGTCGGGGCGTGACCCCACCCCGACGGCGGTCTCGTCTTCACGGTTGAACGTCCACCAGGTCAAAAACTGGCCGGGTTCCAGACCTCGTCCGAAGCTTCCAGAAGCGATCCATTCGCTGGGAGGATGAACGATGTCGGGCGAGACCCTTTATGAAGTCGACCCGCCGAGCGTGTTTGCTTGGCAGCCGGTCGGTCTGTTGGCAGAGGCGTTGGAAGTGTCGGATCGCACCATCCGAACGTGGGCGTCCAAGAGCACGTTGATGCCCATGCCAGGCGGTGATGGAAGCGGATGCGTGAAGCGGATCCGCGTTTCCGGAAAGGCTTTCTACCGAGTGGAGCGGGTTGACTCGGAAGACCATGGAGATCCAACTGCCACGGAAGCTTCCGGAGAGCTTCCAAAGGGCGGTGTGACCCCAGAGATGGTGGAGCTAACCCTTGCGTGGCGCCAAGAAGCGGCCTCACTGCGCGACCGCATCCTGGACGCGAGCCTGGAAGCCGAGCGCGCCAAAGCGGAAACGCTGGAAGCGCGTCTGTTGGCGGAGGTTGCCACACGTGATGTCGAGCGTTTCCAGGCCGAACTGGCGAAGGCCGAAGCCATGCTCGCCGAGCAGCGGGCAGAGGCACGAGAGGAGCGGCAGCGGACCGAGGCCGCACAGCAGCGGGCCAGCCTTCTGGAGCGGGCAGCCGCAACCCCCTGGTACGCGTTCCGTCGCCGTCGCGAGCTCCGAGAGGCCGCCGACCGTCCCCTCCTCGAGGGGTAGGCCGCTGACAGTTGCCGTCAGCGCGTCGGAGCCCGGGGTTCCTAGGCAACGGTCCGGAAATCCGCTCTCCTGGCGGCTGAGAGGGGGGGGCCAAGGTGGAAGGAGGTCCGACCAGCGCGCCTGTGGGGAGGAGAGGCCTTGGACAGGAGTCGCAGTGGAGGGCTGCGACGTGTTGCGACTGGTCGGACCGGGTGCTCCCTGGCCTGAAGAGTAAGAACCGCGGGCCCTTAAGCACTCTTTGGGCGCGGATTGGTGGCCCCGGTGATCTTGGTCGAGTAGCGTGAAGCTCAACCCCCACCACATCGCAGGAGCTCACGATGGCCAAAGACCCCCGAGACCGGAACAACGTGCGTGCCGTCCAGCGCGCCCTAGAGGCGCTTGGACTCAAGCCTGGTGACCGACTCATGGTGATGCGCGACGGTCAACCCACCGCGCTCGACCCCTTCGAGGAGGCTCCGGAGGCAGACGATGAAGAGTAGCCTTCTTCTCCTCCTTCCGGCCCTCTCCATGGGATGTGGGACGCCGGCGAGCGAAGGCCCAACGGGGGTCGATGTTCCTGCTGCTGAGGCTGGAGCCTCCGTCGATGGTTCTCGGCTCCAGTTCCGTACCCGCGTGACCACAGGCTCCGACGGCTCGGTCGAGCGAACTCCGGTCGTCTGGGACTCGGAGCTCGGGACCGAATGCTCGTGGGTGCGCCAGGGCGACGGCGTCGTGCGCTGTGAGCCACCAGTCATCGCCCGCATGGGCTTCTACTCGGATGACCAGTGCTCAGAGCCGCTAGCACAGGTGCAGACCCCGCCAAGCTGTTGGGCAACGCCCAGCATTGCGCTTAGCCCGCTCCCCGCCTGCCAAAAGGATGCCTACGTGCGTGTAACAAGCAAACACGAGGGCGCTGTGTTCACTGGAACCCCAGATAGCTGCACCGAACGAGAGGTCAGCGCCTCGACCTACTGGAAGGTGGGCGAGCCGGTCGAGCTCGTGGAAGCCTCGACCGACTACGAGTGAGCTATCCTGGGGCCTCAGGTCACCCGCACAAGGGCCAGCCCGAGGTGGCTCGAGACCCCCACCTCTCGGAGGTATTGGCAGCGCTGGTCGACCGCCTCGTTGGGGAGAGAATCGCCAACTCCGGGTACAGATACCTCGCTGCGCTTGGCGGGCCGAATCCAGGAGCCCGGGCGTAGGCTCCGCCTGCACCAGAGGAACGCCTGCCCACCCGTCACGACGGGCACAAACATCATGCCTGGAGCAAGCGGGCCGAACGTCTTGGTCCACCAGGTGGTGAACTCCTTGGGCACCTCGGCAACGGTTGAGACGCCCAGGAGCGCGCCCGTCCGGGTAGCGTAGACGACCCCTTCAGAGCCCAAAGTCACGAGCCTGCCGTGCTCGATCTCTACGCGTGATGGGAAGTACTCGATACGGGCGCCGTAGGCTCCCTTCTCGATGCACTCCTCAAGATGAGTCTCCTCGGGTCGCCTCTTTCGAAGTCCAAGCACAATCTCCTCCAATGGCGCCAATGCGCCGGTCAATTCACGGACAAGTCGGGCTGGCTAGTGGACCAGCCCGGGGGGTGGCTGATGCGACCGTTGAGCCGCAAGGGCCGAAAAAAGTGGCTCAAGGCGCTCGACGTCATGCGCGTCGATGAGCGCCGTGCTCGAGCAGTGGCCACAAACCACGGGGACAAAGAGGGCGGTCACGCCGTCTGCGTCGGTGTAAGGGATGGGCATCTTGACCAGCTGCGGACCTTGGCCGCAGTACACGCAGTCCATCGTCCTCCAGCGCTCGCGAAGGTGGTCCAAGACCGCTTGACCAATCTCGGCGTCCGTCACTGGTCAACCGCCTTGATCGTGGGCGGAGCCAAGCCGCGTGGTCGCACTCTCATGGCGTAAACACGATGTCCGCGAGAGGATCGATGATGACCGGGATGTGGTCGGCGCTTGCTGCGACGACGTCACCAGCTGGGCTGTTGACGGTGTGAGAGTCCTCCCCAGAAGCCGAGCTGATGGCTGCACTAATCTGCGAGGCGAAAATGGTCCCACCCGGCTCGGATAGGCGAAGGAAGAGCTCATCAAGCTTTGCCCGGACCTCAGCCCTAACGGCCGCGTTGTCAGGGCTGACCGAGATGTCGAAGGAAACGCCCTGGGCGAGGGGGACACCCGCAGGGCTATCCGTCGGGGAGCTGAACACATGAATGGCAGCCACGGTCGCCGGCGCGCGGGACACCAGGCGATTCCAGACGTCCGCAACTTGTGTGGTTGTTGGCACAATGTCCGCCGAGGCAGGGGCATCTGGGTCCGGCTTTACCGTGAACCGAACCCCCACCGTGCCTGGTCCGAACTCGGTGGGGAACACCTGGACCCGGTCCACGAACTCTTCAAGCTTCGACCAGGCGACGTAGTCCGCGATAGCCCCTCCCTGCAGGGGGTTGCGCCACTGGTCGAGGATGCGGGCGCGCCAATCATCTACCGGCTCGAGGTCGCTGCCATTGAGCATGTCAGCCGTCAAGGTAGCTTCGGAATCCACACCGGATATGGGCGTGGTCAGGCTGAACAGCGTGCCAGCCACCGCGTTGTATACGTCTCCAGAGGCCTGCGCCTGAAGAGGTACAGTGACGGTGCCGCCTGCAATCGTTCCATCCGCGGTGGTGTTGTAGAGCAGTCCGTCTTCGATGCGGAAGACCTCTGAGCCCGAAGGGATCAGCGTGCCGTTGGTGCCCGTGAAGGCGACCCCTTCTGGCGCAGCCAGGCTAGCGAACTGAGCCTGGATGCGCGGAACACCACGGATGTTCGCGTGCCGCTCCAGCGTGGACTCATCACAGACGTCCGGGAGGTACTGCCGATTGACCCACGACAGCCCACCCCCAAGGATGTACAGGGCTCCAGCCCAAAGGCGTGCAAGCGCCCAAGGCACGGTGAACCGAACACGTGAGTCCTCGCCCGGAAGCTGGGCATTCAGGTCGTCGGAGACCTCATCGATCCGCTCATTGAACGTGGGGCGCTCGAAGCCAGTGTCGAGCGCCATGGCTACACCGCCGTCCATGCGGGCATGTAGTGAAGCGTGCCGGCTACTCGCACGCCCACCCAAGTGAAGGCGCCACCCGTGGCCCCGTTGGGGAGGTCGGTCATCATGGCAGGTGTCACGCCACCGTTGGTGGCGTCGCCCGAGTTCACGTCCAGCGACTGACACGTGACTCGGCCTGTCACCGAGTCGAGGTCGATGGTCACGCCCGACGTATTGGCCAACAGGACCTTGAAGTTGTCAGTGTTCACGAACCCGCCGCTGCCCACATCAGAGGCCAGCAGCATCGTGTGAGCACCCTGCATGTCGATCGCACCCACGCAACCGATGACTGACGAGTGGGTTCCCGATACACGTACTGTGTCTCCGCTGGCGTCGCCTGAGCCCAGCACAACGCTCTTGGGCGCTCCCACACGGGCGTGCTGAGACCCCAGAACCACAGCATCCGCCGCGCCCGCATCAACCACGACGCCCTTGGAGGCTGCGATAAGAAGCCGAGAGGCGGCCAATGCGACGCTGACGTTGTCGGTACCATCGCCCTCGGTGGCGAGGATGGCAACGTGCTCGCCGTTGTTGATGAAGTTGATGCGGTCGTCGCCCTCACACGCCAGGATAGCGCTGAAGCCCTCGTCTGTCTGAACTGACCGAGAGCCTGCGATGATGCTGAAGTCGGCCGCAGCAAGGTCTCCAGAGCGAGCGTCGTTGCAGGCGAGAACGGCCTGGTTGGCCCCAAGCTGACCGGCCTGCGAATCGAAAGACCCCGCTACAACACAGGAGCTACCGAGCGCGAGCGATGCCCCAGAGCAAAGCACTCCGCTCCTCGAACTCGAGGCCTGAGAGTTGTCGGAGGCCATGACCACCCGACTCATGAACGACGAGACCACTCCGGTGTCGAGGCTGTCGGCCTTGGCAGCGAACGCGCCCTGGATAGCCTGAAGAAGCTGCGTCCAGTCGCCTTTGGTGAGGGTCTGACCCGACCCCTCAATGGCGAGGTTCAGGGTCTCGACCACGTCGTTGGCGAGGTCGGCGCTCCACACCGTTCCCGGGGGACCGTCGGATGCGTAGCCAGGAGCGTTCACCGCGGGCTTGATGGCGGGCGGTGTAGCAACGTTGTTTTCGGTGTCAAATCGATGCATTACAAGTCCTACAGAACGTAGCTGTACTCAAAGACGATGTGCGCGGGCTTGATCCGCCCAAACAGGCATTCCAGGTGCGCCCTCTCATCGGCCGTCATGGCTGCAGGCGCCTGGATCTGGACGTAGAAGATGGCTTCTTGCCGCCCCAGTGGCTGGCCAACGGTGTTGCGGCCCACCCTGAAGGCCTCGTAGGGCGTCTCGTTGACGATGATGGTGAAGCCAAGGGCCGCAGCCACCTCAATGTAGTAGGCAGCCGTCTGCCCTCCGGAGGCCACGTAGCGAGCGGCGGCGATGGCCTGCCGCTCAGAGATGGTGGTGGGGATAGGTGCGCAGGGATCTGGGAGGCCTAGGTTGCGCTCCCAAGCCTCCAGCGTCTCGGTCGCGGTGCTGGGCAGCATCTCGAAGTCGATGACATCGAGCGCTCGGTTGTGCTCCCGAGCTGGGGCGGCTGCGAGTCCGAGCAGCACCCGTGCGAACCGAGTTCCCCGCTGTGCGGCCCAGATGACGCCACGCGGCAGGAGGCGTCGGAAGAGACCGTTGTAGTCCTCGGGAGTGGCGCGTTTGGGGATGTTGGAGGGCAAGATTCACCTGAGATGAAGATGATTGGTGTCTGGGCGCCCTCCACGAACCCCGTGACACCGGAAATGTAAGCCCCTTGGGGCTCTGATGTAGTTCTTAGGTGCAAATACCCAGGCCCGCCTCGAGGGCGGCCTGGGCCGACGGTTCATCCGTCGTATCGACCGAGACAATGTGTCCATCGCGGGCATGAACCATGGCTGAGCCGAGAAAGTTGGCGCCATCACAGAGGCGCATGGAGCGGTAGAGCCAGAGGTTGACGCCACCCACCGCGGCTGCAGGCGTGTGCGCTCGCAGGATGACCTCCAGGTCGCTCATGATCTCCGAGGCGTTGTCCCCTTGGGAAAAGCGGGCCTTCCAGCGATGTAGCTGCCACCGGTAGCCCTTCTCCGGGCGGGGCGGGTCGATATGGATTCGGACCTCGCCCAGCGTCACGAGCTCGACCGTGAGCGACAACGGCATACGGGCCCCGAAGGGGGCGCGGAGAAGCCCCTTGGCGATGCCTCGTGCATCAGACCAGCTGGTCAGTGGGGGGGCATGGCTTATGAGCTTCTGGGGCGCCTGGCGCAACGCGGTCATGATGTGTTCTCCCCGTGCAGCGAACCCCAGCCGCTGCGTGCCTGTTCTTCTCGCCGTAGCGAGGTTCTGATTAGTCGCAGGGGCAGAAGCCCCTGCGGGTTCAGCCATCAGTGGCGCTGTACTTCTCGTCTAGGTCGTCTGCGAGTCGAGTGAGGGCATGGGACAGCTCGACCTTAAGGAGCTCTCGGGCCGCGTGGCCGTTGTCTATCGCGACCACTTGGGCCGCGAGTCGGTCGGGAATGGCCAAGATCTGCTCCCGGATGGTGGTCGCAACGTCGGCCCAGTGCGCGCAGACGAGGTCCCTCTCGATGAGCTCTCCCCGCGTCTTCTTGTTCTGCAGCTCAAGCTTGATGCGCTCCTGATGAATCTTCAGGGCGCGCTCCTGCTTCATGTCCAGGACGTCGCCATTGGGCATCCTCACATGACCCTCAGGCTCGGAGGGTGCCTGCGTGTGTGCAGCCCAGGCCCTGTCAGCCGCGTGGGCCTCAATGAGCCCATCGGACTCTCTGACTATCCAGTCCTTGCTTAGGGCCGCATAGACCGCCTTTCGGCTACAGCCCCGCAGGCCGCGGGCCCTGCGATGGGCCGCATAGTCTGTGACGCTTAGGAAGAGCTTCTCGTCGGCCATCACGACTCGCCCAGAACCCTCTGGAACTCGGCTCGGAGAATCTCAGCGCAAAGGCTGGGGTCGGTTTCCTCCGCCAAGCGGTCGGCTACTCGGTCGGCAGCGTCGGTGAGAGACCTGCGCGCGTCGTCGAGTGCCTTCTGGAGTCCTTCAGAGTTCATGTCACCCCCGTTACACCGTGGGTTCCGCGCCGCATCCTTAGATGGCGTGACGCTGTTACCCTAATATTTTCAACCTCAACTACAGAGACGTCGCGGGCCAAAGGACCCCGCATGGGGGGCGAGTGGGTAGAAGGACCCGCGCAAACCGCCGAAACCATTCATCTTTTACCCATGGCCGCAAAAGCCTGAAATCATTGAGCTTTTACCCTCGGGCCGGCGCTCCACCTGCTCCGGGGACGAGGGCTGCTCATCAATGCGCACGAAGCGGTAGCGCTGAATGCCTTCAGGCGTGGGGACAAGGACGTCTCGATGACCAGTCATGAGGGCCGCGTTGACGTCGGTCAGGGACGAGCAGGTGCGGCGCAGCCGCGTGTTGGAGGCCATCAGCACGGCCACGAACACCATCGCCCAAATGCCGATGAAGAGAAGGGTGTACTCGAGGGCGGTCACTCGGAGGGCTCCTCATTCTCGAACAGCTTCCCACCACCCTTGCGGGCCCACCACTGAACCAGCTCAACCCGTGAGATGACCCACTGGCCTCGGCCATCACCAAATCGGGCGGCGGGGAGCTCCTTGGAGCGGATAGCCCTTCGGACGGTCTCAGCGTGGACGTGAAGAAGGTCGGCGACCTGCTGCACTGTGTAGGTCTCCTGAACCATGTTCAACCCCTTCAGGTGCGCGTTGATAGCGCACTCCCGCCACTTCAGCAGGAGTTCCGCAGGGGCTGAGTCGACCACAGTTGGCAGCATTGATGGAGTCATTCCGTCCTCTTGTGCGATGATGTTGAATGTAGTTGCATACTGCTGCATGGTCAAGGCACAATCTGACCAGACACAGAACCGACATTCCGGGAGCCAATCCCGTGGAGGGCAGGCGCATGGAGAGCGTGGTCAAACTTGCTGTCGACAACCCGGTCGAGGACTTCCTGGGAGGGCTATTGAGCGACGAGACCAGAGAGGTCTACCGACGCACCCTGAGGGCCTTTGGTGACTTCCTTGGGGGGCGGTCGTTGGTCTCGGCTCGAAGAAGCGATGTGGAGGCCTACCGCAACCACCTGGAAGCGAAAGGGCGGGCCCCGGCGACCCAGTGCAAGGAGGTTTCGGCCATCTGCGGGTTCTATGCTTGGGCCTTTGACGAGGGCCTCACCAGTCGCCCCATCGGGCGCGTCCGGCGCCCTCGGGTCTCTGACGTGTCACCGAGACGGGCCATGACGGCGGGCGAAGTACAGCGGCTGTTTGAAGCTTGCGACACCGGGCTCATGGGCCTGCGGGATCGGGCCATGCTCGGGATGATGGCTGTTCAGGGCTGGCGCGTGTCTGAGGTTCTCGGCCTCCAAGTTGAGGACCTGGACGAGGAGATGGGCCACCTGGTCGCCAACGTTCGAGGCAAGGGAGGAAAGCACGTGCGTGTCCCTCTGGCGGCGGTGGTGCACAGCGCAATCGTTGACTGGTGTGCAGCTGCAGGGATAGCTGATGGGCCGGTGTTCAGAGGCTTGGGTCGGGGGTACGAGCTGAGCGCTCAGGCCATCGGAAGGCGTGCCGCGTGGCAGCGTATCCAGCGTCTTGCGAAGCAAGCTGGCCTACTGCAGAAGATCCACCCTCATGTCCTGCGCCACACATGCGTGACCGAGGCGCTCGCCGGCGGTGTGCCCCTACACAAGGTTCAGGACCATGCACGGCACGCTGACCCCCGAACTACGCGGCGATACGACTCCCACAGGCAGGCGCTATCAAACCCAGCGCCGCACGTCCTCGCTGACCGGCTGGTGCCGGAGAGGCTCGCTGAGGGCGGCTAACTGAAGGGCCCCAAAAGCCAAAAGGCCGGCGGGAGTGCGCCGGCCCTTTGGGCGAGAATTTAGCCTGCGGTGATCAGCAGGTGTTGTGGGCGAAGGCCGAGCCATACATCAGCAGAAAAGCGGCCAGAGTGATAAGGAAAAGCATCGCCTTACCGACACTGGGCGCCCCGTCCATGGGGGATGGGGTGGTAGAGGGTTTGGGCATCTTGCTCTCCGCAAAACGCTCAAGCTCGTCGCATCTTCGGGCGATGTCCCGATGAAGGTCAGGGTCAAGCTTACGCCGAACCGCGGCTATCTCTTCATTGAGCGCCTTAAGGGTGTCTTCCTGGTGTTGACTCATAAAATCGTCCTCTGCTGAAGTTGGGGGAAACGCCTCGTGCACGCTCTCTCGGGCGCGATCGAGATCAAGTTGAAGCTGCCAATGGGTGACTTGGTGGGCGGTGGACTCCTTGCGAAGCCTTTGGAGCAGGGACTCGGCCTGCTTGCTTAGAGCATCGCCATCGTGCCCTTGATAGATGGCCAGCACCGAGGCGGTGCTGAAAGCCTCAATGGCCCATGTCGGTTCTTTTTCTGCCTGGGCGTTCTCGGCCACCCGCAGAAGCGTTTGATAGGCCCAATCCAGCTCCCATGGAGAAAGGCGGAAGCCCTTCTCCTCAAGCAAGTGGGAGGCGGCAACCCCAGCAACAAGCGCTATGAAGCAATGCGTGCGTGAGGCTATGTCGGGCCCCTCCGATGAGTCAGGGCCATCGACGCCGAGGAACGTCTTAGCCGCTCGAAAGGCACCCGCTGGGTCCCCCAAGAAGACCTGACTCACAAGCACATTGGCAAAGACTCGGTTGTGGAATTTCTTGTCGATGCCTGGCCAGGCAAGGGTCGCCTGCCATGCTTGGTTGGCGGCAACATCGTGACCGCACTGCCCAAGCAAAATGCCGCTACCGAAGGTGATATGGGCAAGCAGCCTAGAGTCACCCCCCGAGCTGAGCCGAGCAATGGATGCATAGAGCAGCTGCGCCAGAGCCTCCAGCGAGGGAGCGCCCTTGGCCGCAGCCAAAATGCCCTGAACAAGCTGCGCAGGGCTGAGTTCGTTCAAGCGCCTGAGTTCTTCTGGGCAAGCGTCCTTCAGATGCCTGGAGAAAAGGCCCGAATCGCTCAGGTCCAGGAGAGTACAAGCGACCCTCCGGGGCCAAACCTTGAGCGGCAGCCTAGAGATGTTACCGCGCCAGCTGCTCATCTGCCCGCTCCGGATGCGGCTGATGGTTGCTGGGGAGGTCTTGGTGCTCTCAACCAAGGGGTTGGCGCTTTTGTAGAGGCCGAACTGCGACTGGAAGATGGCCGCGAGAGCATGCTCAATGACCTCGCCTGAGTTGGGCAAGGACTCGTCGGAGTCGGAACCTGGGGGTTCGGGGTCTGGGGGTTCGGGGTCTTTCATCAAGAACACCTCTGGTGGGGTGGTTCTCCCTCTCTCACCAAGAAAGTAGGGACATCCCAACGGGCGATTTCACGCGTGAAACGTGGAGCGCCCACAGATGGAAACCCGGGCTTTCACGAACCCCTTCCAGGGCACGAAAGGTCCCGCAGAGGGCGCACCTACGGTCTCCCCACGTCAGCAACGTGGGGCGCTCGAGCCCCCTCGCAAGCGCACGGAGCGCAAGGAATGGCCGCCATGACCATGATGGTAGACAGAGAGACGGGACGCTCGCGGTCCAGCAACGGGCGGTTCATCAATCGCATCAAGGCCCACGTCAGCCGCCGCCGGGTGGGCACCCAGTATTGGGTCGGAACGCGCAGCGACCGAGACCCGGCGGAGCTGGAGCCGACCATTCAGCTTCAGCTCGATGGAGCGAGCAAAACCGTCGAGCTCTCCCCCGAGCTCGCCCAGGCGCTATTCAACGAGCCAAGCGAGGTCGAAAGTCGGTGGCGGGAGGTGCAGCCCCCGAAGTCGGCTGAGTCGACTGAGCCACCGCACGGCATGTTTCGGCGGGCATGGGACGCACTGCGAGGCGTTCCCTCGTTCTGGCATGGCGCTTGGTTTGGGGCCGTCTTGGTCGTCTCGGGCTTGCTGGTGATCTTCTAGCAGCGCCCTCAGGGCTCGGAGCCACGCGCCCCGAGCCCTGAGGGCTTGGAGGACGTATGAAGAAGAAGAACCTAGCCCTGGCGAGCGCCCTGTTGATGCTCCTGACCTCAGCCTCGACGGCGGAGGGGCGGCGGCGAGCGAGGGCCAAAAAGCCCAAACCCCGCAAGGTCTTGATCATGTCGGCAATCGCAGCGTGGTCAGAGGGGGACGTAGCCAAGAACGCGCGATGGACCTACATCATCTCGCTCAAGGGGGGATCGATCGACGGCTTCAAGCCTGGGGATCGGGTCACCCTGGGCCCCTTCCGGACAACGATTAGCAAGGTGTACCGCTTGTCGATGAGGTGCAAGGTCCGAACGACATGGACGCAGCTCAGCAAGGTTCTGGTCACCAACCGAAGGGCCTCCGTGACTCCACCAAGGAAGAAACGGTCGAAGCGGTCAAGGCGCTAGCCTGGCCACGGTTTTCGCCGACGGCCGCACCCGCATGGTTATTGGTCGAGACCGATTTCGCACCCCGGCTTTCGCCCACGGCCACATCCGAGTTTTTCGCGACGGCCGGACCCGCATAGTTATTGGCTCTGGTCGGATTAGACCCCCTGTTTTCCGCGACGATATGCTGCCCGTCCAGCTTTGCTCACAAGGTGCTTGATGAATCATCAAGCACCTGCTTTGCGGTGACTGGTTTGGTCACCGCAAAGCAGAGGTGGTGCCGAAATCCGGTACTGCCTCAGGCTACTCCCTGAAGAGCTTGAAGGAATCAGGGTCGACCTCTTCGGTCTCGGCGTCGTGCTCGACTTCGTTGTCGGAGCAGGTGGGGCAACCGAGGTCCTCGCTCAAGAGGCGTTCGTCCTGGTCGATGAGTTCGCTGGATCCATCCCAGGCGATGACGTTGTCGTGCTCGACGAACCCATGCTCAGCATGGGTCGAGTAGACCTCGAGGACGCGACGAGAGGAGTGGTCGTCCGCGCCACAGGTGCAGGGCACCAGCTCAGTCCGCACTTGCTCGGTGACGAAGGTGCGGGAAACGGTCGAAGCTGTAGTTGCAGTGGTCAAAGGAACCTCCAGTGGAGTGATAGGTTTCCTTGCCATGCCGTGCCTTGAAGGGAGCCCCAGGCACCTGCCGTTGGGCTCCAGAGGCGACAACCCAAAGACGGCAGTGGTCATTCCACGAGTGCCTTC
>JGI12316J14372_10000612_pt1 | contig 62063 bp, 43 predicted proteins | sample MarCyaLeptolynsp_FD_14372 | JGI IMG/M metagenome (IMG submission 14372)
GACCGATACATCGTTGACAGTGGGGCGTCCGAGGCTGCTCGGATGTGGACTGGAACGGTTGAAGAGCAGCGAAAACACGCGGTAGAGCTGGTCGAGGAGGGCTTGTCCATCTCGATGGCAGCGGACGTGGCAGGAGTGTCTCGCCAGTGCCTTCACAAGTGGCTGAAGCGGTATCGGACGGAGGGGCTCGAGGGCCTGGCAGACCGGTCTCGAGCCCCCAAAGCGCACGCCAACGCGGTCTCGGAGAAAATGGTGCGGCGGGTACTTCGGGCCCGCCGTAAATACCGGGAGGGTCCGAGGAAGATTCGCCACTACCTGCAGACACGCTGGCCGAACGAGCAGATTCCGGCGGCGAGCACCATCGGGATTATCCTGAAAGAGCACGGGTACGTAGAGCCTCGGCGCCGTCGCGCGCGGGCAGCCCCAACGCCAACGGAGCTCACCTCAGCCGAGGCAAGCAACGATGTCTGGCGCATCGATTTCAAGGGCGAGTTCGAAGTGGGGCGCGCGCTCTGCTACCCGTTCACAATTACCGACGGTTTTTCTCGATTCGCCCTGGGAGTACGCGCGCAGACTGGCACGGGCTACGAGCCCACCCGAGCCAATCTCTGGCGCATATTCGGCAGCTATGGGCTTCCCCGCGTGATTCGGTGTGACAACGGAAATCCATTCGTAGCCACCCGCGCGCCCGCCGGTTTGACCCGATTCGGCGCGCTTCTGGTGAAGCTAGGGATTCGCTTGGAAAGAACCGAGCCGGGCAAGCCCTACCAGAACGGGAGCCACGAGCGGTTCCACAAAACGCTCAAAGCGGCGACCGCCCGACCACCGGCTTCGACTTGGAACGCTCAGCAGAAGCGTTTTGACCGCTTCCGGAAGCACTACAACGAGGTTAGACCGCACGAAGCCCTCGACATGAGGGCGCCAGCGGCCCTTTACAGCGCGAGCCCGCGCCCCCGACCGAAGTCACCACCGCCTATCGAACACCCGGGAGTTCAGAGAGTCATCACTGTGTACGACGACGGCAGCGTCTCTCTCTTCGGCTCACACATTCACCTCTCGACCTCCATCGCTAGGGAAACCGTTGGCGTCACCGAGGTCGAAGACGACATCTACAAAATCACCTATGGCCCAATCTATCTCGGCCACATCAGCTTCCGTCACCGCCAACCAGTCACCTGTTTCGCCCGATAGAGCGGTGTAAACGATGTATCGGTCCGCCTGTAAACGATCTACCGGCACGTACCAGCCCGAGCCCGACTCCGAGCCCGAGCCCGACCCCGAGCCCGAGCCCGAGCCCGAGCCCGCCAATGGCAACTTGGCAACACCGTCCCCAAACGTTGCTGCCACAACAAATTGAACCGCCCCGAGTTTTCCGGCGGCTCCAGAAATTGGGAGAATTGGAGCCATGGAAAGAAGAAGCAAGTTCTCGCCGGAGGTGCGGGAGCGCGCGGTCCGGATGGTCGCGGAGCACCTGAACGACCACGAGTCGGAGTGGGCGACTATCGCGTCCATCGCGGAGAAAATCGGGTGCTCGCCGGAGACGCTCCGAAAGTGGCTTCGGCAGTCGCAGCGTGATGCGGGGCAGCGGCCGGGCCAAACGACCGAGGAGAAGGAGGAGCTCAAGAAGCTTCGGCGCGAGAATCTCGAGCTTCGACGCGCCAATGAGATTCTTCGCAAGGCGTCCGCTTTTTTCGCCCAGGCGGAGCTCGACCGCAAACCGAAGTGATGGTCGCTTTCATCGACCAGCATCGTGACGAGTACGGGGTCGAGCCGATGTGCAGAGTGTTGCCCATCGCCCCGTCTACTTACCGCGCGCACAAGGCGCGGCATCGCAATCCTGACCTGCGGTGCGAGCGAGTGAAGCGCGACGAGCACCTCGGCGAGGTCATCGAGGATGTGTGGAAGGACAACCGCAGCGTGTATGGCGTGAGGAAGCTCTGGAGAGCTGTTCAGCGCGTGAGCGACGAACCGGTGGCTCGTTGCACTGTGGCCCGATTGATGCGCCAGAAGGGCATCCAGGGCGTCGTACGAGGCCGTCGCGTGAAAACGACGGTGGCCGCGGTAGTCGACGAGCGCCCCGCCGACCTGGTCAATCGAGAATTCGAGGCTTCAAGGCCGAATCAGCTCTGGGTCGCGGACCTCACGTACGTCGCGACCTGGACTGGATGGGCCTACGTCGCGTTCGTGGTCGACGTCTTCTCCAGACGCATCGTCGGATGGCGCGTCTCGAACTCGTTGCGCTCGGACCTTGCACTCGACGCACTCGAGCAGGCCATCTACCTGCGACAACCCGAGGGCGACATCGTGCACCACAGCGATCGAGGCGTTCAGTACGTGTGCATTCGGTACACGGAACGCCTGGCCGAGGCCGGCATTGAGCCGTCCGTTGGAAGCGTCGGCGACAGCTACGACAACGCGTTGGCCGAGTCGGTCATCGGCCTGTTCAAGACCGAACTCATCCGCCAGTGCGGGCCGTGGCGTGGTCACGAAGACGTCGAGTACGCCACCCTCGAGTGGGTCGACTGGTTCAACAACCGTCGGCTCTACGGACCGCTTGGCTATTTGTCGCCGGTCGAGTACGAAGAGAGCCACCGAAACCAGCAAGCCCCAGCCGCCGAGGCTGGACTCAACTAAACCGGCCGTCGAGAAAGCCGGGGCGGTTCAACCCGCAACCACGGCAACACTGGGGGACGGTCTTGCCAACTTGCCGGGCCAAAGAATTCGGCCGTGCGGACAGTCTCGTAGGCAACCGGCGCCGGCTCGCGCCGATACGTGGGGCATGCCTCGCTATGCACGCCTCCATGCCCCCGGCCACATCGTTCACGCCATCTCGCGCTTCGTAAATCGCGAGTTCAGGCTCGACGATAAGGGCCGCTCCCTATATCTAACGCGGCTCGACCGCGTTCTCGCCAGAACGGACTGGCAGCTCATCGCCTACGCTTTGATGAGCTCGCACACGCACCTCGCTCTTGTAGCCGGCGCGGAGCCGTTCTGGCGCTTGGCCAAGGCGTTGAACACCGCGGTCGGCGGCTACCTGAATCAATCGCAGGGCCGAAGCGGACCGGTGTTCGAGGGGCGGCCTTTCACTAGCGTGATTGAGGGCGTCCACGCGGCCCGACTTGTCCGATACCTTCACAACAATCCGGTCCGTGCCAGAAAGTGCGCCGAGGCGCGTGAGTGCAGCTGGACGAGTCATCGCGCCTATCTGGGGTTGCGGGGAGATAGCGCGGCCCTTAACGTAACGGCCGGGCTCGACCTGTGCGGCTTTGGCGGCAGCACAGCCGGTCGCTCCCACTTCGACGAGCACGTGTTGGCCCACGGCGCCGATGGTCGGGATCCGCTCTTGACGGGCGACGGCGTGCACGACCGGCGGTTGCGCGTGCGCAAGGCGTTGGGGGCAGCCGCTGAGCTCAGCTCGCCGCAGGTCGTCGACGGCAGAGTCGTGCAAGCGATTCTCGTGCCGAAGGAGGGCCGGTTGCGACTCGAATGGGAAGGCAGTCTCGAGCCCATTCTCGAGGCCGCTTGCGACGAAGTGGGGACGTCGCCAGAGCTAGCGCGCACGTCGAGAACGGCGGCGGCGGGGTTTGCGCGAAGCGTTTTCCTCTGGGCGGCGCACCGAGACATGGGTGTGACGCTGACGTCGGCGGCGGCGTTCTTGGGACGTTCGGTTCACGCGGGAAGTCACGCGTTGCGGCGCGCAGCGGATCGGCCGGAGGTCGCAAGGATCGCGAACGAAATCGCGGCGAATCTTGGACGTAGTCACGGCTTGGCCGCCGGTTGAGCCGGCGCGGCAACTTGGCAAGACCGTCCCCGAACGTGAGCGGCGTTGTGGTGCAGCGCGGCGACGGGGCCGGGGTGGCAACTTGGCAAGACCGTCCCCGAATGTGAGCGACGTTGCGGTGCGGCGCGGCGGTGGGGACCGGGTGGCAACTTGGCAAGACCGTCCCCGAATGTGAGGGGGACGACGAGAGGGCGCCGGCGGGGTGGCCGCCGGCGCCCTGGGACTGACTCGACGTTACGGGCTCGGGGGGCCGGGCGGGCCCGGCGGGGGACCGGGCGGGCCGGTGGGGATGGTGAGCTCGACGGGCACGCCGGGGATGTCGATGCCGGGTCCGCCGATTCGCAGCGTGGCGTTTGCGGCGCTGATGAAGCCGTCGTCGCTCACGGTTGCGATGGTGCCGACCACTTCCGACGCATCGCCCACGCCGCCAGGCGAAATTGGCAAAGCGAACGGCTCGAGGTAGACGGTGTCGCCGTCGACCCGGGCCCACAGCTTCTGCCGCTGCTGGCTACCGAACACGAGGGGCTGCAGCTCGAGCACGGTGTCGCCGTTGTCTTCACCAACGCGCTGCAGCAGAAACGGCAGTCCCGTCGGTCCCATGGGTCCGTTGACGGTGATGGTCATCTGCATGAGCGGCGGGAACGCGGCCGCGGGCTCGTCGGCAACGTCAAAGGCCACGCGCCGGTCGGCAACCAGGGCGCCGCCGGTCTGAAACCGCAGTCCCTCGGCGACGACAAACCGGTACGACTCGCCCCGCGCGAGTTCCTCCGCCGGGACGAAGCGCACGCGCCGTCCGTCCACTTCGATCGAACCGGCGACCGCCTGCCCCGACGCGTCCTGCAGCGTGACGAAGTCGCTCGCATCCCCGACAACGGGATCCGCGAACTCGACCCACGGCGCCACGTTCGGCGAAACCGCATCGGCGCTGTCAATGTCGGGCCAAATGGCCAGGGCATGGCTTCCCTTGGGCGTCAGCTGCCGCAAGAACGCCAGCAGGTCGCTGCGCTCGCCGGACGTGAGCTCGACGTCGACGTAGTTAAGGGCGACGTCCAGCGCGCCGTCGAGGCTGCGCGCGCCGCCGGTCACGAAGTAGACCCCGTGGCGATACACCCCCAGCAGCGTCGGCACATCGGCCGGCTCTCCGGACTTGCCGACCTCGATGAAGGCCCGGCTCGTGTAAAGCGGCGGCGTGTGGCAACCGATGCACCCCGCCTTGCCCTCGAACAGCTCCTGGCCGCGAAGCGCCGCCGCGGTGTAGCTACCGTCGAGTCGCGTATCGCCGTTGGCCCGCGGCGCTCCGAGAAGCGAGGCGAGAAACTGTCCGAGCGCCTCGGCTTCTTCCGGCACCGCCGGCCGACTGACAATCGAGCTCGGCCCCTGGTAGCCGAAGTTCTCCGGCGTGGACACGTAGGCCCCCCACTCGAGCGGGGTCGTCGAGGCGAGCAGCTGGATGGGGCGAACGTTGTGCCAGATGTTGGGCCCGAAGTTCCAAATCATGCCCTCGTTTTGCGTTTCCACGTGGCAGCTGCCGCACGAGTGGTTCTCGGCGAAACCGCCCCCGGGGCGAAAGAACACCCTCTCGCCGAGCGCCAGGGCCTCGGGCCGAGCGTCGGCGGCCAACTCGACGGTGGCGTCGACGTCGCCCTCGCTGTCGATTACCCAGAGTTCGAGGCTCTCGAAGCAGTGGACGGCAACCGCGCCATCGTCCAGCGCGACGAGCTGGCGCGCCCCCGGCCCGACGGTGGCGCGCGCCAGCTCCTGGCCGTTGTCGCGATCGAGCTTGACCACGATGCCCGCCGACTCGCTGGCAACCCAAACCGCTTCGTCGGTAGCGAGAATGCCCGCCGGATTGACGACCGGCCCCTGCGACGACGGCTGCACCGTCAAATCCACCTGGCTTTCGATTGCCCCAATGTCGCCGGCGTCGCTATCGACGTTCACGCGCGCCACGCGATGAAAGAACGCGCTCTCGCGCGCCTGAGAGGGCACCGGGTTTCCGTCGGTGCCCGCCACCAGCAGGGAACCGTCGTGAAAATCGATGGCGCGAAGCACGGACGACACGCCGGAGATGACGTCGCTCACCGCGCCGGTGCGCGTGTCGACAATGCGCAGGTCACCGGGGTCGCCATCGGGGTAGATGCCGAACTCGTCGGCGTCGGGGTTGCCAGACCGATAGGCGGCCACGTACAGCACGCTGCCGTCGTCGGACAAGGCAAGGGCCCGCGGGTCGAAGCCGACAGCGATTCGATCGACAACCGCCCGCTCGGCGAGGTCGACGACGGCCACCTCGCCCATGGTCGGAAGCGATACGTACGCGGTGCTCGCGTCGGGGCTTACCACCAGCCCGGTGGGCTCGTCGCCAACCCACAGGGCATCTTCGAGCACCCCGCGCTCGCGGTCGATGAAGCCGAGGGTGTCGCTGCCGCGCTGGGCCACCAGTACGAAGGGCAGCGACTCGCCCCAGGCGATGGCGGCCGGCCAGCTGCCGACCGTGACTTCGCCAGTCTTGCTGGCGCTTTCGATATCGACGATGGACACGGTATACGTGGCGCCGTTGGCGGTCCAGACCTCGCTCGAACCGACCCGGGCGGCGCCGTACAGCGGCGTCAAGTAGTGGTTGCGAAACCGCTCGGCCGGGGTGCGAGTCACCACGTCGAGCTCGACGACCGCGTCGGTGCCGGCTACCGAGAAACGGTAGGTACCGGCGACGTCCGGGGTAAAGCGCGGGTGCGGCGCGCCCGTGTTGTAGACAACGTTGGCGCTGCCGGCCGGCGCGTCATCGAGCGACCACGCGAGGGCCGAGTCGCAGCCGTCGGCACCGGTGAACGCCGGCAGGTAAAAGGTCTCGCCGAGGGTGAACCCGTCGGTCACCTGCAGGGGCAGCGGGTCTTCGATGCACGAGGGCTCGCCCGGGGGCTCGGGCTCGCCCGTGTCGGTGGTCGGCTCGCCGGTGTCGGCCGTGCCGGTGGTTGGATCGCCGTCGCCGTCGTCGTCACCGCATGCTGCCAGCGGGCTTGCTAGCAGACACGCGGCCAACAGCGAAACGCCAGAGGGTTTCATCAAAGCCATGCGGGCTGGCTAGCCCCGAATTCTCGAGGGGCCACCGCGGCGCCTTACCGAGTGACTAACCGGTCATTACCGCTCGAGAATCCAGTTTCGAAACCGTCCCAGGGAGCACATCGAATTCTCGTTCAGCATCTGGTGCTGCGGTTGATGCCCCCGGAGACCAACGCGCCCCGTGACAAAACGTGCCCGGCGAATCGCAGCCGTGTGGCGCGGCGCGGCGCTGTCGCGCCTGGGATCCGTCGTCGCCGTCGACGGGTTTGCGCACGTGGGCGCGGGGGGCCGGTCAATCCACGAACGCCGTGGCGGTAATGCGCGCGACGCGGTCGGGCCGACGCACGCCCTCCCCCGACAGCACTTCATCCACCGCGGCGATGAGCGCCCTGCCCTCGTCGTTCTCGAGCACCTGGCCCCGAGCGCGCCGCACGCTGAGCGCCCACAGACGCAGCTCCGCCCGCATGTAGTGGTGCTCGGCAAGCTCGAGCTTGGCCAGCGCTCCCTCGCGATTGCCTTCGAGATACGCAAGTCCCGCCTCGATAATGTACCCAACCCCAACCGCGTGCGGCGCCCCTTCGCGGCGCAGCTGCCGCGAATGTTTGCGGGCGAGGCGGACCATGCGCCGGTACTCGCGTCCGGTCGAGCCCCGCTGGCGCAGCCGCGCAGCGCGCGCCAGCACGATTCGCCCCCGCGCCCCGCCCGCGGTCACCCGCAGGATCTGGGTCCGCAAGAACATCGACTTTTCAACCGTGGGCCAGTAGCGCTCAATGCGGTTCCACCCGCTCTCGATGTCGCCAGCGTAGAGGTCGATGTGGTTGCGCGAGTTGAAAGCGTTGAAGTGCTGCAGCGAGAAACCCGGCGGCGACCAGTCGCTCAGGGCGTCATCGATGTCGCGACGGGCAAACTCGATATCGTCGTTGGCCAGGTGCACGTAAAAGCCGGTGGCGACGCGCATCGACGTCTCGGCAAACAGGTCGCCTACCGCCCGCGCCTCCCGCAACATGGCGTTGTACCGCTCGGAAAGCTGGCGGAACTGGCCCATGTACGGCAAGCAAAAGCCGGTGAACAGCCGGCCCGTCGAGATTTCCCAGCTGGCGCCGTGGCAGTTCTCCAGGGTGGCCACGCCTTCATCGCACAGGCGCTGGCAGTCGCGAAACTGCCCCAGCTGAAAGGCGACGATGCCGCGAACTCCCAGCGTGACGCCGCGCAAAAACGGATCGTCGCGGTCGTCGACGATGGCCTGCAGCCGGTCGAGGATCTTGTGCGCGCGGGCGCGGGTCTTTACGCCGGGCAGCGACACGAAGGCGGCCTCCCCGGCCAACGCCCGGACGATGCGCGACACCTCACCGAGGTCGAGCGCAAGCCGCAGGTGGTGGCTTTGAAAGCTCGCCGCCGACAGCGGCTCGACGATGCTCAGGCCTTCGGCCACTGCGAACACCGAGTCGACGCGCCGGCGCTGCGCTGGGACCAGGTCGTTTTCCTCGGCGGCCGCAAAGCGAGTGCCGCGCACCGCCAGCCGCAGCCGTTCCCAGAGCAGGCGACCAATCGCGCGCAGCGGCGACCGCGGCAGGGTCATGGAAATCGACTCGAGGACCTCGGAGATGGTGTCGAGTCCCTCGCGAAGGTGCCCGCTGCGCAGGAACTGCCGGCCCGCCTTGCGGCGCAGGTCGAGCTTGTTGGCGTCCTGGGTGCGCTCGGCGGCCCGCAGAAACTCTTTGCCGGCCTCGAAGCTGCGCCCGGCGTTGGCCAGCGCCTCGGCGCGGGCGACCTCCAGCTCGCGGACTTTCTCGGGGTCTTCGCACAGGTCTCGCGCCTGCAGATACAGCTTGGCAGCCCGGTCGAACGCCAGCGCCTCGACGGCGCGATGAGCGGCCCGCTCGGCGTGTTCCCGCGCCGACTCGAGCTCGCCGGCGCCCAGAAAGTGCCCGGCGAGAATTTCGGGATCGGCTTCGCTGGGCGACCGTTCCAGCACCACGGCCAGCCGGCGGTGAAAGTGCGCCAGGTCGTCCGGGTCGAGATTCATGAGCACGGCGTCGCGAACGCGGCTGTGGGCGCACTCGATGTGCCGCTCGCCATACCGACGGCGGACCCGGGTAAAGCCGCCCGCCGACAAGACCGACAACGCCGCCTGATCGCTGACGTCGGCGGCCGAGAACGCGACCAGCTCGCGCACCGGGTAGCCGGCTACCGCCACGACCTCGAGCAAACGACGCTCGTCGTCGGACAGCCGTTCGAGGCGGTGCTCGAGCACCTCGTGCATCGACAGATGCACGTCGTCAGACAGGCCGCGCTCGCGGGCGTAGCGCGCCAGCTCTTCGATGAACGACGGATTGCCCCGGGCTTCGGACACCACCAGGCGCGCCATCTCGCGCTCGCGACTGCCCTCGCCGAGCTGCTGCGTCGCAAGCTCGAGGGCGTCGTCGTGGGACAGCGGGGCCAGTTCGATGGTGCGCGTGTCGACGTTGCGGCGCACGCTGTGGCGATCGAGCGTGGTGAGAAACTCGCTTTCGAAGCGATCCTCGGCGCGATAGCCGACGACCACGACGAACGCTGGCGCATCCGGCGGACGCAAGAGCTCGGCCATCAGGTGCGCCGAGTCGGGGTCGCCCCAGTGCGCATCGTCGATGACCAGCACCAGCGGCTGCCGGTCAGCCATGCGCGCATACAAGTCGCGCAACGCGGCGAACGCGCGCCGGCGCAGCTCTTGCGGATCCTGGCGGTCGATACCGCGGCGCTTGCCCGACTGAAAAGCGTCGACCATGCGCAACACCGGAAAGACCCGCGCCAGGGCCTGGGCGTCCCGCGGCATCAGCCCTTCGACCTCGACCTTCGGCAGGCCAAGCAGGTGCTGAGCGGTCGCGTCCACCAGGTGGTCGAACGCTTTGAAGGGCACGGTCTCGCGCTCGAAGCAGCGCCCGCGCAGCACCAGCGCCTCGCCGTCGTCGACCCCGTCCATGAAGTCGTGCAGCAGGGCCGACGTTCCCATGCCGGTCTCGCCCGACACGAGAGCGAGCACTGGATTGCCGCCGCGCGCCTCGCGAAAGGCGGTTTGCAGCACGGCCCGTTCCTCGGTTCGGCCGACCAGACTGGCCGCGACGGTCGTCGTGCGCACGGAGGGGAGCTCGGGCACGGAGGTGAGGACGCGGCTGCCGAGGCGCGACAGAATCTCCGAGCCGTGCGGTCGGTCGTTGGGGTCGCGGCGCAGCAGGTGCACACACAGGTCGTTGAGGTCGTCGGGAACGTCGACCGCGACCTGGTTGGGCGGAGCCGGCTCGAAACGCTGCTTGTCCATGAGAATGTCGCCGCCGCCGCCCTGGAACGGCAGGCGCGCGGTCAGGCCGACGTACAGCATCACGCCCACCGCATACCAGTCGCTCGCGGGCGACAACGGCTGTCGCGCCGCCTGCTCCGGCGACATGTAGCTGGGCGTGCCCACCAGATTGCGCTCGCGTTCGTCGACCTTGCGCTCGCTTTCGAGGTCGGTCACGACGCCGAAGTCGAGCACCACCACGCGACCATCTGGCTCGACGAGCACGTTCGACGGCTTGAGGTCGCGGTGCAAGACGCCGAGCTCGTGCAGCGCCGTGACCCCCTCGGAGAGCTGCCGCATGGCGTCGCGCAATCGACCGGCGTCGAGAGCGCTGTTGTCCAGAGTGGGGCCGGTTGCCGGCCGCCGGCCGCCGCCCGCCGCGGGAAGCGATGGCGACTGCACCGAGTCGATCGTGAGCGCCGTGATGCCGGCCGCCAGCGAGCCGCCCGCGCTCGCCGTACCGGCGCCGAAAGCGGCGGTTCCCAGGGTTGCCGTGGCCTCGGCCAGGCCGGACCCGCGAGCCGCTTCGCCGGGGCGCACCCACGCGACGAAGTCGACGCCGTCGACGAGCTCCATCGTGAAGAAGAGCTCCTTTTCGTCGACCACCAGCTCGTACAGCGACACCAGGTTGCCGTGGGCGACGTCCGCAAGGGCGCGAAACTCGTTCTTGAAGCGCGCGATGTCGGCGCCGCCGAGGCGCTTGAGTCGCTTGAGGGCCACCCTCACACCGCGCTCGCGGTCGGTCGCCTCGTAGACGACTCCCATACCGCCGGCGCCGAGCTGGCGAATGACCTCGTACCGCTCGGCCAGCTTTAGCAAACCCCGCGCATCCCCCTTGTAGTCACTGTTCCAGGCCAACCGCGAGTCGTCCACCCTGGTGAAAGGTCGAGCCCCGATTGGTCGCTTTTTTCTGTCGGACCTACACGTCGCACCAACGCGGGCGTGCAGCTGCCGGGGAGATGTAGCCCGTCGGCGCCGCGAATCAAGGCGCCCCGACCGGCCGGGCCGGGGCGCCGTTTTGGTCTACGGTTCTTCGCACTCGAGGTCGTCCGCGCACACCAGACCGGGGCCGCAGTCGGTGTTTTGCACGCACTCGCGGCACTCGCCCCGGACGCATACCGGCGCGGAAGCGCCGCAGTCGTCGTTGGTCAGGCATTCTTCGCACTCAAAGCTCTGCGGGTCGCACAGCGGCTCGTCGGTCGGGCAATCGGCGTCGGTCGCGCACTCGGTGCAGGCGCCGAAGTCCGGGTTGCACACGTTGCCATCGTCGCACTCGGCGCTGGCCGCGCAAGACGCCTCGCACTCCCCGTCGGGCAGGCAAATCGGCTCCGAGCCGGCACAGTCGTTGTTGCCGAGACAGTCGCCGCACTCGCCGTCCACACAGAACTCGCCGACCTGGCAGTCCGAGTCGGCCGAGCACTGTGCGCACAGCCCATCGGTCCCACACACGCCGTCGCACTGGTTGTCGGATGTGCACGCGACGCAAAAGCCGTCGCCGCCGCAGATTGGCGTTTGCCCGCCGCAGTCGGCCGCGCTGTCGCAGCGCGCGCCCAGGCCAATGGCCGAAGAATCACTTCCGCAGCCGGACGCAGCCAGCATTGCGGCGACGACGTACGACACGAACAGACAAACCGTTGCTCTGGTCATGGGCAACGATGGTTGCAGCGCACGTGCCGCCCGCAACACCGCGGGAACCTGGCCCCGGCGACTCCACCGCTGCGCAAGCTCCGTACGCCCCCCGACCGCCCTGTCCCGCCAGCGGCCATACGGCGGACGCGAGCCGCCCAGGTCGGCGGTAACGACTACCGACGGCGCGAGGCGAATTTGCGGCTACATCCAAACAGCGCGCCATGTCGTCATTTGCCCACGTCCTTCGCCATCTATTCGCCACCGTAAAGCCAGGTGTGGAGCAGGCTCGGCTGCCCGCCATTGAGGGCACCCTTCCCGACGATCTGCGCGGCGTGCTCTTTCGCAACGGTCCAGGCCGCATGGAGCGGGGCGGGCGGAGGTACGGCCATCCCTTCGATGGCGACGGGCTGGTGACTCGGTTCGAGTTCTCGGCGGACGGCCTGCACTACACGCACCGGTTCGTGCGCACGCGCGAGTTTCGGAACGAAGAGCGAGCCGGCAAGGTCCTCTACCGCGGCTTTGGATCGATGAAGCCCGGCGGCTTCGCCGGCAACGCCTTCCGCATGCGCTTTAAGAACGCGGCGAACACGGCGGTCGTGGCCCACGGCGGCAGGCTGCTGGCGCTGTGGGAAGGAGGCTGGCCCCACGAGCTCGACCCACACACCCTGCAAACCCGAGAGCGGTTCTCTTACGACGGCGCACTGGTCAACGACGGCTCGTGGATCGACCGCATGGCCAATCCCGAGCTGCCTTTTTCGGCCCACCCGTGCATCGATCCCGACACCGGCGACTTGCACAACTTCGGCCTGGCTTTTGGCCCCAAGAACCGATTGCTCACGTATCGAGTCGCGGCGACCGGCGAGCTGGTCGAGCGCCGGACCCAGTTTCTCGACGAGCTGTCGTTCGCCCACGACTTCGCGCTGACCCGCCACTGGTACGTTTTCCTGCTGCCGGCGGTTCATTTTCGCGTCGGCCGCGCCGTGTTGGGGCTGCGCTCGCCAGTCGAGTCACTCGAGGGCCGCGACGGCGAGCCCATGGTCGCGTTGTGCGTCCCGCGCGATGGCGGAGAGCCGGTGGCGATCGAGACCTCGCCCGGCTTCGTGTTCCACTTCGCCGGCGGCTACGAAAACGAGCGCGGGCAAATCGTGGTGGACGGCATGCGCATGGGCGCCTTTCCCGACCTGCGCGACCCGGAACACCTGGTCAGCGAGCCGAGCGCGAACAGCCGCGCGGCTCTCGCCGAACCGACGCGGTTTACGATCGATCCGGCGGAGCGCACCGTCTGTGCCCGACGCCTGGCGGACCTTGCCATGGAGGTCCCGCAAGTTGCCCCGGCCGCCAAAGGGGATCGAAACCGACCCGACGCCGACGGATACAGGCACAGGGTGATCTGGAGTACCGCCGTTCCCGAAGGCCGCCAGGTGCCGTTCTATTCGTCGCTCGCGCGCCTCGACACCGCGAGTGGTCGGCTGGTCGCCCGCGACTTCGGGCTGTCGCTACCCGGCGAACCGGTTCCCGTCGCCCGCGCCGGCGCGACCTCGGCCGAAGACGGCGGCTACATACTGGCTCCTTTGTACGTCGCCGAAGAGCACGTCAGCGATTTGCTGGTGCTGGACGCCGACAGCCTCGAGACGGTGTGCCGCTTTCGCCTGCCCGGCCACCTGCCCCAGAGCTTTCACGGCCAGTTCGTCGACGCGGCGACCTACCAGCGCGAGTTTGGTGTCTGTCCCGACGAAGGGCGCGCGCGCGGTAAAGCTGCTGACTCGCACCGCCAAAACGCCGCCTGAAAGACGTTGGCGGCAATCGCGTTGCCGAAATCAACGACCGGTAAATCGCGCTCGGCCCGTGATACCGTCCGCCGCTGGTGAAGCGGCTTTCTGTCATTTTGGCCCTTCTGGTCGGTTCGATCGGGGGGAGCGTCGGTTGCAACGACGACGCGCCCCGTCCGCGAAGCGAACCGAGGTTGCGCCTGTGGCACGCGTTTTCGCCCGGCGAGACCAAAATGCTCAACGGGTTTCTGGCCGGCGACTGGACCTCGGTCGACCCGACGGTGATGCCGTTTGCCCGCGCGCGCCTCATCGTGCTCGACGCCCTGGAGCAAGGCACCGACTGCCCGGACCTGGTTCGCATCGACGCCACGTGGTTGCCCGAGCTGGTGGACCGCAAGCTGCTGCTGCCGGCGCCCGAAGCGGTTCGGGGAAGCGCCGACACGTGGCTTGAAGAAGCGCAAAACCTCGCGCAGTTCGGCGACACTCAATACGGCGCGCCCCAAACCATCGACGGCCTGGCGCTGCTGTACAACGAGCGACTCGTCGAGGACGCGGGCATCGCCTGGCCGCCGCCTACGCTCAACGACCTGATGGCAAGCGCCCACCAGCTGACCCGCGAGGGTCGCTACGGCCTGTCGGCCCGGGTCGACGGGTACTGGTTTGCGGCCTTCTTGCGCGCCGCCGGCGGCAACGTCCTCAACCCGCTGACCGGGGCCCTCAACATCGACGCGCCAGTCGCGCGGACCGCCCTCGATCGGTTTGCCAGGCTGTTTCGCGAGGGTGGCGTCGCGCCACCGCCGCCCGCCAGCGGCGACGAGGCTCCCGCGGCAGCGCGCCGTTTTCGCCGCGGTGATGTCGCGGTGCTGGTCGCCGGCCCGTGGTCGGTGGCGGCGCTGCGCGGCAGTCCCCAGGCGCCCCTGGCCGTGGCGCCGTTTCCGCGCGACCCACTCGGCCGCGCCGCGGCGCCGCTGGGAGGCCAGCTGTTCGTGGTGCCCCGGTGCGCCCGCCACCCAAAGCGCGCGTGGCAGCTCGCCTCGGCGCTGACGGCACCGGCGCTGCAGGCTCGCTGGGCCGACGAGCTCGGGCTCGTGCCGACGCGCACCGAAGGCCTGGCGCGCGCCAATGACTTCACGCGCGCCTTTGCCGAGGCGCTGCTGCAAGCCCGCCCCCTGCCCCGCCACGCCATGACCACCGAGCTGTTCGACGACCTGACGCCAGCTGTGGCGGCGGTGGTAGCCGGCGACGCCACACCGGACGAAGCCCTCGACGGCGTGGCGCGCGCGTGGCGGCGCATCGCCCGGCGGCGCGGCATCGAGCCCCTGGACTGGACGCCGCCCCCCGACGGCGAGGACGGAGACATTGCCGTCGGGCCGCCGGGCCGCGCGGACGACGGCGACGGCGACGGCGACGGCGACGCCGATGCGGACGATAGAAAGGAAGCGCCGCAGTGAGCGCACCTCCGGCCGCTGCCGGCCGCGCCGGCAGCTCGCTGACCGGCCGCGTCTTGCTGGTGCTGGCCCTCGCGGTCGCCACCCCGACGATCATCGTCGGCACCCTCGCCATCAACCGCGCTCGGGCGAGCCTCGAAGAGGAAGTCGTGCGCGGCAACCTGGCGTTGATCCGCGCCCTGGGCGCGTCCCTCGACCGCACCCTGCAAAATGCCCGGCGCGAGCTCGGCTCGTCGGCCGCGGCCTGGGCCGACCAGCGCAGCGGCGCGCCGGCCGACGCGGCGCGCGAACGCGCCGACGCCGCGGCTACCGAGCGACTGCTCCGACGGCTGCGCCGCGAGATCCCCCTGTTCGCGGCGCTGTCGATCATCGACGTCGAGGGCGAGCGGGTCGCCGGCGACGCCATCGCCATTCCCGCCGGCGCCGGCGCCGGTACCTTCGGCGGCTACATCGGCGACATCACCTTCGAGGAGGGAGTGCCGCGCATTCTCGTCGTCACCCAGGCGCGCAGCCGCACCGGCGAGCTGGTCGGCGTGTTCGTTGCCAAGCTCGATCTCGGGTTCGTCGCCGACACCCTGGCCGAGGCCCGTCTGGGCAAGGGCGCCCGGCTGCTCGTGGTCGACGGCCAGGGCGTTCCCGTCGCCCGCAGCGACGGCGAACCGGTTGCGGGCGCCACTAGCTTGCGGGCCGGCAACCCCGCGGTCAACCGCGCGCTCGGCTCCGCCGAAGAGGGCAGCGTAGAGGCCGGCGGCACCGTCGCCGTGTATCGCAACTTGTCGTCGTTTCAGTCGCTGCGCGGCGTTCGCTGGGCGATCATCCTCGAGCAACCCGAGCGCGATGCCTATGCCCTGGCCTACTCGGTCACGCAGGACACGGTCACCGCGCTGATCCTTTCCCTGCTCGCCGCGCTCGTGGTCGGCTCGGCCCTGGCCACCCGTTTAACCCGGCCGCTGCACGCTCTGGCCGAGCGCGCCGACGCCATCGCCGTGGGCGGCTCGCAGCTCGCCGCGACCGAACCCGTGCAGGGGCCCGGCGAAATCGGCTGGCTGTCGCAGCGCCTCGAGGACATGGCGCGGCGGCTCGGCGAGCGCGAGCAGCTCAAGGAGGCGCTGGCACGCGGCGACCGTCTGGCCACCGTGGGCACGATGTCGGCGAGCGTGGCGCACGAGATCAACAACCCGCTCACGACGGTGCTCGGCTACGCAAAGCTGCTGCTGGAGGACAAGCCCGACGAGCACGCCGATCGCTTCGGCCTCGAGCTCATTGCCGACGAAGCCGCGCGCATGCAGGACATCGTGCGCAACCTGCTGGACTACTCGCGCAGCAGCGACGGCACGTCTGGCGCCTCGGACGTCAACCAGCTGGTCGAGCGCACGACCGCCCTGCTCGAGCCGCAGGTCAAAAAGAGCCACGTTGAGTTCGATCTCGACCTGGCGCCGGCTCTGCCGCGCGCGCGCGCCGACGCACACGGCCTGCAGCAAGTGTTCGTGAACCTGGCGCAAAACGCCGCCGACGCCATGCCCGACGGCGGTACGGTTCGCGTGCAGACGAGCCTGGGACCGGGCGCGACCCACGTGGTCGTTGGCTTTACCGACGAGGGCCCCGGCATCGACGAGGCCGACCACAGCCGCGTCTTCGACCCCTTCTACACGACCAAGGGCGAAGGCAAGGGCACCGGCCTGGGCCTGGCCGTTGTGAAACACCTCGTCGGCCAGGCCGGCGGCACAATCACCCTTGAAGACGGCGACGACGGCGTTGGCGCGTGTTTCAAGGTCATGATACCCATCATTGAGTAGGTAGCGACGACGTCGCGTTGACAAGAGAGCGAGCAGACGAGTGAGCGGAAGCGGAAAGATCCTGGTCATCGACGACGAGCGCGGCATTCGCAGTCTGTGTGCCGACGTGCTGGGCCGAGCCGGCCACGAAGTCTCCCTCGCCGAAACCGGCGAAGGCGGCGTGCAGGCGGCGATCGCAAACGGCCCCTTCGACTTGATTCTGAGCGACGTGCGCTTGCCGGACATCGACGGGCTGCAGGTGCTCGAGCGAATTCGCGAGCGCTACCCGACGCAAACGCTCATCCTCATCACCGCCTATCCGAGCGTGGACACGGCGGTGCGGGGCATGAAGCTCGGCGCCCGCGACTACATCGCGAAGCCGTTCACGCCCGACGAGTTGCGCATCGTGGTGCGGCGCGCCCTCGACGAGGATGTGCTGCGGCGCGAAAACGCCACCCTGCGCGACGAGCTGGCGTACGGCAACCTCATCGGGACGTCGCCGGCCATGCAGTCGCTGCGCGACACCATCGAGAAGGTGGGTCGGGCCGACGCCAACGTTCTCATCACCGGCGAAAGCGGCACCGGCAAAGAGCTGGTGGCGCGGGCGCTGCACTACCACGGCCAGCGCGCCGGCATGTCGTTCGTGGCTGTCAACTGCGGCGCCCTGGTCGAGAACCTGCTCGAGAGCGAGCTGTTTGGCCACGTGCGCGGCGCGTTTACCGGCGCCGACCGGCCCAAGCGCGGCCTGTTCGTGGCGGCCAACGAGGGCACCCTGTTTCTCGACGAGATCGGCGAGTTGCCGCTGCAGCTGCAGCCCAAGCTGCTGCGCGCCCTGCAGGAGGGCGAGGTCAAGCCGGTCGGCGGCCTCGACCCGCAGCGGGTCAACGTGCGGGTCATCGCGGCGACCAACCGCGACCTGGCCGAGGCCGTCAAGGACGGCACCTTTCGCGAAGATCTCTACTACCGGCTAAACGTCATCAACATTCCGGTGCCGCCGCTTCGCGAGCGCTCGGAAGACATTCCGCTGCTCGCCGAGCACTTTCTCGATCGGGCCGCGGCGCGGGCCCTGTCGCCGCGGCCCGAGCTGGCGCCAGAAACCAGCGAATGGCTCGCAAAGCAGCCCTGGCCGGGCAACGTGCGCGAGCTGGAAAACGCGGTTGAACGCGCATTCGTGCTGGCGAGCGGCCCGGTGCTGGCGCCCGACGACTTCGCTCCGGGCGTGGGCGGGGGAACGGTGCCGTCGTCGCCGAGCGCGCAGCAGACCGACAGCCGCGAGCTCATCTCGCTGGCGCAGCTCGAGCGCATTCATATCGAGCGGGTGCTCGCAGCGGTGGAAGGCCAAAAGACCAAAGCGGCCGCCATCCTCGGGATCAACCGCACGACCCTGTGGAAGAAGCTGCGCGCCTACGGCATGGAGTGAGTTTCTCTCGCCGCGCGCCGCGCGCCGCCTGAGCGCGCCGCCTGAGCGCGCCTGGGCGCGCGCGACGCCCCTCGTCGACACACGCGACGCGGCATCGCCGCCGGTGCGCCGCGCGACGGCAACTTGGCAAGACCGTCCCCATTTGTGAGCGGACTCTTGTTTGGGGACGGTGTTGCCATGTTGCCGTTGCGTACACGGTCGAAGGCCGCAACGGCAACTTGGCAAGACCGTCCCCATTTGTGAGCGGACTCTTGTTTGGGGACGGTGTTGCCGTGTTGCCGTGGGTGCCGTTTGGGGTGCGCGACGAGGATGACAACGGGTGAGCCGGTACGGCGCGCCCGTTGTGATGTCGTGTGCCCTTCTGTCGCAGTCCGCGTTGCGTACACCAACGTGACGAGTGCGTCGCTGAAGGTTCATTCAGCGGTTCCGGGTGTTTCGGCTTCGGCACGGTTCCTGCCTAAGTGTCCACAGCGTTTCCGGCACGTTGCCGAACCGGAAGACCCAGGTGACCCTTGTGACACGGACTAGATTTCTTGCCGCCACAGCGACGCTCGCCGTCCTGTTCGCTACGTCCCCGGCGTGGGCAAATACGCCCGGTGACCGCCTCGCAGAGCGCCTTCGAGCGCTCGTGACCAGTTCCGCCACCCACGGCGAAAGCGACGCCGAGGCCGCCCTCGGCGACGCCATCGACGACGCCGCCGCGGACTCCGCAACCGACGCCGAAGCGCGCGACGTCGCCGCGGCCGAGACCGACGCGGTGCCGACCGACCTCGACACCCTGCCGCCCATTCCCCGCGACGACGACGCCGACCGCGCGGCGGGCGCCGCTGGCAGCGACGTCCTCGAATACGCCTTCGGCAGCTACGGCCGCGTCGGCGTTGGTTCCGACATCAACGGCGGTCGCGCCGACCAGGTCAACGTCGTGCGCCGCGGCCCGCGCCTGGTCGAGAACAACTACGTCGAGCTCGATGGTTACTTCATCGCCAAGCCGACCGAGGACATCACGGTTCGCACGGTCGCGACGCTCGCGTTCGCCGGCGACCTGTTTCACTCGAGCGGCGAGTTCGACTCGGACCTGGCCCTGCGCAACCTGTTTGCCGAGGCCACCTACGACAAGTACCGCCTCTGGATCGGGTCGCGCATGTACCGCGGCGACGACATCTACCTTCTCGACTACTGGCCGCTGGACGACCTGAACACGGTCGGCGCCGGCGCCGGTTACGTCGACGGCCCCCTGGCCGTCGACATTCAGGCGGGCGCCAACCGCCTCAACAACCAGTTTCAGTTTCAGCAGATCGACGTGCCCGACCCCGAGTTCGGCGCCGAGACCATCGACCTGCTCGACCGCCAGCGCTACATCGGCAGCCTTCGCGGCCAGTACATCTTCCTGCAGCGACCCGACGGTATCGGCGCCAAGGTAAAGACGTACTTCGAACTCGCCGGGCTGCCGGCCGGCGAGCGCCGCCTGGAGGACCAGAGCATCGAGGCCCTGCCGGCCGACTTCGGCTGGACCGCCGGCTTTCAGCTGGGCGCCTGGGGCTTTGGCGAGCGCGCCACGTTCGCCAACCTGTTCGTTCGCTTCTCCCAGGGCCTCACCGCTCACGACGAGCTGGCCACGCCCTTTGGCTTCAACGCCGACAAGCAGACCTTTCCGTCGTCGTCCGAGTTCGTCGTCGGCTGGTCCGCCAACTACGAAAAGGGCCGCGCCGGCGTGCTGGCCGGCGGCTACGTGCGCCGCTTTCAGGACGCGGACGGCAACACCAACGACCGCGACGACGGCTGGGAGTACGTGGCCGACTTCCGTCCGTACTACGCGCTGTCCGACTACTTCGTCAGCGCGGTGGACCTGTCGTACCAGCGGACCTTTCCGCGGGGCGTAAGCCCGACCCAGCTGATGAGCACCGAGCCGGCGGTGGCCCAGGTCGCCCCCATGCTCATCTTTGCGCCGCTCGGCATCGGTTCCTACGAGCGACCGCAATTCCGCCTGATGTACCGGGGCGCGTACCTCAACGACGCGGCCCTTGACCTTTACCCCCTCGAAGACGCGCGGCGCCAGGACAGCCTGGTCCACTTCTTCGGATTCCAGGTCGAGTGGTGGTTCAACTCGGCCAGCCTCATTCGCTAGCCCACGCCGAGCCATCAAGCACCGGAGCACACTGATGAAGCGCACCGCCTTGCCAATCGTATTTCTTGCGGCCCTCGTCGCCAGCGCCTGCTCGGCGCCGACCATGGGCGAAGACCTCACGCAGCTGCCGCGCCAGTCCAACCAGGGCCGCGACTGGCGCGACGAGGTCATCTACCAGATCGTCGTCGACCGCTGGTCCAACGGCGACCCGAACAACGACTTCAACGTCATTCCCAGCTCTCCCGGCGCCTACCACGGCGGCGACTGGCAGGGTGTCATCGACAAGCTCGACTACCTCGAGGAGCTCGGCGTCACCGCCCTGTGGATCTCGCCGGTCGTCAAGAACACCGAAGAGGACGCGGGTTTCTACAGCTACCACGGCTACTGGACCCAGGACTTCCTGCGGACCAACCCCCACTTCGGCGACCTGTTGAAGATGCGCGAGCTCGTGGACGAAGCCCACGCCCGCGGCATGCTGGTGGTGCTCGACATCGTCACCAACCACGTCGGGCAGCTGTTCTATTACGACATCAACGGCAACGCGAACCCGGACGAATGGATGTCGGGCGGCGGCACCAGCCACACCTGCGTGCAGATCTGCAACAACCCCGGCCGGGCTAGCGAGTGCAGCGCCGACGAGCAGCGCTACTGCGAGCTCGGCTCGGAGTTCTTCGAGCGCATTCTCGAGTGGGACCCCGAGTACGACCCCCGCGGCATTCAAGGCTGGACCAGCGGCGGCTTCAACGGCCCCGCGGACATTCGCTTCCCGTACTGGCCGGAGCTCAACCGCACCGCGCCGCCCCGCCCCCCCGAGTGGATGGGCTGGCCGCGCGATCGGGCCTGGTTCGACGACGCGAGCTTCTACAACCGGCGCGGCCGCGTCTATGTGTGGTGGCAGGAGTCCAACTTCTCCCGCGAGTTCGTTCGCGAGCAGGAGGTGTACGGCGACTTCCCCGGTGGCCTCAAGGATCTCGATACCGACAACCCCGAGGTCATCGAGGCCATGATCATGGTGTTCCAGTACTGGATGGACGTCGGCGACTTCGACGGCTTTCGCATCGACACCCTCAAGCACATCGACCGCCCGGACCTCGACTTCAACGACCGCGGCTTCTTCGGCGAGTTCACCAACCGCATTCGCGCCCACGCCAAAGCGGTCGGCAAGCAGAACTTCTTCATGTTCGGCGAGGCCTTTGACGGCAACGACGTGCTGCTCGGCCAGTACACGTTCCCCGGCCGCGACGAGCGCGGCGACTTCGGCCGCGTAGACAGCGTGTTCTACTTCTCGCACAAGTACCGAATCTTCGACAACGTCATCAAGCAGAGCGGCAACACCAAGGACATCGAGTGCATGTACTACACGCGCGTCGGTGCCGATCCGGGTCCCGACACCGACTACTGCCGCAGCCGCGGCTTCGACGCCGGCCCGCTGTACTACGACCAGCCCCACGCCGCGCCCGAAGACGGCGGCATCGGTCTGTCGCCGCAGGAGACCCTGGTGACGTTCATGGACAACCACGACGTGCCGCGCTTCTTGTTCGAGAACGACAACGTCGCCAGCCTGTGGAACGCGATGTTCTACATGTTCACGTTCGACGGCATCCCCGCGGTCTACTACGGCACCGAGCAGGAGTTCGAGGGCGGCACCGACCCCAAGAACCGCGAGGACATGTTCCGCGGCAACCCCATCAAGGGCTACCCGGCCTTCGACACGACCAACCGGACGTTCCGGCGCACCAAGGAGCTCATCCAGATGCGCAAGGACAACATCGCCCTGCGCCGCGGCGCCGTGCGCATGATTCACTCGACCGAGGCACCGGCCGGCGGACTCGACCACGGCGTGTTTGCCTTCGAGCGCGAAGCCCCCGAGCAGAAGGTGCTCGTGGTCATGAACGTGGCCGATGGCCAGGAAAGCCGCACGTGCGGCGCCCCCGGCGAGTGCATGCAAACCACGTTTAGCGCCGGCACCGTGCTGACCAACGTGGCGCCCGGCCCAACCCTGGGCGAGACCTACACGGTCGGCGCCGGCGGCGAACTCGACATCACCATCGCTCCGCGAGACGGCCTGGTGCTGGTCCCGTAGCGTCCGAACGAGGCTCCTCTGTCAGGCCCTTCGCTCGGCGCATTGCCGGGCGGAGGGCCTGATTCGGTTTCGGAGAACGACACCCGCGGCCGTAACCGAGGCAAACGGCGCACGCGCCAGCGCTAGCGCCGGCCGGGCCGGCGGCGAACCGCCCACGCGACCAACAGCATCAGCAGCGCTGGATGTCCGCCACCGACTGCAGCGCCGACCGCGCATCCTCCCGACGCGGTCGCACCACCGGAGGAGTCGCCCGAGGTCGTATCGCCATTGCCGCCGGGCGCATCCGGGTCGCCCGGGTCGCCCGGGTCCTCGGGGTCCTCGGAGTCGGGATCCTCGGGCTCGGGGTCCCCGGGGTCTGGCTCGTCGGGGTCTTCCGGGCCTTCCGGCTGCTCGGGTTCATCGGGCCGCTCAGGCTGGTCGGGCTCCTCCGGCTCGCCCGGGTCGTCCGGCTCGTCGGCGGGCCCGGGTATGTACGGCGCAAGTCCGAAGTGGCGCTGCAGCGCGCGAAGGTGAGCCTCCGCCGCGCTTTGCCGGGCGCCGTCGGAAGCGAGCTTGACCGCGTCGCCCGAGTTGGTAATGAAGCCAAGCTCGTGCAGCTCGGCGGGCATGGCCGTCTCGCGCAGCACCGCAAAGTTGGCGGTCTTGTTGCCGCGGTTGCGCAAGCCCCAGGCCGCGATCATCTCTTCCTGCACCAAGTTTCGCAGAGCGGCTCCCGTGGTGCCTTCGCTAAACGAAAACGTCTCGGTGCCGTTGGCCGATGGATCGGAAAACGCGTTGGCGTGAATCGACAGGAATCGATCCGCGCCCATGGAGTTGGCAAACGATGCCCGCGCCGCCAGGGAAACGCTTTCGTCGCCAACCCGGGTCATGATGACCGACCACTGGCCGCCGCCCCGACCGTCGGCCGTGTCGTCGCGCAGCAAATCGGCGAAGCGGGTCGACACGTCGAGAACGATTTCCTTTTCCTGCATGCCCGAACCGACCGCCCCCGGATCCGAGCCGCCGTGGCCCGGGTCGATGGCGATCAGCTGAGCGCTCGCCACCGCGGGAGCCGCTGCGAAGGCCGCCACCGCGGCGACCGCGACAACCACCGCGCGAATCATCGGGGCACCTCCGCCACGAACACCCGGCCGCGGTCGTCATCGAACGCGAAACGCTTGCCGTCGGGCGAAAACGAAGGCCGACGCTCAATGCGCCCGGCCGTGCTGGTGATTGCCTGGCTCCCGGCCGCGGGCGTCCAGACGAACAGCTCGGACGCCACAACTTGATGTCCGTCGTCCAGGGTGCGCTCGTAGATGAGTCGAGCCGAGTCGGCGGACCAGCTCGGAGCGGTGCCGCGTCCAGCGTGATGCAACCGCTGTGTGGTGCGGTCGAACACCCATATCCCGGTCGCGAGACCAACGAAGGCCACGCGCCGCGCGTCCGGCGACAACACCGGGCCGAAGTACTGATCGCCGGTGGCGACCTGTCGATAGTCACCGCCGACCTCGACGAAGATCTGGCCCTCGCTGGCGACGGCCACGCCAGCAGGAGCGAGCCCCTGCAGCACCGTCGCTTTCCCCGTTGCGGGGTCGAGCGCCACCCGGTTTCGCCATCCGTCCCGCGTGGTCGTGTACACCACGTCACCGGTCGGTGAAACTCGTGCGTCGACGCCGGCTCCCGCATCGTCGGTGAGCTTCTGAGGCGCGCCGCCGTCGACCGGCAGCCGCCACAGGCCGCGATAGTGCGCGCCGGACACGACGAGCGCGTCACCGCCCGGCAAGAACCGGGGCGCCTGAAACCAGGTGCCGGGCCGCGCTTCAATTCGCCTGGCGTGACCGTGACCGTGACCGTGTGCGCCGGCGCCCGCGTGCAGCCAGCAAACCGCCGCCGTCGCCAGCGACGCAACAACTACTCCCCTTTGCATGCGCCGCCTCTACGCAACGCGCGTGCCACGGCCGCAAGAAACCACCGGTCGCGACCGCGCCAGCGCACGGGACAACGGGCCGCGCGCTTGCAATCGATGGATTGGCGGCGATTCGACGCCGGCGCCAACTCCCCTCATGCTCAAGCGACGCACACATCATCGCACCTGGCGGTGCAAACCGCCGTGTACAACTTCGCGCTTCACGCCGGGACCCCGAGCCCCCACGCCGCGATTGTCGAGCGTACTCGCGCTTGCAATCGGCATGAGCGTCGGACTTGTGGGTGCTGTTGGATGCCACACGCAATCCGATCGCGGCAATCCAGGCGACGAACGCCCCGCGAACAATACGCACGCCGTGAAGCAGCGGCGGCCGACGCCCCTGGTCGCTCGACTGGCCGACACTCCGGCGCCGCAACGGCGGGCGGTCGCTCGGTCGGCCGCGGTTGCGGCCGCCGACCCGGGGGAGCTTGTGGTCGCCCCGGATGCGCCGGCGGTGCTTCTCGACGTTGTCGCAGCCGAGCTCGAGGCGCGGCAGCGAAACGCCGACGCCCTTGCGCTGCGTGTCCGCGCGGCCAGGGCGGAGCCCGACAACGCCGACTACCAACAGGCGCTAGCGCGGGCGGCCGCGCGCGCCGGCGATCGCGAACGAGCGCTTCGCGCCTGGGATCGGACCGCGGCCTTGATGCCGGCCCTGGACCGGCCACCGCTCGCCGCCATCGAGATACTAGTTGCCACGGACCGCGGGGACGAGGCTCGTCGCCGCGCCGCCGCCATCGAGACCCGCGCCCGCGCCAGCGGCGAACCGGCAGCGCTTCGACGCGCCAGCCACGCCGCGGCGCTCATCGGTGCCAACCAGCGCGCCCTCACCCTCGCCCGCCGGGCCCTGGCGATCGAGCCCGGCAACGGCGCCAACGCCGTGCTGGTGGCCCGGCGCCTGGAGACCCTGGATCGCAATGACGACGCGGCCACCGTTCTGATGGAGCTGCTGGTGTGCGGACGGTACGGCCAGCCGTGGCATCGGCACGAGGTCGCCCTGCACCTCGCCGCTGTGCTCGAGCGCACGGCGTCGGGCCCTCCCGGGCGGCCCGGCTGCCCGGTTGTCGATCCAGCGGACCTGCGGAACTGGGAGCGCTCGCTGGTCGCGAAACGCGGCCCCGCCACCGACGGGACAACGGCCGCGGAGCACCCGCGATAACTTTGCCTGGCGCCGCCCAAAGCGGCGTAGTAAGCGTGCCTCCCATGGGCGGCAAGTCGAGGCAGACGCGCGACCCGCGCGAACTGGGCGCGCGCATCAGCCTGCTCGGCGGCGGCGGAAAAACGACGCTCGGGCGCGCGCTGTCGCGGGCCACGGGCCTGCCGCACATCGAGCTCGATGCCCTGCACCACCTGCCGAACTGGGCCGAACGCGACCGCGACGACTTTCGCTCGGTCGTCGCCGCCGCCCTCGAAGACGCCACCGACGGCTGGATCGCCGACGGCAGCTACTCGGGCAAGCTGCACGACATGGTCACGGGCCAGGCCGACACGGTCATCTTTCTGAACATGCCCTGGCGGGTGATGTTTCGCCGCATCCTCGTGCGCGAGTTTCGCCGGGCCCACGACGGCAAGCCGGTTTGCGGCGAAAACGTCGTCACGTGGCGGCGTGCGCTGTCGCGCGAGTCACTGTGGTGGTACCACGTGCAAACGCGGCGGGCCTACCTCGACCGCCCCAACCGCCTGAAGGACCGTGTGCCCGCCAGCACACCCATTGTCGAGCTTCGCAGCCCGCGCGAGCTCAACGCGTTCTACGCCACCTACGGCCTCACGCGCTCGTGAGGTGGAGCCCGGCTCCTGCCCCGGACGGGACAGCGGCTGCGAAGGCAGGATTGGCGCGACGGCGCGACGGCCCGTTTCAGGCTGCGACCTGGGCCAGCAGGCAATTGCCAGAGGCTGCCAGAGCCCGCCGCGCTAGCGTGGTTCTCACCCCGCCCCCGTCACGTGTGTAGGCCGTGAGACCCCGATGCCCCAACCGTTCTTTGCCCTCCGCGCCCTCGCCTTCGCCCTCGCCCTGAGCGCCAGCTTTGCCACGTTGCTGCTGGCAACGGCGGCGACAGCCGCGGCGGACACCGCCGTGCGCTCCTACGCCATCGTGGTCGGCTCGAATCCGGGCGGTCCCGGACAGAGCCCGCTTCGCTATGCCGAAGCCGACGCGCGCGCGGTCGCCGACGCGCTGCGAGACGTGGGCGGCGTGCCCGAGTCGCGCCTGGTCCGCCTGACATCGCCGTCGGTGTCCTCGGTACTGGAGTCCCTCGACGCCCTCGAAGCCAGCCTGGCCGAAGACCAGCGCCAGGGCCGCCCCACTCGCCTGTTCTTCTACTACTCGGGTCACGCTCGATCCCGGGCGCTCAACCTCGGCCCGCACGAGCTCGCCCTCGACGTGCTGCGCGCACGCATCGAGTCGTTGCCGGCGACTCTCAAGCTCGTCGTGCTCGACGCCTGCCAAAGCGGCGCCTTTTCCCGGACCAAGGGCATTTCGAAGGCCGCCGACTTCTCGGTCAACTCGGTCGACCAGCTGCGCGCCAGCGGCATCGCGATCATGGCGTCGTCGACGGCGACCGAGCTTTCGCAGGAGTCCGAAAGACTGCGAGGCTCGTACTTCACCCATCACCTGGTGGCGGCCTTGCGCGGCGCCGGCGACAAGAACGGCGACGGCCGGGTCTCCATCGACGAGGCGTACCGCTACGCCTATGGCCGAACGCTCGTCGCGACCGCCCGCACCTCGGTCGGGCGCCAGCACGTCACCCTCGAGACCGAGCTTCGCGGTCACGGCGACGTGGCGCTTACGTTCCCAGGCCAGGCGGAAGCGACGCTGACACTGCCCGCCGACCTGACCGGCGACCTGGTCTTGCGTCGAGGCAAGACCGTCACCGCCGAAGTTCACAAAGCCCCGGGCGCCGTCACCCTGGGCCTGCCCGCGGGCCGCTACGACATCCTGATCACGGCGCCGGGGGCGCAGCCGCGCGATTGCGTCGCGGTGCTCGCGCCCGGCCAGGCCACCGACTTCGCCGGGACCACGTGCCGCTTTGCCGACGTAGACGACGGCGCGACCAAGGGCCGGCGCCACTGGGCGGCCAGTCGCCTCTCGTTCGAATTTGCCCTGGGAGTCGGCTGGTCGATGAACGACGGCTACCTCGACACTCTCGAGACCTTCGGCTACGACCCCGTCGAAGGCGCGAGCGCACGAGCCCGGTTTGCCGTCGGCTATCGCCTGTCCGAGGTGTTCTCCGTCGTCGGCGCCTACACCACCCTCGACCGCGTCGACGTGGCGAGGCGCGGCGACACCGTCACGACCCGCTTCGACTGGAGCACGTCGGGACTTGCCATCGCGCTGCGCGCCCAGGCCCCTGTCTTTGGCTCGCCGTCCTTTTCAGCGTTTGCCGAAGCCGGCGGCGGCCTTGCCCGCGCCAGCAGCAACCTGGCCGACGAAGGCATGGTGGGCGACCTCGAGACGTACTACGGCCCGCTGATCGGCGGGGCGGTCGGCCTTCAGTACGAATGGGCCGTGTCGCGCATGCACGACTTCGACATTGGCTTCACGTCGAGGCTCGGCCTGTGGTCGGCGCGCACCCTCGAAAACCGCCTGGGCGACGTTCGCGACTCGGGCGGCCTGCAGACATTCTTTGGCCTCTACTTCTCCCTGTGAGCAACCTCCCTATGACGACGACCCAGAAACTGCTGCGCCAGGCCGCGCGCCTCGCGTTCGCCCTGACGGCCCTGCTGCTGCTCACCGCCGAGAACTGCGGCCCGCCCATCATCGCGAACAACGGCTTCGAAATGTGGTGCGGCGAAACTCTGTGCGACTGGGACGTGGAAAGCGGAAGCATCGATCGCCGCCCCACCTGGCACGAAAGCGACGACGGCGTCGGACTGGTGGGCGACCGGGCCGCCATTGCCCAGCGCGCCAACGGGCTCACCCAGTTCGACACGCGCTGCCTGCGCCTCGAATTCCTCGCCGAGGTCGACCTGCGCACCCGGGTCACCGTGCAGATCGACGTCAACCAGGACGGCACCAACGAGTTCGACGAGCCCATCCCGGCCACCGATTGGGCCACGGTGGAGTTTCTGTTCGCGTTGCCCAAGGAGTACCAGGGAGCCACGTTCCGGGTCGTCAAGCACCGCCCCGGCAACGCCACGCTGGCGCAGATTCGCGCATTTCACAGCGACGAGTGCTTCTAGGGGCGCGATGGCCGTGATGGGCTCACCAGAGACCGCCGCGATGACGGCGTACCGCGAACACGGCGGTGCGCTGCTTCGCAAGGCCCGTCGAATCCTCGGCAGCGAAGCCGACGCGTTCGACGTGGTTCACGGCTTGTTCGCGGACCTGATGGCCAAACCCGCCGCGCGCTTCGACCCGCCGTACCTGCACCGAGCCGTCACCAACCGCAGCCTCAACGCCCTGCGCGATCGAAAAAATCGCGCGAGCTTGCTGTCGAGCAACGGCGACACCCTGGTGCCGCCGCAACCCGCAGCCCAGGACCGCAAGGTCATCGACCTGGAGATGCTCGCCCAGCTTGTCGAGCGACTCGACGACCGCAACCGCGAGCTCCTCACCGCCCTGTACGTCGACGAGATGACCCAGGAGGAGGCGGCCCAGAGCCTGGGCATTAGCCGACGAGCGGTGGCCAAGCGTCTATCGCGGGTACGCGCCATGCTCGCCGCCATCGCGGCCGGCGGCGTCGCCATCGCCCTGGCCTTCGCCTGGCCGCGGTCTCCGACTCCCCGGTCAACGACACCGGGGGCCGCGAGCTACGTAAAGGGCGGCACCCTCGCGATCGAGGTTGTCCGCGAACACAACGGCGCGCCCGCGGACCCGGGCGTGTTCGTCGACGGCGACCGCATCGGGGTGCGCTTCACGTGTGCGCCCGGCCAAGCCACGCCGCGCATCTGGGCGCAGCAGGGACCCGAGACCGTCATCCTGGACACCGACGGCGCCGCCTGTGGCAACCGCGTGCCCGTGTCGCACCCTCTGCGCCTCACCGGCACATCGGAGGTAAAGGTGTGCGCCTCCGACGGCACGGCCGAGGTATGCACCACCGTGCGTCCGGCGCGGTGAGTCGACGCGCGCGGCGATGCACCGCTGCCTCGAGTGCTACGATCGCCGCGTGGTTCCGGCAGTCGAGCTCCGGTTCGAGGACCTGTCCGCACTCGAAAAAGAGGTCGCGGACAACCTGCGCCAGATGCGCGCGCTGGTCGAGACGCGGCGCGAGCTCGAGCGGCTCGCGCCGTGTGCGCTGGTCTTGATCCACCCGAAGACCGACGACAAACTGCGCCTGGACGCCCAGGTCGTGGCGCCGCTGCCCACGGGACTCGCCCTGGAGCTCACCGGCGACAAAGACGAAGTCGGCGCCAGGCTCGACGAGTTCGTCGCCCTGCGGCCGCGCCCCAAGTCGCCGGCCGAGCGCTTGCGCGGCCTTTCCCTGTCCGACCAGCACAAGGTCGCGCGCAACGGCACGCTCACAGAGCGCACCATTCTCGAGCGCATCTACGGCAACAGCGTCTGGGAGTCGCTGCTCTCGAACCCCAAGCTCACGATCCCCGAGGTCGCGCGCATCGCCCGCAAGGGCACCGTGCCGCGGCACCTGCTCGAGATGGTGGTCGAAAACAAAGCCTGGGTACGCGCGGCGCCGGTGCGCCGGGCGCTGCTGTCGAACCCCCGGCTGGGCACCGAATCCCTGCCGCGCATCCTCGCCGTCACGCCGAAGCCCGAGATTCAAAAGATGCTCAAGCAAACCGCCTACCCGCGCGCCGTGCGCGAAGCGGCCAAGCGCTTCATGCAAGGCTACTGAGCGGCCAGCGGCTGCGGCTGCGAACTTCGGCAGCGGGCGAGCCCCAGCAGCCGACGCGATTGGCGAGGCGCCACCGTGCCGTCGGGATTCACGACGAACTGCTCGCGCATCCACTGGGCCAGTCCGGCGCGAGACGCCATGGCCTCTATCGGTACCGCAGCCACGCCGATGAATCCCAGCATCGGCGCGTCACCGCTGGCCAGAGCGACCGCGGTCGGAGGCCCCTGCACGGGTCGTTGCCGCTGCGGCGGCGGCTCTGCGACCGCAACCGTGCCGTCTTCGCGTTTGAACACCTGCGACCCGAATTGCGGGCCTCCGAGAATCGCCGACCGAACGCACGGGCCAAACCTCTCGAGCCTCGAGCGCGCGCCCACCGACCGAATCGAAACTGGCTTTGCCGCCTTCGGCCGGGTCGGCGCAGCCGTGCGCCGGGCGTGACTCCCCGCGACCGCGACGGAAGGCGCGAATGCGATCATCGCTATCAGCAGCACGAACCGGGCCATGGCCAGAAGTCTAGCTGACGTCGCGCCGAAGGCCGGTGTTTGCCCACGGCCGCGGCTTCGCGGTTTGCGTTGTCGCGCCTTGGTTCGAGTTTCGCCGCCCGCTCTGCGGGGCCATGCGGCGACGCTACCGCTCGTGCCGACGCCGCTGCGCCAGCCAGCCTTCGACTTCGGCGGCGGTCACGCCGACGGTGCCATCGGCGTCGCGGCCAAGCACATCGAGGGCCGAGCGCGCGAGGGTGAGGGCTTCGGCTTCGTCGCCCAGGGCCCAGCGGGCCCGGGACACGAGAAAGACCGGGTGCGCGGTGTCGACCGTCACGGGTTCGGCGACGTCGGCGGCCAGCAAGCGAACGACAGCTCGGTACCGCGACCGGGCCAACTCCGCGCCCGCCAAAATCGTGCGGGCCTCCTTCGCTTCGCTCGACCTTTCGCCCAGTCTTTCGCTCAGCACCGCCACCGCCGCGGTCGCATCTGCGCGCGCGTCCGCGACCTGCCCCAGGGCCAGGTACGACTCGGCGCGCACGCGCCGCGCCCAGGCCACGAGGGGGTGATCGGCGCCCAGGGCCTCGGTGCCGAGGTCGAGGGCCCGGGTGGCCGACGCGATCGCGTCGCGATGCCCGGCCCCGGTCGCGCCGGCCGCAAAGGCGCGGGCCAGGGACAAGTGGCCGCGAATGAGGTCGTCGTGTCGGGGCGCGTCGGACCGCTGGCGAATCTCGAGGGCCTGCTTGATGGCCTGCACGGCCTCGGTCGTGCGCCCCAGGGCGCGCAGTGCGTTTCCCTTGTTGCTCAGCGCCAACGCCACTTCGGGATGGTCGGGGCCGTGGTGCAGGCGGCGCAGCTCGACGGCCCGGTCGAGGGTCGCGACCGCCGCCTCGAAGCGTCCCAACCCGTACTGGGCAAGTCCGATGTTGCCGAGGGTGATCGCGCAGTCGGCCTTGCACCCGGCGGCGGCCGCCACCTGCACCTGCATGGCGCGCTGGTAGGAGTCGAGGGCGGCCTGCTGGTCGCCTCGAAACCAGGCCAGGTTGCCGAGGTTGATGTAGGCCTTGGCCGTCTGAGGGTGCTCCGGGCCGAGCAGCTCGACGTAGAGATCCGCAGAGCGGCCGAGTTCCGGCGCCGCGTCGTCGTAGCGGGCCAGGCGCATGTACGCAATGCCGCGGCCTCGCCGAATGCGAGCTTCGGTGAGAGTCCCTTCGCTCGCGCGCGGCAGGGCGGCGAGGGCCCGGTCGGCCCGGGCCAGCGAGGCCTCGTACTCGCCGCGGTACGCGTGGACGGCTCCGATGGTTTCGTGGTGTCTGGCGACCGCCTCTGGCTGGTCGCTCAGAGCGGCGAGGCTCTCCAGAAGCGGCGCCCGAGCCATGGCCGCGTCGAACTGAGCGTCGAAGCCATCCATGCGCGCAAGCCGCAGGTGGTGCTCGAACACGGCCCGCACGTCGCCCAGGGGCGCCGACTCCGCCGCCGCTCGCAAAAGCGCCTCTTTTGCCCGTGCAAACTCTCCGGCACCGTCTGCAGCCGCCCCCAGCTGCCCGTACAAGTCGGCCGATAGCGGCGCAAACGCCAGCTCCTCGCATCGGCTGCGCAGGTTGTCGAACACGGCCAGCGCTTCGCCGTAGCGCCCCACGAGCCGCAACGCGCGCCCTCGATCGAGCTCGCGAAACGCCGCCTCGACGGCGACGGCCTGGGCGGCGGGCGGCACCGGAATGCGATGGGCCTGGGCCTCGGACGCGCACCGGTCGGGCGCGGGCAGCTCCGTCACCGCCTCGGCGGCGCGCGCAAACGTCTCGGGTCGGTCCGCGGCTTCGAAACGAGCGAGCAACGCGTCGAGCTGTTCGAGTCCCCGCTCGAGGCAAAAGGACCGCTGATCGAGGGCCAGGGGCGACTGCACGCCCTGCTCGTGGGTAGCGCGGCAGGTATCGACGCGCTGCTCGCGCCAACGACGCGCGTACTCGCCGATGCCCGAACGCGCGAGCTCCCACGTCGCCGTGGACCGCGAGACGTGCGCCGCGCGTTGCCGAACGGCCTGGTCTCGCGTCGGATTCCACACCTGCGCGGCGACGGCCCCGGCGGCGTCGCAGTCCGGGCCGGGCGGCCCCACCAGGGCCAGCGACGCCACCCCCGAAAGCACCGACGCGCCGGCGATCGCGGCGACCACGATCAGGCGGCGCTTGCGGCCGCGGCCTTTGGCCAGCGCATCGACCAGGGCCGCCACCGACGCGAAACGCTCGGCGGGGTTGCTGGCCAGTCCACGCACGGCAACGGCGTGCAGCCATCGGGGCGCACGCGCCTTGTCCGGCACCGCGAGCCGGCCGCGCTCCTGCGCCTGGGCGAGTTCGCGCTCGGTCGTGCCCCGGTAGGGTCGAACTCCGTAGACGACCTCGAACAGCGACGCCGCAAACGCAAACTGGTCCGATGCCTCGGTTGCCGGGTGACCGGCGAGCAGTTCGGGCGCCATGTACGCGGGGGTTCCCGCCGCCGACGTCGCGGTCGTCAACTCGCCCGGCACCGCCGCCGGCGCGCAGGCGCGAGCCAGACCAAAGTCGCCGACCCGCACGCGCCCGTCCGCCCCGATCATCACGTTGGCCGGCTTGAAGTCGCGGTGGATCACGCCGGCGCCGTGGGCCGCCGCGAGGCCGCGACCGGCCTGGATCAAGGCGTCGACGCGGGCGTCCAACGAGGGCCGGCGGCGCTTGACCCACTCGCGGAGGCTCGGCCCGTCGATTCGCTCCATGACGAGGTAATCCCGCCCGGCAGCGCGGCCGACGCGATGCACCGCGACAACGTTGGGATGGGACAGTTTCGCCAGCGCCTGCGCCTCGGCCCGGAGCAGGTCGGCGGCGTTCGGCAGGGTTCGGTCGGGGCGCAGGAACTTGAGCGCGACCTGGCGGCCGAGCGACGGCTCGTCGGCCAGCCAAACGTCCCCCATCGCGCCCACGCCGAGCCGCGAACGGAGGACAAAACCGTCGAGAACGCGACCGCGAGCAACGACCGCTTCGGCCTCGGGAGAGGCTCCGTCGCGAACCAGCGCGCCCACCAGCGCATGGCACACCTCGCACTCGTCGATGTGCAGCTCGAGCTCGGCCCGCCGAGCCGGGGCGAGCGTGCCGGCGCAAAGAGCGGCCAGCGTGTCATCGTCGGGACAGCTCATCGCGGGATCGGGGCGCGCCCGGCAACGTCGGTTGCCAGACGCGCGGGAAACGAGTCGGGGGGCATGAATGTGACGGCAGCGCGAACGACGCGGCCTCTCGGGGCGGCGCGTAGCGTTGCACGTTGCCCGCCAATCCACGAACCGGCGAACAGCGCTTCATCTCAACGACTTGCGCGGCTGCGTCACCGTGACACCCGGCGCGCGGTGTTACGCCCGAGCGCAGTGGCTACCCGCATGGCCACCCACAGAGCCCCCAACCGGCCGGGCGAGCGTCGCGGCCGAGCACGCGCGCAGACGGCACGGCGGCTCGCCGACGCATCCCGCGCCCGGGCTGGTTTGTACGAACGAAGCAACGAAAAAGGCCGGAGGTCCGCAAGGACCCCCGGCCGAATGAGCGTTGCCGCTGTCTCGTACAGGCCTACTGGGCGCGAAGCACCACGAAGCCGTAGCCCGGCAGCTGTACGCTGCCGCCGTTGACCGTCGCGTCGGTCATCAGGTCGGTGTACGTGCCGCCCGGGACGTTCACCGTGTTCGGGTTGCCGGCCTTGTTGATGGCGACGATGATCTCGCCGAGCGCGCCGTCGCAGCCGGTCATCTTGTAGACCCAGGTGTCGCGCGACACGCTGATTACCTCGCGCACGCCGCGGCCGATGATCTTGTTCTCGCCGCGAATGCGAGCCAGCTTGCGAACCTTGGCGCGCAGCGCCTTCTGGTGCTCGTTGAGATCGCTTTCGCGCGGCATCAGGCGACGGTTGTCGGGGTCGCCGCCGCCGGCGAGGCCGACCTCGTCACCGTAGTAGATGAGCGGAATACCGGGGTTGGTCATGAGGACCGCAAACGACACGGCCAGCTTCTCGTACGGCGCCGCGTTTTGCGGCTGCGGGAACTGGTTCGGCACCCAGCCGTTGCCCGGATTCGATCCCTGAAAGCAGTTGCCGAACTTGTTCCACTCGGCGAAGTGGATGGCGCGGGGAATGTCGTGGTTGCCGATCCACGTAGTCATGAGCGACGGGCGGTCGGTGCCGACGTTGTAGAAGCTGTCGTTGCCGGCCATGAAGTTCGACAGATTGGTCATGTCGCCAGCCGGGTCGAACACCGCCTCGCACAGAACCCGCTTGAGCGGAAAGTCGAACTGACCGTCGAGCATCGTGTCGGGGTTGATGAACGACTTGAGCAGGTCGCGGTTGTTGTAGTCGAAGGTCTCGCCCACCATGTAGAAACGCTCGCCAGCGGGCGTCGGCAGCGCGGCGTTGAGCCGGTTGCGCAGCTGGGTGAGCCACTCCAGCGGAACGTGCTTGATGGCGTCGAGGCGGTAGCCGTCGATGTCGAACTCTTTGGCCCACCAGACGGCGTCGTTGACCGACCAGTCGCGCGGCTCTTTGGCCCACAGGTCGAGGGGCGGCAGGTACGCCGTGAAGGCGCAGCGGGTGCCCCAGTACGGGTCGTCCCAGTAGTTGCCGGGACCGCACAGGGCGAAGTCGCCGTTTTCCTGCCGGGCGTACCAGCTCGGGTTCGACTGGTACAGGCCACTCTCGAGATCGACGTGGTTCATGACGTAGTCGAACAGGACCTTCATGCCCTGGCCGTTGGCGGTGTTGGCCGAGTGGGCATCGACGATGAGGTCGCGCAGGTCCTGCTCGGTGCCGATGCGCGACTCGACTCGCGGCCGTGGCGAGGGGTTGTCGGGGTCGGCGTAGCTGATGTTCTCGGGCGCCGGCCAGTAGCCGTGGTAGCCCGAGTAGAAGTTCCGGTCGGCGTTCGGGTCGATGGCCGCGCCGGCGGTGTCGCGGTTTTCGAACGGCGCCGACAGCCACAGGGCGGTGATGCCCAGGTCGGCCAGGTAGTCGAGACGCTCGGTCACGCCGCGCAGGTCGCCACCCTCGTACTGACCGCTGGCCCCGTTGCGCGCATCGCCGCCCGTGGCGCCGATCACCGGATCGGCACGGCCGTCCGAGTCGTTGAATCGGTCGGTCATGACGAAGTACATGACGGTGTCGCGCCAGTCGAACTCGTCGGGGTTGCCGCAGGCGAAGATTTCGCCGCCGCCGTCGCCGCAGGTGAAGACGCTGTTGCGACCGCCAAAGCCGTCGTCCACGGTATCGGGATTGGTCGGGTCGATGATCCACTCGGTGCCGTCGACGACGAACTTGTATTGATAGACCCCCGGGCTGAAGACCAGGCTGGTTTCCCAGCCGCCGCTCGACGGCGTCAGGGCGATGGCGCCGCCGGCCACGTCCCCGGCCCAGCCGGTGAAGTCGCCGGTGAGCACCACACTGGAGGCGTCGTCATAGCCCGGCAGGGTGAACTCTCGCTCGCACTCCTCGGGCGGGGGCGGCGGCGGGGGCGGCGGGGGCGGATCTTCGCCGCCAGTGGTGTCGCCGTCGCCGCCGGTCGTGTCGCCGTCGCCACCGGTCGTCCCGTCTCCACTGCCGGTCGTCCCGTCGCCTCCGCCGGTGCCGGAGGGGGGCATCTGGTCGGTCGCGTTGCAAGCGGCGGCCAGCAGGAGAGACAACAGAAGGACGAACAGGCGATGCGTGTGTTTCACGTAGGTCTCCAGGGTTGGAACGCCAGGTTCATCAAGGACCGTGCCAGTCCTACCCGCGCTCACCTGCCCCCCGGTCCGCCGAACGTCCTTGAAATCCCTCGTTCACGTGGTCGAAATCGAGAAGATCGTTTCGCGATGCGACGTTCACATTTTCAACCCCCGCGCCACCACGTCACGCCTGACCGACCGTCGCGAGGACCCGCGAGGAGTGGTCAGTGGGTACCGCTCACGTCGCGCCGGACCGTGCGCCAAACTGTCATGGCCGGGGTCGCCAAGGTGGCGCCACGCAAGGGTTGTCCGGCTCCCCGATCGCGTCGGGCCAATCGCGAAGGCACCGGATAAACCCAACAATCACGTTGCTAAACACAACGCAGAAACGGCAACGTCGCCGTGACAAGAGTTCATAACTGGCCGATTTCCAAACCGTGACAGGCTGGCAGCAGACTTGCTCTAGAGCCGGCCAAACCGATGCAGCGGGCACGAGGTCACAAGCGATGAGCGACGTCAAACTTCTCGGCGTGAGCAAGCGGTACGAGGGAGCGGACCCGGAACGCCCGGCCCTCGACCACCTCGACCTGACGATTCCCAGCGGCGAGCTCGTCGTGTTGGTGGGCCCCTCGGGCTGCGGCAAATCGACGACCCTGCGCATCATCGCGGGCCTCGAGGAAGCCACCACCGGCACCGTGCTCATCGGCGAGCGCGACGTGACAGAAGTCCCGCCGGCCCAGCGGGACATCGCCATGGTCTTTCAGAGCTACGCGCTCTATCCGCACATGACGGTGTTCGACAACCTGGCCTTTGCCCTGCGCATGCAAAAGATGCCGCGCGCCGAAATCGAGGGCCGGGTCAAGCGTGCCGCCGAGGCCCTGGGCATCGACCGGTTCCTCAACCGCAAGCCCAAAGCCCTGTCGGGCGGCCAGCGCCAGCGCGTGGCCATCGGGCGGGCGGTCGTGCGCGACCCCAAGGTGTTTTTGTTCGACGAGCCGCTGTCGAACCTCGACGCCAAGCTGCGCGGCGAGATGCGCAAGGAGATCGCGCGCATTCACCAGCGGTCGCAAACCACCTCGGTCTACGTCACCCACGACCAGGTCGAAGCCATGACCCTCGCCGACCGCATCGTGGTTCTCAAAGACGGCGTGCTGCAGCAGGTGGGCTCTCCCCTCGACGTCTACCAGCGCCCGGCCAATCGGTTCGTGGCGGGTTTCTTCGGCACGCCGGCCATGAACTTTCTGCCGGCCCGCGTCGATGCGTCGGCCAAGCCGGAGGCGGCCTACCGGGGCTCGTCCGGCAGCCATCGGGTCACGGCCACCGGCCAGGGGTTCTCGCTCAGCGTGCCCGCGTCCGACAAGGTCTCGACCGACATCGTGCTGGGCATTCGCCCGGAGGCAATTTCCCTGGCCGCCACCGACGACGGCGCGCGCATCAGCGCCAACGTCGAGCTGCGCGAAGTGCTGGGCGCCGAGGTGCTGCTGCATATGCGAAGCGAAGCGGGGCCGCTCACGGTGCGAACCGACGCCCACGCCGACGCCCGGGAGGGCGACAACCTGACGGTTTGGCTCGACCAGCAGGCGGTGCACTTGTTCGACGCCAAGACGGAGGTGCGGCTGTGAGTCGGCGGCGTATCGCCCTGGCAGCTCTCGCTCTGGCGGGCCTTTGCGCAGCCGGCAGCATGTTCGCCTGCGGCCAGTCCGAAGGTGCGCTCGAGCGCCAGTCCATCGTGCTGTGGCACTCGTACTCCGGCGACGAGCGGGCGGTCCTCGAGGACCTGGTCACCGACTTCAACGCCGGGTCGCAGACCATCCACGTCACCGTGGTGGCGGTGCCCTACGACGCGTTCGCCGACAAGATCACCAACTCGATCCCGAACGGCAACGGTCCCGACCTGTTCATCTTTGCCCACGACCGCATCGGCGACTGGAAGGCGACCGGCCTGCTCGAGCCGGTCGAATATTTCGTCGATGAACAACTGGCCGACGGCTACGCCTACGACGCGCTGGCCGCCATGGCCTACGACCGGTCGCTGTACGGCCTGCCCATGGCCGTCAAGTCGGTGGCCCTGTTCTACCGCACCGACCTGGTCGCCGTGCCGCCCTCGACGACCGACGACCTGCTCGAGGCCAGCCGGGCCCTCCGCGACGACGGAATCTGGGGCCTGGTCTACGAAAACATCGACCTCTATGGACACGCTCCATGGCTGCACGGCTTCGGGGGAGGCGTTGCGATAACGTCCGGTACCCTCCAAATAGCCACCCCCGAGGCCGAGGCAGCCCTTCGTTTCGCCCGCGAGCTCGGCGGCAAGTCGGGCATCGTGCCGCCCGAAGTCAACGGCGCCATGGTCGCGACCTTGTTCAACGAGGGCAAGGCCGCCATGGCCATCAGCGGCCCGTGGTTCATCGGCGACATTCGCGACGACGTGGATTGGGGCGTGACGACCCTGCCGGTCGTGAGCCCGACCGGACAGCCGGCGGCGCCGTTTCTCGGCGCCGAGGGCGTTCTCATGTCGTCTCGGTCGCGCGACAAAGAGGCGGCCTTCGAGGTCATGACCTTTCTCGCCGGCGACGAATCGGCCACGACGCGCGCCCGCCGGGCCCGCCAGGTCGTGCCCAACCTGGCGCCCTACGACCAGCCCGACATCGGCGGCGACAAGGTGCTGGCCGCGTTCCGCCGCCAGCTAGAGCACACGGTGCCCATGCCCGCGTCGCCGGAGATGCGCATGGTCTGGACGCCGTACAAGACCGCGATTCACAAAGTGGTCGAGCAGAACACCGAACCCAGCGCGGCCCTGGCCGCCGCCCAGCGCGAGATTCAGGGCTACATCGACGGAGCCAGCCGTGCCCAGTAGCGCCCGAGGGTGGGCCGTCGCCTACGGAATCGCCGCGGCCCTCGGTCTGCTGATCGCGACCGGCAGCTTCGTGGCGCACCGCAACCACGCCTTTGCCGACCTCGAGCTGCAGCGCGCCAGAGACGCCGTCGAAGTCGTGGCGACCGGCCGCACGCCTCTGTCCCACGTCGTTGCCTCGGGCATCGTGACGCCGGCCGAGGCGTCGGAAAAGTACCCGTTCCTGTCGCGCCGACGCCTGGCCGACGGCCGCGCGCTCGGCGGATCCGGCGCCCCGGCCACCGACAAGCTGCTCTACGACGCCGCTCACCGCGCGGACGAAGAGGGAGCCTTTGCCCACTTTCTCGGCGACACCGGGCTCGTCGTCGCGGCGCGCCCGGTCGCCGACGGCGCGGTCGCCGCGGTGGTGAGCGAGCCGCCCGACGGACCGGCCCCCTACCCGTTTTTGACCCTGCTCGGCATGCTGGCCCTGGGCGCTGCCGTTTGCTTTGCCGGCGCCACCAAGGGCGGCTGGCTGCGCACCGGCGGCCTGGCCCTCGGGCCTCTGGCGTTCGCGGTCCCCGCGGCGCGCTGGGCCGGCGCCTGGCCGGCCCTCGCCATCGCCGTGCTCGCCCTCGCCATCGCCCTGCTCGACCGGCGCGGCACCCTGGCCCGCGCGTCCAACGAGGCCCGCGAAAACCGGGTCGCCTACGCGTTCCTCGGCCCGGCGGCGGTGGCCATGCTGCTGCTGGTGCTCATTCCCTTCGGCGTTGGCCTGCTGCTCGGGTTCTACGACCACGCCCACGGCGAGTGGCATTTCGTCGGCCTGTCGAACTTCATCGACATCTTGAGCGGCGGCGGTCGCTCGTTTACCGACCCGCTCAACTTCTGGTTCACCCTCGGCGTCACCGCGGCCTGGACCTTTGGCAACGTGTTTTTGCACGTGGTCATCGGCGTGGCCTTTGCCCTGGTGCTGCGCCAGTCGTGGCTGCGCGGCAAGGGCTTTTACCGGGTGCTCCTGATTTTGCCCTGGGCCATCCCCAACTACATCACGGCGCTTATCTGGCGCGGCATGTTCCAGTCGGAGTACGGGGCCGTCAACGCCATTCTCGACGTGCTGGGGCTCGACAAGGTGTCCTGGTTCTCGTCCTGGGCGACCGCCTTCGCGGCCAACGTCACGACCAATACCTGGCTCGGTTTTCCGTTCATGATGGTCGTGGCCCTCGGCGCCCTCGAGTCGATACCGCGCGACATGTACGAGGCCGCCGAAGTCGATGGCGCAACGTCCTGGCAGCGCTTCGTGCACATCACGATTCCGCAGCTCAAGCCGGCGCTGCTGCCCGCCATCGTGCTGGGCTCGATCTGGACGTTCAACATGTTCAACGTCATCTACCTGGTGAGCGAGGGCGCACCGGCGGGCGGCACCGACATCCTGGTGACCGAGGCCTACCGATGGGCTTTCGAGCGCGGCGAGCGGTACGGAATGGCGGCGGCCTACGCAACGCTGATCTTCCTGATCCTCCTGGTCTGGACGGTCTTTGGCGCCCGCCTCAACAAGAAGGAAGACCACGCATGAAGCGCGGCAAGCCGAGCCTGCTCCGGCAGGCCATCACCTACGCGGGGCTGAGCGCCGCCACGGCTCTGATCCTGTACCCGGTCGCGCTGGTCCTCAAGAAGGCCTTCGAACCCGGGCGCGACTTCGCCCTGTCGCCGTCGCCGATTCCGCAGACCTTTACCCTCGACAACTTCACGCAGCTCATCAGCGCCCAGGCCGGCGGCGAGCCGCTGTTTTTGCGCTACGCGTTCAACTCGGCCCTGGTCGCGCTGGCCACGACGGTCGTGGGCGTCATTCTCGCGTGCACCGCTGCCTACGCCCTGTCGCGACACCGCTTTGCCGGGCGGCGGGCCAGCCTGACCACGTTCTTGATCGTGCAGATGTTTCCGTCGGTGCTGCTGATGATGCCGCTGTACGTGCTGCTCGATCGGCTTGGCCTGCTCAACCGACTGCTCGGCCTGGTGCTCGTGTACGCGACGACGGCCATTCCCTTCTGTGTGTGGACGCTCAAGGGCTACTTCGACAGCCTGCCGCGCGAGCTCGAGGAGGCGGCGCGCATCGACGGCGCCAGCCACTGGGGCGTGTTCTTCAAAATCGTGTTGCCCCTGGCCCGGCCCGGCATTGCCGTCACCGCCCTGTTTTCGTTCATGACCGCGTGGAACGAGTTCATTCTCGCCTCGACCTTCATGACCGACGAGATGTCGTACACGCTGCCGGTCATGCTCAAGGGCTACGTCGGCCGCTACACGACCCACTGGGGCCTGTTCGCCGCCGGGGCGGTTCTCACCAGCTTGCCGGTGATGGCGCTGTTTTACTTTCTGCAGCGCTACCTGGTCGGTGGACTGACCGCGGGCTCGGTCAAGGGATAGCCGGTAGCGGCGCTGGCGGTCGGCGAGCGGTCAAACCGAGACCGTGATCTCGAAGTCGTCGATGTCATCGACGTCGTCGGTCGCCTCACCGGTTTCCGACACCGACAGCTGCAGGCTCTTGATCTCGCCGGTCACCGGGTGGCGAATGGCGAGGGTGAGCAAGCCGTCGGCGCTGACATCGACGACCACGGTCGCCGTGGTGCCCTCGATGGCCTCGGACAGGGAGCTCGGCAGGCGAACCGTGCCCAGCAACTCGTTGTCGGTGATCTGGGCTTCCTCGCCGCGATAGAGCGTGGCTGTAAACTCGGCATCGACGCCGACCTGCGCTTCGATCTCGAACTTGGTGCGAGCCGGTAGTTTGGCGCCGCGACGCAGAATGACCCCGGAGCGCTCGCCAACGTCGAGCTGAATCGAGGCCGGCAAGATATCGGTGAGCGCCAGCGAGCTGCCGCCGTGGGCCGCCGCGGCGACGAGCGCGGCGCCGAGGGCGATGGCGTGGTCTGGATGCACGCGCATGCTGGGCTTTTTGCCAAACCTCTCGGCAAGCAGCCGGTGGATGTGCGTGCTGCGCGACTGGCCCCCGGCCATCACGATGTCGTCGATGTCGCGCGCGGCCAGGCCCGCGTCACCGAGGATTTGATCGACGACGCGCAGGCTGCGAATCACCAGATCTTCGGTCAGGCGCTCGTAGTCTTCGCGCTTGAGTACCTGCCGAAAGTGGATGGGGCCCTGCTCGGACTGCGCGAGGTACGGCAGCTCCACGTCGGAGCTCGACTCCTGGGACAGTTCCTTCTTGGCCTGCTCGGCGGCATCGCGAATGCGCTGCACCGCCACGGCGTCGTCGCGAATGTCGATGCCGCGGGTCCGCTCGATGTTGCGACACAGGTACTCGGTGAGGCGGTCGTCGAAGTCGGAGCCGCCCAAAAACGCGTCGCCATCAGTGGCCAGCACCTCCATCTCGTCGTCCCTGATGCGCAGCACCGACGCGTCGAAGGTGCCGCCGCCCAGGTCGTAGACGATGACGTGCTTGTCGAGACCGCGCCCATACCCGTACGCCACTGCCGCGGCCGTCGGCTCGCTGAGCACGCGCTCGACGCTCAGCCCCGCCATCTTGCCCGCCGTCATCACGGCGCGCCGCTGGGTCTCGCCAAAGTACGCGGGCACGGTAATGACGCACCGCTGTACCTCCTCGCCCAGCGCCGCGGTCGCCGTCTGGCGGGCGTACTGCAGAATGAGCCCCGCCACGGCCTCGAGCGGAATCACCCGGTCGCCGAGCTTTGCCGCCGTCATGCCGCGCGCATCGGCGACCAGCCCGTAGCGAAAGAAGTGACCGTAGGTCCGGACTTCGCGCGAGGTGTAGGGCCGACCGATGAAGCGCTTCGATCCGTAGATCGCCTTGCCCGGGTGCAGCAGCATCTTTTGCTGGGCGCGGTGTCCCACGTGCACCTGGTGCTCGGACTCGACGAACACGATCGACGGAATCGTCTCGTAGCCCTCGGCGGAGGCAAGGACGCGCGGGCGCCCGTTCTCGACCACGGCGACGCAGCTGTTGGTCGTGCCGAGGTCGATGCCGATGATGGGACCGCTGGCCGTGGGCGTCGCGGGGTCCGCGGACAGCTTTTCGACCCGGCGCTCGTTCTTGCGCTCGCGCACCTCGTGCACCTGGCGCGGGGGCACCTTGCGAACCTGCTCTTTGGCGCGGGCGCGCGCCTTTGCCTCGGTTTGCGCGCGCTCGGCCTGCTGGCGGTACGCCCCGACGAGCTCGCGAGCCGCCTTGTCGAGCTGGGTGACCTCCAGGTGCAGCCCGGGGCCCTCGTTGTCGAGGACCAGCCCCGCCACGCGACAGACGACCTCGCCGTCGGGGCGCAAGAACTCGACCAGCACTCGACGTCCCGGCGACGTCGCCGGGCCCTTGGGAAACGACAGATGGCGCGAGCTCAGGGTCGCCGCGAGGCGCCGCTGCGCGTCGGCAGTGCCCGCAATCTTGGGGCGAATGCGCGCGTCGAACTGGGCTGATCCCCCCTCCCGGGCCATCCAGCTCTTATTGTCGCTGATTCGGGAGCGCCGCGCAGCGTTGCGTCGCGGGAAATCAACGCCACGAGGCGCGCGTGGGGAGTTGTAGGCAGGGAAATGCCGGAAGCGGCCGGCCGGGCGAGTTGGGCCGCGGCGGCGTCATTCGAGCGGCGCCCTGACGTCGGGATCGAGAGCTTGTCCCCAGCGTTCGTCGTACGGATGCACCCGAATCGCGGCGCCACCGGCGTTTTCGAGGGTCCGGCGCTCGTTGGCCCAGCCGAAGATGCCGCCGTCGAGGTTGCTCACCTTCCGATAGCCGGCGGCCTGCAGGTCGGCCACGGCGGCCGCGCTGCGGTAGCCGAGCGAGCAATACACGACGATCTCCCTCCCGTCTGGCGGAGGCAGGGCCGACAAGTCGCGCTCGTCGGGATCGAGTCGGACCGCGCCCGGAATGCGGCTGACCCGGTACTCTTCGGCGGTCCGCACGTCGATGACCACGGGGCGCGAGGTCGCGCTGCCGAGTCGCCGGGCCAGATCGTCGGCGCTCACCCAGGCCACGTCGGGATACCGCTCGCTAATGGGCGCCCGGTGCTCGGGTGGCGGCGCCACGTCGCCGGCGCGCAGGCGCACCACCGCGACCACCGCAAGCGCGGCGGCGACCCCAACCGCGGCTAGCAGCGTGCGTCCGCCCACCGCCGGAGTCTGTCACGCCCGGTCCATTCGTGCGAACGTCAGCGCGATGCTGTCGATTCCCGAGCGAGTTCTGATGGGCCCGGGCCCGAGCGACGTGCCGGCCCGGGTGCTCGAAGCGCTGTCTCGCCCGACCGTGGGCCACCTGGACCCGGTCTTTCTCACCCTCATGGACGAGGTGCGAGACCGGCTACAGGCCGTGTTTCAGACGCAAAACGAGATGACGCTGGCGGTGAGCGGCACGGGCTCGGCCGGCATGGAAACCCTGTTCGTCAACCTGGTCGAGCCCGGTACCCGAGTGCTGGTGTGCAAGCAGGGCGTATTCGGCAACCGCATGGAGGATGTCGCTCGCCGATGCGGCGCCGAGGTCGTCACCCTCGAGGTGCCGTGGGGCAGCGTGTTCGAGACCAGCGCCATCGTCGCCGCCGCCGATGCCCACCGCCCCGACCTCGTCGCCATCGTTCACGCCGAAACGTCGACGGGCGCTCATCAGCCGCTCGCCGGTCTGGGCCCGGCGCTCCACGAGCTGGGCGCGCTGCTCCTGGTCGACTGCGTCACCAGTTTGGCCGGCATGCCGGTCGAGGTCGACGCCTGGGGCATCGACGCCGCCTACAGCGGCACGCAAAAGTGCCTGTCGTGTCCGCCCGGCCTGGCCCCCATCACGCTGTCGCCCCGGGCCGTGGAGCGCCTCGAGCGCCGGGCCGCCCCCGTGCAGAGCTGGTATCTGGATCTGTCCATGGTGCGCAACTACTGGGGCGGTGACCGGGCCTACCATCACACCGCGCCGGTCAACATGCTGTACGCCCTGCACGAGGCCCTCGGCATCGTCCTCGAAGAGGGACTCGAGGCCCGCTTTGCCCGGCACGCGGCGGCGCACGACCAGCTGCGCGCCGGGCTGGCCGAGCTGGGCATCGACTACCTGGCCGCGCCGGGGCACCAGCTGCCCATGCTCAACGCCGTGTCGATCCCCGAGGGCACCGACGACAAAGCCGTGCGCCGGCGCCTCCTCGCCGACTACGGCCTCGAAATCGGCGGCGGACTGGGCGCTTTCGCCGGCCGCGCCTGGCGCATCGGACTGATGGGTCACGCCGCGACCCGGCGCAACGTCACCCTGTTGCTGAGCGCCCTGCGCGACCTGCTGTAACGCCCTGGGGTCGGACTTTTCCCAACAACACCTGCTCGAGGACACGAGTCGGCTACAATGGGCCGGTATGAACGAGACCCTCGGTCATACCCTCGGGGGCGAACAGACTGAATCTCGTTCGAGCGAGACGGCCGAGGCCGCCCACCTGGTGGTAGCCCTCGAGTGCGATCGGCCGCTCGCCCTGCCCTCGCGCCACGCCCTGGTGGACGTGGGTGAGGTGTTCATCGGCCGCGGGTCCAAGCGCCACGCCGAGCGCATCAACATCGCCGGCATGCGCGGCCTGCAGGTGTCGGTGCCCGACCGGTGGATGTCGTCCCGCCACGCGCGCATCGAGCAGTCTCTCGGCCGCTGGCTCATCACCGACGCCGGCTCGAAGAACGGCACCCGGGTCAACGGCGAGGTCGCCAACCGGCGCGAGCTGCGCGACGGCGACGTCATCGAGTGCGGCCACACCCTGTTTCTTTTTCGCGACCGGGTTTCGACCCGCCCGGACGACCCGCCCGACCTCGAAGTGACAGCCGACGAGGTCACCGGAATGACCACCCTCGCCCTGTCGCTGGCCTGGGACCTGGCGCGTCTGCGCCAGCTGGCCCCGTCCCCGGTCGCCATCTTGCTGCTGGGCGAAAGCGGCACCGGCAAGGAAGTGGTGGCGCGCGCCCTCGCGGAACTGTCCCGTCGAGCGGGCGAGTTCGTGGCGGTCAACTGCGGCGCCATTCCCGACTCCCTCATCGAGAGCGAGCTTTTCGGCTACAAAAAGGGCGCGTTCTCCGGCGCGTCGGCCGACCACGACGGGCTCGTGCGGGCGGCCGACAACGGCACGCTGTTTCTCGACGAGGTCGCCGATCTGCCGGCGCCGTCGCAGGCGGCGCTTTTGCGGGTCTTGCAGGAGCGCGAGGTCCGGCCCGTGGGTTCGACTCGGTCGGTGAGCGTAGACATTCGCCTGGTCTCGGCGACCCACAAAGAGCTGCCCTCGCTCGTCGACGCCGGCCACTTTCGCAACGATCTGTACGCGCGCATCAGCGGCTACCGCATCACGCTGCCGCCCCTGCGCCAGCGGCGCGAAGACCTCGGACTGCTCGTCGGCCAGCTCCTTCGCAAGGTGGCCCCCAGCCGCGCCGAGACCATCAAGATCGACGTCAACGCGGCGCTGGCCATGTTTCGCTACGGGTGGCCCCTCAACATTCGCGAGCTCGAAAACGCCCTGACGGCCGCGGTCGTGCTGGCCGACGACGACCTGATCCGGATCGAGCACCTTCCCGAGCCCGTGCGCGAACCGGCGCCGGAGCGCGACGGCAACGGCGCCTCGACGCTTTCTGAAAGCGGGTCGGGCGGGCCGCCCGTGGCCGACGCGCCGCTCACCGAAGAACAGGCCTCCCACCGGGCCGAGTTGTGCGCCCTGTTCGAGCGACACGACGGCAACGTCAGCGCGGTGGCGCGCGAATGCGGCAAAGACCGCAAACAGATCCAGCGGTGGATCAAACGCTACCGCATCGACGTCGAGTCGTACCGCCGCTAGCCAGACAGCGTGTCCGCGTCAGCTCAGGGCTTGCGCACGAGGAACATCTTGTCCGTGTAGGCGCTGTCCGCGTATTCCTCGGGCAAAGGCCGGGTCACGGTCTCGACTTCGAGCCCGGCGGCCCGCCACACGTCCAGCCAGGTGCCGGTCGAAAACAGGCCGAAGACGTGGCGGTCGTGCACCGCCCGAACCTCGTTGTTTTCGCGCAGCAAGAACGCAAAGTCCCCCAGGTGCGTGTCGTCGGACGGGTCGGGGTCGTAGGACCAGGAGATGCAGCGCAGGCTGCGCTGGTCGTCATCGCCGGCATGGTCCTCGTAGCTGTCGCAAAAGCTCTCTTTGACGCAGTCGGGCACGATCAGACCAGCGCCGCCGGGGCGCAAGTGCGCCGCGGTGGTGCGGGCGACGTCGGCGAGGTCGCCCTGGCTCGCGATGTACGTAATCGCGTCGTGAATAAGCACGCAGTCGAATTCGCGGTCCAGGCGCAGGGTTCGCATGTCGCCGACATGGTGCTCGCAGTCGGGGTTGAGCCCGCGCGACCGGTCCAGCATGGCCGGCGATAGATCCGTCAAAGTGGTTTGAGAAAACCCGTGCTTTACGAAGTGGGCACCGTGTCCGGCCCCGGAACCGAGCTCGAGCAGCGAGCTCGCCCCCGGCACCGCCTGCCGCAAAACGCGGCCGAACTCCTCCCCCTCGTCCCGGTGATCGTCGAGCGGATCGAGCAGGTGGTAAAACGGCACCAGCTCGTCGTAGAGCAGGGTCTTCATCGGCATCCTCTCAGTAGTGCCAGGGGAACTTCTTGTAGTCCTGGGGGCGCTTTTCGAGGAACGCGTCGCGGCCCTCCTGCGCTTCGTCGGTGCCGTACGCGAGCCGCGTGGCCTCGCCCGCGAACAGCTGCTGGCCAACCAGACCGTCGTCCGGCAGGTTGAATCCGAACTTGAGCATGCGCATGGCGGTGGGGCTCTTGCTGTTGATCTTTGCCCCCCAGTCGAGTGCCGTGTTCTCGAGTTCCGCGTGGGGTACCGAGCGATTGACCATGCCCATGGCGAACGCCTCGTCGGCCGAGTAGTTGTCGCCGAGAAAGAAGACTTCGCGGGCGAACTTCTGCCCGACCTGCCGCGCCAGCAAGGCCGAACCGTAGCCGCTGTCGAAACTCGCGACGTCGGGGTCGGTCTGCTTGAAAATCGCGTGCTCTTTGCTCGCGAGGGTCAGGTCGCAAACGACGTGAAGGCTGTGGCCGCCACCGACCGCCCAGCCCGGCACCACCGCGATCACGACTTTGGGCATGAAGCGAATCAGGCGCTGAACCTCGAGAATGTGCAGGCGTCCCAGGCGGGCCGGATCGACGTCACCGGGAGCCCCCTCGTACTTGTAGCCGTCGCGACCGCGAATGCGCTGGTCGCCGCCGGAGCAAAACGCCCAACCGCCATCCTTGGGCGAGGGCCCGTTGCCGGTGAGCAGGACGCAGCCGACATCGCTGGTGGTGCGCGCGTGCTCGAGGGCCCGGTACAGCTCGTCCACCGTGTGCGGGCGAAACGCGTTGCGCACCTCCGGGCGGTTGATGGCCACCCGCACGGTGCCCTGGTCGACGGCCCGGTGATACGTGATGTCGGTGAAGTCGAAGCCTTCGACCACCTGCCAGCGAGCGGGGTCGAAAATGTCGGACACGGCGGCGGTGGTCATGGGCCAGACGTACTTCAGCGGCAGGCGCCGCGCAACTGCCGATGTCCGCAACCGCGCGCCTTCCGGTGCGGGCGTGGCGTTGGCCCCCCGCCGCGCTACTCGCGCAGCGCCAGGTCGCGCAACCGCACCCAGCCGTCGGCGGCTGACAGCCCGGTCACCCGGCGGTGCACCAGGCCCACCGGTGTCGGCGAAAACAGGCCAATGACCGGCTGCGCCCGGGCGATGGCCGCGCCCAGCTCGCGAACCGCGGGACGGCGCTCGGTGGCGGTCGGCGCGGCGCGCGCCCGCGCCAGCAGGGCGTCTACATCGGGCGACGAAAACCGGCCGAAGTTGAGGGCACCGCCGGTCTCGAAAAGCGGCGACAGATCGACGTCGACGTTGGTGCGAACCTCCATGAACGCCAGGCCGAAGTCGCCGGCGCGAAGCCGGTTGAGCAGCACGGCGTCGGGACCTTTGCGCACCTCAACGTAGAAACCGGCGGCGCGCAGCTGTTTGACGATGGGGTCGCGGACGGCGCCTGGCCCCGGCAGCGCGAGCAGCGACGCGCGCAGCCGCTCGCCGTTGCGCCGGCGCTGTCCGTCGCCGCTGTCGCGCCAGCCCGCCTCGTCGAGCAGGCGCGCCGCCTGTTCGCGGTCGAACCCCGGCACCGGCGCCGCCTCGGCGTCGCCCGGGCCTCCCGGCCACACCGGGGTTGCTACCGCTCGCGCCAGTCCATCCACGCCTTCGTCGATCACGGTTCGGCGCTCGACGAGCAGCGACACCGCGCGGCGCACCCGCGGGTCGTCGAAGGGCGGCCGCCGCACGTCCATGACCATGTACTGCAGCGCTGCGGGCCCGAGCCGCAGCACGTCGAACTCGCTCGCGATCCCCGGGGCCGACGGCTGGTCCCGAACGTGCTGGGCGATGAGTTCGGGCACGATGTCGAATTCGCCCCGCTTGGCGGCGGTCAGCGCCCGGGCGGCGTCCGGCTCGTGCACAAACACGATGCGCTCGAGCTTCGGAGCCGGGCCCCAGTAATCGTCGCGACGGACCAGCACGACCCGGTCGTCGCTCACCTCGGTCGGGCGATAGGGACCGCTGCCCACCCACTGGCCAAAGCGCGCTGCCGTGAGCCCGGACCGGTACACCGACTCCTTGAGAATCGGCACCTCGGCAAGCGCGCGCAGCACGTATCCGTTTTTGCGGCCCAGGCGCACCCGCACCGTCTTGCTGTTGACGATATCGACGCCGTCCACGTCGGCGAGCAGCCGGCGCAGCTGATCGGCGCCGACGCGGGGCCGGCGAGCGGCGTCGAGTGAGAACTGGACGTCGACCGTGCTGACTTTACTTCCGTCGGCGAACCGGGCCTCGGGGTCGAGCACGAGCCGAATCTCGCGACCGCTGGGCGCAAGATTGAAACTGGCGGCCAGGCCCGGCTCGAGGCTGCCCGCCCTCGGACCGGTCCCGGCGCGGTAGCGAATCAGGGTTTCGAATACCGTGTCGAGGGTGACGCGGCGGCCGGCCACGGTGGGCGCCGACAGGGGATTGAGCCGCGTAAGTGGTTCGTTCGAATGAATCGTGAGGGTGTTCGCCCGCTCGCGGCGGGCCTCGATGTCGCGGCGCTGCGCCCGCTCGGCCACCGTCGAGGGCTCGGCCTCCACGACCGGCGGCCGGGCGTGCCGCCAGGGCTTCGAGCGGGCCGGCGCCCCCTCGCAGGCGCCCGAAACAAGCGCCCCCACGACCACCAGCAGGGCGGCCGCGAGCCGGGCGACAACCGTGGTCAAGGGTTCTTGTTGCAGTAGTGTCCGCATGTTAGAAACCGATCATGAATCGCGTCGTCTGGGCTTGCGGTGTCGCTTTCCTACTTTCTCTTCTGACCACCGGTTGTCAGGAAGAGGAGTTCACCGGGCCCACCGCCGACGTGGTCGACACCAACATCAAGCTCGACTTGCCGTCGGTGCCGCAGTTCAACATGCCAAGCCCGTACCCGGATGGCACGCACCCTGTCGCCGAAATGCGTCTCAAGGGGAACAAGTTCCTGGACCAGGACGTCAAGGTCAAGGGCTACGTCGTGTGGGTCTACGATTGCGCCACCGCGATTCGCACCCCGGAAATGACCGACGACGAGGTGCAAAAGATCCTCTCCGAAGAGCCCGAGCGCTGCTCGCGCCCGAACATCTACATTGCCGACAAGGCCGAAGACCCGCGCGACCGCGGCGTCTGGGTGGTGGACATTCCCCGCAAGCCCCGCAAGGACGAAGAGAAGGTCCTGCCGAAGGAAGTGCTGGCCGAGATGGAAAACGCGCCGGAGTTCGAGGTCGGCCAGGAAGTCGTTCTCACCGGCAAGTGGTCGCAAAAGTCGCCGGCCGGATTCGTGAAGTCCGAGGGGCTGCTGGTCTTCGCCGGCGTCGAGTTCCCGGGCATGGAAGAGGCCGCGACCGAGTAACCACTCACCGGGGCGGCTGCATCGCCTCGCACGCGCTCGGCGGCGCGATGAACACAAGCGGCTGATCGACATCGAGCCGGCTGCCGCGACACCCATCGTCGGCGGACCAGAGCGCCAGGCGCACCGTGGGCGAGGCGGTTTGTCCCGGCACCGCGTCGAGTTCGACCGCGACCTCGAGCGCGCCAGCCGGCGGACCGCCGACGCCGATGCCGACGCCGACGATCGACAGCGCGCGCAGGCGCGCGATCGCTTTCACCGCCGTCGACGCATCGACGGGGGCCCCGCTCGCGGGGCGCCACTCACCAACGAGCTCGCCGCGCTCGACGCGCAGGAGTCTGCGCCCCCGACGACGCCACTCGACCGCGCGAACGAGGGTTGGCTCCAGCTCGACGACCTGCCGCGACCGCAGACGCACGGCGTCGAGCAAGTCGCCCGCGTAGCCGGCGGGCACGGCGTAGGCAACCGCCTCGCCAACGCGACGCACGTAGCGAGTCGCGCCGACCTCGAACAGCTCCAGCGCGGTCTCGGCCCCATCGACGGCAATGCGAACGGTCGCGAGCGACCGCGTGGCCGCGCCCGGCACCGCGAAGTCACCGAGCGGCTCGGCCAGCTGGGCGAGAGCCGCTTCGACGGCGCCAGGCTCGCCGGGCACCGGTGGCGCCGACGAGACCTCTGAGGTTTCGGTCGCGCTTCGAATCGCCCACGTGGCGCCGCGGCGCTCGAGGCGATGCGCGCCGGCCGGTAGCGCGACGTCGATGAACGACACGCGGCCCGGGTCAACGGCGGCCGGTCGCCGGTCCACGAGCGCCGCTGCCGAGGGCGCCGCCTGGACCAGCCCGGCAATGGCCGCAGCCGGCAGGCACACCGCGCCGAGCCGGGTTCGAGCGCGTCGCAGGTCTTTGTATTCGGGGCCTTCGGGGCCTTCCGGCGTCTCCGCGCAAGCGCCAACCACTTCGAGCAGCTGCTCGCCGGCGGCCGACCGCACGCGCACGCGAAGCTCGACGTCGCGGCTGTCTTGGTTCGGGGCGGGGCGAACAGCCGCGCCGGGCCCGACGAATCGGGCCGCACGCAGCCCGAGCAGCCGGTCCAAAAACGACGCGACCGCGCCGTCGTCGGCGCGCAACGCGCCGGGCACTCCGTCGGCGCGCACCCGCCACGGTGGGCCATCGACGACGATGAGCTCGCCCGGATGTCCAATGTCGACCGACGTTACGCCGATGGACTCGAACGAAAACACCGCGTCGTCCCGCAGCTCGTCCAGCGCCGGGTGCAGCAACCTCGCGGTCGCCGCCGACACGAGAAACCACGACTCATCGCGGGCGATCCAGGCCGCGCGGCCTTCGGCCTCGACTGGCGGTACGTCGAGCCGAAGCTCGAGGCCCCCGCCGGCGATGACGACCAGGGTGGCGGCCTCGCCGTCGGCCTGCCCGGGAGCCTGCGCGGCGCGCCGCTCGAAGCGCAAAAACTCGAGGGCGCCGAGCACTCGGTCGACCGCGGCGTCGCTCGCCGGCGCGAACTCGGCCCCTTCGCTGTCCGAACCGGCGACGGCCCAGCCGGCGGGCCCGCGCCTCAGCACCAGGGCGCCGCCAGCGCCCGACCACCGCAGTTCAGAAATCTCGGCGACGCGCAGCTCTGGCAGCACCCGGGTATCGACCGAGCCCGAGGGCTGCGAACCGCCGAGGGTCACCAGCACCGCGAGGGCGGCCGCGAGCAACGACAACGCGAGCAAAGACCGCCGGCTACCCACGGCGACGCCTCCACCACAGCAACCCGCCCAGGCAGGCAAACAGCGCCGGCAAAGCGACGACGCACAGGGCAAACACGCCGGCGCGCTGACCGTCGCCGAGAACCAGCCGCACTTGCTCGGGGGTTTTGTCTTCGATGTCGATGGCGCGGGTTCGCTCGACCAGCCACCCCACCGCGCGATCGACCAGCGCCTCGGTGGCGCCCAGGCGGCGCTCGGCAATGGCCGGCGCCAGGATCGCGGCGCTGCCGAGCACCACGAGGCGCGCGCCGGCGTCGGTCTCGGCCGCCACGGCAACGGGTTGCGCGCCGATGAGATCGCGATCGTCGGCCCCGGGCGCGACGTCGCCAAACACGTCGGCGATGTCGGTCTCGGCCCAGCCGCTCGCGCTCGACGTGACCAATGCCCGGGCGCGCACGCCGACGGGCGGCGGCGACGCGGGCGCAACCAGCCGCGGCGCGACCCAGGCGGTGTAGCGGCGCTCGGAAAACCCGGCGACGGCCGGGTGGTCGCTGTACCCGGTCGCCGTGCGCCAGGTAAGCGGCAAGCCCACCGCCTGTCCGGGGTCGAGCACCACCGCGTCCGGCGTGCGAATGCCCCGCTCCGCGATCACTGCCTCGAGGCCGTGGCGCTGCAAGGCCCCGGCGCCGGCGGCGCCGACTACAAACTCCGAGTCGATCGCCAAAAGCAGCCGCCCGCCGGAGGTCAGGTACCGATCGACGGCGGTCGCCGCGCCGGTCGAAAGCGCCGTGCGCGGGCCCAGCACCAGGAGCGCGTCGCAGTGGGACGGCACGCCTACGGAGAGGTCGCCCAGTCGCTCGAGGTCGTAGCCCGAGGCGCGAAGCCTTTGGGCCACGAGGCCCGTGGCGATGTCGATTTCGCCGTGGCCGGCGCTGGTACACAGCGCGGGTTGCGCGGGATCGATGACCTGCCGCAGGGCGGTGGCCAGGGTTCTTTCGGCCGCAAAGCGCTCGACCCGGCCGGCCCCGAGCGCGTCGATGCCGAGTTCGGTAGTGTCGAGCAGCTCCACGGCCCGCTGGCGGTTCCCCGCGCGAAACACGACGGCGCCGGCGGCCCCGAGTACCCGAGCCGACAGAGCGAACTCATCGGCCAGGCGGTCGACCGAGGCCGGGTCGGCCGACGGCACGAGCCGCTGCACCGTCAATCGAGGCTGTTGGGCGGCCATGCGCTCGACGACGTTCTCGACCTGCTCGGCGAGCTCGAAGAACGCGGGATCCGCCGCCTCGATGATCAGCACGGTCACGGGCTGATCGACGCCTGCGAGCAATGCTGCGGTGGGCTCTTCCAGGGAGTTGACGCGCGCGCCGGTCAGGTCGAGGGCGACGACCCGGTCGAACGCAAGCGTGTTGACGAGGACCGCGATGACGGCGATGAGACCGGCGCCGGTCGCTCGCGCTCCGGCGTCGGCGGGGCGGCGGCGTTCGACACCGACGCCCGCAATCGCGAGCGCCAGTCCCGCCACGGCGAGGCCGGCAAAGAACAGCACCGACCGGCTGTCGATTACCCCGCGCGCAAAGCGATCCAGGTGTGCGCGCAGGTCGACCGCCTCGAGCCAGCCCGGTGCGGAGGTTCCGACGAGCTCGGGCACTTGCCCGACCAGGAGCAGAGCGAGCAGCGCGACGAACGCCGCGACGGCCGCAATCACCGGAGCGCGGGTCGTCGAGGCAGCCGCCATCGCGAGGGCCAAAAGTCCCGCCCCGGAAACGGCAACGCCGACGTAGGCGCTGACGATCGGCCCGGCCTCGGGAGCGCTGCCGGGCGGCGCAAATGCGTGCAGCACCGCCACGAAGGCCAGGGTCGGCACCCAGAGCACGAGGTAGAAAGCGAGGCCGCCGAGCCACTTTCCCACGACGGCCTCGGCCTCGGAGACCGGCGTCGTGAGGAGCGTTTCCCAGGTGCCCTGGCGCCGGTCTTCGGCGAGCAACCGCATGCTCGCCGCGGCCAGCACCGCAAACAACACCGACCAGTAAAGAAACGTGCCGCCAAAGAACGTGCGCAATACCGCGCCCAGGGGCGCGGGTCGGCGGGGGTCGGCCAGCACGCCCACGACGGCCCAAAACGAAAAGCCCTGCGCCACCAAAAACAGAACGCCCACCACGTAGGCGACCGGCGCGGCAAAGAACCCCGCGACCTCGCGGCCGGCGATGGTCGCTACTCGCATGGCGACGTCGCCCCCGACGAGTGGTCGTCCGACGCCGCGAGCTCGACAAACACGTCCTCGAGCGAGCGGTCCCCGCGCAGCTGGTCGGGCGCCCCATCGGCAACCACGCGGCCGCCGACCAGCACGACCACTCGTTCGCACAAGCTCTCGATCTGGGCCAGGTCGTGGGACGACAGCAACACCGTGTGTTCCCCCGCCAGCCCGCGCACCAGCTCGCGAAACTCGCGGACCTGTACCGGGTCCAGCCCCGCCATCGGCTCATCGAGAAGCAGGGCCGCAGGGGCGGCGACCACCGCGTCCGCGATGCCCACGCGCTGCCGAAAGCCGCGCGACAAGGTCGAAATGACCGACCGGCGTCGCTCACCGAGATTCGCCGCCGCCAGCGCCCGATCGACGGCCTCGGCGACACCGCGTCGCGCAACACCTTTGACGCGCGCGCGAAAGCGCAGGTACGCCTCGACGCGCATGTCGCCGTACAGCGCATTGTGCTCGGGAAGATAGGCGATGCGCCCGGCGGCCCGGCGCGGCTGGTCCGCCATCGAAACGCCGTCGACGGTCACGGCCCCTCGGTCGGCGGCCAGGTAGCCGGCGATGATGCGCAGCGCGGTGGTCTTGCCCGCGCCGTTGGGACCGACGAACCCGCACAGCTGCCCCGCGCCGATCTCGAAGCTAACGTCCGTGAGAGCCGCGGTGCGCCCGTACGCCTTGTGCACGCCGTCGACCCGAATCACGCCGCGAGCTTAGCCCGCAGCGGCTCGCGCGGCTAGCAACCCGCCGGCGCGCGTCGAGCGCGCTACTCGTCGGCGGGTGCGTCGGACGCGGGCGCATCGCCGCCGGAGTCCGCTTTTTTTTCGGCGGCCGCCGGCTCTTGCTGGCCCGGGGCGCGCCGATGGGGCAACTGCACGTGAAACGTGGTGCCCTGCCCCTCGATGGACTCGTACGAGATCGTACCGCCGTGCTCGTCGATGATCTTCTTGCAGATCGCGAGGCCCAGGCCGGTGCCGCCCTCGGAACCGGAAACGAACATTTCGAACAGCCGCCCGCGAACCTCATTGGGAATGCCGGGGCCGTCGTCGGTGAACTCGAAGACCAGGTGGTCGTCCGTCGAGTCGACCGAGATGAGAAAACGGCCGCCGTCGCCCATGGCCTGCGCCGCGTTGCGGGCCAGGTTGTGCACCAGTCGCAGCATCTTCTGCTGGTCGAAGTAGGCGACGCCGTTGTACTGCATGTCGCACGACACCTCGACGCCGCGCCCGGCGAGCTCGTGGCGCAGCTGGTTGATGACCTCGTCGAGAAAGCGATGCAGGTACACCTTGCGAACCAGCAGCTTGGTCTCGCCGCGCGCGAAGGCGAGCACCTCGCGCGTCATGCCGCCCATCAGGTCGAACTGGCGCAGGATCTGCTCGACGTAGTGTTCGCGCTGATCCATCTCGTCGATCTGCGCCATGAGCTGAGCGTAGCCGGAGATGATGGTCATCGGCGTCTTCAGGTCGTGGAGCACGCCGGCCAGCATCTGGCCGATGGACGCCAGTCGGTTCTGGTTTTCGTACTCGCGCTTGGCCTGGGCCATCTGAATGGCCTTGGTCGCCTGCCCGGCGATGAGCACCAGCAACTTGAGGTCGCTCTGGGTGAACGCCGACCCGCCTTCGCGGTTGTCGCCGATGTCGACTTTGTCGAGCAGCTCGATGGCGCCGAGCACCACGTCCTGGGCGACCAGCGGCGCGCACACGATGTTGCGCGGCTTGAGCCCCACCGAGTCGGCGAACTCGGCGGCGTGCCGTTCGTCCTTGCCGGGCTCGATCACGTTGACGGCTTCGCGCTTCGCGGCCGACCACCCGATGACGCCCTCGCCCATTCGGACCGACTTGCGCCGCACTCTCCCCGAGGCGCCACCGACCGCCGTGCGAAAGATCAGGTCGCCCGAGTTCTCATCGCGCAGAGCAATCGCCCCCGACTCGGCGCCCAGGATCGCCATGGCGCGACGCAAAACGCGATCGAGCAGCTCGTCGATGTCGTGAGCGGCGCTGACCTCTTTTTCGATTTCGTACAGGACGTTGAGCTCGAAGGTCCTTTTTTTGAGCTTCTCCTGGGCGTCGAGGAGCTCGACGTTCTTGGCCACCACCGAGTGGTACAGCTTCGAGTTCTCGATGGACACCGCAGCCTGTGCCGCCAGCGAGCCCAAAAGCTCCTCATCGGGCTCGGTGAACGGGCCGTCTTGCTTGTTGAGCACCTGGACCACGCCGATGATGGTGCCGAGGCTGTTGCGCATGGGCATGCACAGGATCGAGCGCGTGCGGTATCCGGAGCGGAGGTCGACGGCGGGCTGAAACCGCTCGTCGATGTACGCGTCGGGAATGTTCACCGTCTCGCCAGATTTCGCCACCCAGCCCGCAATGCCCTCGCCTACCTTGAGGCGGATCTCGAGGACCTCGTTGCCCTGCAGCACCTTGGACCAAAGCTCCGTGCCGTCGTCCGAAACGAGGAACAGGGTCGACCGATCCGCCTCCATCAGAAGCGTGATCTTCTCCATGATGAGGGCGAGCAGGTGATCGAGGTCGAGCCCCGACGACAGGGCTTTCCCGATGTCCTGCATCAGCGTGAGCTTCTTGCTCTCAGCGCTGAGCGAGACCTTGCGCGGCACGGCTTCGGTGGCGGAAGCGAGCGCGTCGTCAGAAGGTGATTGCTGGCCCATCCAGTCTTCCGATCAAACCATCAAATCGGGCGGCGGGCCAGCGCAGGGCGGCATTTGCCGCACGACCACTATTCGAGACCCAGCCGGCGCAGCTCGTCTTCGTCGAGGCCGCGCAGGTGTCCTATCTCGTGCCACAAGGTGCGACGAATCTGCTCGTCGAGCTTGCCCCGCGTGCGCACCGCGCGCGCCAGGTTCTTGCGGTACAGGACGATGGAGCGCTCCTGCGAGGCCACCGCCGCGTGGCCGTGACCGGCGTGCGAGGCGCCGGCGGGCAGCCCGCGGTACAGCCCGAGGATGGTTGGCGCGAAAGGCGGGTCGACCGCCGTCAAGTCGTCGAGATGAGGCAGGTCGGCGATTTCGAGCCGGGCCGTGGCCAGGAGCTTTCGGGTTTCGGCGGGCAGTTCGGCAATGGCTTCGTCCACCTCGGCGCGAAACTCGGCTTCGCTCAACAGCACCGGCGCGGGAAAATCGCCGGGCGCCAGAACGCGAGCGCGGGCCAGGTGCTTGTTGGCATCCCGCTGCCGGCCGAGCCGCTCGTACAAAAGGCCGAGGTAGTGGTGCGCGTACGGGTCGTCGGGGTCGGCGCTGAGCACGCCGGCAAAGGCCCCGTAGGCCTCTTCGAAGCGGCACAGGTTGAACAGACTCACGCCCTTTTCGTACTCGGCGGCCACCAGGCCGGCTCCGTAGCCCAGGGCTTGTTCGATGCGCGGCAACGCGTCGTCGGCGCGCCCCAGGTCGTTGAGGGCCTGCCCTTCGAGCAGGGCCAGTCGCGCCCGAAGGGTGCGATCCCGACGTCGGCGAAGCGACGCGTTGTCGCTGCCGCGTCGCGCGTACTCGAGGCCGACCAGAGTGGTGTCGCGACGCTTGGGCGGCAGCGCGTTGATGAAGAAGTCCGCGGCGGCCGACAGGGTTTCTGGATCGTCGGGGTCGAGGGCCAGCGCCATGTTGAACGCGACCTGCGCCTCGCTGTAGCGCTCCAAGGCGGCCAGAGCGGCGCCCCGGAGGTGATGCGCCTCGACGGCCCCGGGGAGCAAGTCGGCCGCAAGCGTGGCGCACGCCTCGGCAACGGCAAAGCGGCCTCGGTCGTAGCTGCGCGCGCCGACGTCCAGCGCGGCATCCGGGCCGCTGGTTCCTTCCGCCGGACACGTCGTGTCCGGGTCGGGCGTCATCGCCTCCGCGAACTTGGTCGCTCCCTCGTCCACCGATGCCGCCAGGTCGTCCTTGGGAACGACCCGAGTCGCGCGCGCGCCGGGTTTGCCCGAATCGCTGACCCGCGCCGAACCCTGGGATTCATCCGTTTCCGGCTCGACCGCCGCTTGCTTGTCCTTGCACGCCGACAGGGCAACGAGCGCGCAAAGAACCAAAGAGCCAGCGCTGCCTCGGCGGCGAACCGATGTGAAACGGTCGGGCATTCGAAACTAGTGGGCCTCGTTCCAGTTGTCACCGATGCCGACATCGACCTCGAGAGGCACCGACAGCGGATGAACGCCTTCCATGATCGCGCGCACCTGGTCGCCAAAGTCGTCGGCCTGATCGGCCGCAACTTCGAACAGTAGTTCGTCGTGCACGGTCAACAACATTCGGGCGTCGAAAGCGCCGCGGTCGAGGAACTCCTGCGCTCGCAGCATCGCTAACTTGAGTATATCCGCTCCGCTGCCTTGAAGTGGTGTGTTTCTCGCCACTCGCTCCGCCGCACTCCGAAGGCGGAAATTTCGGTGAGCTAGATCCGGAATCGGCCGGCGACGCCCGAGAATCGTGGTCGCTTCGCCGTGGCGCCGCGCGCGGTCGATGACCTCTTCGAGAAACGACTCCACGCGCGAAAAACGCTGAAAGTAGCGTTCGATGTACGTGCGCGCCTCCGCTCGTGGGATACCGAGCGCGCGCGACAAACCAAAGTCGGACTGACCGTAGATGAGACCGTAGTTGACCGCTTTGGCGACCCGACGCTCGTCGGGACCGACGTCGTCTACAGACATATCGAACACTTCGGCAGCCGTTTGCGTGTGCACGTCGATGCCTTCGTTGAAAGCGCGGCACAACACCGGGTCCTCCGACATGTGGGCCATCAAGCGCAGCTCGATCTGCGAGTAGTCGCCCGACAGCAGCTTGTAGCCATCGGGAGCAACGAAAGCTTTGCGAATCTCGCGACCGAGCTCGGAGCGAATCGGAATGTTCTGCAGGTTGGGGTCCGACGCCGACAGGCGCCCGGTGGCCGCCGCAGCCTGGCGAAACCACGTGTGCACGCGCCCGGTGTCCTGGTTCACAACCTGCGGGAGGGCGTCGATGTAGGTGTTCTTGAGCTTTACGAGCTCGCGATGGTCGAGCAGCGGGGGCACGATGGGATGCAGGTCACGCATCGCTTCGAGCACTTCGTGGTCGGTCGAGTAGCCGGTCTTGGTCTTCTTCATCCGCGGGCTCACCAGGCCCAGCTGATTGAACAGCAGCTCGGATAGCTGCTTGGGCGAACCGAGGTTGAAGGGGCCGCCCGCGATGTCGTGGACCGCGCGCTCGATGTCGGCGATTTCGCGCGACAGACGATCCGCCAGCTGGCGCAACCACGCCGTGTCGACGAGCACGCCGGCGCGCTCGAGGCGCGACAGGACGTGGGCCAGCGGGTACTCGACGTCGTTGGCCAGCGAGCGCAGCTCGAGTTTGTCGAGGCGCTGGTCGAGGCGTTCGCCGGCCGCGAGAATAGCTCCGGCGATGGTGCCGACGTACTGGGCCCCCGCCTCGACGGTGACCGCGTCGAAGCCGCGCGCCGATTTCCCTTTGCCGACCAGCTCGGTGCGCTTCGGAATGTCCACGCCGATGGTCGCGGCGATGCTGCCGAGACCGTAGTCGTCGGTCGAAGCGTCGATGAGGTACGCCGCCAGCATGGTGTCGCTGGCGACACCGCGCAGGTCGACGCCGATGCGAGCCAGGTGAAGGTAGGCGGCTTTGCAGTCGTGACAGGTCTTGGCCACCGCCGCGTCCGCGAGCAGTGGCCCGGCGATGTCGGCGAACTGGTGTTTGTCGATTTGCGGGGGGGCCGACAGATAGCGGTGGCCGACAGGCACGTACGCGGGCGGGCGCCCGGGCACCGCCAGGCCGACGCCGACGATGTCGGCCCGCACCGGTCTCTGGTCGTCGGTCTCCATGTACAGTCCCACGCGTCCGGCCTCGCGCGCAGCGGCCACCAGCGCCTCGAGGTCCGCGGCGGTGTTGCACACAACAGGCTCATCGATGGTCACGTCGCTCGGCTTGGCGGGGGCCTCGTCGCCGCCCCCGTCGCCCCCGGGTTCGAACTGATCCAGCAACGCCTTGAACTCCAGCTCTTCGAACACCTCGCGCAGCGCGTCGCCGTTCCACACGCCGCGCCGCAGGTCGTCGAGCTTGGCCGGCACGTCCACGTCCTCTTTGAGCTGGACCAGCTGTCGCGACAACGCCAGGCGCTCGCGCTGCTCCGAATCCTCGAACCGCTCCTTCATCTTGCCCTTGAGCTGGTCGGTGCCGGCCAGGATGCCGTCAATGTTGCCGAACTGGTTCAGGAGCTTGGCCGCGGTCTTGGCGCCCACGCCGGTGACGCCGGGAATGTTGTCGGAGCTGTCGCCGACCAGGGCGAGGTAGTCGCCAAGCTGGTCGGGTCCCACGCCAAACTTCTCGCGTACCCGCGCCTCGTCGTAGTGGATCTGACGCATGGCGTCGATGACCGAGACGTGGTCCGACACCAGCTGCATCAGGTCTTTGTCGCCGGAGTAGATGACGACATCCATGTCCTCGGCGCGGGCCCGGCGCACCAGGGTCGCGATGACGTCATCGGCCTCGACACCCTCCACCGACACCACGGGCCACTGAAACGCTTCGGTGAGCGGGCGAAAATACGGCAGCTGGACCTGCAGGTCCTCGGGCGTCTCTTTCCGGTTGGCCTTGTATTGATCGTCGAGATCGCTGCGAAAGCTCTTGCCCGGGGCATCGAACACCACGACCACACGGTCTGGGTTTTCGTCGAGGTACAGGCGCACGAGCATTCGCGCGTAAACGAACAACGCGCCCGTGGGCATGCCTCCGGCCGTGGACAGGCGGACGTTGGCGCGCCCGCGCTGATTGACCAGGGCGTAGTAGGCCCGGAAGATGTACCCGTAACCATCGAGGATGTGCAGCCTCTCCATCGGCGGTACGCTACTACACGAATCGGCCGCACCCTCGGTGTCACGCGCCTGGAGCCGCGTGTATGATGGCAACTCATGGGCTACCACCTGGGGCGGAGTGTCGGCGTTTTCGTGGCGGCGTGCCTGCTGATGGCGGCCGGCTGCAAGGCAAAGAGCGAAGGCGCGGGCGTGCAAAAGGCGGCCACGGCCAAAGCGGTCGAGGGCGAGCAGAAGCCGGCGGGCCCGCGGCGCGGAGGCAACGTTCGCCTGCCGTCGAACGAGCCGCG